>Ga0209666_1000031_pt1 | contig 114163 bp, 103 predicted proteins | sample SaaInlV_125m_DNA_FD_184679 | JGI IMG/M metagenome (GOLD analysis project Ga0209666, IMG submission 184679) | Marine microbial communities from expanding oxygen minimum zones in the Saanich Inlet - Saanich Inlet SI037_S3LV_10m_DNA (SPAdes)... | ecosystem: Environmental > Aquatic > Marine >...
GCTAAAATGATGGTTTCAATGGGTAATATGCAGGAAGAAACATGTGGAGATGGCGTTACAACTACTATGTTACTATGCGGTTCAATGTTAATTGAGGCCCACACACTCCTCAAAAAAGGACTTCATCCTCTAACTTTAGTAGATGGTTACCAAATGGCTCTTAAAGTTGCAAAAGAACAAATAGACAATGATGTAAAACCAGTTAATAATCAAAATATTTTATCGATTGCTGAAACTGCATTGAGGGGCAAAGGGGCTGAAACTGCTCTAAACCGATTCTCACCAATAATTGTGGAATCGCTAACTACACTCTTTAAAAATAGAGAAAATCCATCAGCCGAACATGTTACGATGTTTAAAACTGGTCTTGGTTCACTTCAAGAATCTAAATTATTGAAAGGAATAATCATCAAACGTCGTATATTAATGGATAATTTACCCAATAATCTAATGAATCCAAAGGTTGCAATACTAGATTCGGACTTAAAAATTCGTAAATTAACCCGCTCTGTTGAGATAAAAATAAATACAGCAAATCAATTAGATTCATTCGTCGATGCAGAACAAGATCGAAAAACTTCCATCACTGATGCTATAATTAAAAGTGGAGTAACTGCAATATTCTGTTCAGGAGAAATAGATAGAGACATACTTCATCAACTTTCGGATAATGATATACTTACAGTAGGAGAATTAGACTCTGCAGAAATAGAGAATATAGCAAATGCGGTTGGAGCTACTTTAATTGACTCAATTCTAGATATAAAATCTTCAGACCTTGGAGAATGTAAAACTATTCAATGGGAAAGAAGAGAAAATACAGATCAGGTTGAAGATATTATCATAATAGACGGTTGTAAAAATCCAAAAATTGTCACAATAGAGGTAGGAGGTTCAGGAGATATAGGGACCGATGAGATAATCAGAGGATTACATGATTCCTTACGCGCTACATCAATTGCAATGGCCGATAATGAGATTGTTCCTGGTGCTGGCTCTATACATTCAAGAATGGCTAATGCCGTAAGAAAGGCTTCAGAAGCAGAACCAGGAAGGGCCAGACTCGCAATGGAAGCATATGCTAGGTCTTTAGAAACAATTCCGACAACTTTAGTAGAAAATGCCGGTGGAGACTCCTTAGATAGGATATTGGAGTTACGTGCTGTATCCAGAGATAATGAGGAACCAATCGGAATCACCCCTGAAGGAGTTGTATCAATAATAAATGATGTATGGCACCCACGTTTGGTCATAGAAGCATCTTTACAATCAGCAACTGATACTGCAATGAGTATGCTACGTATAGATCAGGTTATATCAGCAAGAGGAGATTAAATCCTTCTGTCGAATTATTGAAGGACTTAATATAAATCCGATATCATGGAAAGGCCACGAGCACTCATTAGCGTTTGGGAAAAAAAAGGAATAGTTAAATTCGCAAAATCACTTTCAGAAATGGGTTGGATCATAGTTTCAACTGGTGGAACTTCAAGTAAATTACGTGAATCAGGAATAAGAGTTACAGATATTTCAGAAATTACCAACCATCCTGAAATATTAGATGGTAGAGTAAAAACTTTGCATCCAGCCGTCCATGGAGGAATCCTTGCAAGAAGACAAAATAGCAATGATATGAAAATTTTGAATGAATTAAAATATGGCACTATCGATTTAGTATGTGTTAATTTGTATCCATTTGAAAATGTTGCTGCACAAAAGCCTTCAGTTTCAGATGATATTTTAATTGAAATGATTGATATCGGCGGGCCAACTATGATCCGGTCTGCAGCAAAAAATAACAAAGATGTCATAATAGCAACACATCAAAGCCAATATGATCTCATAATTAGTGAACTTACCAAATCAAATGGGAAATCATCTGGAATAAATATTTTGATGAGGAAAAAACTAGCATTAGAGGCCTTTCAATCTACAGCAGCATATGATATCGTAGTTAGTAATGAGTTAGAAAATAGATTCATAAATCCTCAGATGCCGATGAAAATTCAAATAACTTCGGAAGCTGGCAAAGAACTTAGATATGGGGAAAATCCTCATCAACCCGCTTCATTTTACCCTTCGAATACTATTGAAACTTCTGGATTGGCTGCTATTCTACAACATGGAGGAAAGGAACTTTCTTTCAATAATTATTTAGATTTAGATGGCGCCTTAAGAATTGCAAAAGGACTTTTAATTGATATTGATAATGAATATCCTCATGGTTGTGTGATAATTAAACATACAAATCCATGTGGTGTTGCAATCGATAAAAATCAATCGAAAGCATGGGAAAATGCGTTATCCAGCGATCCAGAAAGTGCATTTGGATGTGTTATTGCCTTTACTACCACAGTAGAGAAAGAAACTGCGGAATTAATCGGTAATCATTTCTTTGAATGTATCATAGCTCCCGGATTTGATAAGGAAGCATTAGATATATTATCCACAAAAAAGAATAGGAGAATGTTAACTATAAATGATCTCTCAGCAAGAAAAGATGAATTACGAATTAGACAAATAGAAGGTGGTTGGGTAGTACAGATTCAAGGACCTCCAAATATAGATTGGTCAACCGCCAAATGCGTTACGAAAAGAGGTACGAATGAAGATGAAATTCTATTGGCAAAATTCGGATGTACCGTTCTTTCAGAAGTTAAATCTAATTCAGTGGCATTAGTATCCAAAACTGATACAGGCATGGCTACGGTAGGAATTGGACCTGGACAAACAAGTAGGGTTGAAGCAGTACATATTGCTGCCAGAAGGGCTGGTCCTAAAGCAGCAGAATCAATGATGATTTCTGATGCCTTTTTCCCTTTCCGAGATGGAATTGAAGCTGCTAATAAAATTGGCGTAAAGGCCATTATTCAGCCGGGGGGATCAATCAGAGATCAAGAAGTTATAGACGCTGCAAATGAATATGGTATGTCTATGATTTTTACTAATAAGCGCCTTTTTCTTCATTAAATTATACATTCCGCTCTTTTAATTTAAAAATAACATACCAAATTCCAATTATTCCAACTAATATTATTGTAACAGCGCCATAGCCGGGGTCAGCGCCATCCCATGAAGAAGGATCAGAAAAAACGCCATTGCCCTTTGTTGAAACATGCCAAACAAAATATGTAGATAAGGAAGTCATTAAAGTTATAAAAAATATGATTGAATATTTAGCATGCTTAGGAATTGTTTTTCCCGTTGCATAATACTCAAAAATAGTTGAGCCAAAATACTTATTCGTCAAAGTCCAATGAAATAAACTTTCATTCGAAAGTGAAAATAAAAACGCCGCTGGGACAGCCCAAGATACAGTTGGCCATCCTGGAATAAAAATACCTATTATTGCAAAAAAAATAAATATGACGCCTAATAAAGTATATATTTTACTTTTCATCGGGCTACTTGCAACAGAATATTTCTCAATAATTTGTCCTACTGTTTCAAGACGGACCATTCGTTCACCAACCACCTCTAAGTAAGGTCGGGTTTTAGTTCCAACATATGGCTTTAGTTCAGATAATGTATTTTTTAAGCCGAAACATAAAATGATAACGTTTGCTGTAGTATTCGTGGAGGTAGAGTACATACTCCCAAGGATAGCCAGTTTAGCCAATCCACTAAGAGTAGCTGTTTTAATATCTGGAACAGGGGCCGGTCTTAATTCATTATTAGAACATCAAAAAACTTCCAGAACGCATTCAACAAAACTAATCTTATCCAACAATAACGACGCCTATGGATTAATTTATGGTAATAAATATAATATAAAATGCAAAGTAATACCTCTTCCACACTCATCTAATAAAGATTTACAGCGGACTATGCATGAAGATTTAATTAATCAAGAATTAATAAATTCTAATATTGAACTTATTGTATTAAATGGTTATATGAGAATTCTTACTCCTTCTTTTGTAAGTAAATGGAAAGGAAGAATTATCAACATTCACCCCTCTTTACTGCCAAAATTTCCAGGTGCCCATGCTCATAGGGACGTTATTAAAGCAAAAGTCTCAGAAAGTGGATGTACCGTACACTTAGTGGATGACGGAGTCGATACAGGATATATTTTAGCCCAAGAGAAAGTATCGGTAAATTCATTGGATAATATAAAATCATTACAAGAAAAAATAAAAAAAGTTGAACATAGATTATACCCTAAAGTTATAGATGATATATCAATTGGTAAATATCATATTAAATCATGAGGATTATTTATATTTTTTAAGATATCTTTACTTTCAAATAAAGTTGAATGTTTTAGCTCGGAAAATTGAATATTTAACGGACGACGATCTCCTTCGGCTAATTTTTTTAAGATATTTTTTGGCCTAATAAGAGATAATAACGGATGCCTTCTTTCTCCGTCTGTTGGTATTATCAAATCATCATTATTTCCAATCATATCTTGTAAATTTCTAAAAAAGTGTTCAGTTATCCAAGGTACATCTACTGTGGCTAATTGAACAAACTCATATTTTGAACCTATCTTCTTTAAATTCTCAATAATTGATTCAATCGGTCCAGCATATTTTTCCAAATCTATGGACCATTCTACTTCAATCGATGGATCCAATAATATCTGATATTTCTTAATTAATGCTACATCTGAAATAGATATTATTATTGGGGATAATCCAGATAGATACAAAGAGTTGACAACCCTAGATATACACGATTCACCGTTTATCTCAATTAACGCCTTGTCTATTCCCATTCTTGAGGACATTCCACCTGCAAGTAGTAACGAAACCAACCAATCACCTTAATTCATCTAATCGTTGTAATGCGTATTGGGTCTCATCCATGAGTTCCAAAGCTCTTTTCAATAAAATCTGCTGCTCTTTTCTTCCATTAGAGTCTTTTAACCATATCATCAACTGTGAAATATCCTTCGAATTTTGTTTAATTGTCCACTCTAGAACTTTTTCAGATATCGGGTCATCTGAGGGTAATAAGCGACCAGTCATTGGTCACCGGAAGACACCTTTCCACATCAGTTCTACGGTTTATTTTCGATAATTTTATGCATAACTCTCCTAATTATAGAATCACTTTTTGGTAGATTTATATCTTCCAATAATATAATCATATTCATACTCGGAGTTATTCCTTTAATAATTCCTACATAAGTTGTTATTATTGCCAAATGACCATCTACCAATCTACCTTTACACCATTTTTCACGTAATTCTTCACTTGGCATTTCTCTGCCAGAACGTAATAATTCTTCAATTGTTAATAATAAACCATCCATAGGCTCTTTTTTTCTTAATAATGATCTAAATATTATCCAAGGATTAGTGTTTAAAGTGACATGATCGAGATTTGCTAAAATCAATGCAGATAGGGCAATATCTTCTCTTCCATGCCGCTTCCATAATTTTTTATTTAATTTTAATAATATAGCATGATTACCATTATTTTTTGTTATTAACCATGAAGCCAATCTTCTAAGTAAACCGTCTGGAGTTCCCAAATGAAATGAGTAACCAGCAGAAATACCAATCCTGTCTGTAGTAGATTTCATGATTAATGCAGGTATTCCTATCGGATATGCTTCACGAACTACTTTTAATAGTTTTTTTGAAGATTGGTGAACGTTATAATGCTGATTTCCAAGATATTCATCTAATAGGGCATATTCTTTCATTTACGATCCTCTTTTCTGATTAGAATACTATCTAGTATATCTCCCATACGATCTATTGAATCATAGAGTCTAATTCTCACCTCATCTTTGAATGTTCTATGAATGACTTCTTCTAGTTGCCTATCCATACTTCTAGTAATGGCCCTATGCTCTGAGTCATTTATGGAAAAAATCTTTCTTAGATATGCAATCTGCATTAATTCATCATCAGACCTATCGGTATGAATTAACATTGCTTCTAATACCTGCCCATAAACAAGTCTCTGTTCTTCTTCACTTAGAGATTTACCAATACCGATGGGAACATTGTCTACTATTGAATCATATATCATCTTTGGTTCCTCATCATCCAATTTCAGAGAATAAGCTAACTTCATGAGAAGTCTTTTTTCTCCATTACTTAATTGACCATCTCTCAATGCTAAAGAAACAGCTCCTCGAAAAACAACTCTTCTATCGAAAATAGAATCTTCCATGCCAGTCGAAACATAGCAACCAATTTAATTACTGGGGCAAATTAATGATTTTTTATACTTTGAAGAGTTATTATGTAGTAGGAGGATTCATCAACTAGCCACATCTCGCAGGGTTTGCTTTTAAGCCACACTCGAGGATGTTCTGCATCCATTCACCCAACTGCCGAATAGGCAAAACAGGAAAAGAGTTTCTTGGGTGTGTTACAAAATATATATAAAAAAGGAGAATAAAATAATGTCAAATGAAGGAAAATATGTCATACACGCATCCATTCGAACGGATGGAACAGTCGCAAGAAAGGATGTCATAGGAGCAATATTCGGTCAAACTGAAGGACTTCTAGGAGATCAATTGCAGTTAAGAAAATTACAAAGAACAGGCCGCATTGGTCATGTTGATGTGGTACTGCATCAAAATAAAGGAAAAGTACAGGGAGAAATACTGGTAACTTCATCACTAGATCAGGTGAGTACTTCAGTTATTGGCGCAGCTTTAGAAACTATTGAAAGAATAGGCCCATGCAAGTCATCGATAAAAGTAAAACAAATTGAAAATATACGTTCTGCAAAGCGTGATCATGTAATTGATCGTGCAAAAGAATTACTCGTTAGTTTAGTTAATTCAGGTACAGATGAATCAAAGAATATATTGGAAGAAGTACGATCTGTTCTTACATTAGATACAGAAATTGAAATTTCAGGAATGACGGCGGGTCCGAATGTTGAGAATAGCGAAGCGATAATTATCGTTGAAGGCAGAAACGATGTTAGAAACCTTTTGAAATATGGTATTAAAAACGCTATTGCAACAATGGGTTCAGGTATAAATTCCGAATTATTAACTCTTGCAAGTAAGAAAAAAATTGTTACAGCATTCCTAGATGGAGATAGAGGTGGAAAGTTATTACTGATGGAATTGAGTGGTAAATTAGGCAAATCTTTAACTCACGTTTCCATAGCTCCCCAAAGTAGAGAAGTAGAACATTTAGAAGGTAAAGTAATTACAAAATGCTTGAATCAGAAAGAAGTTGCATCAAAGGCCGTTGCTAGGATTCAAATAGAAATTCAGAAGGATGATGATGAAACAGTTGGTACTGGAAGTGAATTATTAGAGGCGCCAGAACATGTCAAGAAATGGGCAGAATTATTGGAAGGCCTACCAAGGAATAATGCGGTCATAATTCTTGAAGATGGTACGACTACAGATCCAATTGGTGCAAGAAGTCTAAAGGAATCCTTGGAAGAAACCAAAGGTGCTCAAGGCCTTGTATTTGCTGGAAAAATAAATGATAAAATATTTGATTATGCATCTGGTGCAGGAATTGAAAATGTATTAGGAAATTCGAGAGGTAAAGTATCTAGAAAGCAAGATGTACAAGCATTTTCACCGGATGATTTCTAAAAATTATGATAATCTATGTCAATTTTTATAAAACTGACTAATCCTAATTATACTAAAAATTAGCGTATAAGACATAAAAGTAATAGAAGCCATCAAAAGTCTTCTATGTCCGCTCGAAGTAATGGAATCTTCTACCATGGCTGTTGTAACAGTTTATGCAATATTGATTATTGCATTGACAACTCTTTGGTTAAAGCATAAAAGTATGATGAATAAAAGTAAAAAATTTCATTCAAGAATGGGATTATTACAAGGAAATTTAAATGAAACATCTAACTCTTTAGAATTATTATCTAGGGGAGTTAACACCATTCTATCCGATGCTCCGGAAGTCCATGGGCTACTCGACGTTCATAAATCCTTAGAAAATGCAGAAAAATTATTATTTAATCAAAATTTTAGTATAAGTTCCAGTGAATCATGCGCAATCGCAACTCATGCAACTCACGCAATTCTAAACCACTATTCAGGAATTGATAATAATAAAAGTACAGATATAATATCTGGACTTTTACCACTTACAAAAAGATTAGACTCAATTTTAACTCAGTCAAATATGAGGGCCGAAGATATCGAATTAAATGGTAATGAACATAGACGAATCGGTGAACTATTTCACGCGATAGGCAGAACCGATCGTGCATCAGATTTTTACAATGTGGCACATGAATTAAGCTCTGAAGATATTAAACCATTAAGTGCCCTTGCAGACATACAACGTAAAAATGGAGATTTAGAACTTCTAGATGTTAGTTTAGAAAGACTATTAGCTATCGATCCAGATGATATCAAAGCTTTACAAGAACAAATTTTACTATTGACTGATTCAGATCCCTCAAGAGTAAAGAGAAATAAAAAAAGATTAGAAGGGTTAGGAATAGAATATACAAAAAACAATGGTCAATTATCAAATATTGTAGAAAGGGCGAATATTGTCGGTCAGAATTTACATATTAATAATTCCGAAGATATTGACGAATTATATAAAAAAGGATCAAAACTACTTTCTCTCGGAGAAATAAATACGGCCTTGGAATGTATTGAAAAAGTAATTAAGTTAGATTCCAAAAATGGAAAGGCATGGCTTTTACACTCAAGGATATTAGCAACAAATCCACATAAAATAAAAGAAGCACTTTCCAGTATCAAAAAAGCTCAAGGTTTGGGCGAATTCGGTATTATAATTGAATCAGAGATACTAGATAATAATGGGAAAAAACAGGCAGCAATTGAAGTACTTGAAGAATATATTGAAAAACATCCCGAAAATCCTGAAGTTCGAGCAAAGCTAAGCCTTTTACTTCTTAGATCTGGATCATTTGAATGGGCTAATAAAATACTAGACGAAGCTCCTTTAGTTTCATGGGAACATGAAGCATTGCATGTTATGAAAGGACGATTAAATCTTTTTAAAGTGGATGAAAATAGGGATAATACCGGCAAATATGATCAAATACTTCTTTTGGATTCAATTTCTTGTTTTGATTCAGCAATTGAATATAATCGCGAATCGGGTTTAGCATGGTTAGGTAGGGCTAGAGCATTGCGTTACCAAATGTCATACAATGAAGCAGAAATAGCACTAGTTAGGGCCAGACGCTTGATACCAGAAAATCCTTCAATATCATTAGAAGAAGCTCAATTAGCACTTGACTTGGGTAAAATTGATCAAGCAGATGTTATGATTTCATCAGCATCTACTAGGTTAAAAAATAACTCGACTATTTATTTTATAAAAGGACTCATTGCGGCAAGAAAAGGACACTTGACTGAGGCACAAGACTTCTTCTCAAGAACACTTGAAATGGATAAAAATCACGTTAGAGCCCGGTTAAACAGGTGTTCTGCAGCATTGTTGAGAGAAGAATTAAGTCTAGCGCTTGATGATGCTAACCTATTAGTTAAGAATAGGCCAAATCTAAGCTTAGCAAAATTAAGAAGATCTGAGATATTAATGAATCTTGGAGATTGGTCAGAAGCAGAATCTGAATTAAGGGGCTTATTGAAAGAAAATTCTGAATATACAATGGCTCTAGTCCATTTAGGAACATGCATGAATGCAATGGGAAGGGCAGAACAAGCAGAAAAACCATTAAATAAAGCAATAAATATTGATCCAACCCTTTCTGATGCATGGTATCAAAGGGGATTATTATATCTTGATTTTGGTAGATTAGATGAAGCCTTCTCCGATTTTGAAAATGCTGCGCGATGCAATCCTAGACATTTGGATGCCAATCTTAGAATCGCAGCCATATTACATGAAGGAGAATATCCAGAAAAAGCCATATCAGCCTGGAGGGCAGTTCTGAATATAGACTCTGAACATAAACTAGCTAGGCGAAGACTAGAAGAATCTAGAGAAAAGGCTTCAACTAGAAATACCAATTATATTACAAAGCATTAATTCTCTACTTGCTTTGGATTATTATATGAATGTGTCACTAGGAATAGAACCAGGAGAATTAGCACCAGAATTTTCATTAAAAAATGCTAATTCTTTAATAAACAAACCCACTGTTTCCCTTTCGGATATTATGGACGATAATGGCGCTATAATATTATTTACATGTAATCATTGTCCATATGTAGTTGGTTCAGAATCAAGAATTGAAATTTTATCTAAAAAAGCAAAGGAGAATAAAATTGGTTTTGTAGGAATAAACTCTAATGATCCAATAAATTACACTACGGATTCATGGGAAAATATGGTTAAAAGAGCTAACTCTGGTATGTCATATCCGTACCTTGTAGACGATACGCAAGAAGTTGCAATAAAATATGGTGCAGAAAGAACCCCTGAATTCTATCTAGTTAATAAATCAGGATTAGTTGTTTATCGAGGAAGAATGGATGATTCACCACGTGATCCTTCTCATGCGACAACTTCAGAATTATCAGATGCAATAGATTTTATTGTAAAGGGTAAAAATATTTCAGAATCTAGAACAGTAAGTATAGGGTGTTCTATTAAGTGGAAAATATAAATCTAATATTGTTCTAATACTAATTCAGTTTGTGTAGAACTTATATCACCGGGTGCAGCCAACCACATTTTATCTAGCATATTCCTGAGTCCAACAGTATCATCAACGTGTACAATTGCAATCAAATCAGCATCTCCACTGATTTCATATACTGATTCAACACCATTCCATCCTGCAAACTCTCCGGCTAAAGTTCCAATTTCGGTCCCTGGTCCTATTTTCATTCTTATAAGTGCAGATAATCCAATTCCAGCTTCTCTAACGGTATATCCTCTTATGACCCCCTCATCTTCCAATTTACGCATTCTAGTTCTCACAGTCCTCTCAGTAACTCCAACAGTTTTTGCAATATCCACATAAGGAGCTCTGCCATTATCTCTCAATACGGATAATATTCCTCTATCTAAAGAATCGATGTTTATCATATATAATCCGAAAAGTAAATCTTATTTGTACTTTTATTACAGTTAATAATATATATTTAAATATATATTTCCGGTTTATAGCATATATTTTAAATTATTAAAAAACTTATTTTAGAATAAGATCCCTATAAATACAGTTTATCCGGATCGAAGTTTTATCTATTTATTCCAGAATTCAAAGATATTATTGGAAAGATGATATAATTCTCAAATTAATATGGATGAATTATAAAAATAATATTGAAATGTTTTGGCTGAGTTAATTAATAATTATAATCCCGTTACATTCACAAAGCCAATCCTATCCGTCTCATATATGGGATTGCCCATAAGCGATTTAAATGGAAGAATGATACTTGACTCGCGAGGAAACCCAACGATTGAGGTAGATTGCTATGCTAGTATCGATATCCCGTCTAGAGCAGCAGTACCTTCAGGAGCATCTACAGGAAGTTATGAGGCTGTAGAATTACGAGATAACCATGATGAAAAATGGAATGGTAAAGGAGTAGATATTGCCATTAGCAATATAAATGGAATAATTAAAAACTCATTGGTCGGCATCGACGTATCAGATCAAGAAAAAATTGATAAAATTATGCTAGATTTAGATGGGTCTCCAAATAAATCAAAATTAGGTGCAAATGCAATTCTAGGCGTTTCCTTGGCTTGTTTACGAGGAGCCGCAGGTATAGGATATCCATTATGGTCATACATAGCAAAAAAGGAAGAAAAATGTACTTTACCAGTACCTTTAATGAATATATTAAATGGTGGTGCACATGCAAATTCTAATGTAGATGTACAAGAATTTATGATTGTACCACATGGTTTCACTGATTTTAAAGTAGCCCTTAGGGCTGGGGTTGAAATATATCACACTTTAAAATCAATTTTAGATAAAAATAATTTATTAGGAGGTGTCGGAGATGAAGGGGGCTTTGCCCCCAATTTAACATGTAATGAGGATGGATTGATATATGTTCAACAGGCAATAATAGAATCAGGATATAAACCAGGAACTGAGGTCTCAATAGCACTTGACGTCGCTGCTCAAGAATTTTATTATGAAGGAAAATACAAAATTGATGGTAAACTAATCTCTGGATTGGAGTTAGCAAATATCTATTCCAAATGGATTTCATCTTATCCTATAGTTTCAATAGAAGATCCATTTGGAGAAGATGATTGGAATTCATGGATTGATTTTACAAAAAAAGAAGGTCATAGGGTACAAATAGTCGGGGACGATTTATATGTTACTAATCCAGAAAGATTTGAAAAAGGAATTAAACTTTCAGCCTCAAATGCAATATTGATAAAATTAAATCAAATAGGGACGTTTACTGAAACTATGAAAGTTATAAAGATGGCAAAAGAAGCAGGATTTAGGACAATAATCAGTCATAGATCCGGAGAAACAAATGATGATATAATTTCTGATATAGCAGTAGGAACAAATGCAGGGCAAATAAAAACAGGTGCACCTGCTAGAAGTGATAGAACATCAAAATATAATCAATTACTAAGAATTTATGAAGATTGTAATGAATACACTAGACTATTCTAGTGATTTTAATAGTAATGGTAAAACAATGGTAGCATCTGATTCTATCATAAATCTTGGAGTGTCGACATCTAATTTTCCCCAACTTATCTTTTCAGTAGGAGGCGCTCCAGAATATCCTCCATATGATGATTTAGATTCGCTAATTTGTGCAAACCATTTCCAACGACTTACTTTTATGCCTACATCTTGTTCTAACATTGGTACGACACAAATTGCAAAATCTCCGGCAATACCTCCTCCAACTTGTAATATTCCAGTTGGAGAATCATCTTCCCTATACCAATCTGCAAGTTCCTGCATAGCATACAAACCCCCCTTTACTATATCTGAACTCTTTAATGTACAATCTAAAACTCTCGCAGCAAGTATATTCCCCAATGTTGAATCTTCCCAACCAGGGACAAATATCGGTAGATTGGCATCTGCTGCAGCCAATAACCATGAATTTTTTGGATTTGCATCAAAATCTATATTGCCATGTAATAAGATGTCATACAGATATTCATGAGGAAATCTCTTATCACCAGCCGCTTCAGCATTTTTCCATAAAGGTAGTAGTAATTTCTCAACTTTCCTAACAGCCTCTTCTTCAGGTATCGCAACATCTGTAACTCGATTCATTCCTCTATCTCTGAGTGCAGCATCATTTTCTGCCGTCATCTCCCTCCAATTAGGAATTTTTTCATAACTTGAATGTGCAACTAAATTAAACAAATCTTCTTCTAAATTGGCACCTGTACAACAAATTGCATGAATTTTTTGTGATCTGATTACAGGCGCTAGGGTCCTTCCTATTTCAGCAGTAGACATGGCACCAGCCAAAGTAATCATCATCCTTCCTTTATTATCAATGAATTTTCTTAGAGAATCAGAACATTCTGCTAATACTCCAGCATTAAAATGCCTATAATTTTCCTCAATGAACTTTCTTATTGACATTTAATCACCCTTTAGTAAAAATCTTTTTACAGATTCCTCTCTTATCAAATGCAAATTATCTATAGACATTGAAAGAATAATTTTTAATTCATCTACAATTATTTGAGGATCATTTTTGCCACATGTAAAGACATCTATTGCCAGGATACCAATTTCCGAATAACAATGTGCAGTAACGTGACTTTCATCCACTAATACAACAGCTGCGAATCCAGGGGGGCTATCTGTTCCATCAAATTCTACAACGTGGGCGTGAACTTCCTTTACTCCGGCTTTTTTAATACAATTTCTAAGGATTTTTAACATCCATTTACCATCTTCATGAGCAGGTGGATTATAATTATTATAATCTAAAAAAATATGAACTCCTCTACTTCCATTCGTATCCATATTGGCCCGACCCATAATCTATCATAAATAAAATTTTAGATAGTATATTTATAAAAATAACAAATTATTTTTACTTAATTAACCAATTTTTTAGTCTTAACAACCCTTCTGTAATGACATCTTCATCCGAAGCATATGAAACTCTAACAAAACCTTCTCCTCCTGCAATTAAGGATGCTGGAATTAATTGTACTCCGGCCTCAAGTGCACCATCTGCGAATTCAACATCACTCATCCCGGTTCCAGTAACATCAACGAAAACATAGAAAGCACCTTCAGGCTCAGTAATTCTCAATCCAGGTATTTCTGAAAGTCCCTCAACCATAATCTTCCTCCTTTTCAAATATTCTTGATTAAACTCGTTAACTTCATTATCACATTTTAATGCTATTTTTGCTGCATCCATTAGGAATGTTGGAACATGAGATGCAGAATTTGCTTGACTTTTTGCAGCGGCCTTCATTGCTTCTGATGGGCCTGCTAGAAATCCAAGTCGCATCCCAGTCATGGCCCAAGACTTTGACCAGCCGTTAACTACAATCGTACGTTCCATTCCTCCAGGTAATGCAGCAGGTGAAATATGAGGATAATCTACCCAGACCAACCTTGCATATATTTCATCGGATACAATCCAAAGATCATATTCTTTAGCAATATCGACAATCTCTTGTATTTCCGAAGGCGTGAAAACTGCTCCAGTTGGATTACATGGAGAATTTATCAAAATCATCTTAGTTTTATCAGTTATTGAATTTCTAATTGCATCCATATCAGGATGAAAATTATCTTTTCTAACTTGCACATGGACAGGTATAGCTCCAATAAATTTTAGCATTGGTTCATATGATGCCCAAGACGGAGCAAGTAATATTGCCTCATCTCCAGGCATAGTTGTAATCAAAAAAGAATAAAGCAAACCTTGTTTTGCACCGGGAGTAATAATTATATCTTCAGGAGGGTATCTTAAATTGTGTTTATCATCAAGGTAGTTTGCAACTTCTTTACACAAGTCTAAAGATCCCGCTCCTCTTGTATACTTTGTTTTACCCTCTCTTAAACCTTTAATTGCAGTTTCTATTACTTTATCAGGGGCATCAAATCCTGGCTCGCCCACAGTCCATCTAATCACACCTTCTGCAGGTGGTTGTAGATAAGGTGCAAACCCTACTCCAAGTCCATCATACCTCTCGGATACTCTCGGCACATAGTTGTCCGAGTGTTTAACCTACATGATAGTATGCAAGGAAAATTAAATTATGGACGAACAATATTCAAAGAGAGCGTTCCGCTCGCTGTGCACAAGCACGGATGGCAGAGTAGCTATGCAAGGGATTGCAGATCCCTGGACCTGGGTGCAAATCCCGGTCCGTGCTCCAAAAAATTATTTTTTTATTTACCCAGTCTAGGTTCCCAATTCATATTGTAATGAGGGCCAATTCCGGATATTTCAAAAATATCTGATACAATCTTAAAGCCACATCTTGAATACATTGATACAGCCCTAATTCTTGCATTACACCAGATGCCAGTATTCTCTTTACTAACTTCATTTTGTAGATTTTTCACTATATACGAACCTACTCCTTCATTCCTAAAATCAGGATCAACTGCCATCCCCCTAATCCTATATTTGCAACCTGCTGCAGCATCTAATTGTAACGTCGCACATCCAATTATTTTTTTTCCATTGTATACGCAAACAAATCTTGTTCTAGCATCATCATCTACTCCGGGATAACGTTCACTACCTTTGGGTAATCCGATCCTCAATACCCTATATCTTAAATCTAAATGATCATCATCAATAGTTTTTAACCATCTCAAATCATACTTCATACCACTCCGTGTATCCACAGGTATTTCAAACGATTTTACAGGATTATTTTTATTTTGACTCAATATTCTTCGATAAAATCAATTACTACCGTTAAAATGAACAATATTACCTCTCCTATGCCAAAGATGAATGAGTATAATAAAACAGCAAAGGAGTATTCCAATACGATACCCAAGATTAGATTCATGAAAATTTATGGAAACTGAAGACATCTAAACAATATGCTAAGGTAAAGAAATATTACTATAATTAACTCATCTTATATCGGCGCTTTAAAGTGATAATTATCCTCGGAAATGATATGAATGAGGCCAATGCGCCAAATTATAAAATCTGGGGATTTCTCGGAGCAGCACTTTTATTCAATTCGAGCATACTAAAAATTTCATTTTTAGGGCCATGGGATTCAAAATCATTTACACTTGGAATATTTGGTTTAATTGGCATCTGTTTTATTTATATCTCTTGGTACAGGTTTACCTTCAAGAATAATGGATTAATACCTTGGATGGATAACTGGAAATATCCATCTAAATCAGCAAAATATGAATTATTAATTGGCATCTTTACTATTATTTTAGCAGGATTAACTGGCAATAATATTCCTCAATTACCAGATCCAACTGGATTAATATTGGCACTAATCGGTACACTAATGGTCTTAAATGCAATTTATGTATTGCTGAGCCTAGGTCCTTTAAAAGATAATTAATTATCTATTCCCAGGTTTCCAAAATTGTAGAGGTAAAGCGTTATTACCTTTCATTACTCTAAATGCCAAATGATCAGCTCTTTCATTCCATCTATGCCCTATATGGGCACGAACATGCTCACATTTTATCGATTTAATTGACTCAACTTCTGACCATAATTGTTGTACTCTCAAGGCTAACTTTCGATTAGCTTTAGCTTTCCAAACTCCTTTTGCAATATTCATTGCATATTGAGAATCACCTCTAATAATTGCTGGCCTATTTGAGTGATCCAATAATAGCCACCTGAGTGCATATGCAATAGCGCTCAACTCTGCAGTATTATTTGATCCAACATCCGCACCGAGAAAATTTTTTAATTTTGAATTTGTCTCTACTTTACCACTTTCTTCATAAATTAAATTACCTTGACCTTTACCTATTCCATTATCGCCATCTATAACGCAAAAACCCCATCCAGCCGAAGTATCCGATGTTACATTTCTATTATCTTCACAGGATCCATCAACATAGAGATATATTGGATTAAAATCCATAACCTATTCTCCAATTAATTCCTCATATTTGTGGGAATCCAGTAAACCTTCTAGTTGAGTTAAATCATCAATTGTCATTTTACAAATCCAACCGTTACCGTATGGATCAATATTAATGGTTTCAGGGGCATCTTCTAGTAATTCATTTACGCCTGTTACAGTGCCTGATATTGGAGCATATATTTCACTAACAGATTTTACTGATTCCACACTAGCATAAGAGTCCATTGCATTAAAATGAACATCTATTTCGGGTAATTCTACCCATACTACATCCGTAAGTGCATTCTGAGCAAAATCTGTAATTCCAACTACGATTTCATTACCATCAATTCTAATCCATTCATGTTCAGCAGTATATTTCAATTCACTTGGTATGTTACTCATCGCACCCACTCTCTATTTATAGGAAGGCATAGAGAAAGTCAAGTTTTCGCTCATCACTATTCCTCTCCATGTTTACTTTCAAGATGTTCAATTTCCATTTTTGCCCATGAAGACCCTAAATTAGCCACATCCGACTCATGATATTCCTCATTTAATCTTTCACGCATTTCTATATCTAATTCTTTACTAAACCATTTATCTAACTTATTTGAATACTTTAAGAGTAATAATACTAAACACAAAAATACAGTTAAAAATATCAATACAATTGAAAAAATATAATTATTACAAATACCATTTTCGCATTCTTTTATTAGAAAATCGTTATCAATAAAAGTAATTGAAATTAAAAAAACTAAAGGAATTATGACTCCAAATAAAACTCTTTCCAATCTTCTAGCGGCTGAGTCCATGACTAACTCCGGGGGCTCCTAATCAATCAACTTGCCCTGCATTAATAAATTTCTTTTATCAATTTATGAATTTTATATGGTAGTAAAGCCCTATTTACAGGTGTTACTTCCAAAATTCTCCCATCATCGCGTCTTCTGATGTCTTGGAGTAAAGGATGCCTGCTCTTCTTATGTAATGTCAATAGCGTAGGCATATCATATTCTAGAGCTGTTCTTACCGCTGCAACAAATCCTTCACTTTCAACTGAAAACTTACCAACTTCATCAATCACTAAAATCTCACAGTTACCTATACTATCCAATATAGCAGGAACCGCAACTCTGTCAAGTTCTGTAGGATCAATTCCGAACCCCAAAATCCTCAATCTTGAATCTATATTTCTATGTGCCATTATTCCTTTTTCACCTGTTTGAATATTAACACATGCATAACCGACTCTTTCTCCATTTTCTATTATTGGCTTAGTCTTTATTCCCCCAATCATTTTATCCGCTGAAAATCCACTTCTTGTTCCTGAATTGCCATTTTTTCTTTCTTCAATAATCATATTGATTACTTTCTCGAGAACGGCCGACTTGCCAGATCTTGGTAAACCAGTTATTCCAATTTTTGGATTTATTCCTATAATATCACCTCGATGGGTCGCTTAGCCACATCGCAACCAACTGGGGCACATACTGCAAAGGTATTAATCAGTTTCATTAAAATATTATAATTACTGACATAGACCGGAATTTAAAATCGGTTCTTAGGAAATCAAACATCTCTTTTATTGCCCTTAAACGATAATGAGGAAACAATTTTTGGAGTAGGAAACGGTAAACCTGCAATTTCATAATTATTTACATTATTATTTGCAGCCCAAACTTTTGACCATGTATTCAGGGATTCTGAATTTAGATGATTTACTATTGTGTTCAAACCTTCATATAAGGATCCAAATTCTTCTTTGAGGACGCTACAGGTTTCTTTAGGAATCTGTAAATAATTCACAGAATTACCAAGAACACAATTTTTAGGAACAACGCTCCATAATAAACGTCTTTTTAGTCCTGAATTGACTACAGCCTGACACGCAATCCTAGGAATTTCATTATTTTTAACATCTCCAATCCACATTGATTGATGTGCCTGCATCGATTCTTGATTATAATCGTCATCAAATGCAGGATGATCAATTATCACTTTATTGCCATCTAATTTAAAATGATTACTTCTAATCAACGGTACTCCTGTATTTTCAAATTGCCAATTAATGATATCAAAATTATTACTTTGATCGATTTCTCCAACCCTTACTCTGATACTCTTTCCACTTTGATTTAACCAACAATCTTCTTCACAAAGTCTAGGTTGATCGGCAAGATCGTTAATTGCTTTCAAAGATAGATTTCTTTCGTATGTATCTCTAGGTATTTTAGGAACAGCCCATGACGCATCAGTCCATGTTGACCAAGGGCCTCTTTCGAGTTCTAAGAACGGAGCTTTGGAACTAAGTCCATTATTAGATAGATCACTTAACTCTAGGGGGCCAAAACTAGTCAAAACCTCTGTCCTTCCTCCAACAATCACTCCGATTACTAGGACTCCTTGAGAAATTCCTGGGAAGATTTTTTGACTATCTGAAAACGACCATGCAGATTCCCAACGATTTTTAGAAACGAGTATCTTTCTCAGAGGTATACTACTTTTTTCTCTGAGTAAGGAATCAGGCACAACCATTGTTACTTTACCATCTTTTTTTGTTATTTGGAGTGCACGTTCTACATATAATCGATATAAGTTGACATTTCCTCGTAGGGCTGAAAATCGAAGCTCTCCATCTTTTCCGGAAATAACCTTTAACTCATTAGACATTTCTTTACGTAGTTCACTACCATTTTCTTCATTACGAAATTTATCCTTTATTCTAACCCATGGGGGCTTAGAAACTAATAATATTGGCTCATCATTCCACGGCCACTCACCTCTTAGTAGATCATCACAAACAATATTCTTTTCTAAAATATTTTCAGCAATTGTTCTACTTATTTGACCGGCAGTTTCTATGTCGGGACTAACTAATCCAAGTTTGATTAAAACTATTAGTAATCGTTTTCTAGTTATGTTGACAGACATCATAGATGAATCCATTAATTGTAATCCGTTTAGAAGCCTCTGGGTATCTTCTTTTTGTTGCTTCGGATTCAAATCTTCGCACCTTTCAGAGTGAATTCTAAATATTCTTTCCGGAAATATTCCAGCACCCACCGCCGGGTCTGCAAATGGAATTGGAATTCCAGTTTTAGTTTCATTATCGCTGACCTCATAGGTCTCTGATGAGATGTCAGATTCTTTCTTCACCTCATTATTCATTTGTTCAGCATATGCACGAAACCCAGGAGGCAATGCATCCAGAGAAATCGTCGCCAATGGTTCTTTTTTCTTTAGTTTGTTAGTATTTTTAAGTTCATCTGCTAATATCATATCAGCAAATTTGGCAGGCATAATCGTAACTCCTTTTACTGACCTACCATCTTTTTCTGCCTCATTTCTAGAGACTAACTGGTCTAGTACTATGCCCGGATCCGAAATCAATCCTGCAGGGAGAACTGGCCAATTATTAGGAAGTCGAGTAGAAATTGGCACGTCATCTATTACTGATTTTTCCCAAGCCTCAATCCAAATCTCAATTTGCTGATTTCTATCTTGACATGTACCGTCTAGCCTAGCAAACCATCCAGATGTCTCATTAACCATGTTAAACAATTCATCTAATTGTATTATGGCTTTGAAGGATTGTATTCTATAATCATTCAATTTTCAAGTCCAAATATATCTTGATCGATTTCTATTATCATTTTTTTCTGAAGTAAAATAGAAATCGCTTCATCTATTTCTTCCTCTCTAATTGAAAGTGGAATAAATTGTTTTAATAATTGTTTAAAGTGAATAACCATTTTCCCAGATGATTTTTCATTTTCCATAAATGCCATGATGTGTTCAGCAACTATTGCAAGTAAAGGATCATCATCAAAATCTAATGCTCCAAAGTCAACCATCGGTTCTCTATGCTGATCTTCTGCATTTTGTTTTACAACTTCAGTAGTTTCATAAACATCAAATAAATTCCGTTGGTTGGGGTCTGATAGAACAATATTATCAGCAACCTCGCGTTGTCTCCTCAGCCTTTTTACTAGAGTTTCAATCCTATGCAGCCTTTGTTCTAGTCGCAACCTTTCTCTTCCTAGATGGCTTTCTACTAATTCTAATTCTTCTACTGCCTTTTCATCGAGCCAATTTGATAAATTCCAGTTAGGATCTAATCTCAACATAGTTTCCCAAAGTCTAGCTACAGAATCTGGTAGGGCATTAGCATCAATTCGCGAAACATCTTTTCCATCGCGCGCTTCCTTCACCATATACCTTCATCATCATCGACCGTCTATGAATTATACCATTGTATTTTTTTTAGAAATTAAGAGTTGCATTGATGAATGATGAACGTTTGCCTTGGTATATGCCCGGGTACCGTTTAACAGTTCTCCCCGGCGATGGTTCTGGAAAAGAAGTAACTAAGGAGGCACAAAAAGTAATACAAGTATTCCAAGATTTTAGCCCCCTATCATTTGACATAACTGAAATTCCATGTGGGGGTGAATACTATCAAGAGACTGGTTTAGAATGGCCTCAAGGATCTTTTGAACATTGTAGAGATAATTCTGATGCAATATTATTGGGGGCCATAGGATGGCCAGGTGCCACGCTTCCTAATGGGGATAATGCTGGAGGGCAAGTTATTCTTGGCCTCCGTTCTGGCTTAGATTTGTATGCAAATATACGACCTATAAAATTATATGATGGAGTTTTACATAAAATTCATGGTAAACACAAAAAAGTATGGGATTCAAAAGTTGTCAATATGGTCTTAATAAGAGAGAATACTGAAGGTTTGTACCATGCATTACTTCGTCGCTCAGCTCTAGCTGCAGCTGGAAGTGATAATGATGACCCGATTGTTATTGATAATTTCCCAGGTTTAGAGGGAGAAGTCGCATGGGATGTTAGGCCAATTTCTAGAAAAGGTAGCCAAAGAGTTATTAATTTTGCATTTGATTTAGCAAATAGGCGTGGAGAGAAAGTTGGAAAGAAACAAAAAGTAACATGTGTTGATAAAAGTAATGTCACAAGAGGATGTAGACTTTTTAGACAGATATTCAGAGAAATAGCTTCTAAGTATCCAGATTTAGAAACTCATGAAGCTTATATTGATGCTTTCACGATGTGGTTGATACGAAGTCCCGAAGATTTAGATGTTGTAGTACTTCCAAATATGTTTGGAGATATTGCTACAGATTTAGCATCAGTACTTCAAGGGGGATTAGGAATGGCTGCAAGTGCGAATATTGGAGATAATCATATGCTTTTTGAACCAGTTCATGGATCCTCGCCATTACATGCAGGTAAAAATATTGTAAATCCAATTGCTACAATATCATCAGTTCAATTGATGTTTGATAATTTAGGTGCTAGACATCAAGATTCCGATGCAACTCTTTGTGCTGATATTCTTGATAGAGCAATCGCCGAGCATCTTTCCGAAGGTGGTCCGGTAACATATGATCTTGGAGGCAATGCTTCAACATCTGATGTAGGGTCTGCAATCGCTAAACGCTGTGAAAAAATACTCAAAGAAACATTTGATAATTAATCAATTAACAATACCGAACCAAACTCGATATATTTTTCGACTAGTAAAAATTTAAAAATATTCCTAACATTGTTCTGAGTGGCCGATAATTTAGTATATACAAAAACTATGCATCTCCAATCTATAATTATGGTGTGCAATATTAATTATTACATTTGTGCAGCAATTTTCTTAACAACGTAAGGCACCAATCCGATTTGGAATAAAATTATCCCAAAAAATCCTATGACTAATAAAAGTCCTCCCAAAACTGGAACGCTTTCGGTTAAAACCCCCCCCAATAAAAGTAAGACTAAAATACTACCAAAAACTGCAATTGTTTCAATAATCATTTCAGCAGAAGCCTTCCAAGTTGCCATATAATTCATCCTTAGGCCGTCTGCTTTACCATCAGCTAATGCCATAGAAACAGGATAAACCATAATTTGTATCGAACCCACAACAGCTACGAAGCCGGCGATTATAAGAAGTAACCCTAAAATAATTGGTTGACCACTCGCCTCTCCTATGACATATGCAATTCCCATGGCAATAAATATCAATAAAATAGCAGGAATCATGGCAAGAATCGTTACTGCTCCATATTTAAGTATACTTAACCCAGCAGTAAAATCCAAACCTCTATTATTTATGGACATAGCATCCTGCTCGACTAATATTGGAGTACTCTGTGGCTCTGGTTCCATATTCACATTTTCAAAAATTAATTCACTATCTGGATTTTCCTCTTCCATAAATAATGTTACATTTTTTATTATATAAATGTTTTTAATAAAATATAGATTATATCTCAGAAACTAAAGTTATAGATGATTTGTATAAGTATATGAAAAACCTGGGACACCGTCTTGGCGCCTCTGGCACTCCTATGGAAAATACTCTCCAAGGGCTCCGAAACTCTCTTCATTTAGTTTCAAATCCTAGATTTAAGTACTGGGAATTTGATATTCATGAATCAAAAGATAATATTTTATTCCTATTTCATGATGATATTATAGGTATAAATAATTCAACAGAAGAATTAAAGTACATGAAATTTATAGATATTAAAGCCGCAGGAATAAAAAATAACATCAATATTCCTACTTTAGATGAGATAGTTCTAGAATTATTTCCAAGATCAGAAAAAATTATTATAGAAATTAAAAATATTATGTCTGATAAATGCCGGACTAAAATAATAGAAACAGTATCTAGTATCCCAAATTGTAAAATTATGATTACTCCAAATCGCTTTGACGTCGTATTTCCATCAGAAAATAGGGATTATTGGCATAATGAATTTAATAGAAATAGTATCAAATTAATTATGGTCGGTCGTCATAAAGTTGATATGTTTAAGACTTCAAATACATTCCTTGGGAAATATCTATTAAACCCGAAATGGTTTTTTGGGTTTTAATCAATCTTCAAAGTTTAGGGCACCCTAAATTTAAATCCTAATCCTATTTCGGTGTTTCATGGGCGAACGCAAAGGGATTCAAAATTTATCGAAATCAATAAAACTTTTAGAAGGACAATCGACCATTATGAAAGCAATAATAATTTCAGGATTAATAATCTCTGCATCTGTATTATATCTTACATTTAATGTAAATTATGATGAATGCGAAGATGAAAACAACTGTCTTATTATAGCGTTTGAAGTCAAAGATACCTATTTAATATGGGATAAAAATCCACAACATCTAGCAGATAAACTGCATATATTAACCGGTATGGATGTGGAAATTTATCCTGTTTCGAATTCAGGTGCAGCTATTGAAGCAATCGACAAAGGAAATGCAGATTTGGCGTTTTTGGATGGAGCAGCTGCATGGCTGGCGTGGGAGGTTTACGATCTTGAAGTTCTAGCTGCTGAACAAAAGGCAGATGGTAGAGTATATTATAATGCAACTGCATGGGTTAAATCTGATTCAGATATGGCCGAAGCCTACCTCGATGATGACGAGTCTACAGATCCATTTGCATTAATGGAAGGCAAAATATCTTGCCATACGGGTTGGTTAAAGAGTGCTGGAATGTTAATACCAATGGGATATCTTATTGGAAATGGTTATGCCGATGTTATTGGCGATCCTAACGAGATTGAATCTTTACGAAACACTGTTACTAACTTTTTCTCTGAAGAATCAAGTATTCCAGAAGGAGGTACTCAGTATTCATCGTATAAAGGGGCATTAAGATGCCTTTCTGATGGAACAGGAGATGTTGCACTTGTGAAGGATTCAGTAATCAATTCATATTGCACTGGCTCCAGTGCTGAAAGTTGGTGTCTAGAAGAGGATGAATATGTCATGCTTCCTGCTTTTGGACAGGCACCAAGCCATCCCGCGGTCTATAACCCTGAATATATGAACTCAGAGAAAATTACATTAATTCAAGATGCTTTAGTAGCATTAAATGATGACAATGATGGAACCCAAATTCTTAAGGATTTATTGAATACAGATGGAATGGTAATTACTGATGCACAAACGCATTTAGGGACATATGGAGAAGCCGTTTCAAATGTACCTGGAATTCAGACATTTTTTAGTTGAGGTATTGTTTTGAAATTATTTTCGCTTTTAAGTATATTTTTATTGACTTTTGGATTATCCGGGTGCATATTACTCGATGAAGACAAATCATTCGCTTGGCCAGAAGTCACGGAGTCAGAATGTAATTTTGATAATAATAAAAATCTAACCTGCTCACCATATCTTGATGGCTTTAACGTTCCACATATGTCTGCAATTCATCCTGAAAATGACGAATTATGGATCATTGATCTCAACGGCCTAATACTATCTTGGGATGGCTCCTCACTGTTCAAAGTTGCTAATTTGAGTTTTTTGATTAGCAATTGTCATTTTGAACAAGGTTTACTTGGTTTCGCCTTTGATGAAAATTTTAATACTACAAATCAAGTTCTACTGTCATATGTTAAGAGGGGTCCATGTGATGGAGATAATGAATCAAACCTATTTCTTGCTTCTGCAATAATAGACAATTCAGGAATTTTAAATATTTCTTCAATTATAATCATTCAAGAGATATATCAACCATACAGAAATCATAATGGGGGATATTTGCAATCTATAGGAGATAACAAATATTTGTGGGGAATAGGCGATGGGGGGGGAAGTCTTGATCCACATTCCAACGCCCAGGACACCTCTACACCTCTCGGTACAATACAACTTTTTTCTTTTATTGATAATGACATTTATCCTGTTCTGGGAGAAACAAATTCTGACTCATTGGTATTACATAAAGGATTACGAAACCCTTGGAGATTTGACTTTGATAATAATAATAATAGATTGTGGGTCACTGATGTAGGAGAAAAGTGTTGGGAAGAAGTAAATCTATTATTAATTAACGAATCAGCAAATTTAGGATGGCCAAAAAGAGAAGGACTTCACAAAGTTCATTCAAACGGTTACACCAATGAAAATGGGACCTGCTATTACGATGAAGATGCACCGCTAGTATCGAATGATTTTACAGATCCAATTGCCTCCTATATTCATGAAGGAGGAAATTGTTCAATAACCGGAGGATTTTGGATGAATTGGGGCCCAAAATCATTACAAGATGGATATTTATATGGTGATTTCTGCACTGGTTCTATATGGATACTAAGAGATATTGAAGGAATTTGGACCGATGAATACATTGGTTCATTTCAAGGAATGATAGTTGGCTTTGGCCGTGGATTATCTGATGAAATTCTAATTTTTACATGGGACGGATCTATATATTCTCTGAATTAATTATTTCATTTTTATTATTAACATGAATTATAGTCGGGGTATGCTTACTTGCGTCGGCATAATCTACGGTAACATATGTGCATAAAATTACTAAATCTCCAGTATTGATTAAATGTGCAGCAGCCCCATTTATACAAATTTCTCTTGATCCTTTTGGGGCCTTTATCACATAAGTTTCTAATCTAGTGCCATTTGTTATATTTAGAACTTGTATCTTCTCCCATTCGATTATATCGGCAGCATCCATTAATTCTTCATCAATTGAAATCGAACCAATATAATTTAGATTTGCATCAGTAATTAATGCTCTATGTATTTTTGATTTTAACAGGTGTCTACTAAGCCCCATATTTTGTGAGACTCCATATTATTTTTTAATTTTATTTATTATGATTTATCAAAAATTATTAATGATACTAAAACTGCCACATGATACATTCGTAATAAAATAAACAATCTTTTCATAAGTAACACAAGCGTCTTATGTTTACTTAGGTGGTTGTAGTGAGAACAAGGACATCAAATAAAATAACCAATGCTGGTAAAAAACAAACCATATCTGCATTCGTTTTGGTTTCAATAATGATATTTAGTACACAGATGTATACATTCCAAAATTTTGATTCAGAAACGAATCTTTCTGATTCAGAAAAATTACCAAATAAAACTATTATTCAACAATCTCAACTACCTTCTGATGAGCCAAATGGACAAGAATCTCAACCATTTGAATTCAATCCATTTGACCATGCAATTTTTAATGATCCTACTTATCATGATCCTGCATCTTACTATGGAAAAATATCAGATTTATCTGCTTTATCTGCTTATCCTGGATATGAATTTTATTTGGAAGAAACAAATACAGATGATCACGATAATGACGGTATTGATGATCTAAATGATCTAGATGATGATAATGACGGCTTAAACGATCTTATAGAGAGATTCGATGGATGTTATGGAACCGACCCGTTTGATCATGATAATGATGGAATACAGGATGAATTGGATTGGGATGATGATAATGATGGAATTTTAGAAGGACCAATTGATTATACTCAGGGCAATGATCCACGCAACGTATCCTCAGATAGATATCTTTCAAGTTCCGTAATACATCCTTGGACCGGTTCAGCAGTTGGAATTGGATATTTAGTTGATCAAAATCCTTTTGATCATGACAATGATGGAGTACCAGATGAGGATATTGATGGTAGTGGTAAAGGTACTTACGATGAAGACGATGACAATGATGCTAGGTTAGATCAGTTTACATGGCCATGTGATTTTGATGGAGATGGAATTCAGGATTATTTTGATATAGATGATGACGACGATGGCGTTATTGATCTGTGGGACGAACACCCTTGGGACAATACAAAAACTGCTAATATTACTAACACTGCTGAATTATGGGTAGAAGCTGAAATTTGGGCCTCAAGTTTACAATATGATATTTCTATGACGGCACTTGGATTATCTGATTCTGAAATAACTATAGAAGTTGGAGATACAATTAGGTGGACCAATGATCATACAGACGATCATTCTGTTAGGGCAGATGATGGGTTATTTGATAGTGGAACTTTAATCGCAGGCGGTACTTTTAGTCATACATTTACCGATGAGGGAAGTTTCACTTACTCCGATACAATTTCACAATTAGATAGTTATACTGGAACGGTAACAGTTAGGGGAGATGAAGGCCGTCCTTTACCTGATGTATTCAACATCAACGCTGAAGTTTATGGTTCAGAAACATTTGATTTTGTTAAGAAAGAGAGCTCAATTTGGCATCCTCGCGACCAGTCATTTTCTAGTATTATAGATGGAGATTTGGATAATGATGGTCTTCCAAATTTCATCGATCCAGATAATGATAATGACGGATTCCCAGATTCTTCAGATACAGACGATGACAACGATGGATTATTGGATATGTATGATGTTGATGATGATAATGACGGAATTCTAGATACATGCGTTCAACTTGATACAAATAAAGACGGCAATCCGGACTATCCAAATTTACAACCAATAGGAATTCCTGGAATAGATTGTGAACTTGATTATGATAGGGATGCTGATGATGATATTTACAGGGCTATCGATTCTGATTATGATTTGGTATGGGACTGGAAAGATACTGATCTGGGAGCGGCATTTCCTGCAGATAACTTACTAGGAAATCCGGGAGTCGATATAACTGATTTACCATATGATCTCGATAATGACGGTACGACTAATGAGTACGACTCATTTATGAATGCTACAGATGAAGAAGTACTTTCTTGGAATTGCCCATCCTTGGAAAATCCAAATCCCCAATCTTCTGATGATAATTGTATATTTATGAGGAAATCATATACTGGAAATAATGATTGGGATGGCGATGGATTCAACAATTGGATAGATGTTGACGATGACAATGATGGAGTTTTAGATTGGCTAGATATAGATGAAAATTGTGATTTAGACGACGATAATGATTTACATCTATTAAACGGTTCTAGATATAGGGATGATGGCCCAAATTCAATCGATACAGACATTGATGGAGATGGTATTTCAAATGACGAAGACTGGGATGATGACAATGATGGTATTTCGGATTTCTATGATCCAGATGACGGAAACTGTGGTATTGTCGATAATGATGCCACTGACAATTTTTATGGTAATTCATACACTCACTCAGATGGTGATATAATTGATGGTAGTGCAGATTCACAAATTTATACTGGAACAGGAACACTTCTGTGGGATATGTTCTGGCACTTCAGCCCTTTTATTGATGGAACCCAAGGTTTTGTATTGCCTTATAATGGATACGAAACAGGAACCGAAGAAGATTCTTTAACAATCGTTCAACAGGGAGTTATTCCAGAAATATACTGGAATATAATGATGAAATGGAGCCCATGGAATGGAAATAATTATTTCGATATTGATATGGATGGAGACTCGTTGATTAATGGAATTGATGTTGATATGGATGGAGATGGAATGCCTGATTGGTGGGATCAAGATGAAGGTAACGACGGAGTTCTTGACGTAAATGATCCTGCATTTGGAGGATCCTTGGATGATAGTGAATGCGGAATCTCATTAGCCTTTGTTGTTGGACAAGCAGCAGGGCCAATTGCATGCGGTCTCTCATATGCATGGATGTATGGATATCCACTATTGGCTGCAACACAATCGAATGGCAATACGTATACTCTTCCATATAGCAGTAGACCTGACGCACTTTATGATGATGGAGAATATGATGGTAGTAATTCACAGGGTAATAATCAATGTTCAGATAATTGCTGGTGGTTTACTTTCGACCCAGGTAGTAACCCCACTCCTACTGCTGCAGTAACCTATGATGATATTAGGAATAACAGAGATTTGTATATAGCATATGTTGGACTGAATAAAGGATTATTCCAATGGACTGCAGATAGCAATGCAAACCTTTTCCCGGATGAAGTCGCTGATTTATTAAATGACGACGTCGATCCAGATAATGACTGTGCAGCACCAATTATTGGTAATTTAAACCCACAGTGTATGGCAAATGATACTACGGACCTTGATGATGATTTTGATGGAGTATACGACCATTGGGATATTGATGATGATAATGATGGTTTATGGGATTATTTTGAAGTAGATACTGATGATGACTGGGATGATGATGATGAAACAAATGATGGTATTTATTACTTCATAGGAAGTAATTGCGTTGATGCCGATGATGATGGATTAGATACAGACCCTGATGCCGACGGCTGGTATCAAGCAGTTTGGGATCAGGGAGTTTTGGGACAATCACTATTATTTCCAGAGTATTATGATGTTGATAATGATAATGATGGAGTACCTGATGGTGAAGATCCTGATGATGACAATAATGGAATACTTGATGTAGATCAAGAAGTAATAGCACCACAATGTTTTACGGGCGAAGAACAGAGCGTTTGGGACCATGATAATGATGGAATTCAAGATTGGGCAGATGATGATTGGGATGCAGATGGAATTAACAATACAGTAGAATTAAACTCTCCTAATGGATTAGTTTCAGCCTTCGATCATGATAATGATGGATTAAGAGATGATGTTGACGAAGATGATGATCAAGATGGTATGAAAGATGTAGATGAAGTTCTTTTGTGGCCAACAAGGTTTGGTGTCGAATCGACAAATCCATGGGATCATGATGATTTTGGCAATGGCTCTGGAATAGCAAATCCCCTCGATCCATTTACCGGGCCAGATTCAATTGATCAAGATGATGACGCAGATAATAGATCAGATATAGATTTTGATCAAATTGAAGAAGATTTTGGATCTTCAGATTGGGATTCTAATAACAATGGAATATTAGATGCAGATGATAAAATTCCAAGCAGAATAACTCTAAATGCCCCTTCTATATTGTGGCTTGATGCTTTTAATCCTGCAATATTTTCGGGTCAAGTAAATTTATTGGCAGATAATGGTACTTTTGTGCCTACAGAAAATATACCTGTCCAGGTCCACATTGTATGGACAAGAAACGGTACTACGGCTTTAGAAACAGTAGATGTCTTAACAGGAAGCGATGGTAAATATTTAGTGGGCCAATTTTTGTTTCCCGAAGACATATCAGTAGGCCCCAATTCTACGTATCATGTTTATGCTGAGGTTACTGAAATGTTTATCCATGATAGTGCCGTTACTGAGTCAATTCCAGTCGAAGTGAGGGCCAATACTACATCTGGATACAGCGCTGGAACGCAATTCCGTTCAGATGAAATGCCCTTAAAAATAAGTCTCAAGACTCATTATTCTGCTGATTATGATCGTGGAATTTTTGATAATAGAATATCCAATGCTCCGTTCTCATTTACGGTTAGTGATAGTAAGAATTTATTTGGAAATGTTACACATCCTACTGAGTTTGATGGATATGGATATGGATATAGGGCTGGAAAAGATGGTTGGGCTAATTTAAGATTCAACCAATCAAATGGTAATACAGGTACTTGGGAACAAGTCCAATATAATAGTGCGCTAGATAATGGAGAAGGTACTTTAGCGGGAGGTTGGGAGGAAATTCTATGGAATAATTTTACCAAAAATCATGATGTTATCAAGTCTCCTTACGTTGAAATTCCAACAAATGTGCCAACTGGAGATTATTTCTTTGTAGGTACCGTTAATCCTTCACTTGGATATGATTGGCCATGGCCTTATTTGGAATCATCGGATACTGATAGTTTTACCATACGTTCAATGAAGCGTATGTTTATAGAATCACAATTAATAACACCTTCTGATAGACCAGTATATTTTTATGATTCTACGCAGTTTACGGGCTCTTCTTTTGGAGCCTGGAGGGCATTATTCCATGCTCCATCATTAGCCAGCTCAGGATTAGATTTTACAGATATCAGTGTAGGAAAATCATATCCAATACTTTGGGATGGTCAAGCAGCATCACTTGGAACAATAGCTGGAGGAGTTCTCTTAGATAGTAACAATCAACCCTTCACATCTGTAAATTATCTTGAAAATAATCCACATGTTCCTGATGGTTATTATTGGTCTACTAGATTACAAAATGGAGCTTCCTTTGATGTACCTCCATGCGGTGCGGTGGATCCATCTGATCCAGCAAGTCAAATTAGATGTGAAATAGTGCCAGAGATGTTTACTGGTGAGGACTGGTACGTCGAAGGAACAGTGTGGAATAGGACATTTGCCCCTTGGGCAAGTGATCCTCTAGCATTACAAGTTGACCATGATCGTAACCAAGTATTTGCTGGAAGTGGAGAAACTAGGAGAGTAGCAAGACCAAATATGGTTGACGGTGAAGCAAGATTTGAATTTAATGACACTTGGTATTCTCAATTCCCTGCTGGAACATTTGGAATTAAAACCAGCTTTACAAATTCAGATTATTATTTTACTGGAAATCAAACACAAGTTTTGGCTCCAGTAGGTAGTTTTGGTAATATTTCAGTAATAGGTACAACAGATTTTCAACTAACAGCAACACCACGTTTATATCGAGGGCAGAATGCTACTATTGAAGCACGTTTGATAGACAATGCGTTCCAACCAGTTCGTGAAGTTCCAGTTAATTATACTTGGTCTGCAGATGGTTCGAGTGATGTTGTTATTACTGATAATAACGGTGTCTTCAAAGTTAATTTGACTATAGATGAAGGCCATCAACTTGGAAACTTCACATTGAGCTACACCTATCTAGGAGATTCGATTCGAGAGGGAAACTCTGCTGAAATAAATCTATGGGTGGTTTCAAGGACCTTCATAAATCTGCAGAGTACGACGCCAAACCTTCTTTCTAGCGGAGACATTTGGGAATTTACAGCACAAGTTACAGATGATAATAGGACGGCATTTGATAAAGATCTTGGTCAAGCATTATCCGGATGTGGTGATTTAGGTGGAGAAGTTTCTGTTATTCTTGAAGGAATAGATTTCGAAGATAGGGTTCATAGACAGATTGTAGAAAAATTATGTCCAAATGCTGGTTCAATAAATCACAAAATTGTACTAAATCCACAATTATTGCGTGATGATCCATTTTCTTTCCTTCCAGATGGATTTGGTCCAGTGAATGTAATTCTTAGATTTGAAGAAAATTTACCACATGAAGGATGTGAGCCGATAGTTGCAGAGATGTTAACCATATCAGGAGCATGGGACCCGTGTGTTTTAGTAACTAACAACGATCATTTTAGAAAAGTAATGCAATTTCAAGTAGACGGCTTTAGTTTAATTGGTAGAACTGCATTAGATGTCGATGATCAAATTGTTTATACTTCTGAAATAGATCCAAACACTGGAATTGCAGTTGAAAAACCAATGATAGTGACTGGGCAATTGACAGATGAATTAGGCGGACTACTCGATAATAGGGCAATTAGAGTTACTTATGAGATGGATAATTCAGATAAGGGAATTGTTTCATGTATTCCTGGAATCACTGATTCTACAGGTAATTTTTCTATTATTTGTCCAATTTCAGGCGTTCAAGCCGGACAAGCAAAGGTAAGAGTTGAATTTAACTCGTATGAAAATAATGATAGATATAGGTATGAAAATCAATCAGTAACTAGATTCTTTCCTGTATTTTCAAACTCATCTCTGAGTATCTCAGAAATAGGTCCTTTTAGATCTGATTTTACGCAATATGAATTTTCTAATGGATCAAAATTTGACGTCCTTTACCTAAAAGAAGCATTCCATCTTGATGCTACATTAATTCAAACGAATGGAAATCCCATAGGAGGGAAATGTTTGAACATATATTTAGATCCACAAACAAATACTAGACCTATGGCAACAATAGTCACAGAAGATGGTACTGGCGAAGTTTCTTGGTACTCAGGAGACCCAGAGGACAATCCTAGCAGAAGAGGTGTTGAACCAAACGGAAATCAATTGGAAGGATTCCGTACAATTAGGGTTGCATATGAACCAGATAAAGAAATTCCGGGAGGATGTAGGGCAGAATCCAATCCTGTTGTAAATAGCTCTTATGTGGATGTAGAAGTTTTAGTTCGTAGTAGAGTAGATATTTTGCTTAAAGAACATTGGTCTAATCCCCAGGGATATCAAGAAGGAGATGTGATATCGGGAGCAGTTGCAATTCTTAGAGATCGCTTAGACATTACAGTTGAAGGTGAGCAAGTTGTATTTACAATACAATACTGGAATGGTTCCGGTTGGGAAACTCATGATGTTGAGTATCTAATAACCAATGAACAAGGTGTTGCTAATTTCAGCTTTATATACACTGCTGAAGAAATACCAGGAGAGTTAGAAAAGACCGCAGAAGATGGAAAATGGAGAGTTTTAGTACAATTCCAAGAATCAGCCTTCTTTGAAGGAGAATATCTCAATAACACTCCCGTAATTGCCCTTGGAGGTGATATGAATGTTGGTAAACAAAGTTTCTTCACGACTCAAATATTAATCATTAGTGCAATTTCTATATCTATAGCTGCACTAGTTGGAGCAGTAATGTATCAGAATTATCGTGAAAGGCGTAAAATAGAAGTTATAAGAGGCATATTGACGGATTCCTTAATGGCTCTAAAAGCATCAAATAACTATATTGAAGCAATCTTTGACTGTTATAAGAATCTAATAAAATTCTTCAGGTCTAAAGGTGCTATGAAGAAAGTATTTGAAACAACTCGTGAATTTGAGGATGTTATTAGCAATATGCTAACAGGAGTAATACCTCCAGAAGAAATGAATGTATTTTTCTCAATATTTGAAGAAGCAAGGTATTCTGATCATGAAATAGGATCAGATCAAAGAGATCGCGCCATACAAGTTTTACAACAAATGATTACTCGTATTACAAACGCATTGGGAGAAAATATGTTAAATCGTAGCTCTGTTAATGAATCAGGATTATATGGTGCTGCAATAAAAGCTGGAGAGTTTATTGACTCAGATGGAAACGTCAGAGTTGCTGGTGCGGAAGATGAATCTGATAATAATGATTTTAGAATATAATGGACAGGTTAATTACACTCTTAAAAGTGATATTTTAACTTATTTTCATTATTGACACTCCCGTAGCATTGATAACACAACCTAAAGTGGCGGCGATACCCAACAAATGTCGAGGGAGTCATATGAGTAAAAATAACAGAAAGACCAATCAGTCCCTTATCACTTTAATCAGTGATTTGAAGGACCAGAGCAGGTCATCTGGCTCAGCACTGTGGCGAGACGTCGCTCTGAGGCTTGAAACAAGCCGAAGTAATTGGGCCCAACCAAACCTAAGTCGCTTATCGCGATATGCTAAGGATGAAGAAATGATTCTTGTTCCTGGTAAATTGCTAGGCAGTGGAGATATCTTTGGAAAGGCCAACGTCGCAGCTTTCAGTGTTAGTTCCAGTGCCCGCTCTAAGATAGAAGCCGCAGGGGGTCGTGTAATGACGATCCGCGAATTGATGAATGAAAACCCAAATGGAAAAGGAGTGAGAATACTTGGATGAATCAACAACTTTTGTTTATGATGCCAAGGACAAAGTCCTTGGACGTCTTGCTAGCAAAGTTGCAAAGCAACTACTATCCGCAAGAAAATCTGGTGCACCAAACAAAGTAATTATAGTAAATGCTGAGGAAGCAATAGTTTCAGGTCCACGAAGGGCTATATTAGCAGATTATGATTTCAAATATAAATTAAATCATCCGAGAAAAGGACCTTTCTTCCCAAGAATGCCTGATCAAATACTAAAGCGTACTGTACGTGGTATGCTACCATACCAAAAAAATAGTAGTGGAAGAAATGCTCTTCGTGATCTTAGAGTTATGATTGGATTTCCAGCTAATCTTTCTGGAGATAAATTACCAGAAGGGCATGAATGGGGAGATACAACTCAATTAGACAGACCTCTCCCTTTGAAATATATCCGATTAGGTGAAATAAGTTCTTCGCTAGGAGTCGATGCGAGTAGATGGAACAGGGGTGACAATTAATGGCTGCAAAAAAATCACGCAAAATAGCAAATGTTACTACTAGTGGTAAGAGAAAAACATCTATTGCTAGAGCTGTAGTAAAGAAAGGACAGGGGCGCGTTCGTGTTAACGGACAGCCTCTGCACATTATGGAGCCAACCCTAGCTCGTAGAAAAGCACTAGAACCTGTTCAAATTGCTGACGCAATGGACCGTCTTTCAAAAGTTGATGTCGTAGTAGACGTTCATGGAGGAGGGCAAATGGGCCAAGTAGATGCAATCAGAACAGCCATTGCACGCGGTTTAGTAAAATGGAACGGCGGAGCAGAAGGCGATGATGAAGAGCTCAGAGATGAATATATTCGTTTTGATCGTACATTACTTGTTAATGATCCACGAAGAAAAGAAGCCAAGCATCAAATGGGTCGTGGTGCCCGTAAGAAATGGCAGAAGTCGTATAGATGAGGTGAAGAAGTATGTTAATTCCAGTTAGATGTTGGAGCTGTGGTAAAGTCATAGCCCAAGTATATGCAAAATATAAAGACGCTTTAGATAATGAAGGAGATACTAGCAAAGTTTTAGATGATGCAGGTATTAGAAGATACTGTTGTCGAAGGATGTTTGTTGGACACATTGATTTAATTGATGAAGTAGCTCCTTTCAGTATTGCACGTGAAGAACTTTAATTTTCCGGCAATATTTTGAATACGAGCTATTTCGTTGTTAAAAAACCATATGGGGGCTTGTAGGTTAGCTTGGCCAATACTTCGCGGCTGGGGGTCGCGAGACCCAGGTTCAAATCCTGGCAGGCCCACCATTAATTTACTTCAATTTCAATAGGGTCATTCAAATTCAGGAACCTAGACTATTTTAGCATAGAAAGAGAGGATTGAAGGGCATCACCCCTCCTCCCTAATTATGGTTGAACAGAGTCCACTAGGCGGACCGTCATCAGTTCGAATTATCGAATTAGTAGATCTCATATCATACCATTCAGACCTATACTACAACAAGGCAGAACCAGAGCTTTCTGATGCTGAATTTGATATTTTATGGAATGAATTACAACAACTATCTCCAAATAATCCTCAGCTTCAAAGAGTGGGCTCAGATCCTCCTCCAGGATCAATAAAAGTTAATCACTTATTTCCAATGCTTAGTCTAGATAAAGCATCTAAAAACGAAGAAGTAACTCATTATATTTCTCAAACTACTGCAAATGGCCGTAGGTTTGTTTGCCAACCCAAACTCGATGGCTCTGCTTTATCGTTGGAATACAGAAGAGGTAGACTTGTTCGAGCGGCAACTAGGGGAAGTGGAATACGAGGTGAAGACATTACTGCTAATGCACGCAGGATATCTAACGTTCCTGAATCAATAAAATGGCTCGGAGATTGTCACATTCGAGGCGAAGTCGTCATGCCTTTGGAAATATTTCGAAAAAAATATTCAAAAATAGCTCCAAATCCGAGAAATTTAGCAGCAGGATCTTTGCGGCAAAAAACTATTGAATCAGGAAAAGGGAAACCTGAAGATTTAATTTTTTTAGCGTATAGTGCGGAATTTCCTAGTAGAGAATACCGACACCCAGATAGTCCAAAACCTCCTAAATTTATATATGATTCTGAAATAATTAATTGGCTAATTAGTATCGGAATTGAAGTAGCAGGAAAACATTTAGCCCAAGGCTTGGATGATGAATCAACGGCTAGTGAAGTAATGTCTGCGATTAAATATTGGACAGATAAGAGGATTGAGGCAGATTGGGAAATAGATGGAATTGTGATTAAATTAGATAGATTGGATAAAAGAGAACTATTGGGAATGACCGCCCATCATCCAAGATGGGCGCTTGCATGGAAATTCCCTCCCGAAGAAGCAATAACTGTTCTAATGGACGTGGAGTGGCAAGTAGGAAGGACTGGTAACGTTACTCCTGTTTCAAGGGTCGCACCAGTAGTAGTTTCAGGAGTAACGGTAGAGAATACGACCTTACATAATCGAGGAGAGGTAATACGTCTTGGCATCAAAATAGGAGATAGAATACGTATTGTAAGGCGTGGGGACGTTATTCCAAAAATTATTGAAGTTTTAGGTCGTGCAACAACTTCAGATATATTAAATCGCAATCATGCAGACGGAACTCCATTTAATGAAAATCTGCCAAACAGTATTAAAATTAAAATCCCAACTCATTGCCCTCGTTGTGAAAGTAAATTACTGGAAGATGGTGCATTAATCCGTTGTGGAAATCTCTCCTGTCCTTCAAGATTAGAACGTACAATCCTATATTGGTGTAGATATTTGGAAATGGATGGAATAGGTGAAAAGCTTGTAGAACAGTTATGTTCCTCTAACTTAGTCTCCAACCTAGCAGATCTATATCGGTTAAATATCTCAGATTTAATAACATTAGAAAGAATGGCAACTAAATCAGCAAATAATGTGATTGAAGAGATCGAAAAAAGTAAATCTTTGACTTTAGTGCAATTTCTTTCTGCCCTTGGATTACCACGAATTGGACCTGAGATAGCAGCATTAATAGCATCTAAAGTAAAATCTTTTGAAAAATTAATTAATTTAGTTAAAATTAAAGATGAAAATCCAATAAAGGATATTGATGGAAATATTCCAAAACTGAATCATGCGTTAACTACATTAGTTTCAATAGATGGAATTGGAGAAATTGTTGCAAAATTAATTTTAGATGGATTAGCACTAAGAATGAATGTTGTCTTAGATTTAAAACAGCACTTGAATATATCAGAAGAGGTAGAAACTCCAATATCTGGTAAATTAATTGGAAAGACGTTTTGTATAACTGGAACCTTAAGTAGACCAAGAAAAGAAATAGTACTATCAATAAAATCTGAAGGAGGCAAAGTTCAGACATCAATATCAGGGAATTTAGATTATTTATTGGCAGGTGAATCTGCTGGTTCCAAATTAGATAAGGCAAATCGTTTAGGAGTTCAAATAATATCAGAAGAACAACTATCGTCACTAATTGGTTTAGAGATTCTGCAGACTCTACCTAATGAGGGGCAGACTACCCTCGGTGATTTCTAAAATCTTAACCAAACATTGATTCAGGCCCATTATGATCATCTATTGATGAATTTAGATTTACTGCCATCATATCTCGTATTTGTTTCTCTATTCTTTTAGCTTCTTCAAGTAATGGCTCAGGATCAAGGTGAATGGCCGGTAATAAGCCATCTAGGCACTCAATTATTCTAGCTGCAGCCCTTGCATCAGGAAATGGCTGGCCTTTCATTGGTCCACCATTAGATTCAGCAAGAATGGCAAGTGAATCTATGCCCCTACGCCTGCTTTCTCCAAGCATAACTCCAGTCATTCCACCAACTAAGCCGTGTTTAAGGAGTGGTAATCCAATGTCCTTTAACATTTTAATTGCAGAATCGGTAGATCCTATCCCAAGCATAGTAGTATCTATGTTATCATCATCTAATATTGTATGCCCTTCTGAATCACCTTTAGTAAATGAATCAATCATTATTGATATTCCCGATTTAGAATCTACTGTCCAATCAATCAGACTACGGGCAAGACTCATTTTTATTTGATTTTCAATCTTAACTTCAGATATAATTAGTATTATTTTATCGCACTTATCTAATTTACAAATTGGTTCACCAGTATAAAATCTCAGAGGTGGAAGGGGTTTACCATCTTGCACTAAACACATTGGAGGAAGTTTTGAATGATTCACACCTCCAACTAATCGCAACTCCAGTTTATCAATCAGGTAATGAGCTACAATACTACTTACAAATCCTACTGATGGAAAACAATTGACTACTAAAGCCCCTGCAGCATCAACATCATCATCAATTTCCACTATCGGCGCGTCTTTCATATTTCTTAATGAAACTAAATCACTGTTAACCGTTGCCTCCTCTGGTGCCATATGCACACAGTGGAAATCGATTGGGGACCGCCGGATGGATATGAAATTCTAGAATATCAACTCTCACCCTCTTCATGGAATAGATATGAAGAATGTCCCAGAAAATATTGGTTATCGAGACAAGGACTTCCAAGAAAAACAGGAATGCCAATAGTTATTGGAAATACAATTCATAATTCAGTTGAAGATATCTGTAACTTAGAGATTCTAAATAAAGGCGACGATGAAAAAAATTGGTTACCCAAACTAGCAAAAAAGACTTTAGATTATCATTGGAAATTACAAAAAGATATATTTTTTAATACTCCTAGGCATCCAAAATGGAAGCAAAATTCATACAATAAAGCAGTTGAAGGATTAAATAAGGCACTATACATGCTCCTGAGTCATGCCAAAATTGATGATGTTAAACTATCAAATGTCACGTTAAACATGTGGAAAAAAATCAAAATAAATATTTTAGCAAATGAAGGAACGATGAATTCTAAATGTGGTAAATTGATGGGTAGATTAGATTTATTATTGAGAGATTTTGATGACGAAGGCAATGAATCAGGGTGGATTGTTGTAGATTTGAAAACTGGCAAACCTCCGAAAGAAAAGTTAAGTGATACAATAAATAGGCAATTACTCTTCTACCGTGATCTATTAAAATTAATTAATCCTAACCATCCACCAATGCGTGCAGAAGGCTGGTATACATCAAACCAAACAATACATGAAGCAACAGGCCCATCAGTAACAGATGCTGCATTAGCAACACATAGTTTGATTGAATTAACTAATACTCCATTTCAGGCTACTCCTGAGGACTTTACTTGTGGATTTTGTGAATGGAAAGCATGGTGTCCTAGTTGGCTAATTGGCATTGAGGATGGTATTTTAAAAAAAGGTGGTAGATTTACTAATGAAGTTGTGACATTAGCAAACTTTGATTCAGAAGAAGGACTTGCCCTATTTAAAAAGATGATTCCTGATGGTCAAAACGGTAATTTAAAAGATTCTGGGGAAAAATTTGGTGCGTTTTTAACTAATCAAGCATTAGATCAACTAAGGACATTATGTTCCGAAGGGTATGAAGGGGCATTATTCATTGGAAGTGCGAGAATAGATGGAGAAACCAGACATCTCGGAGACTGGTCTGAGATATTGCCATGGAATCCATTATTGGAATCAATCAGATAAAGATTCTACTAATTCATTCCACCATTCTTGAAATTCTTCCGGATAAGATTTCATTATTTTCCATAAAAGCAAAAGTGTTGCTCCAGCATCTGCATCAGCTGAATGTGCGTTTTCTAATGAAATATCATATTTTTCACATAATGCACCTAAACTTCTTTTACCATATTGACTTATCTTAAATTTTTTTGCAAGAACCCATGTATCGATGATTGCGTAAGGTTCAGGAGCCTCCAGTCCAGAACGTAAATATTCCATTTTCAAGAAAGGCCAATCAAATCGTATAACATTATGTCCAACAAGTATTGAGCCATTAATAAGATTTGAAATTTCTTCAACATGCTCGTGAAATAATTTTGATTTTTTAACATCTCTATCAGATATTCCATGAATTCTTGTAGTTTCTGGTGGTATTTTCATATTTGGTTTGACTAATGATTCAGCATTGATGTGCGTTCCATCTACATCACTTCCAATAAATGCATATTGAACTATACGATGCTTTGATGGATCAAAACCAGTTGTTTCCAAATCAAATCCTAAAACTCTAAATCCGCTTAACATGACTTATTCCTATTCTATCGAAAGTGGCCAAGTCCATGAACTCTCTTAACTCGATAAAATAATCCTAATGTCCCAACATACATATGAGTATAGGACGCATCACGCGTAATGATGAAGATTACCGGCCGGCCGATAGCGTTGATGATTACATCAATGTTAATCGCCACAGTATTCGCTGGATGCAGCGGTCTTGGAAATATTAATCCAAATGCTAAACTAACCTCTGATATGGATGAAATAAACGCTGGAGAAACAGTAAATTTTGATGCAAGAGAGTCAACAACTCCAAATCCAACAATAATCGAAGAATATAGGTGGGACTTTGATGATGGAAATAAAAAAACTACAAAACAAGGAGTCGTAAGTCACCAATTTATTAATCCTGGATATTATTCTATACAAGTAACCGTTGTCAACGATCAAGGAGGAATTGATACTGAATATACCTCACTTTTTGTAAATTCACCTCCAATTTTAGTTTTCGAAGTATCTAATGTAATTAGAACAGGTTCTACCGTACTTCTAGATGCAAGTGAATCATTAGATCCAGAAGGAGGAGTTGTAAGTTTTGAATGGGATTTTGATATAACTGAAGATTCGAATAACGACGGAGATCCTTCTAATGATGCTGATGCAACGTCAGCTATTTCAAATCAGTTATTGCTGATTGAATCAGGAAATCGGACAGGTAGAATTACAGTTGTAGATGATAAAGGTGCTACAAACACCTCTATATGGACTGTAATGGTTATTTCTAGGACTTTTAGGATAATTTGGGAGCCCAAACATGTAGAATTTGAATGGAATGGCTATTTAGAACAGGGGAAATCATATGAGATAATAAAAAATCCATTTCCTGAATCTAGGATGATTAGTATGAATTCTACATTAACATTAGCAAGGGACCTTATTCCAATCATGTGGCCAGAAGATAATTTTACTCTTTCAATTAGGGTGCCCACTTCAGGTTGGAGTACATTTTCATCTACAACGCATGAAAATATAACTCAAAATGCATCTACTACTATACTCAAAGATGAAATGAATACTTATCCTGAAACTGGATATACAATTTCAGCAGATTCTTCTGATGATCTTTTGTATTCACTACTAAATCAAGCAGGTCAAAGATTTGGCCAAGGAGACTGGATTTGGACAATAACTGCTGATGATTGCCATCCAGATATACCAATAGATGATATAGATCCTGATCAAGGAAATGACTGGAAATTAGTAATTGATTTTTTGGTACTGGTACCAAGAATAAGTGAAATTGGAATATAATTATTCACTATTATTAGTGCGAAGTGCTTTGAACTTGATGTTAATGCCAAGTACATGGTTAAGTCAATGCTGATAACCAAGACTTCTATCAGAGATCGTGTCATAATTGATGCTGAGGTACAAATGAAAAATCCTAGTGACTACGACTTTTCTCCAAGGGCGGACATCGAAGGAAATATTCTACAACTTCGTAATGAAGGAGATATTGAGGCAACAACTTCAGTGCAATTAGATGATGAACAAATGATAGTTATCGAGAGAGATAGATTAGTAGAATTACGTGTAAAATTTTCTGTTCAGGGTATGCATGGGCAACTCACTCATAAGACAAAAATTACTAGAGATGGCCCGAATTCCAAAAAATTAGCTGAACCAAGATGGAAAACTGTATTGCCAATAGTTATGTGATACTGGATTTCTACAACCGTCGAGATTAAACAGAAGCCACTATACGACGGGATTATTGGACCCATAGTGTAGCCTGGATATCACAGGGGCTTGCGGAGCCTTTAACCCGTGTTCAAATCGCGGTGGGTCCGCCACTCAATAGATAATTAACTGATTGTTTTGCAGGTTTTTTCGTAATTTTTAATACATTTACTCAATGTTTTGATATGGTTTTGCATTCAATCTTAGCCTAAGGTGTAAAGGTATGAAGCCAGAAACAGGAGATAATAATAGACAAAAAAGATCGCTAAGCATAATAACTGCATTGGCTGTAATTTCATTACTAGCAGGCGCATCAGTAAGTATGAGCGTGGATGAGTTAATGGAACCAAGATATGTGGAAGATAACCCATATGCTGGAGTGGTTGATGATGCTGTTGGAGACGCTACTTGGGATATGATTGATGAAGATAAAAAAGGCTTCAAGGGCATGTTGAAATCATTCTTATCAGATAAAATAGAAATTTCTGAGGAAGATAGAATGGAACATCTAGAAAAAAGAGTTGAGGCCAATGGTATACTTGCTAAAGCATTACAATATTGTATTGAAAACGATGAATGCAATGCAGACTCAGAATCATTAACCATGATGAAAGACTCCATTGAAGCCAGATCTCCTACTATGATTGAAAAGGTTGATGATGATAAAGGAGATAGGTATGATTGTAAAACCGAAGAAATTTGGACTGATGAAAAGCAAGAATGGTGTGATAATGTTAATTCTAAGATGGAACATAAAAGAGAATCAATGAATAAAAAACATTTTGATTGGGACGATTTGAATCAAGACGAATTAACCAGCAAACTTCATTTGACAGAAAATGCAGCTATAGCCATATCATACTGTATTGCGAATAGTGATTGTGTCGGATTGAGCATTTCACATGACGCCCGCCATTCATTCAATTCAATACTTACACAAATAGGTACAGAGATGGCACAACGCTACGCCGATTATCAAGAATGCTTTGAAGGTGAAGATTGTGAACGCGAAGATAAGAAAGAAATGCCCGGTCCAAAAGGACTTATTGCAAAATTCAACGAAAAATTTGACCGCGAGGGAAAAAATAAAACATTTCCAGCAGGTCATAATATGGATTTTAATAAATTTGAAGTAACGCAGGAAATGTGTGAATCTCGCACAGGAACATGGACTACAATTGAGGACAAATCATATTGTGAATGGCCAAAAATAGATTATCAAGAAGTTTGTTACGATGATGATGAGAAAGTAGTATGCGGAGATGAACATAAAGAAGGTTCAAACGAAGATTCTTTACAAGAGGAATGTGAAGCCAATGATGGAACATGGTCCGAAGATCGTCAGGAATGTTATTAAGAATCTAATATAAATTTTAACGTTTTAAGGAGGCTCTTCACACAGAGCCACCCAACCCTTGAATTATAATTGGCCGTCGTGTAAATATGAGCGAAGATGAAATGAGTAATTCTTCAGACTCAATGAATCAGGTAGCCAAGCTTACTTTGGGAATGGCAACTTTTATGTTATTTCTACTGATTTTAGTTCCATTTACAGTTTCTTCGGCTTCCTTTGATGATATTTTTCCATATTTGATATACTCATTATTTTTGACAAGTATAGGAATTCTTATTGGAATTTCAATGACCTGGTTATTAAATAATAATGAGAAACTAAATAAAGAATTAACTAATGTTATCAGTACAAAAAAACTACCCATATTGTCTTCAGCAGAAAAAACTGTAGTTAATATTTTACAATCTAATGAAAATAAGATGTGGCAAGCCGAATTAGTGCGCCAAGGCGCATTTACAAATTCAAAGGCAAGTAGGTTACTTTCAAGTATGGAAAATAGGGGATTAGTTAGACGCATCCGTGATGGAATGGGGAAACGAGTTGAATTAACAATAATGGAGGATAATGTATGAACCGACCAAATCAAAATTTTTTTGCTATTGCTATCTTTTTGATGATCATTATCATGTCATTAATTACTCAAATAATACTAAATTTAGAAACTAACGCTGAATTGATTAAAGATGAGGGATTTTTCACAATTCCATTATTAATTTTAATATTATTCTTAATCTTAGTTCTCACAATTATATATCAATTAGGTCCCTTTAAGGATAATAAAATAGGATTTAAACGTGAAGATATAAGTATAACTTTATTTATAATTTCAATGTTTATATTTGGTTACATCATTGGTCCATCATTATCTATCTATAATATTTTACCAAATTCTAAAATCACCGGCTTAATAATTATATTAGTACCAATATTAATGATGTCATTAATGTTATCAACTTTCCAAAAAAGTACTAAAATTGAAGTTATTAATGACTGCGAAGAGTAATGTTATTCAATTAATTAAAAATAAATTAAGAAAAAACAATATAGTGGCCTTTTCTATCATTAGAATAATCTTTTGATTTTAAAATATTGCCTTCTAAAGCACTTTCTGCAATATCTCGCATTGCTTGACTTATCCAATCAATATTCTCAAAATCTGACTGTTCAAACCACCCATAATCAGATATTTCATCTGGATCAATTTTAATCTCTTCATCCTGAATCATTACAGAATATGCTAAAAATATTCCTGGAATATTTCTATTGATGCGTTCTCTTATGGCTATCAGCCCAATGACATCTCCATCAACTCCACATTCTTCTTTTAATTCTCTAATTACTGCCTTTGTAGGGGCCTCTCCCTGATCAACAGCACCCTTTGGCATGCCCCAAAACCCTTCGCTAGATCCTCGAGACTCTTTTACGAGTAATATTTTATTTTTATTTACGACGCAGGCTGCAACACCTAAATCAGTATTAACGGACCTCATGTATTCAAGAAAGAATGATTACTTATGAATCATATTCTTACTTTTTTCAGTCAATACCTATTTGTGATGGGCTTTACCATGGACTAGGAAGTATTCATGGCTGAAGGAAAATATGGCGATAGTAGTGCTAAAGATCTCTCAGATTGGGGGAGGCCAATAGCTAGATTTTTTGCTAAAAAAATAGAAAATACGCCCATCACGGTAATTCAGGTAACTAATTTTCACCTCTTACTTTCTGTTTTATGTGCATGGCTAATTATTGAGAATAATATCATTTTTGCTTGTATCCTATTGGTCATAAAGGGTGTTATAGATGCAATTGATGGTGAGTTAGCCAGAATACGCAATAAACCATCCCATGTTGGTAGGTATTGGGATACTGTTGCAGATACAATAGGACTAATATTGGTAATGATTGCATTTGGAGAAGTATTAGATTGGGATATTAGTTTGTCAATTGGAATAATATTGGCCATTTTATTTCAATATTCATTATTTAATCACTTTTCAGTAAGGATGAGATTATTGGGTTCAGGAGACACTACTAGTAGAATTGATGAAAGAATCCGCCCAAATGCTCACCCCTGGGAGAAACAAAGAAATGTAGATGCATTTCATTTAATATATTTATTATTTTTTAGTTGGCAAGATAGAATTATTTCAGTCCTTACAGGCAAGGGTTCAGAGAAATTAGTATGGGAACTAACTTTATCCTCCCTCCTTGGTTATGGATTTCAATCACTAATAATTTTAACTCTATCTATTTCAAACAATATGCATTATCTCCCCAACTTAGTTTTAGAATTAAATATTTTAATAATGCTGATTATCATAATTAAAAGTAGACTTTGAAAGTGAATACTAAGTGTAGTGACATATTGGACATACTATGGAAACAGGACTAAAGAATAGTGTAGTTTTAGTGACGGGAGGAGCGGGGGGCATTGGCCAATCCATATGTAAAAAATTTGCTTTAGAAGGAGCTACAGTAATAATTCACTATTATGAATCCTCTGAAAAGGCAATTGCTCTGGCCAAAGAAATCGATGGCTTTGCTCTACAATCCGATCTTCGCGATTCAGATTCAACTATGTTAATGGTAGATAAAATAATTTCAAAGTATGGAAAACTAGACATTTGTATAGCTAATGCAGGATATTATCCCAGTGAACCTAAGCCAATGTGGCAAATAAGTTCTGAAAGATGGAATTCCACCATAACTTCCAATCTTAAAATTGCGTTTAATACGGCTAGAGCATTTCTCTTGCATGCCGAAAAGAAAAGACACGGATCTTTAGTATTTGTTGGTTCAACGGCTGGAATTTATGGAGAATCTGGGCATTCTGATTACGCAGCAGCAAAAGGAGCTCTCACGTCTGGATTACTAATGTCATTAAAGAATGATGTCGCAGTATTGGGAAATGTTAGAGTTAATGCCGTCGCTCCAGGTTGGACCTTAACTCCTAAAAAATTAGAGCAAGGTATTGATAAAAATACAATTGATATTGCTACTGCTACAATGGCTCTAAAGAAATTAGCAACTCCTGATGATGTTGCAAATATCATAGTGTCTCTTTCATCTGACAAGATATCTGGGCATGTTACAGGGCAAGTGATTGAAGTTGCCGGTGGCATGGAAGGTAGACTAATTTATTCTTGATTAAATTTTATATTAGGATTACTAACTTTATGTATGAGTATAAGATTTATTCTGAAATATCAATTAATTATGTAGCATCTTGTCAGATTACATCCCGTATTTGTTAATATATAATCAAATTATGATGTGCTGGCCATTTTATCCATAGATTTCAAACATACAATATGTCACGCTTAATCATGACTTTCACATCATCTCGGAGAATTGACTTCCCAATGGTAGATCTCGCCGGCATAGCGTATTATCCAAAGTTTTGGGATTTAGCACATCGATTTTTTGAAGAATCATGGCATTATACTTGTAATTTACACTATAACGAAGTTTTACAAAAACATAAAATCGGATTCCCTTTAGTGCATAGTGAAGCATCTTTCTTACATCCATTGAAGTATGGCGATACCGTATTTTGTAAGATAAATGTATCTAAGATTGGTAATTCATCAATCACATGGTCCTATGAACTTTCAAATCAAGATGGAAAGATATGTTGGTCAGCAATCCAGACTACTGTTTGTACAAACATGGATTCAATAACTGAAAAAACCAATGTACCCGATTGGATAAGAGAAGGATTAGAGAAAATAATGATTTGATTATTTACTATTTTTATCTCTTGGCCATTTTTTTGATAAAGCTTCACGCAAATCATCATTCATTTTTGCATCCCACCAATTTGCTTTACGCCAAATCGCATATCTACCTCTAATGCCTCTTAAATCAGCTCTATCCAACTTCGTACCTTGAAAATTTGATAGATTCATTTTAGCCTTTAAAAAAATTGCATCACGCATATCTGCGTTATCAAAGGATGCTTTCATCAGATTTGCTTGTTTAAATGACGCCCTTCTCATATCAGCACCTGATAAATTAGCACCTTCGAGGTCGGAACCATCAAAAACTGCTCTTCTTAAATCTGCACCTGATAGGTCAATACCTCGCAAGTCTTTTCTTATATGGGAACTATAAGACCAATTTTCTATATCTTTGTCCATTTTCCCTACTCTTTTTTGGAATTACAAATAAGATTTATTTGACCTTCTTATTGATACCATTAGACATTTACACATAAATGTTTTATTAAATTTTTTTATTTTTGAAATATACAACTTACCCGTGAAATTAAAATTAGTAGGCCCTGAGCGATACACATGGATGACAGCACAAGCTCAGGTTATCCACTAATTTTACATCAAGGAGCAGATCCTTCAAAATTAGGTGGCATAGCAATATGTGGATTCTCAACGATCGGATCAGTTGGCGTAATAGCAACTTCTCATTTGATAAAATCATTTAATTTACAACCCATGGGGACAGTAATGCATCCAAAATTTCCGGCAATTGCATTAATTCATGACTCTGTACCTAAACATCCAGTTAGAGTTTATCAAGGAGAAAAAATTGGAGTATTTACTTCTGAAATACAATTTCCAAATGAGAATGATGTCTACTTTGGTCAAACAGTTTTAGAGTGGTTTACAAAAGGAGGATTCGAAAAATTGATTGTTATAGATGGTGTTGTTAGTAATGATTTAGGAATAAAAGAAGAAAGTGATCTTTGGGGAGTATCTTCAACTATGTCAGGTAGAAACAATTTAGATAACTCGAACATCAAAAGAATACAACAAGGTATAGTTTCTGGAATAGCAGGCTATCTCATTGCAGAAGGAGAACGACAGGGATTGGATGTTACAGCATTACTTTCAGAATGTAATCCTATGTATCCAGATGCTAGAGCGGCCCTTGTTGCAGTAGAGGGAGTAAGTGAATTATTGGATATGGAAATTCCCGTAAATAGTCTACTTGAAGAAGCTCGTAATATTGAGGAAAAAGTTCGTGAAGCATTTACCAGGGCTAATTCTATAGCATTACCGGCACCTGATTCAGATGAAGATGATGTACCAATGTACTAATCAATAGAATGGATTTGTACCAGCAGTGTGATCAGTAATATCAACCACTTCAAGAATTCCCGGAACTTTATCTTTAATCATAACTTCTACGCCTTGCTTTAAGGTAACATCAACCATTCCGCACCCTTGGCATCCTCCTCCAAAAGAAATTATTGCTTTACCCTCATCTACTCCAATTAAGTTTACATGACCGCCATGTGATGCAACTGCAGGATTAACCTCTTCAGATATTATTTCAGCAACTGCTTTCGACAAATCATCCACCCATAATGGATTGGGGTTGTCAAAACTAAATCCTCCCCCCATCAAGGTTTCTTTGTAATCTATAGTCGTCCCTTCGAGATAAATTTTACTTTTTGCGGCAACTAATACGTCCATACCATCTATTTTAAGAGAAATATCGTCATCTTTTCCTTCTTCTGAATTTACTAACTGCAAATCATATTGAAATCCTTTAGGTCCTCTTCCAATAATTTCTATCCTTAGAACTAATTGTTCTGAATCATCTGAATTTATTGCAAATTGGTCAAGCATTTCACGTGCCTTTGGGCTAATCGACAGCATCTCTCTCATCTTATCCTATCACGCGGACTCTATTCAACCTGTTCAATATTTGTATTCACGATGATACAATACTCTCTCTGACAATTCCCCATTCTAGATTAGCCCAACCTCTTTCATGTAAATAATATAAAAAGACCTTAGTAACTATTTCAATTCCTCCTATTGCAATTCCAGCCTCCCAACTGCCGGTAATCAATCTAGCAATTATTACTGTATCAGTAGTTGCCAAAATTCTCCAAGTCATTGTTTTTGCAAAACTTCTTTTTCGAGTTGCGTGGTCCATATATGGTGCTATGATGAGTCTGACTTTATTCTTTTTATCTAAAACCATAATATTTAAAATTTATATAATTTTATAATTTTAAACATAATACTCATCACCTCTTGCCTACACGTATCGATATGCTGGTCGACAAACACGGCAGGCAATTGAAAGATTTACGAATATCTGTAACCGACAGATGTAATTTCAGATGTAGATATTGTATGCCTAGAGAAAAATTTGGCTCTAACCACGCATTTATGCCCCGAAGATCTTTTCTTTCTTTTGAAGAAATAGAGAAAGTTGTCATATCTTGTAAAGAATTAGGATTAGAGAAGGTAAGAATAACTGGAGGAGAGCCATTGCTAAGGCCAAAGCTTCATGAATTAATAAAAAAACTTTCTAAATTAAATCTAGATATTGCCTTAACTACTAATGGTTCTTTATTGCGTAAGCATGCCAAAGATTTAGCCGCAGCGGGATTAAATAGAGTTACAATAAGCTTAGATGCGTTGAGCCAAGAAATACATACTAAAATGACAGACAGTCAAACATCTATTGAAACAATTCTTGATGGTATAGATGCAGCAATTGAGTTTGGATTAACTCCGGTTAAGGTAAATTGTGTAGTTCAAAAAGGAATCAATGAAGAAGAAGTCAAAAAATTGGTTTCACATTTTCAAGGTACTGATGTCATAGTCCGATTCATTGAATATATGGATGTTGGATGTACAAATGATTGGATGCTTGGACAAGTTATCCCGTCAAAAGATTTATTGAAATATCTTCAAAAAGATTTTGACTTAATTCCAATAAACTCAATTTCTTCAAGCGATGTAGCAAAACGATGGATGCATTCTGATAATTCAGGAGAGATTGGAGTTATTTCTTCTGTTTCTAATCCATTCTGTGGTGATTGCGTTCGTGCTAGGCTTTCAGCAAATGGATATTTGCATACTTGTTTATTTGCATCTGGTGGCCATGATTTAAGGGCCATAATTCATAACTCTGAAAATACAATAACTTTGACAAATGCAATCAAGGCCATCTGGGCAAGAAGAGATGATAGATACAGTGAACAAAGATCAACTGGAAATTCTGCATTACCTAGAATTGAAATGTCCTACATAGGCGGATGAACCTCTAAAGTCAATTTTACAATTACATCCCAAGGGGCATCTGTTCTTATCGATGGCTTTTTCCCATAATTGGCCAAACCTGCCGCATAACCATTATTTCTCAATAAATCTACTAGTTTTTTAGGACTAGGAGGCGATCCAATTTCCAACCAACTGGATAAGTAATCGACCAGAATATGATGTGGAGTTTCTATTCCATTAGCTTCATCGGATAAATTCTTAACACTCTTTAAAATTCTTCTTCTTTCATATTCAAAATCTTTCTCCGACCATCCAAGATCATCATCTTTAGAATCGATTGGTGCACACATTTCAATAGCCCGTTCCTCAGTCATAAAAGCTAAAACATCTTTTTTTCCCATTTTTCCAATCCATAAGGGTCCTGATATTCTTTTATCATTTCTTTCTATCGGATGAGAAAGGGGTAGAAAACAATCCATTGGTAAGATTTCTAGTGAAGTATCTGGTTGAAGTCCAATCTTTATAGAGGCTTTAACTTCCTCAATTGTGGGTGAATAAATTCTCCATCCAATTGTCTCCTCAACTTTATTTGCATTTTCAATACTTCTAATTACTCTTACAGAAACTCTTAGATGATGTGAATCCCAAATTGACATCAATGGTTCAATCGATCTTTCATGTCTCGCAGCACTTCTGGCAACATTGGCTAATAAAACTCTAAGGGCAGAATCATGAGCCAAACCATCATTTCTAACTCTGGCCCCATAACGTCTTAATAGGGCATTTTTTGATGATCCTGTTAGTGCGGCGGTATCAGTTGCACTTACTTCTAGAATTCCTCTACGAGCTATTGATTGTATTGCTGTATCTATGAAAGGTACTGGAGATCCATATGGGTCTATATCTACCCAATGCCAACCTTGTTCTAATATCGAAGCACGTAAATCTCCTCTAATGGTTTTTAATTTTCCACCTTTATTGTTGGGAGGAAACTCTTCATGATTCCTCAGAGCTAATTTTAGTGCTTCCGGATCCATATCGATAATAGTCGCATTTATTCTTTTAGATGATTCTGGTGGTAATTCATTTAACCACCTTCTTGCTCTTAATCCTGTAGCGGAAAGACCATCTAAAGCATATATTTCCCCATTTCCTAACAAATTATTTTCAATAGCATATTGCATTAACAATACACTTCTAGTTCTACTTCTGTTCATTGCTGGGTTGTAGAAAACTAATGATTCACCTTTAATCGCGGGCCCAACCCTAGTTTCATTCGGTTTAACATCTAACTTCATTAGAGTTTTACCTTCTCTATGCACAAACGTATCCAGTGTCTCGGAGGTATGCACAACCATGCCTCTCGGAACCACTACTAGCAAAAGGTTCTGACGATTAGCATTTTCAATAGTGCTCGAAAACAACTTTAGGATCAATATGCGTGACCTTGTGACCATTATCATTTACGATACCTATAAATTTACATCCAGATAACCTATTATTTAACCAATTTAGGACATCTTGAGCATAATTAGGAGATACAGCAAGTACCATACCAAGGCCCATATTAAATGTTCTATGCATTTCTTTATTACTAATTGATCCAACTTCTGATATCCACTTGAATTCTGGAGGAATAGGCATGGGCTGAGTGATATTCCAGCCTAATGAGTCATGTAATCTTAGTAAATTAGATAGACCACCTCCTGTGATATGTGCCAATGCTTTCAAATTAGATGAACTACATGGGCCTTCTTCGTTCCTACATGATAATATTAAATCAATTATCGGATCTACATAAATTCTAGTGGGATTAAGTAATACTTCTCCAATACATAAATCACCTGTTGAATTAGGAAATCTTTCAATTTCTCTACCTTCATGTGAAGCATCAAATGGAGCATCATCATTAAGTTGTAAACCAGATCTTTCCAATACTGCTCTTACTAAGGTGTATCCGTTAGAATGAATACCACTACTTGGTAAACCAATTAAAACATCATCTACTTTCAGATTTTCACCAGTTATTGCTGCCCCTTTGGGAAACCAGCCTAGTGCCGTCCCAGACATATCTAATTCATTTACAATACCAGGTAATGTTGCAGTTTCTCCTCCTGCAAGAGTTATCCTTGATCTTCTACAAGCTTCTGATAATGAGGCACCAAGAATTGCATGTACTCCTGGATCAGTTTTTGGAACGGCTATGTAGTCAACAAATGCAAGCGGTTCTGCCCCTACACACAGCAAATCGTTGACATTCATAGCTACACAATCTATGCCTACTCCCTCCCATCTTCTAATTTTATTAGCTAGTTGAAGTTTAGAACCAACTCCATCAGTTGCTAGCGCAAGACTCGAATCTCCAAATTCTATAATGCCTCCAAATCCACCAGGTAACTCTACTGGAGCACCTTTTTGTCCACTTTTTCTCGTGGATGAACTTAGTGCTGAAATTAAACTAGAAACGGCTAGGCCTTCTGCATCTATGTCTACTCCGCTCGATGCATAATCCATAGGCTTAGATGACTCCACGCCCCGGCGAGGGGCTGACATCATATCATATTCTCGGATTTAGATATCATTTCTAAAAAAGTTAGTTTTTATATGCTTTTGCAAACTTAATTTACAATAGTATATAAAATATTTAGATGATAGAGTCTATAAGTGTTACACATTCTCGGCCGGCCACGGAGTGTGTTTAACACAATGAATAATAATAAAATAATTGCAATGATGATGACATTGAGTATGCTTGCAGCAGCGTTTGCAGGATGTCTCGGTGGAGATGATGAAGAAGATGTTGAAGATTGGACATTAATGGTCGCTAGCGACGTTAATGCTGAATTTGTAACATCTGATTGGGACCCAATAATTCCCAATTTGAACGCCGCGACTGGAATGTGTGATGCAATTCTTTCGTCTATGACAATAACTGACGAAAGAGAAGAAGTTGTCGATTTCACACGTGCTTACTACACAAGTGCTCAGGGAGTAATCGGAGCTAATGGATCTGCTGCTATCACTGATGTTTCTGAGTTGAATATGGCTGGTACCACTGTAGCAGTACAATCAGGAACAACTTCTGACCTGTATGCTGCAGCTAATCTAGCAGCAGCTACAATTCAAGCATATGCAGACTGGCCATCGGTTATGGCTGCTGTTGCAGATGGAACAGCGCACTATGCTATCGGTGATGCACCTGTTGTAGCCCTTCAAGGAACTTTGTTAACTACTTTCTCACCTGAGAACTTTGGTATAGCAGTTCGTGATGAGGCTGATAATGAATTAGAAGATGCTCTTAACGTTGCCATCACTGCTCTAGTTGCATCTGGTGAAGAGGCTGCTATCTTTGCAGCTTGGTTCCCAGGCGATCCAAATACATTAGTGGATACTTCAACTGCTTCAACAGCAACTGCTTATCCAACTCCTACTGAAGGAAGCACACTAACTATGATTTTAGAATCTGGATCATTAAAATTCTGCTCAGATACGACATATCCTCCTTTTGAGAGTTTAGACTCTAATGGGAATGCTGTTGGTTTCAGTGTAGATATGGGTCATGCAATCGTTGACGAAATAGCTGAACACTATGCTAATGTAGCAGATACAACTGTTCTAGGATGTACTGACATGGGTGCTTCAAACTATGATGCAACTGCTAACTTAGACGACGGAAGTTGTATTGAAGATATCATAGTCAAAATTGGTTTCTTGAATCCTATCACAGGAGGAATATCACAATTCGCTCCTGCATTTACGTATGCAGCAGCAGCAGCAGCTAGTGACTTGAATACAAATAATGACGGATATACTTTTGAAATTGTTACAGCAGATTCAGGATGCGATGGTACAGTAGCAGCAGCAGCAGCTCAAACATTAATTGATGCTGGTGTAGTTGCAGTAGCCGGAGCAGCATGTTCTGGTGCTTCAATGGCAGCAAATGCAGTACTTTCTGCAGCCGGAGTTCCAATGATCTCCTATGCAAGTACAAGTCCATCATTAACTGACTCAACTGCATACCCTCATTTTTATCGTGTAGTTCCTAGTGATGCAATCCAAGGCCAAGCAATGAACGATATGGTTGCTTCAACAGGTGTTACAAATCCTGCTTTAGTCCATATGACTAACTCCTATGGTGCAGGTCTAGCTGACTCATTTGAATCATATTGGGGTACAGAAAATCTATGTACAAAGATAGGGTATGATGAAACTGCAACTTCTGATTTCTCAGCAGCAGTTCAATCAGTTGTTGACGCTGGATGCGATTCAGTAGTTCTAGCATCTTATTCTACAGATGGTGCAATGATTATCGAAACTATGGCAGGTATGGGAGCAACTATTCCTATATTTGGTGCTGATGGTATCGCTGGTGAAGCAGCATTAAACGATTATACTGAATCTTCAGTAGCTAACGGTGTTATGGCAACTAAGCCAAAAGCAGCAGTTGGCGCTGGTACTTTCTCTGCAGATTGTGCAGCCGATACAGTATGTTCAGGTGGTATATACCAATCTGAAGTATACGATTCAGTTATGATGATTGGAGCAGCTGCTTTGATGGAAGATGGTGCAAATATGGGTATGCATGTTCCTATGGTTGCAACTGCTACAAGTCCATACTCCGGCGCAAGTGGATCTCATCAATTCTTAGAAAATGGTGATGTTGCTGGTGCAGGTTACGATGTGTGTATGTTCGCTCATGTACCAACATACGGTGATTACTTCAATTGCCAAATGGTATGGACTGCAACTGGTGGTCTCGAAGCAGCAACATTCATGGGACAAACCGTTAAGATTGGTTTCTTGAATGATGCAACTGGAGCCATCGCAGTGTATGCAGATGGTTTCGTTTCAGCATCTCAAATTGCTCTTCAAATTGCAAATACTATCGGATGGAACAGTATGGTTCAATTCGAACTAGTTTACGCTGATTCCGGTTGTGATGGAACAGCAGGCGGTATTGCAGCTCAAACATTAATCGATGCCGGCGTAGTTGGTGTAGTTGGAGCAGCATGCTCCGGTGCAACAATGGGTGCTAATGCAGTATTATCTGCAGTAGGAATCCCAATGATCTCCTACGCAAGCACAAGTCCAGCATTAACTGATGCAACTGCTTACCCTGATTTCTTCCGTGTTGTGCCAAGCGATGCCCTACAAGGCCAAGCTCTCAATGCAGTAGTTGCAGCTGACATGCCAGCAGATGAAACAGTAGCTCTAGTCCACATGACTAACAGCTATGGTTCCGGATTAGCTGATTCTTTTGCTGCTGCTTATACAGCATCTGGTAACACACTATGTACGCAAATTGGATATGAAGAGACTGCTACTGATTTCCAGTCAGCTGTAACGGCTGTTATGGAAAACGGATGTACTTCAGTTGTATTGGTATCATATGCTGCCGATGGTGCAATGATAGTTGATGAGATGGCAAGCCAAGGATTCTCCGGCCAAATTTATGGTGGAGATGGAGTTGCTGAAGAAGGACTAGCAGCAGATGCAACATCTACTGTTAACGGAATTATCGCAACTAAACCATCATCAGGAACTATGGGTACTGTTGGATATGTATTCGCAAGTCTATGTGGTGCAAATGAAGCATGTGCTGGTGGTATCTATACTGCTGAAGCATTTGATTCAGTTGTAGTAATGGCTTTATCGGCATTCGCACAGATGGCATCACCAGGTGCATCTCTAAGCGATGTTATTATGGCTACAGGGCAAGGCGTCGAAGGTGCTAGTGGAGATATTAGTTTCCTAGCAAACGGGGATGTACCAGGAGCAGGATACTGTGTAGGTGTTTTCACTGAATCTGCAGATGCAGTTTCATTTGATTGCACACGTACATGGGACCCAGCAAATGGCCTAGTAGATGTTACAGCTTAATTAAGAAATATTTTCTTAAATATTCTGTATACGTAAAGCAGTATGGCGGTTTTTCCGCCATACTGCCCTAACCCTTTTCTAAGTTATGTATTGGTGTACCAAGTGATGGATGTACGCCTCGACTCCATTCTCTCAAAATTCGAGTCTTCTAAAAATAATCTCATTTCACCTCGTGGATCAAAAAGGCTATTAATTGCCTTAATATTATTTCTTGATGCAATTGTTCTTGGACTGATATTTCAGTGGGGATTTCTTAATATAATTGACAAATTACTCGTTAATAAACTACCAAATGATTTTGTATGGTTAATGCAATTATTAGAATCATTATCAGCAGGTTTTCTAGTAATAAAAATATTCTTTGATGATTTAGAGCCAAATATTTTAAGAAATATATTAATGTTTACTTCACCTTTATTTATGCTGTTTGTGATAGGAATCACACTCGATTCTTTACTAAAAGGGCTCGACACCAGGGCAACAGTCACTTTAGACTTGATTTCTATTAGTACAGGAACTCTGACATGGGCTTCTACTTACCTAGCAATCGCAATTGGGTTAACTTTAACTTACAAAGTCCAAAGATATGGAAATTTTGCACAATCTGAATTCTTTATGATTGGCATGTATCTAGCAATGATTATGGTTTGGAGCGATTTTTATTATCCATTATATGATGCCCCAAAAGACGGCGTATTAGTCTATTCATTACTCTGCTGGACACTGATAGGGGCATTTGTATTAACAGGAATTGCGGGTATAATTATTGATCGTATAGTTTATCGAGGTTTCCGAAAAGAAAAAGCTTCACCCCAAGTGATGATGATTGCCTCATTAGGTGTAGCATTAATCTTAAGGGCCCTAACATATCTTCGCTTTGGCGCATCTAGAAATATGTTTGAACCCGATGCAGATTGGAGAGTATCTACTTTAAGATGGAAATTACCTACCACTAAATTTCGTTTCAATCTTGGAGATCGCAACTTAACTGATGGTAAAACATATACTCATTTTACCTGTGAAGAAACTGGTTTAGATCCTACTACTGGAGAGCCAATATTAACACGAATAATAAGTGAAATATCAAGGCCTTTATTCGAAATATATAATAAAAATACTGATTGTATAACAGGTGCAACAACAAATTATAATTATTTCAAAGGAATAGTACCTCTGATAATATTTGCTAGTGTTATACTACTATTTTTATTCTTGAATAAATCAAGATTGGGTAGACGTATGAGGGCTGTAGCCGATAATCCTGAATTAGCAGCTAGTAGTGGAATAAATGTAGAACGAATTCAACTAACAAGCGCATTCCTATCGGCCGGAATCTCTGGATTAGGTGGGGCGATATTTGCAATTACTTTAAGATTCAATCCAGAAACAGCATTTACACTCCTACTTCCTTCTTTTGCAGTAATTGTTCTAGGTACAATAGGTTCACTATCAGGTGCAATAATAGCTTCTTTAATTGTTGGATTTATACGTGCACTTTCATCACCAATTTTGATTGGTATTGGACTGCCATTGGGGCGCTCAAATTACACTGCATTAGATGGAGTAATGCCATTTATTTTCTTGGTTGCAGTGCTAATGATACTTCCAGAAGGTATTGGAGATGCTTATGAGAAGTGGAAAATAGATAGATTGAGGGAAAGAAGAGAAAAAAATACAAAACCTTCCAAAACAATCTATACATTATTGGCACTATTTCCATTAACTGGTATTTTTGGTATCCATCATTGGTACAACAATAGGTCTGATAAGACTCAAATTGCTTCATCTATAACCTTAGGTGCATTCATTTATCATAAAATTGCAGGTTTTGTTGGCAAACAATCGTTCGCAAATGGTTCATGCTCTGATGCATGTTTAAACGACCCAAATATAGAAACAAATTTAGATCTTATAGCCGGTACTGATGGCATACTTCAGGCCTCAGATTCTCCCTACTTTGTTAATGATGTATCAGATATTGATTTATCCTGGTTTGAACTAATGCAAACAGAGTTATGGTTTGTTGATACTGTTATGAATATAGATGACTTAATTTGGCCATTAATTCCAATAATTATGTTAATTATGGCCATATATCAGGGTATTAATTTATATTTAGATGGTAAATTATCAAATTTTATATCATTAAAAAACAATTCCTTTTCAAATACTCTCAAACCAATAATTGGTAACAATTCAGAAGATAAACAATCATCTATTACTCAATTACTTAAGCAAATAAAATTCACGTTTACTAATGTTAAATTACGTTGTGGAGAATTAAATCGTCAGCATGAAACAATTCTTAACAATCTTACAGTAAAAATAAGATCTTTCACATCTTCTGAAAAAATACCTCCAATCAAAGATTATATTCCTAAATCCATGACACCGATGTATGGCAGAGAAAGTCCAAAAGGTTCTTGGATGGCATTCGCAATCTTGATGATTATATTATTGTCATTTTTATATTGGTTACCCATTGCAGATAATCCTAATTTCTCATGGAATTATCTTAAAATTGGACAAGTATCAAACTCAATAATTGTTGCTTCAATATTTATTTTAATGGCCTTTTCACTTAACCTTCATACTGGAATAACTGGAATGACTAATTTTGGAGTTATTTTCTTTGTTGCTGTTGGCGCAATAAGTGTGGGAATTCTAACTGCACCAACTGACGTACATGGCTACGGATGGGGCATATTGCCTGCTACAATTATGGGAATGTTACTTGCTGCTGCTTGCGGCTGGGCATTAGCATACCCCACCGCTCGATTGAGAATGGATTACTTTGCTATTGTAACCATTTCTCTTGGGGAAATACTACGTGTATTATTAGCTGGAGAACCATTACTAAGAGTTGGAACTGTAGGATCTGCAATAGGCATAAATCATTATCCTTTGCCACTTAAACAATTATGGTTTTGTGGCCGAGGAGTTGATATTGGTCCAACTGCGAATTATATTAGTGCAGATGCCTGTAGAAACGACACTACTCTTTTGGGGCCAGCCGATAAAATAGGTGAAATACTAAATCTCGGAGAGCCCGCTCCATATTCATTTTTATTAGCAATAATGAGTATTATTTCTGTGATATTGGTATGGCGTTTGCTTGAAACTATCTTATCATCACCTTGGGGTAGAATTTTGAAATCAATAAGAGAAGATGAGGAGGTTGCACAACATCATGGCCACGATGTACTCACTCACAAGGCCGCAAGCCTTGCATTGGGGGCTGCGATTGCAGGATTGGCAGGTGCGCTCTGGGCATGGAAACTAACAGGTTTTGAACCATCATTCATGTCTCCTGCTAGATCGACATTCTTGGTTTGGGCAGCATTCATAATTGGAGGTGCTGCAAATAATAAGGGAATGATAATTGGTGCACTAATGTATGCTTTAATGGAATCCGTATTCAACGTTTTAGTTGCGGGCCAAGGCTCGCCAGATTTACCTCTATATGCTACCGCAGATAGAATAGATAGATTATTCGAATGGCTAGTAGTAAATCAATGGGATGCAGCTCAAATATTCTTGATAATAACTTTGATAGGCTTCATAATCCGTAGTAGGAATATTTCTGAAATAGGTCTTTCTGGTGCATTTATTTTTATTATGACGTTCGTATTATTCGGGCAGAGATCCATTGATGAGTCATTCAGCACAGGCATTATTCAAGCAAATATGGCATATGTGAAGTTATTGTTAATTGGATTAGTAATGTTACTATCGTTGAAATTAAATCCAAAAGGATTACTTCCAGAAGTTCCATTTAGGCCGGACAGGGAATCTAGGGAGGATATTCAATGAATTCAGAATCCCAAGATAATACTATTTTGAAAGTAATAAATCTTCGTAAAGAATTTGGAGGACTCATTGCCGTTAAAGATGTATCTTTTGAAATTAAAAAAGGTGAATTTATAGGTTTAATAGGTCCCAATGGATGTGGTAAATCTACAACCTTTAATTGTATTAGTGGTCTTCTGAACCAGACCTCTGGAAAAGTAGAAATTCATGGCACCGATGTCTCAAAAATGAGACCAGATCAAATACATGGATTAGGCATGACCAGGACTTTCCAACATACTAGGTTGTGGCGTAAGATGACTGTACTTGAAAATCTATTAGTCCCACCTCGTAAACAATTCTCTCCAAATATATTAAAATCCTTATTGATGCCTAATAAAAGCAAAGAAGAGCAAGAAAGACTAAATCAAGCATATGAGATATTAGATGAGCTGGAGGTTCCTCATATGGCGCATAATTTAGCAAGCGAACTTTCAGGCGGCCAATCAAAATTAGTGGATATTGGGCGTTCAAGAATGGGCTCACCAAACTTGTTATTGCTTGATGAGCCAGTAGCAGGAGTAGCAGGGCCATTAGCCATGAAGATATTCAATAACCTTAGAAAGACAGTTAACGAAACTGGTATTTCGGTATTAATAATCGAACATAATATGGATTTTATTTTACGTCAAGGTGTTGATAGGATAATAGTAATGAATGAAGGAGAGGTTTTGATGATTGGAACTCCTGATGAAGTCAAATCAAATAAAGCAGTTATTGCGGCATATCTTGGCGCTGCAGGAGAGGAAGAATAATATGACTAGATTATTAGATGTGAAAGGACTCAATGGAGGATATGGTAAGGTACAAATTCTTTATGACATAAACGTACATGTCGATGAAGGAGAATTTGTAACTATTATAGGACCTAATGGATGTGGAAAATCAACATTTATCAAAATCATATTTGGAATTGCTACACATTATTCTGGAAATATAGAACATAATGGGGATGATGTATCTGGATGGAGGACAGACCAATTAGTAAATAGGGGAATTGCATATGTCCCACAAGTGGACAATGTATTTCCTTCATTAACAATATATGAGAATTTACAGATGGGTGGAAATAACTTATCTACCAAAATCCTGAATGAAAGAATAGAACGTGCATTAAATATGTTTCCAGATTTAAAAGAAAGAGTCCACGATTTAGCGGCATCCCTCTCTGGAGGAGAGCGTCAAATGTTAGCAATATCTAGGGCGCTTATTTCTAACCCAAAATTCCTTCTATTAGATGAGCCAACTGCTGCCCTGAGTCCATTATATCAACAACAAATAATAGAAAGGATTGACTCTCTTAGACATGAGGGAATCACAGTGTTAATCGTCGAGCAAAATGCACGACTTTCACTTGCTCGTTCAGACAGAGGTTATATCTTTGCTGGCGGCAAAGTAGTTCACACAGGAGACGCACAAAGTATCCTAAATGATCCAGAAATTGGTGAATATTTCCTTGGAAATAAATCTGAATAAGAATTTCACTTTGTCAATGCATTATACATAAATGGAAATGAAATATCCATTCTATAATCTATTGATGAGTGGTTATCATCGAATTCTTCATGAATATGGGAAATTCCCAATTTACTGAGTTTATCTGATAATTGTCTCGCACCAAAATGGAGATTATATTGATCTCTAAATCCGCAATCAATAAATATCCCTTTCAAACTTTTCAAACTCTCTTGAACATCCATCCGATCTACCATAAATACAGGATCATGCTTCAACCACGCACCCCATCTCTCTTCATCAAGGGCACAAGTTCTCAAGTCAACTGGTAGTCTAATTCCCATTGGAGCATTAGGATCTGGATCATAAAAAGCTCCCATTGCAGTCATCATTAAGACATGAAAATCTTCACCACTCATTTTCTTAACTTTCTTTATGTGTTCAAGAAAATTTTGAATTCCTCCATGCTTTTCTAGATGGGTTACAGATTTAGGAAAATCTCCCAAAAATAATGAATCAAATCCCATATCTCCAGAATGACAAGCCAAAGCACCCCAGTGGTTTCCATATAACATTCCATGTACAATCGCACCGTATCCTCCACTAGACTTTCCAAACACTCCTCGATTATTTTTACCCTTTTTTACAGGAAATTGTTTTTCTATTTCGGGAATCATTTCTTCAATTAAAAAATCAGCCCAATTCCCCACTGCAATACTATTGATATATTGATTACCTCCTAAGGTTGTAAAACAATCTGGAAGTGCTATGATGACTTCTCCCATTTTACCTTCAGAAATTAGTCTTTCAACCCTTTGAGGTACTGATTCTGCAAAAGGTTTCCAATTAATATGGGCAAGGCCACTTCCCGTAAATCCTACTAAATCTACAAATAAAGGATATTCTTTATCATTTTTATTCCAATTTTCAGGTAAATAGACGGCAACTTGTCTACTAGTTGGATCTCCTAGCATATTTCCTTGAAGAGCATCAGATTCTATTGTTATTATTTTTATTTCACCATTTAAAGATTCGAATGCATGTTTGGGCAAACTATTCTCTCCTTAATTCTAATTTTACAAAATCGCCATCTCCAGCGACTCTACACATCATATTAGGTCTAATTTCATCATCAAGAATTCTTAGATGAATTTCTGCAGTTATTGTGACTGTTGCTTTAAATAAATGACCTCCAAGCACTGTATGATTATCATCAACCATTACTATGTGAATGTGAGTAAATGCACCATCTGGGCCTGGGCAAAGATTTCCTTGAGTGGATAATAATTCAACGGGGCCAGTGTACGTAGTTTTACGATATACTCCATCTGAGTCTAAAAAACCAACTTCTGCATCTTCTATTCTTCCTATTCCACTTGTTATTGCTGCACTAATTATACCTTCTTTTGCAAGACTTTGTAATGACTGATGAATTTCTTCTCCGGGATCTAGTCTGACAAAAACGTCTCTATCTGATACAATGTGTTCCATAATTCGGGATTACCCTCCCTCCTTTGAAGGTCTCGTTGTATTCTTGTAATATTGCTGGCAAATTTTAATTTTATCTGCACTAGAACAATTTTATTACCTAACTTTAGTTTACTGTGTCGTTTTTATTTTCCAGTGGAAATGAAGGGGTTGAGAATACGTCCAATTTGATTATGTACCCCGCCCATTCTTCGACAAAGCCGGGGAGTGAAATCATGACAATGCAATTGCAAGATTCAAGTGCACGATGGAAAACTTTTCTCACTGCTGCTAAAGAAGATGAAATCCTTTTAATCCTATCAAAACAATCCTCAACTCCTGTTTTAAACACAACATTTCATGAATTACAATCTTTTGATTCTGAATTTGCGGATTGGGTATTAGAAAATCCTCGTACCATTCTTGATACAGGTTCAAAAGTACTTAATGATATTTGTATGGAAAGAGGCGGATCGTCTATTGATTGTTTGATTCGTATCGGAGAACTACCCGGTGATGCTTGTATCCCATTAAGAGAAATAGGCAGTGAATCAATTGGTAAATTTTGTAGTATAGATGTAGTAGTAAACAAGGTTTCAGACATCAAACCTCGATTATATATGGCGACATTTAAATGTGAAACATGTGGTTTTGAACTAGATGTTGAACAAAAAGATGAGAGAGAATTGAAAGAGCCATTAAGATGTCCAGAAGTTAAAGGCGGATGTGGCTCTTTTGTACGTAAAGGAGAAACTACATTTATGTTAATGATGCAAGCATCTAGAATGGTAAATAATCAATTAATTGAGGTATCAGAACTACCTGAAAACGTTCCAGGCGGGTCTCAACCAACAAGAGGAATACTATTTTTAGAAAGGGACCTTGTGTTGACTTTGACTCCCGGAGATAGAGTATCTGCAAATGTAATACCACAAGTTAGGCCAGAATATAAGAGAAACAAAAAAACTCCAATGTTTGAAATATACTACGATTTAGTTAGTGCAGAACAAGAATCCACTCCTTTCACTGAAATTATCATCGAAGATGAAGATAAAGAAAAAATAATTGAAATATCTCAGAAAAAGGATTTATTGAATTATTTGTATAAATCAATCGCACCGTCTATTTTTGCTGCAAATGAGAAACTAGCATATGTTAAACGAACCCTTGCATTGCAATTATTCGGAGGAGTTTCTAGAATCAATGAAGACGGAACAAGGACAAGAGGTGATATACACATTCTTTTGATGGGGGATCCTGGGGTTGCAAAATCTCAATTATTACGATATATGTCTAATCTTTCTCCTAGAGGAAAATATGCATCAGGAGGAGGAGTTTCAGCAGCAGGTCTTACTGCTGCAGCAATAAAAGATGCATTTGGAGATGGAAGGTTTGCACTTGAAGCAGGAATATTGCCCTTATCAGATCAAGGGTTGGCAGCCATTGACGAATTTGATAAGATATCAGCCTCTGATCAAGGATCTATGCATGAGGCAATGGAACAACAAAGTATCCATATAGCAAAAGGAGGATTAACTGCCAGACTTCCAACACGTTGCGCCGTATTAGCCGCTGCTAACCCTACGGGTGGTCGGTTTAGTGATAGACATCCTAACGCATCAGTAATGTATTCCTTTGAAGAAACAGGACTACCTGCTCCATTAGCATCAAGATTCGATGTCATATGGCTTTTAAGGGATGAAATTGTATTAGAAAATGATGAGCGAATCGCGGGCCATATACTAGCTACTCGTTCTAAAGGAGTTGCCGAAACACAATTGGAAAGAGGTTTTGTTTCTGATAAATCTGACGATGATAGTGTTACTAGAGTTGGAGTAGATGGTGTTGAACATCTGACAACTTCATTTTTAAGAAAATATGTTGCATATGCAAAATTAAATTTTCATCCACAGTTGAATGATGGTGCAAAAGTAGTTTTACAAGAGTTTTATAGAGATACTAGGCAAAACTTTGCCAAAGAAGATCAAGGAAGTCCAGCATCTCAAACACTCGTACCAATCACAGCAAGAGCACTCGAAGCCCTAAGCAGACTTTCCGAGGCACATGCACGTATGCATCTTAGAAATATAGCTACTGAAGACGACGCAAAGGTTGCCTTGGCAGTATTCAAACATTGGAGATCAGAGAATAATGTTAATGATGAAACAGCATTCCATTCCAAAGTTCCTCAGCAAAAAATGATTATTGATAGGGAAATAAGAAAAATTATCACAAGTATTTGTTATGAAAAAGGCCAAGCAATGATAGAAGAGATTTATGATCAAGCAAATAAAAAAGGAATTACTCCAAATGCCGTTGATGATATAGTTGGAAAATTAAGACAAGGTGGAATTTTATTCAGCCCTAGTAATGATGTATACTCTTTCGCCTGATATCAACAACACATCCTAGTGATATATGAAAGGTAACCGTCTCCCGAAAGTGATAATATGGAGCCGATAGGAGAAGTTTCAGATCCTGAAAGTTTGAATCCTACGGCTTTAGGTTTCATGTGTGGCCTAGAAATCCATCAACAATTGGATACTGGAAAACTTCATTCGAGAATGTCAAGTGAGTTATTTGATTTCAAATTTGAAGAAATACCAAAGAATTGGAACAGATTTGAAAGAAAATTGAGAGCAGCTAGGGGGGAAGGTGGAAAAATCGATGTTGCTGCAAGATTTGAACAACGCAGAAACAGATCGTTTGTATATTTTCAGTCACCTAATGCAAGTCTAATAGAATTGGATGAAGCACCACCTGATATTCATGATGAAAATGCAGTCGATATCGTACTTACTATGTCTGCAATGATGAATGCAAAACCAATTAATTCTCTACAAGCAATGCGTAAAACTGTAGTAGATGGTTCAAATACAAGTGGATTTCAAAGAACTACTCTTGTCGCAACTCATGGTATTCTAGATACTAAATCTGGAGATGTGGGCATAGATGTAGTATGCCTGGAAGAAGACTCTGCTAGGAAACTAAATTCAGAAACAACTACAGATGGAGAAAAAGTCTACTATACTCTAGATAGATTAGGAATACCACTTGTCGAAGTTGCAACCGCCCCTGATATTCAATCTCCTGAACATGCAAAGGAGACTGCAATTAGATTAGGATCTCTACTCAGAGATACACGAAGGGTTCGTAGAGGATTAGGTTCAATTCGACAAGACCTCAATGTAAGTATTGCATGTGGTGACAGAGTAGAAATTAAAGGCTGTCAAGATCTTGATTGGATTCCAAAAATAATTAGATTAGAAATGGCTCGTCAAATCCATATGTATAAATTAGCAAATCAATTACGTGTTGAAGCAAATTTACCACTACTTCCTCCGGACAGATCAAATGATAATATTCCAGTTGAAAATAGAGTGGCAGCTTCGGCAAAATCTCGATTACCAATAAATATATTAGATGTAACTGAAATATTTTCAACTTCTGAATCAAGTATGATACAAAGATCACTATCAAAAGATGAAGTAGTTTTAGCAGTTATTTTACCAGGTTTTGCTGGAAAATTGGGAGTTAAAACATCAGATTCCCAAGGATCTCAATTACCACGTTTAGGTAGGGAATTAGCAAGTGCTGCTAAGTTAGCAGGTGTTGCAGGTATTTTTCATTCTGATGAATTGCCGGCGTATGGAATTACAGAACATGATAAAAAATCTGTTATAGATAAACTTTCATTATCAAATTCTGATGCATTCATACTTTGTGTGGCTCCCGGATGGCAGGCAAATTTAGCCTTAGAATCAGTGATTAATAGAGCTAGACTCGCATATCATAGAATAATCCAAGAAGTTAGAAATGTAGTTATTAAAAAAGGTCAGCCAGATGATGGAACTACAACTGCAATGAGGCCTCTTCCGGGAGGAGCACGGATGTATCCCGAAACCGATGTTCCCATTCTTCACATCACTCATGAAAGATGGCTTGCGATAGAACAAAATTTACCACTTAATCAAGAACAAAGATACTCACTTTTTTCAGAAATAGAGATATCAGAAAATCAAATTGATGCATTGATAAGGGCCGAATTAGATGATATTTTTCTTTCAGGAATTTCTGGTAAGCTTAACAAATCTTTACCTCCTTTACCTTCAAAGGCATGGGCATCAGGACTTTTAGAGAATACTGAATCAATTTCAAATGATTCATTAGCAGCAGCCATACATCTACGTGAAACAAATTTGTTAACTCGAGAGGGAGTTATGCCACTTAGTAAATTGGCAGATAAATCTAATATATCGCAGTCCGACTTAGTTCCATGGATGTCAAGTAAAATTAAAGATTTAGGTTTTGAACCAGCAGATACAAGCTCTGTAGAAGGTGCTGTAGATGAGGCAATAGAAGAAATGAGGGGAATGATTGATGCAAAAGGCATGGGCGCAATCGGACCATTAATGGGCATAGTTATGAAAAAATTGGCAGGTTCTGCTGATGGTAAGGTAGTAAACACAATACTAAGGTCCAAAATTCAAAAACTCAAATGATATTTATTTTGCATTAGCTTAACAATGATTAAATTCCTTATTGTGTGCCACTGAAATTCCATGAATCCATTAATTAGTTACCTCATAATATTTACACTAATATCATTATTTATTTATACGACTGTAAACAAGGAGAATCTTGCAAAAGCTATAGGTACGTTTTCATTAGTATTTCTAATAATTTCTTTTTCATCTATGTCTACTGACTATTACAGATGGACGTCTGAATTCATTGATGAAGTTGACAATCCTCATTATGGACTTCCAGATTTGTGGGATGACAAACAGGCTGTTTGCTTTCATTTTCCTGCAGGATATGCGCCGTCCGGTTTAGATGATGGCAGACATCATTTTGATTTTGATGGTACTGATTTTAAGACAGATAAAGATTGGAATTCAACAGGTGCATGTGTTGGAGGATTTGAAGATTTTGATAATGGTTTAGAACTATTTAATGCTGCTGTAGGGGCCACTGGAAGTACCTTTTCTTACAACTCTACTCAATTTTCATTTGGATTACAGATTGACAGTATTGCTGGAGTTTTGCCTTGTGAAGCATATACTTGTGCAGCAGATTTTTCATCTGGGGCATATTGGGAACTTTTGCATAATGGAGCATATTCAATGGTTGGAATTTCAGATCTTATCCTTGACCCAGATAGTGTGATAACATGGCAAATCGCTTCATATTAATTAAATAATTAACACAAGCATGAATAACATCCTAGGGTACGAGGAGGATGCGATTACCATGATTGATGCACATGATATTAATTTAGGCCCCAATGGCATACTCTTTGTTAATGTAGCATTACTTGCAATGATAGGTTGGGCTTTATGGAGGGCAGAGAAGAGTATTACTACCCAAAGTGAGATGATTACACTATTCCTCTTAGGTATATTTGCTATTTCAGGTAGAATATTACTCGATCCTATTCCCAACATTCAGCCAGTGACAGTTATTGTATTATTGGCCGGGATTCATTTTGGGGCTGCCAGGTCAATAATTTTAGCCACTTCAATTGCATTAATTTCTAATTTATATTTGGGCCATGGACTTTGGACAATCTATCAAGCGTTAGGCTGGTCCTTGATTGGCGTATTTGGTGCAATGATATCTAGTAAAATTTATTCAAATAATAAACTATCAGTAAATCCACTAATGGCAGTTGCAGCAGTATCTGGTTTTGTATTCGATTGGATAGTATCAATAAGCGCATTACATGTCTTAAGTCCAGATATTTTCTTCTTATACATCCTAAATGGAATCCCATTTGACCTCTTACATGCAACGGGTAATATGTTCTTTGTCGCATGGTTTGCAGTACCTTTGAGTGAAATAATGACTAGACATATTGCATTCAAACAACCATCGGTGGTGGATAATTTTGCCAAGACCAGAGTATGAAACTACTATGGTTTTGGTCACTAGAAGTGATCTAAATTTATCTAAAGGAAAACTTGCTGCACAATGTAGCCATGCTACTGCAGAGTGTGTTCTGAAGGCAAAAAGACAATCTCCAACAATCCTGGAAAAATATCTGAAAAGTGGTGCAAGAAAGATTGTATGTTCTGCTTCAAATATTGATGCACTAAAAAGAATATATGGAGAGGCGAAAGCTGCAGGTCTAATTTGTTACATGGTAATGGATGCAGGACATACAGAGATACCTGCAGGGACCACTACAGTTGTTGGGATAGGTCCGGGAATGAGAAATTCTATTGATAAAATAACAAGTAGTCTACCTTTAGTTAAATAATCTTCCAAAATAGTCATGAATAATGTTCTGTTCTGAACAACCATGGCAACACATGTAGTGCTCTCTCCTGATGTCAGAGAAAAACTACTTTCAGAATGTTCAGAGATAACTAATTTCTTAGATTGGTTAGAATCAATTGATAGACGACCAGGGCTTGATGAATTGGCCATGAATTTATCTAATCTGAATCCAAATATTGATGCTGTAAAAAATTCTATTGGATATGCCGAAGATGGTTATAAAAGGCATGTTATTAAAGAAAATAACTTTTATGAATTAGCAATTATATGTTGGAAACCGGGTCAATCAACTCCTGTCCACGATCATGAAGGAAGTGATTGTGCCTTCTTGATAGTATCTGGCGTCTCTACAGAAACAACCTACAAAATAAACGAAGAGGGAGTTCCATTTCCTACTGATTTAACAATAAGAAAATCGGGAGAGATATGTGCTGCAAAAGAACAAGATATTCATACGGTATCCAATGAGGGAGATGTCGGTCTCGTAGAATTACACGTATACACTCCACCGTTGAGTGGATACAACATATATTCTAATGGATGATAATTATATCATTAATTTAGTTGCTTTATCTATCCATCCCTGTTTTACAATTCTTCCTGGAGGGAACTCAATTGCATCGTTTATAATTTCCATATTTCTAGCATCCATTCTACTAATTTGTTCATATGAAATAATCTCTAATGCATTGAGCTTTCTTTCTACAAATTCATTTATGCCATCTATCTTAGTCAAATCATCAGGTTCATCAAAATCCGCATCTCCAATAACTTTCCAATCTACTTGGTGAACTCTTAGACCTATTCTTTCAAGTACTAATTCTTCTCTAACCATTAGATTGGCTTTTAATTTTAATGCTGCTTCCATTCCTTCTCTTTCAATCTTTTGTTTTTCAGATTCCATGCCAACAACCTGATCAACTTCTCTATCTGCTTCAGACTCCATCCTATCTAGTTCGTCTTGAACTTTCTCGGCTTTCTTCAATGTTTCATTTATTGCTTCCCGCTCTTCTTTAATTTGTATTTGCATTTCTTCTTTTTCTTTTACTGCTTTAGCAGCTTCAGCTTTTGCCATAACAATATCTTTTTCTAAGGCTGCAATCTCTTTTACTACAGTTTTTGCTGCCTTTCTTTCATGGCTCAATTGTCCTTTAGTTTTGTGCAATGCTTCTTTACTTTCAGCCATTGCCTGTTTTGCTTCAGCTTCTTTAATTTCTCTTTGCTCTGATTCAGTCTCTATTTTTGTTTCTGCTCTTTCTTTAATTTCGCCAAGTTTCTCTAATTCTTCTTGTGCCCTTTCTTGCATCTTTTTAGCTTCTTTAATTTGCTTTTCGGCAATTTTCCTCTCCAAAGTTACTTTTTTTGCCTCAGCTTCAGCTTTAGCCGTGGCTTTCATTTCTTTTTGCAACTCTTTTGTAGCCTCTTTAGCAGCAGCCATTGCATCTTTTGCTTCTTTCATCAATACCTTACTCTTTTCTGACTCTTCAGCTACTTTTTCCTTTGCTTCAGCTTCTCTGGCTTGCAATGATTCTCTTGAAGCCATAGAATCTTCTGCAGCTTTTGCCATCATCTCTTTCGCAGCAGCAGCCTTAGCTTCAGCTTCCTTTCTTTGAAGCGCTGCCTTTTTAGCTTCAACCTGAGCTTTTACAGCTTCTTTAGCATCTTTAGCTTCTGCCTTTTTAGCCTTCATTTGCTCCTTTGCAGCATCCTTTGCAGAAGCAATCGCTTCCTTTTCTGCTTTAGAATCAGCCTTAGCATTAGCCTTAGCCTGCTCTTTTGCGGCAGTCATTTTTTCTTTCTTAGCCTCTGCATCAGCCTTGACTTGTTCTTTCGCCGCTGATGCTTCTTCACTTACCTTGATTTCAGCAGCTAAATCAGCCTTAGCATCAACTTCAGAAACTTCTATTTTCTTTTTCTTCTTAGGTTTTTCTTCCTCTGCTGAAACTTCCTCTATTTCCTTAACTTTCTTTTTTGGAGCTGATTTCGCCTCTTTAGCATATTTCTGAAGTAATTTTTTAATCATGGTATCATAATTACCATCAAATTTATCTAGTAATTTTGGAATATTACCCAATCTAGTTGATAATTCTGGTTCTTCAACATATTTTTTATATGTTTTTTTCAAAATGGCCGTAGCCTCTTCCTCTGATAACTTACCCACACGTTAACCTTAGAGAACTTAGTTTTAATAGTTAACACTATCATAAACAGTTTATTTCCTTTTTTTACTAGAGAAATATACTTTAAATTTCATTCATCATCTCTTCCAATCTAGTTAATCCTAAGTCAACATTGTCGTAAGAAGGCCCAAATGAAAACCTAACCCATTTCTTAAATCTCTGTTCTTCTCTACTTGGTTTTGGATTAACATCAAAGAATGTTCCGGGAACTGTCATTACTTTCTTATCTAACGCTTTCCAGAAGAAATCAATTCCGGTATTATATCCATCTGGAAGATTTTCAACACTTGCCCAAATATAAAATGTAGAATCACCCTTTAAGCATCTAATTCCCATATTAGTTAATCTATCTGACATCATATTTTTTTTCTTTGAGAACATATCTCTCAATGCACTAGTTTCTTGATCTGCATATTCTGGTTCTAGTGCACGTAAAGCTAGTCGTTGACTGACTCTACTAGGTCCTCCATCAATCGCACTAGCCGCCCTTCCCAGGATTTCTATAATTTCTGATGGCCCCAAAACCCATCCCATCCTCCATCCAGGATATCTAAATGACTTTGTCAATCCATCAATAACAAGAATTGGATCAGTTTCGGGATCATTTACATATTCAGCACTAGAAACAGGCCCACAACCAGGGTTTCTTCCTTCATAGATGAAGTGAGAATAAAACTCATCCATTAACAAAACACAACCTGTTTCTCTGGCGGTTTCACAATATGATGCTAATTCATCTCCTTTGATTACATGCCCTGTAGGGTTACATGGATTAGAAACTAAGTAACTATCTAAATTCTTGGCAACTTCTTTGAACTCATTAGGAGGTATTGAAAAATTATTCTCTTCAGTTGTTGAAATTAATACAGGTTCTAATCTTGGTGTTGCATAATCCATCATGTCTTGGTAAGCAGTATAGTCAGGAATTTGATACCCCATTTTACCTTGTACTGCACCAAAAATACGACTAAGCATTAATCTGCCACCTTGAGCAATTCCTACATTGGCTGCAGTATAGGGTTTTTTACCACGACGAAAATGTCTATTGTAATGATTTGCAACAGCCTCTCTCATCTCATCTGTTCCATTAATTGGGCCATATGCTTGATCTTCAGGCTCAATTAATACGTTCCTTAGTCTATCAGGAGCGCCCTCCATTTCTCCTATTTCAGGCTGACCTTGGCCCAAATTACACCAGTCAGGGTTACCATTCCAAAAACCTCTCTTCACTGCTTCAGAAACTACCCAAATAACACCCATATAAGGTACTTCTCGGAACGCGCCACTACTTGCCATAGTTGTCGGTATTTCTGTATCATATCAATATTATTGATTCTTATTTGAGTTTAGATTAATGTCAGAGAATACAATGGATTAAATTGTAGTTTAAGTAATATATTTTAGAATTAAATATTATAAAAATAATAATATGCTAATTGTCTTTAGGGTAAACATGAAAATCCCGCAAACTGCTAAAACTTCAGTAACTATATTTTTGTGTTTTGTACTTCTTTTGGCTCCAATGGCTGGTTATAATGACAATTCAGATAATAATTTAGAAGAAATATCAGAGGAATATTACACCTTAGCATCTATGAATATGCCAGGATTCCAATCAGGCTCAATTTATTCATATGACACTATTTCTATGTATCAAACAGGATGTGGAGTTTTAGCAAATGGAGAAATTGAATGTTGGGGAGATAATTTCTTTGGTCAAGCAGGAGTTATTACAACGCCCGGTCAGGGACTTAGCACGAATGATCTTAATTATCCTACAAATGTAAACTCTCTTCAAAATAGCATGGGTCATTTTGTTGAGGTAGCAGTTGGCCAACAATCTACTTGTGCATTGAATTCTATTGGTGAAGTATATTGCTGGGGCACTGAACTAGTTGGTCAATTAGGAAACGGAATCGAACCAACAACTGATAATACTAATTTGTCAAGGCATTCTCCTAGTTTAGTTCAATTACCCGATAACACGTCTGCAGTCTCTATTTCTGCTAGTACAGGCAATAATCATAGATGTGCAATCTTAAATAATTCAGATACGGTTTGTTGGGGATCAAACAACTGGGGGCAACTGGGAGATGGAACTGCTTGCTTCGCATCTGGAGGTGAAGGATATGAATTGCCTGGATATAATACTGGAATTTGCTCTTATTCACCTAATGATGGAGATGATTCAGGAAAATTTACTCCAGTAATTGTTCAATTCCCAGATAATAAAAGTGCAATCTCAATCTCAACCGGAAATCAATTTACTTGTGCTGTTATGACGGACAACTCTCTTTATTGTTGGGGTAAAAATGATTATTCTCAATTAGGGCAGGGAAATTCTAATTCCGTTAATGGAATTCCTTCATTAGTTTCACTACCAGAAAATCGAACAGTTGCTTCGATTGCGGCTGGAGGAGATAGTACATGTGCATTATCTATGGATCATAATGTATATTGCTGGGGCGCTGGAGGAGAAGGTCAACTTGGTGATGGTAGTAATGATTCTAATTCTTTACCAGGGTTAGTTACATTAGAAGAATACGAAATCCCTATATCTATAACTGCTGGTACTGCATTTTATTGTATATTATTAGATACAGGAGCCGCTAAATGCTGGGGAACTAATTGGCATGGCGGACTCGGAGATGGTGGTGCTTTAGACGATTTTAATAATGGAATATCTAGGCAATTACCAACAAATGTTTCAGGAAATCATACATTCATAGGAATCGAAGCAGGTCTTCAAAATACCTGTGCGATAGAAGCCAATGGTTCTGCATATTGCTGGGGAAGGCCATATGATGGCTCTCTTGGTAATGGTATGTCTGGAGTCACGGGACAGATAAATTACCCTGTAAGAGTAGGAAATCCAGTAGCAGGAAATGGGCTAACTACTTATGCGTCTGAACAGGATCCAGATGGCGATGGAATTCTTACTATTTTCGACTCAAATCCGTATCTTTGTAATTCAGGCTATCATCAAATAGATAACGTATGCGTGGAAGTTTCTCCTGGATCTTATTCTATTAACGGCGTTGTTAATGTTTGTGATTATGGCAGCTATCAGCCTTTAGCAGGACAATCTTACTGTTTGTATGCATCTCCGGGCAATTACGTGAATAATACTAATTCTTCCGAACAAATGCCTTGTGTTGCGGGAACTTATCAGAATGACTCAGGGCAAATAAGTTGTATAGAAAACTCACCTGGATATTATACAGATACTCAGTCTGCTGAAAATCAAGAAAAATGTCCAACAGGAACCTATCAGCCTAATTCAGGCAGTCAAGATTGTATTATTACAGATGCTGGATACTTTACCAATAATAGGAAATCAGTATCTCAAACACCATGTCCTGCTGGAACATATCAACCATTAACGGGCCAGAATAATTGTTTATCTGCTGATATTGGATATCATGTTTCTTCATTGGCCTCTATATCTCAAGATATTTGCGATGTTGGAACATATTCTGATACGTTAGGGCAAATAGAATGCAATATTGCTTCTGCAGGAAACTATGTTCTAGATACTGGCCAAAGTTCTGAAATATCCTGTTCTAATGGAACATATCAACCAGATACTGGCCAAACATCTTGTATTCCTGCATCTATTGGACATTATGTAGGACTTGAAGGTGCAAAATTCCAAATTCCATGTTCTGTAGGAACATATCAACCAGGTACCGGACAATCATCTTGTATTCCAGCAACGCCCGGTTCTGTCGTTTCTGAGCAAGGGGCTACTGGACAATCATCTTGTCCAGAAGGAACTTATTCATCAGAAGAAGGGCAAAATGAATGTACTCAAGCCGAGCCCGGTACATTTGTAGATTCAATTGGTGCCACTGAACCAACTCCTTGCCCTTCAGGTCAGTTTCAAGAAATTGAAGGATCATTAAATTGTGTAGAAACTCCTCCCGGATATTTCACAGAATCCGATGGCTCATCCGAAGCATTGCCCTGTCAACCCGGAACTTATGCAGCAGAAGGACAATCTTCCTGCGTAGCTGCAGATCCGGGATTCTTTGTTGCTAGTGAAGCACAATCAAATCAAGAAATGTGCCTTAAAGGTACATTCCAGCCTGATTCAGGGGCATCATCATGCCTCAAATCAACTCCTGGAAATTATGTTTCAAAATTTGCTCAATCCGAGCAAACACCTTGTGAAGCAGGAACTTTCCAACCAACTCAACAAAATACAGAATGTATAGCTGCATATGCTGGCCAGTATGTTCCAGAGGCAGGTAGTATGTCTCAAAGCTCCTGTCAAAGAGGAACCTACCAACCTGAAATAAGTCAATCTGAATGTTTAGATGCGGATCCTGGAAACTTTGTTTCTTCGTCAGGAGCTAGCTCACAATTTCCTTGTACAATGGGGAAATATCAACCAGATGCAGGTCAATTTGATTGTAAATCAGCCGATGTTGACAATTTTGTTTCAGAAGAAGGAGCTAGCGAACAAACTCCATGCAAATCTGGAGATACGCAACCAACAACCGGGCAGACTAGATGTATCCCAGGAAAAGACTCAATTCCAATAATTCCCATATTGGTTATACCATTAATAGTCATTGTAGCAGTATATGCTTACAAATATCGAATTAGTGAAGGCAGTAAATCATCTACTGATAAAGAAACTAAAGAGTGGGATGAAAGAACTATTGATTATGTTCCAGCGTCATTAAAAAAGTAGATAATTCCGTATTAGTTAATTCCTCTAGCCGTGTGGGATAAGCATGCGCGACTATCCTGGTGGCAGAATCGATCTACGTAGTGATACAGTCACTCAACCTGTTCCTGCAATGAGAGAAGTAATGGCGAATGCAATTGTTGGTGATGATGTACTTGGTGATGATCCAACAGTAATAGAATTGCAAAATAGAATTGCAAAAATGCTCGGTAAAGAAGCAGCATTATTTGTTCCTTCAGGTACCATGTCAAACGCTATTGCAATTAAATCTCAAACAAGACCAGGTGATGAGATTATTACTCATAAGAAAAGTCATATCTATCTTTACGAAGGCGGAGGTTATGCGGTCTTAGCAGGTTGCTCTGTAGCATTGGTAGATGGAGAATATGGAATAATGTCGCCATTAGATGTTAAAAAATCAATTAGAAAAGTTGAAGGTAGCAATTCACATTATCCAAATTGTTCGTTAATATGTGTAGAAAATACTGCAAATATTGGAGGCGGATCCATATATTCCCAAGAAATACTAGATGAAATTTGCGACATTGCTCATGCAAATAACTGCAGAGCCCACCTTGATGGTGCAAGAATTTTTAATGCCGTAATAGGAAGTGGAATTTCTGCTGCAAGAATGGTTGAAAAGTTTGATACGATTTCTGTTTGCCTGTCAAAAGGTCTCGGAACTCCTGTAGGTTCATTATTGGTCGGAGATTCAGATACAATAAATGAAGCACATAGATGGAGAAAGATGTTTGGAGGAGGAATGAGACAATCAGGTATACTTGCTGCTGCAGGACTATATGCCTTAGAAAATAATATACAACGTTTGTCAGAGGACCATTCCAAAGCTCGTTTATTGGCTGAAGCAATCAATGAAATGGAGTCATATGATGTGGATATGGAAGCGGTACAATCTAACATGGTATTTATTTCATGTAAAGAAGGACAGGCTCAAAATCTTGTGGAAAGTGTTGCAAAACATGGAGTAGATGTATTGACAATAGGTGATTCAATCGTTAGAGCCGTTGTGCATTTACATATCACTGATGAAGATATTCAAAATACAATATCTGCATTTCAAAATGCTCAATAAGCCGGAAGCATTCAATATGAAAGTTCATACGATATACTAATGAGGTCTATTGTAGCGATATTTATGGTTACATTAATTCTTCTACCAATCACTATTTCAACTGCAGATATTGTAACTGTAGAAACATGGGATAAAGCAAGGGGCGAATCAAATGCTGGAACAATCGGAGGGGTTACAATTAATCTCAATGATTCTACTATTAGCGAATCTATGAATATTCAAGATTTTCCAGTTATTGTTGAAACATATACTGCCACATGGTGTGAAAATTGTGTCGATGTTGAAGAAATTAGAGATGAAGCAATAGGGGATAATAACGTATCAATAATTCATTATCATAGGCATTTTTTTGAATCTAGTGATCCCTTCGGCAGTAATAGTACCGAACTTCGCTGGGAGTCTAGTTATGGTTCTGCATCTATAGAGGCTATAGGAATATCAAGAGGTGCTCCAACCACAATTATAGATGGTGAAAGGATGCATGCAGGTAAAGTAGCAAAATCGAATTCCTTGAAGAATGATTTTACTAATTCTATAGAATTTGGTACTAGTGCACCATTGATTGGCTCAATTAGCTTATCTGTAGAATCAAATATAAATCAAACAACTAGCTTATTTTCATGGAATACATCTCAACTTTCTTATTCATGTATTGACGATTGTCCGAAAAAACTCTCAACTATTGCTTGGCTAATGTTCGTAGAAGATGTAGCTTATTTCCCAGAAGGGTCTAATGGCCTAGAATATTATCATCATATCTTGCATGAAGCAATTTATCTTGAAGAATCCGATGGTTCAAAATCTTTCGAAATACCTGACGCATGGGATGGAAATGATATGTCTGCTATTCTGATTGTCGATTGGGCCGAGGTTGAAAACAAAAATAATTCTATACCTGCACCAAGTATTGTTTTGACTCTATTTTGCCTTCTAGTTTCTTCAGTGGCTTATGGTAAAAAGAACCATTTTTCTCAAATTAAATAGAAACTCTTAGTTGGGTTCAATAACCCCGTCCTTCATGGCGTAAGCTCGGTGATGTGATGTTGCAAACAGGGAGGTATTCTATTACGAATGAATTAGTCTCTGAAGGGACTATCCCCTCATGGCTTCATGAGCATATAGAATGGCAAGCACTTAGTCCAATTTCGATTCCCGAAAAGAGGAAAAATAAGTTAATGATAATATATCCAAATGAAGAGTCCCGTAAAGAAAATATATCAAAATTAGGTTCCAAAGGTTTTGCTTTTGATAGGAAATTACACCAGACGATAGAATCTTTACATATTTCTCTACTTGCAGATTTAAGACTTCCAAGATTATTACCAGTTCAAGAATCCTTCAATATTATACTACATCAAGAATGTATCATCGAAGCAAAAAAATTAGCATTTCCATTAATTAATCCTATTCCTGATATGGATTGGGGCAGAGGTAAGACTTCTCAATTAGTAAAATTACATGCGTATTTATCAAAAGAAGGAGTAGTAAAATCTTGGACAGGCCCAGGTATTCATTCTTTCAATCGAATTCTACAGAATCTTGAAAAGAAATTAGGAGGAACTCATCCAGATATGGCCTATTCACGAATTACAGATAAATTGTCAAACTCAAATAAACCATTCACTTTTATTGATATTGATGGGATTATAATGCTAAATCATGCTCCAGACTTGCCCAAATCACAAAAGAAAATGTTACATGCCATCTCCAATCATTGTCCTATTCATCAACTAACTTATCCTGGTAATTTCAGGCTCGGACATCATGGTTATTTATTGATGGATCAATATCCAATTGAATCCAAAGAAGACTTACCAGAATTTATACCAATTCATGAAATTGAATCAGAAAATAGTGAAATCAATGCTACAATTTACCAACTTAAAAGAGAATCTCATTCTTTTCGAACTACTTCCTCAATTGTTCGCGATTATTTAGATTCAAATCCTGATTCAAGTGTAATAATCGTAGACCCTTCTTTAGAATCAAATAATTATCGTTGGAAAAATGTGGCCAATAATCTGGGTATTCCACTAAAAGACTCTGAAATTAATTTAACAAGTAATTCCCTCGGACATTGGCTCAATCAACTAGTTACTTTGGGGTATGGAGAAAATAGTTTTTCACTTGAAAACTTGAGAGTAATATCTCTTCAAACCATGATATCTCCATTTGAATCCTCTTTCACTCACCCTATGGATTCAGATATTAATATTATTCCTGATCAACAACTACTGACTAATTTAGCACGAAGTGAACATGTTTTAGGTGGTCCAGGGGCGCTAAGAAAATGGCTCGAATCTCTTTCTAGATCACCTAGTGATAATTCTGAATCAATAAAAAAAGAATCTACTCAATGGTGGTTACTAAATCTTGCCTATTCTTTAGAACCTTTACTAAGGGACGAAGATAAACTTGCATTGAAAGAAAGCAAATTTAGAATTGGATGCTACACAGGGGCTAAATTACCAATAATAAAGCCATTTAATAATGCGGATAAATGGTTGTTAGAAATATTAAAAACAGTAAATTTAAGATTAATTTCTGACAATATAGATACCGAATCGCTATCTATACCTGCAGTAATTCAATCAATTATTAAAAATTATAAGTCATTAAGGAATATGCAGTTTTCATTGAATCATAAACCAGCAGTCAATGGTCCCGATTGGGTTGACGAATATCTAAATCTGATAAATTCAATTATGTATTCTGATTCTAATTCAATAAATATGTCTAGGTTGAGGTTTTTGACGCCTGAACAGGCTTTAGGCTGTTCTGCAGATTTAATAATTCTTGCAAATTTATCTAGCTCATCATGGGATATGAAAGTCCAAAAAATTCCATTTTTAGGTGATGAAGAACGTTATCGCTTCGACCTTTTGAGGCCCGATGGCCCGATAAGAAAAGCAAGACATTTTTTACAACATTTATTATTTGGAGGAAAAAGAACTATCATTTTGGACCCCAGTCTTGATGATACATCACCCCCCAGTGCTCCAATTAGAGAATGGATATCACTAAATAGTCATTTAATTGAAGAATACGATGATTCAAAACCCACCAATCCTCGTGATATCCGTCAATTAGATGGGATTAATTTACAACATGGGCAAAAATTAACTTATCCTCCACTAAATGCCGATTCAATTACCATACCTATTGATGTTAAACTACAACGTGAACGTGAGAGGAGACAACCAGATCGAGTTGGTAGTGACCATTATTTACCAGGAAAATCTAGAAATTATATATTTTCTATAAATCATATCGATTTTTCAAGAAAAGTTCCAAACGGTAATACTAGTCCTAGGGATTTTGCTACATGGCCAGTTATTGGGGGCCATACCAATTCAGGTAAAAGGACACCAACAATAGATCCCAGGCCATTCAGTATCTCTCCAACAGAAATATCTGTCAGTGATAATCGCCATGGGCATTCACAAGGTGCTGAGCAAAGAAAACAAATATGGTCTCCAAGTAGATTGCATGATTGGTTAAAATGCCCTCGTAGCGGCTGGCTCTCAAGGGGACTTAGAGCAAAACAGGAAGAATTACAATCTGAAGATTTAGATGCCCGAGTCCATGGTGAACTAATTCACTTAATCCATCATGATGTATTATGTCATATATTGGGTCTCGAAATTGGTGTAGAATCTTATGATAAAAATAAACAAAATAAACCTATTAATTTATTTAAGTCAGGACTTACAAAAGAGGAAGTTATGCAAAAAGCTTTCGAATCTTTAGATTCAAGGGCACCATGGCTAGATAGAACAGATGCTGTATCGGCTAATCGCTTACAAATTTTAACTGGTATGAATCGAAACCAATGGAATGATTGGCTAGCTAATCCTATTCCAATCAAACCTTCAGGTAGAATTGGAAACATTGTTGAGGCTGAATTTTCTATTGAAGATAGTATGCCAATTAGTATAGAATGGAATATAAAAAATTTCAATAGTAAAGGTATTGAAATTAGCATACCTTCACAATTAACTAGCCCAGATATGCAGAAATTACCTTCTATAATGGTACAAGGACACATAGATAGAGTTGGGCAATTACCATTTGATAAACAAGGAGAAATATGGTTTAATGAAAATGGAAGTAATTCAATTGCACCATTGAAATTTGATTCAGAAGAATGGATTCCTCGTAGATTAATAGTAATCAGAGATCTCAAGACAACAGAATCTAAGTCTGCAAAAGATAGACATTCAATGGGCCTTCTTGAAGAACTCCAACTAGCAATATATGCTAGAGCATGGGAAATGGCCCATCCCGGAGATTTAGTGGTCAGCGCTGGAATATCAATATTTAGCCATAATACTATACATTTGGTTGAAATGTCTCCTAATGAGCATATACCTCTAGGATTAAAAATAGGCGAAAGATCTAACCTCACTCCAGATTTATTTAGATTTACTGACGATCCTCCAAGTCCAAATAGTGACCCATTTAGAGCATGGTTAACTCAGAGACTCTCCGTTGCTCTAGGTGTTGCCAATGGGGCAATGCTTGGTAAGGTACACCCAACTCCTTCAAAAGACTCATGCGGATTTTGTTCAGTAAGAGATATTTGCGATGTTAGAATGGAGGATGGATTCTAATGAATTTGAATACAGCCCAAAGACTGGCACTAAATTTAGACTCACATATTGTAATAGATGCAGGAGCGGGAACAGGAAAGACTAGCACTATAATAGACAGAGTAATTGAGCATTATCTCACTGAAGACCAAAGAGCAACTAGAATTCTCCCAACTCCAGAAAGGCCCTCTAGATTAGATGGAGGATTACTCCTATCTCCTGTTTCAGAGACAATAGACTTACGAAAATGGGGAGGCTTACTTCCGGGAGAAGTTGTACTTTTGACATTCACTAATCGTGCTTCAGATGAGATGAGAGACCGATTAAGAAACAGAATTTCAAGACTAAAACCAGGTCCAATTGGTGATGATGGGATAAATCGTACAGATCCTAGAATTAGGCATCAAGGATTTAATGAGCAGTTACTTACACTTTTAGAAGATGCTCCAATAGGCACCATAGACTCATTCTTCAACCAATTAATATCTCCTTACAAAGGTTATTTGGGAGATTCTTTTAGCAAAGAAGTAGTTTCCGATACTAGTCGAATTTTACTTATAGAATCAGCTCTCAACACTCTTTGGAGATTGCCCAATTCATTGAATTTAATTGGGGATGCAGTAGATTCCGGAATACCTTCAGAAATAGCATCTCAAGTCCTAAATGCTAGAGATAATATCGCCAGGCACTATTCTGGAAGAAGAACAGCTGCAAATATTCTAAGAAGTTTAGTTTACAAATCTATTTTTATTCAGGAAGGCTCTAGATTACTGATAGATAAAGATGGTAAAATAGATCAAAATTTACTATGTGAAAGAATAATTGAGTCAATAGATATTTCCGAAGTTACTCAATTTACTGACCAAATATATTTTGAAATATCCAACTATTGCAATCTTATCAAAAATCACGCTGCAGTCCTTGCACCAAATGGTGTATTTTCTGATACTAGGATTGCTACTTTAGATAAATTATGTGAACTTGGTATACCTTCAGATAAATGGAACAAACTCATCTGGCTTAGTCATATTTTACTATGTATAACTAGCGAATCATCAATATTGTCTGAAAAGCCAACTTTATTTCCTAGTTCTAAATTACCATCAAATGACTGGGAAAGTGGTGTTTTAAGTTATGCTAAAATTCCAAATAAAACTACGAAGGAACTAGTTAGAGATGAAATGAAAGACATAATTAGTAATATAAAAGATATCTGGGGCTCGAAACTAGGTAAATTAATACTTCACTATACTCAAATTACTTTAATCTTTGATAATTCAAATCCACCCTCTACTCCAGAAGAGTGGCGACATCCTCTCTCGGCCCTTCCATTTCCATTACCTGAAAGATTAAAATCAGGAGAGAAAGTTAACAAATATCATTTCACTTTAGATGCAGAAGTACAAAATTTGAATGATTTACGATTAATGCATGATGGCTTTTTAGGAATTTTAAATAATTTAAAGAAAAATGAAGAAACGCATGACTACGAGGATGTACAAAGATTAACTGGTGACTTATTACTTGCCAACTGTCCAGATATCTGTAGGTATTTTTATCCATCCCCAATTCAGGATGCTCTTGACTCATTAAGTATAGAAACTTGGAGAGACGATCATATCTCAAGAGCGTTCGAAGTGTTAAAAAATATGGAAAAAAATCCAGATTTAGCAGGAAACTCTTCCCATAATCTATCTGCTATACGAATGGATCTGACACAACGTTATGATTTGTTAAAGAGAATCAGGAGAAGGTATAGGGCATTTATTATCGATGAAGCACAAGACAATTCTCCATTACAATGGCGCCTACTTTCCAGACTTTGGGGTGAAAGGTATATTGAGGACGATGAAATCACTGTCCCAGATACGCCATGGCAACCGACAGTTTGCTATGTTGGAGATGTAAAACAAAGTATCTATGCATTCCGGCAAGCAGAAGTTACTGGGTTTTTAGAATATGCAAAAATTCTAAGAACTATCAACGTTCATGAATTTTCAAGTATCGAAGCATTAACTCGTGCCCCTCCACTTCGTAGAGAAAACGCGAGTAGAGATCCTAGGAACTCATATAATCTGAGTATAGCAAAAGCAAATTTAGTGGCAAAAGATGGAGGTAGAAATCTAATTCCATGGATTCCTTTTGATTTATCTGATATTCATTTGCCAAAACCGCCCCCTGAAGAAATAGAGGCTAGAAAAGAAGGGTTGATTAGATTACAAGTCAACTATCGAACAGATGGTGGCTTACTCAAAGTAATGAATAACTGGTGGAATGATATTTTCCATCCCAAACATAGAAATATTCCAAATGGTAATTTTTATGCTCAACCTCAACCACTTTTTCCAAGTAGAGAGAAGATTAACTTACATGGTTCTTTAGAGTGGATTTGCCCTATAAATACTGGTGAAAATGTAAATCCAGTTACTGATCTAAAAATACCATTAGATCCATTTGGACCAGGTAAACCAGATTCAATAGAAAGACAAAGTATGATGATCGCCATGAGAGTTAAAAACCTTATAGAAGGTAAATCGGTAAAAATCAAATCTCCAAATGGTGAATGGTCTGAGTTACCTGCAGAAGATTCCATTGAACCTAGTGAAATAATGATATTATTGCCAAGTAGATCAAAAATTAGGGATGTTATAATTAGATATCTTCACGATTTTGGCATACCAGCGCAAGCCGATAAAGAAGGAGGGCTGTTAGATCGCCCTGCCGCACACACAATAGAAGGATTGTTACAATTCATTGCAAGACCATTTTCTCGACATCATGCAGCATGGGTTGCACGTTCAAGTTTGATAGGATTTGATGATGATAGATTACAGGAATTTATTTACAATTCTTCAGAAGATGAAAACTTATTAATTAGGTTGAGTAATTTTACTGTCAATGGAAGGCAAAAAGAATTAGTTCAAAGATGGATTGATTTGTCCTCTTCAGGTAGAATAATCGATTTATTAGAAGAAACAATAGATAGGTCTGATATTTTAATCTCATATCCAGATATTGTTTCTAGACAAGACATTGAACAAATTATAGACATAATAAGATCTCTTTCTAGAGAAGTAGGGGGGGATCCGATAATTATTGCCGATACGATTAGGAATCTCAGGGAAAGTAGTGGTAATGCATTAGAAGCGGTGACTATCCCTCCTAGTGATGCGGTAAGAGTGATGACTATACACGGATCCAAAGGACTTCAATCGAAGGTTGTTATATTAGCAGATATATTCAGTGGAAGGCAAACTAATATGACTATGGAAGATCGAGATAGATTAATTGTAGGGCCAGAAATATTTGCTGGAAATCCAAGACCATGGTCAAATCAACTTTCTCCAGTTTCAGCATTATGGAAACATGCTAGGAAAATTCACAAAGCTCGTAAAAATGCAGAATCCAGACGCTTACTGTATGTAGGAGCAACTCGTGCAGAAAATAAACTAATAATAGTTGGATCTACTAAAGAAACTTCATGGGCGTTAGATGAGGGAATTATTTTCCCTTGGACATATAATGAAACTCTCCCCCAACTGGGAGAAATGTGGATCGAATCTCTACGCCAAGGATCTGGAAATAGGGGGGAAGAGACATCTCCTTGGCTAGACTCTTCAGATATAATATTGCAAGATATGCCAGTTAAAAGTAAGGGAAATCGTATTTTCGATCCTTCGATGATGATTAATAATGGATATCTGGGAGACTTAGAAGGATTACAGGGATTATCTATTTTCCACCATCCTGAGTGTTTTAACACTACAGTAGATATTCAACATCAAATCTCAACACCATTAGTCAGAATAGAAGAAATACATAAAAACGCGATAGAATCTATAAAACAAGAAATTCCAGATTTCAAAACTCCTCGAAACGACTCTTTAATGAGGATGAAAATAGCTCCAAGTAAAATCTCAATTTTAGAAAAATGCGCTAGAAGATATTGGTTTGAGACAAAGGGAGGACTGTCTTCATTACCTGTTATTCCATTAGATGATAAGTCTAATTCTGGAGGCTTACCCAAAGGAATAGATGCAGCACTTTTCGGAACTATTGTTCATAGAATAATGGAAATTGGTATTGGAAATCCAGGACCGATTGGTGAGCATCCTACAACTCCATTGCCAAAATCTTGGGTACAAAAAACAGATGACTTAATCCATAGTCATGACATTCATAAAATTGTATTTGATGAATTACTGTCCCCAAATGCCGATAAAAAGAACATTGGCCTTTTGGTTGATAGTATGATTAAAAGATTACAATCTGGTCCACTTGGTATTCTCACATCAGGACAATCTTTTGATGGACATAGAGTAGAAGGCCTCAGGACAGAAATGCCATTTAATCTTACAAAGAAAATAAAATTGAATGATTTCACACGTTCTAGATGGACTCCTGACGGTGCTGAACCTTTATCTAAAATTGAATACGCAGAATTTGAAATGGATGGACTAATTGATTTGGTATTATGCACAACGTCTGATACAGAATCATACATACGTCCTGTAGACTTGAAAACTGAAGAAGCAAGAAAACTAATCAATGGAGAAAATAATGGTTTATTGGAAACACTGGGCGATATGGGAACTAAACCTAATTGTGATGCTGAATTAGAAGTTCTAATGCAGCATAGGATGCAACAAGCCCTGTATTTTAGGGCATTACAAAGTATTGAGGAAGAGAGATACAAATACGGATATCTTCCAAGAAAGGTACTGCCTCCTGCTATTTTGATTGGAGTTACTGGTCGCTTTGTAGAATATCCCGAAAAAATGTTAAATGATGCATTAAATGATTTGGATAATAATTTAATTTTAGCATCAAAGATTGCTTTTAGTTCTGAAATGAAACTTTCTGATTATCCATGTAGTTGTAATGAATGCCCATAAAAATATACATAATTTGTTAATTGATAATAGCAGATTATCCAAATTGATACTTTAGTAGGGAAGAATACATTTGCTACCTTGCGTACACAGTATCATGGCCCCGGACCTCGACGCTTTGATGAAACGTAGTGATGAATTATGGGAAGACTCTATCCTTCCTAGTTTAGGTGAATTTATAGAAATAGCAGCCCTTTCTCCTGCTTTTGAACCAAATTGGGCAGAAAAAGGAGATTTATCTGCTACTTTAGATCTTTTCTGTGCATGGTTAGATGATCAAAAACTTTCGGGAATGTCATATGAAATCCATCAAATGGACGGTTTAACTCCAGTTCTTCTAGTAACAGTCGAAGGAACTGGTGCAGGTGAAGTTATTTTCTATTCTCACTTAGATAAACAACCATCAAAACCAGAATTATGGTCAGAAGGACTTCATCCTTTGAAAGCAGTACGCAAAGATCCTTGGTTATTTGGTAGAGGAGCATTAGATGATGGTTATGGCGGATATCTATGCGTTACTGCCCTAAGGATGTTACAAGAATTGAATACGCCACATCCAACATGCAAATTCTTGATAGAGACATGTGAAGAGTCAGGTTCATTTGACCTCCCACCATATTTAGATTTACTAACTGAAAAACTAGGAGATCCAGATTTGGTAGTAGTTTTAGACAGTGGAGGTCCTGATTATGATCATATTTGGACTACTGAAGCATTGAGAGGTCTTGTTTCAGGAACTCTTTCTGTACAAGTGTCGCATGAAGGAGTTCATTCTGGTATGGCTGGCGGTACTATTCCATCGTCTTTTAGGGCTCAAAGAATTCTTCTAGATAGGATTGAAGATTCTTCAACAGGAGAGATTTTAATTCCAGAAATGCATGTTCCTATTTCAGATAAAATTAAGAATCAAGCTTCAGAATTAGCCAAGGTAATAGGAAATTCTATTTGGGAAGGATTACCTGTTGTAGACACTTTGATTTCTCAATCCAGTTCAGTAGAAGAAAGCCTTCTCGACGTAAACTGGAGGCCTGCTTTGGGAATTATTGGAGCCGATGGAATGCCATCAGTACAATCCGCAGGAAACGTATTAAGAACAAATACAGATTTAAAACTGAGTTTTAGAATACCACCAGGAGTTAATGCAGAATTCGTGGAAAAAATCGTAAAAGAAAAATTAGAAGATAACCCTCCATTTGGAGCGAAGGTAATATTCCATCTTGATCCATCTGCAGATGGATTTCATGCACCTCCTCTTGATGGTCCACTTCTAGAATCATTAAATGAGGCGTCAATGCACATAACTGGACTACCACCATTAGCTACATGGGTAGGGGGAACAATACCCTTCATGGCAATGATGCAGAATAAATATCCAAATGCAAAATTTTTGTGTACAGGTACAGGTGGTCCGGGAAATAATGCCCATGGTCCTGATGAAAAATTACACATCCCATCTTCCAAGAGGCTTACTGCAGTACTTTCAGCCACAATTGCTGCATTATCGAGATGAACATGTATTTTTTGACTCAGAGATGACATTAATTCCGCCGATGTTAAATCAGATGATTCAGTCGACCATAGTGAGATAACCATGAACGAAGGCGATAATGGAATCGGTTTTCCTGAACCAAACCCTCCCTCTATAGCAAATTTAGAAGAAGAGTTGAGAATAGCAAATGACCGCTTAGAAAAATTATATGCAGCATATAATGAATCTTCAAAGATGAATGAAGAGCTACAAGCTATAGTAGAGGTACTAGAAAAAGAAGCAATAGATAGCGAAATCGAAAAAGAAGGAATCCAATCCCTTTTGAACGAGAAGGATGATAGATTGAGGACTATGGAATTAGATCGTGCAAAAGCAAACAAAACAATTGAACATCTTCAACCAAAATTAGAAAAAACTGAAGAAATGTATTCAAGAGAAAAAGCAAGATTAGGTCGAGTTTTTGAAGTTGCTGAGGAATTAGATGAGGCTTTACAAACTGCAACTACTGAAATGTCTGCACGTGATGATTGGTATGTTCAACATATGCAATTATTTGAGAATTTAAATCAAGCAATACAAACTAGGTATGAAATGATAGACAGTGCTGTACAAGCAATGGCAGAATTCCGTCAAAAACAAGATACTTTCAAAGAACGTATGGATGAAGCACTCGATGCAGTAAAAGATAAAATCGGTGATGAAGAACAAGACGAATCTTGATTATACGGGTTTAGAACCATCCGCTAACCTAATACATTTAGCAGGTAATCCGCCCCAAACTTCTCCTGCAGGGACATTAGTCCATTTTGGTAAAACAGCCCTAGAAGCAATGACTGCACCTTCTCCAATTGTACAGCCAGGCTGAATAATTGATTCCGTCCCAATAAGGGCATCATTCCCAATAACAACTGGGGCCATGACCAACTCTCCCTTTTCAGTTAAATGGGCATTAATAACTGCCTTTCCGCCTATCACAACTCTTTCGCCAATTGTAACAGATCCACAATCATTGATATTAGGTGAATTTATTTGAGCCCCCCTTCCAATTTTAGCCCCTGATAACCTATAATATGTATTGCCAATAAATGAGGGTACTAAATGAGGTAGGAAGAATAAAGCCACTTTATGAAAAATCATTGACCATGCCCATTGAATTGTAACAAAAGATTGTAATGGATATCTTCCAGATTCTATTCGTGGCCTTAATAATCCAGCCATGATTCCACTAATAAAAACTAAACTTATTCCCCAGGTTATTACAAACAATCCCAATGATACTCCAATTCCAGTTAATTCAATGATATAATCTTCTGGAGTTGATGCAGATAATGACAATGGTAATTCTTGTCCATGCCAATAATAAAACAGGGCTATTGCAGGAATTGCAGTAAGTCCAATTATTACGCCAAATACTGGTAATACTATGGCTGTTAATAAATTTTGAACTAAGATAAATGACTTCATTGGCTCACCAGTTACCATATCGTAGACGTGTTCTAACAAGATGTTTCGGGCCATATTCTAAAATTTAAATCAACACGATAGATTAATTAGAAGCAGACACATGTACATATCTATCCATTTCGAAATTTTAGATTCATTAGAGGGGAATTAAAATGAATAATACAAAATTAACCATTGATGCTAAAATAAAGTACCCCATTATTTGTGGTGCAATGTATCCATGTTCAAATCCTGAATTAGTTGCGGCAGCTTCAGAAGGAGGAGGAATCGGTATAATACAGCCTGTTTCCTTGACTATGGTTCATGGATATGATAAGCCCAATAGAAAAGAAGGACTAAGATCTGGAATTAAAAAAATACAATCACTTACTGATAGACCAATTGGATTTAATGCATTAATAGAAAAAGGTAGCCAGAAATACCTACAACAGATGTCAGAATGGATTGATGTTGCGCTTGAAGAAGGAATAAGATTTTTTGTGACATCTCTAGGAAAACCAGATTGGGTATGTGAAAAAGTTCACTCACATGGTGGAGTAGTTTATCACGATGTTACAAATCTAAAATGGGCAAAAAAAGGTAAAGAATGTGGGGTTGATGGTTTAATTTGTGTGAATGACAGAGCAGGGGGACACTTAGGTCAATTATCCATGAAGCAGATGTATGATCAACTTTCTAATTTAGGATTACCATTAATCTGTGCAGGAGGAATAGGAAGTGAAATGGAATTGAAAGAAGCCATGGAAGTTGGTTACGATGGAGTTCAAATGGGTACAAGATTTATTGCAACAGATGAATGTACAACTCCTGAGGATTATAAATCTGCAATATTGAAGGCCAATGAAGAAGACATAACTTGGACGACTAAATTAACAGGTATCCCAATCTCAGTAATAAATTCAAATAAATTTAAGAAACGCAACTCATGGGTTGTAAGAAAACTTTTACAAAGTAGGTTCAAACATAGAATAAGAGCATTAATTACCATTGTGTCATTTTATAGGATGAAGTCTTTTTCCAAAGGTAAAGATAAATCTCCAAAAGATCTCTGGTCAGCAGGAAAAAGTGTTAATTCAATAAATAGTATAGAATCTGCTACAATAATTATGAAAAGCCTTGGCGAATCGTTGTCATTTAGGTAGATAAAATTAGAATGTATATCTATTAAATTATGTCATTAATGGTACTGCTGCCATTACTGTCATAGTAAATGATACGTATCCTAAGATTAAGAAAGTCAATATTTGTCCTGAGTGCATATACGTCTCTGAGGTTAACCTACTAATGAAGGAGTGTTTGAATTTCTAAATTTAGCATAAGTACTTTTGTTTAGGTGCTGTTCTATTTTATTCAATAAAAATATTTGAAATTATTATTTTATTTACAATCTATAACTTTCGGCAGTCTCAATACTGTATGTCCTACCCATTACACATGGCATCGACTTCCGGATTACTCGGAGATGGAAAAAAAGCCAAGAAAATTCATCATTTAATCAAAGCACCTGAGAATACTCCATTCTCAGTTTCCAGAAGAGAATCATGGGATGCAGATAAGCCCGCAGTAGTCTACATAACTCCTGAAAACCTTCCTGATGGTACTCCATGTACTGCCGCAACTGTAATTCTTAGGACAAAAGGATGTGTATGGTGGTGGAAATCTGGGTGTACCTTTTGTGGATATTTTAATGATGTAAGGGATGATGTTACATCTGCTAATCTATTTGCACAGTGGGAAGAAGCAAAACGACAAACGAAAGATTTTGCAGGATGTACTATGGTTAAGGTTTATACTTCAGGAACATTTTTTGAGGATAGAGAAATTCCTGTAGATTTTCAAGAAGCAGTTCTTGTAGAAACACATGAAAGAGGCATGCACTTAGTTGTAGAAGCACAAGCACAACTTTGTTATCCTGACAAGCTTGCTTGGTTAGCAGAAAAACATCCTGGATGTACCGTAGCACTTGGTTTAGAAGCATATGATGATGTTGTACTTAGATTTCACGTGAACAAGGGTTTTTCAGTAAAACAATGGCATAAGGCAGTTGATTTGCTAAGAGAAAATAATCTTAGAGTAAAAACATATTTGATCTTTAAACCACCATTTATGTCAGAAGGTGACGCACTAAATCTGACTACTAAATGGGTAAAACAAGTTGCACCACATTCCGATGAAGTTTCGATAAATCCAATGAACATCCAAAGAGGTACGATTGTAGATAGATTATTTAGAAATAGGGAATTTAGGCCTCCATGGCTTTGGTCATTAGTTGATATGATTGAAAATACTCATGAAGAGATATCCAAACTAGAATGCCGCACTATTGTTCATCCAACGGCTGGTGGGAGGATAAGGGGTGCACATAATTGTGGATCATGTGATGAAGATATTGTTGCGGCCATAGAAAGATATTCAGTTTCAAGTAACTTAGATGAATTCTCCGATATAGATTGTGAATGCAAGAGAGTTTGGAAATCTGAAATTGAAAATGATAATATATTACCAACAATTCTAGGTTCTGGTGTTGAAAGAAGAGTTTCTCGAGTAGACACAGTTCGTGCTCCTTGAGTGAGAGTATGAACTTCATCCGCCTAATGCTTAAGGGTCAATCTTGACTGGTTATGGGTATCTCACACGTGGGGATGTTAGGGTATCGATATGTCGGATAATACTTCAGATAAAATAGGTCAGTTTCTACAAGGGGAGAAAGAACCTTCTTCCTCATGGGTAATACTAGTAATTGGAATAGCAGCATCACTTTCATTTTTAGTAATTTATAACGTACTTTATCCTGGACAAGATCTCCCAGTTATATCTTCAGTCTTACCCATGTTTGAAGGAGTGTTTGACTCAGGCATATGGTTCTTCATATTAGGCGTATTGATAGGTGCTTTTGCGATTATTGGAACTATTTTGACCGAGGCAACAATTGAGTGAGGTGTTAATTATGGATACAATATTATCAGTTTTAGCAGTTTTTTGGGTTTTAATTATAGTTTCATATTTATTAATGGAGAAGGGGTTGGGGATATTCGGCCAAGTTACTCGTGGATTAACCATGTTCCTTCTCGAGAAAGCATTGGGCCCAGGTTCTGATCTTGTCGAAGGTAGAAAAGGCTCGGGATCAATGGTTTGGATAATACAAGGGGTCCTTTGGTTATTTATTTCTTCAACATTAACTTTCATTGGACTTTGGCTTGCCCACGATCCAGTAGCATTGCACAGTCTCGAAGCATGGGGATATCATCCTGTTTCATCTGAATTTTTCTATGGAGGAAAATTTGCTGCACTCTTTGGATGTGTTGGAATGTTCATCATAGGTACAGGATTACACATTTTACCCAATTTATTGGAAGTAAATTTAGCAAGTGAAAAGAATGCAGTACTGACATCCTTTGCTTGGACATTATCTGTTATAATTTTAGTAATAGGTTCACAAAATAATGAAATCGGCCCTGTTAATGTGATATTATTAGGAACTGGTTTGAACTTAGTAGTAACAATCGCAATAATTGCTAATCAATTATTGACAAAAGCATCATCAACTGTTGAATTAGCAACTCCTGGATGGTTAATTATATTCGGATTAATTGGTAATCCAATTGCTGTAATTTCAGTATTTTTATCTGGCGAATATGATTCTGGACTTGGGCAATGGTTAGTTTACCATCTAAGCGGTGCAACTTTCTTCTTTTCTTCAATTGCTGGAATCTCCTTATACTCGGCTAGTTTTGGTTCCGGAAATCCACTTTGGTCCCGAACTGTTGCTGGAGTAGTTATACTTGGCACAATATTCACAATAAATCCATTTGGTAATTCAGATCCAAGTATGGCAATAGATATGCTAGGACTTACTTCAGCAGAATTAATCCTCTCTCATCAAGATAATGTTGCCGGTTCTTTCCTAATGGCACTAGCAATAATTCCAATAATTGCACTTTCTTCAAATATTCTAATTACTCTTCGAGGAACTGATATATTTGTTGAGAATCCAGATTCAGCAGGAATTCCGGAAATAAATTTTGGTGCTTGGATGTTATTACCACTGGGAGTAGCTTCATTATTTATACAAACGGACACTTTAAGTGGTACAAATGAGTTAGTTGGAATTTCTAATATTGTTCATCTAATGGTTATTTGGACAATTCTTATTCCTCTATCTATGGGAGCTGCTATACAGGTTTTACCTTCAGTAAGTGGGAGATATCCACTTTCTCAAAATAGAGCCAGACTAGCATTTTGGATGATATCTGCTGGTGCTTTATTTGGGCTAGTTTTGACAATGATGTCAGATATTGCGGATGTTGTTTTGATTGAAGCATCCATTGAAGGACAAAATGCTTTGTCTCATACTTTGAGAAAGGCCGGTTCAGTAATATTTTATGGTACAGTATTGGGATCAATATTCCATTCCACAAATTTATTCAGTGGACTTTACAGAGGTTCCAAAGTAAGTTCAACCAAATCTCCTTCAGAAACTACATTTACGATTGATTCGTTTCCATTAACATCAACAACTACTATTCGTAAAATTTTAGCAACTGGTGCAGTTTTGGATACAAAAATCGTTCCAACTTTTGAGAGTAACGAGCGTGGAAATCCTACCTCATTGCATGAAGAAGAGTAACTTCAATATTGATTTAATGGTTATAATATGAGAATAGGTTTAGTCGGAAAACCTAATGTCGGTAAATCTACTGCTTTTTCTGCATTAACAGAAAATCCTGTTGAAATAGCAAATTATCCATTTACTACCATTGAACCCAATGTAGGAATAGCCTGGCTCCCTTTAAGGGAAGATTGTGCATGCTCAAAACTCCGCATTAGAAAAGAAAATGAAGGCCGAATGGAAAATAACGATGAAGATCTAAGAAAAGGTAGCATATGTAATCCAAATACAGGATCATGTACTGGTTTTAAGCGATTAGTTCCTATAACATTGATAGACGTTGCAGGACTTGTTCCTGGGGCCCACGAAGGAAGAGGTCGTGGTAATCAATTTCTTTCAGATCTAGCAAGATGCGATGCCCTAATACAGGTTGTAGATACATCAGGATCAACAGATATAGAGGGTAATCCAATCGGCTCTGACGGCTCAACACCAATTGAGGAATATAATTTTCTTTTACGAGAATTAGACTCTTGGATTAAGGGAATTATCAGTTCAGGTTGGCAAAGAGGGGCAAGAAGAGTTCAATCTGAAGGTGAAAAAGCACTTCCACTATACCTTTTGGACCAATTGACCGGAATAGGAGCAAAAGAAATACACGTAATGGCAGGAATCAATGCCGTAAATGAAAAATTCCCTGATGCAGGAGTCCCTTGGAATTGGGGTGATGAGGAGTTGTATACTATCTCCTCATCAATCAGAGCTGCATTATTTCCAATATCTATAGCAGCAAACAAGGCAGATAGGGCATCTCCTGAGGCTTGGGCAGACCTTACAAAATTGGTAAATGAAAATGGAGGAGTCTTGGTTCCAACTAGTGCAGAGGCTGAATTAGCACTTCGTAGGGCTTCTAGGGCAGGTTTAATATTACATAGCCCAGGAAATTCTAATTTTGAGATAACAGAACAAGGTAATGCCAAGCTTTCAAATCCTCAAAGAAAGGGTTTGGAAAATATTAGTAATTCACTAAATTCTTGGGAAGGAGGAGGATTAATTGGTTTATTATCAGAGATAGTTTTTGATATTCTAGAGCGTAGAGTTTCTTACCCTGTTCAAGATGAAACTCATTGGATTGATGGTGAAGGAAATATACTGCCTGACGCTATATTAGTTCCAGAAGGAACTACTGCAAAGGGTCTAGCTTATGCTGTACATAGCGATTTAGGTGATGGTTTTATCAGAGCAATAGATGCAATTTCTTCAAGAGTAATTGGTGCTGATTATGAAATTAAAAACGGTGATATAATTCGTATCCATGCCAAATCATAGAACGCTCTACTAAATTTGTATTACTGGTTCGATAACTAAAACATATGAGACCATTGTCCATTCAATTTCATAATCTTCGTCAGAATCAACTATTTCTCCTACAATTGGTGCTGGAGGGGCACTAATATCTGCAGTTATTGTGGCACTCCAAGTTCCTCTTCCGAATCCCATATCACCCCATTGTTCTCTGATTTCTTGGTCTGTAACATCACTTTGTGTAATATTATCTCCAGTATAATTTTCTGTTACATCCCACCTCATTGTAAATCCTGATCCTCCTCCACCTGCGCAAGTTCCTTGTTCAGTTAAGTCTTCAAAATCTCCTTCAACTCCACTCAAATCACTAGTTCCATCTACACTATCAGAAAATCCTGGCCCTGGATCATCGTTATCCATGCAACTAATTGATAATTCAACATAGCCAATATTTATCTCACTACTTATATCAAAAAATGAATCATATGACTCTTCATCTGCTAGGTTTATAGTTTCAGATAAAACTTCAGTAGTCTCTTCGAAACTAATTCTCCACTCACCATTAATTCCACTAGAGCCACCTACCATTTTATCATCAATTAATGAAGGCATTACTGCAAAATAAGATGGAAATGCAATCATAAATATTACAGTCCACATCAGCATTGTTCTCTTACGAGAAGTATTGACCAGATCTTCAAAGTCCATGGAATCTATCTTTCGGTCATACTGATGACATTTCAACTACTCTGTTGTAGGTGTAAAATTATTCTTCAGAAAAATCAATATTAGACCACCTATTGATATCTATTCCTTCTTTCTTAAACTGTGATTTTGATTTATAAAACTCAGGTTGAAAATAACCAATCATTGAACGCTCTCCAAATTTCCATTTCCAAGGGCATCTTTTCAATCTAGAACACCATTCATTTAGTAGATTAGTCCACACCCTTCCTTCTATCTCAGCAGGAACTTCAAAAGATAAAATGGTTATTTTTCCAGCTGAACCAGGTGTGTGTGACCATGTCCTCATCGATAGTCCAATTGAGTTGCCTTCATCAACAACTAACCCCAATACTCTAACTATTCTACTGAGTGGCATAACTACTGCCCATCTACTGACCATCTTAGTTTCTTCAACTCTATGCATTTTCCAATTACGATGTTCTCCAATTTCTCTCAGTGCCCTTATTGCATCAGTAGGTGTAACACTGACAGGTATTTCGATCAATCGACTGGACATCATGTAGAGTTCCTCTAGGCCCTCGCCCATAGCGTGTTCGCGTATTGTTAATTATCGCTGTTACTTATCCAAAGAGAGAACCAAGTCCGTCGAAGCCACCGGCTTCTTCTTCAGGTTCTTCTTCTACAACTGCTTCAGCAGGTGCACTATCTCCACCGCCGCCAGAAGCAGCAGGAGCAGATGATGCAGCCGGTGCAGCCATAGCAGTAGCCATAGCTTCACTAATATCAACAGATCCAAGTGATGTGATTAAAGCCTTAATTCGGCCTTTATCCGCATCTACGCCAGCAGCAGTTAATACTCCGCTAACACTTTTTTCGTCAATCTCTTTCTCAGCAGAGTGCAGTAACATTGCAGCATATACATATTCCATTTTTTTCACCTTTATTTTTAACCGAAGAGATCGCCAAGTCCACCGAACCCAGCATCTTCTTCTTCCTCTTCTTCCACTTCGGCAACAGGAGCCGAGGCTCCTGCATCCGATCCTACCGTTTCAGAGGATACAGTAGCAGCACTAGAAGCAGCACCAAGTGCTGCTGTTAGTTCTTCATCAAGTGCTGAGGAATCTAGTTGACTGGCTAATGCCAGCATTCGTGCATTTGCACGCATTACAAAGTATTCAGCAGTCTTGTCGTTGACAATACCTGCTTCGACGGCAACTGCAAGTGCTTCGCTGCTAGCCTTTGATAGTAATATTGGAGTAGTCTCATTAGAGAACCAACGAGCATTACATGCCAGATTGAAAGCACGAGATGTTGCAATAACTACATCATCTCTGAATCCATCTAGATCCAAATCTAAATCATCTGCTGGCATTAATAAACCATCTTCAATAACTCCAATTAACATTAATCCAATTTCTATTGGATTAATTCCTAGTTTCGCTAACATCATTCCAAGATCTGCCGACATAGGTTCTCCAGCATTTACTACAGTGGTATTTTTTGGAATGGCTATTTTTCCTCTTTCAATTTTAGCAGGAATTCCAACAGCATTGAATTCACCAACTAATGGCCCAGGTGCGAACTCCGTTGGACCAGCTGGAACTACAATATCGATTGGAGCCAATTCTCCTTCTTTAGCCGCACGTCCCTGACGTGTTTTCTTTAATTCATTGAATAACTCATAAGAATTTAATTTATCACTGTGCACTAAACAGGGTTGCGTTGCACCTTCAAAAATAACTTCTAACTCTTCAGCAACACGTCCAGTTTGTAACCAAGCTAGTCTAATAAGCGTCTTTTTTGCCATTGTCATAGTAAGAACGTCTCTGAGAGAACTTCGCATATCTAACATATTTTTTGCTGGTACTCCTCCGATGTCAACTATGCCTACTACTCCGTCACCACTGATAATTTCAGCCAGTTCATTAACACGGCCTTCTTTCCAAGTAGCTATCTTTGGGATCATGAGTTAGCAACCTCCACTTTAATTGCTGGTCCCATTGAAGTTTTTACGTAGCAAGATCTGATGTTATTAGAGCCACGGTCTAATTTACCCACCACTCTTTTCCAAATAGCTAATGCATTAGCAGTCAACTCTTCTATTGTTTGACTTCGTGTACCTATTGCAATGTGAAAAGTAACCTTATCTCTAGAACGTACGATTGCAGTATCCTTTAGTCCACCTGCTATCATTGCAGGATCCACTGGAGGAGGGACCGGACGTGGCATTTTTCCACGAGGACCTAGAACTACTCCAAGGAATCTTCCTACAGTTCCCATATGAGGTATTTCAGATAAGAAGAAATCAAAATTATTTGCCATCTTCCTAGCTGTTTGACGATTTCCGCCTAAATCTTCGATTGTAGATGGATCAATGATTTCTAAACCAGCATTTCTAGCCTTCGCTGCCATTTCTCCGCCAGCGAACATTGCTATTTTTACTTCCTTTCCTCTTCCTGAAGGAAGTCTTACTTCTTCTTGGATACGATTTGATGGATTTTTAAGATCAACATCTTTCAATGTAATCGACATTTCTAATGATTCAATGAACTTGCGTTCAGGAGCTTCATCAAGAGCTGTTTGAATTGCGTTCTGTAAACTTTTTTCCATTTTCTTTCACTCCTGCGGTTAACGAAGTTTCCTTCTCCCGTAACTCGTGTCTGACTTAACTAAAATGCTCGCTAAATCTCCCTTCACTCATTGCACTCAATGCTTCCTTAGGACGCATTCCTTCTACACTGACTCTCATAGATACACAAGTCCCCATTACTTCACGGCATCTTGCATACAAATTACTACCAGTCAAACGGTCTTTTTGTGTTTCTGCAATCTCTTTAACTTGATCCATTGTCAAGTTCTCAGTTGCAGCATCCCAAGACGCATTACAAGATTTAATTCCCAGTTTCTGATTGACCAAATGCGGTGTTTCATTTCTATCTGACATTGTGTAACCTCCTGTAATTGTGTCTCGCCGACCTACTCGCCCTATTTCATATTGATGTAAAAACTAATTTCCTTTATTCTCCAATTCACTCTACTCTTTGAGTAACTCTTACTTGGTCTGCTCGAACAGTCAAAGCAACGGGTACGGCAGCTTCGAATAATTCAACTGTAACTTCTTCTTTTGATTCAGTGACACGTATTACACGAGCATTTTGTCCTCTAAACGCTCCTCCAACTATTTCACAAAGGCTTCCTTCTTCTATACCAGAAGTTGCAGCCTTTGGTTCTAGATAAGGTAGAACATCTTCTAATGGAGATTCACCGGGCAAAACCTTTCTACAATTTTTTAATGGAGTAACTCCAATTCCAACTCTTCCTATTAATTTCTCAACATGATGTAATGCGGACGCCTCAACGAAAATATATCCTCTCATAAAGTGAGGATTCAAAACTCCAAAAATCTCATCTTGGATATCTAGTAGAGAACCTGTTCCAGATAACCTTGCACGTATTTCTTTTGCGACATTTTGCTCTTGTCCAATTGATGTCTTGAGAATGTAAAGATACGAAGCAACATCTCCATACATTTCTGTCAACTTTGGAGTTGAATATTCTTTATCCTTAATTCTACCTGGGTCTACCCATTCACAATTTTTGTATAGAGTGGTTGGCTTGATATCATCTGAACTGCAAATACATAGAATTGGAGTAACATCATTTAATCTATTTCCGTATTCTAAACCACGTGCAGCTCCAGTTCTAACAAATTCAAAACTTTCTTCAGATAAGCCCGTACACTCAGATACTCTTTTTGCTACAATGTCTAAATCACTTGGATCACCTAATCCATAGATTCCATCCCATGCACCAGGGAAGTCAGAGATTCCATCTGCTCTTTGCATTAGCAAAACTTTTTCTTCATTTCTTAGATAAACTGTGAATGCTTCAGACATATTTTACACCTCATGATCCTGTTAACCAATCTAAAAACGATGGAATTACGTTATTCATCATTGCCTGAACGCCGAAGCCGAACAAACCTAGAATGAACATTCCAATGCCACAAACTATCATAGTTTGCCTAAATTGAACCTTTGTTGGCTTACGTGCCATTTTCAAAATTCTTGCATAGGAACCAGTTTGTAGACTTCTTACACGACTCTCAATATCATCTTGCCAGTCTTGGAATTTCTCCTCAACTTTGTTAACTTTAGAATCCTCGATACTCATCGTTCACCCTCAAATCTGTCCAAGCGTCCGGCCAATTCCATTTAAGGGCGACGGGGAACGACGTCCTGAGGACATTATAGAGAATATCTAAATTAAGAGATAAATTCTACTGTTCTACTTCTTAAATTTCGCATCTGAGTGTGCATTGAAGCACCATGAATTTGCTCACTCTTTACTCCTGTAAGCACTAATAATACTCTAATATTATTGCCTAATGTTTCATCTGTTGTAACTCCCCAGATAATTTTAGCATAAGTATTTATTTTTCCTCTAATTATTTTTGCACAATTCTCAGCTTCTCCCAGTGATAAACCAGGGCCTCCAACTACATTGATTAGCGCACCTCTAGCATCTGAAATATCCATATCTAACAATGGATTTTCCAAAGCTTCATTTGTTGCGATTTCAGCAGTCTCGCCTTCTCCGAGTCCTATGACCCCTATTCCGCCTCCATTACTAAGGACTGATTTCAGATCTTGAAAGTCAAGGTTCACAATACCTTCTTTAGATATCATTTCTGAAACTCCAGATATACTTCTGACTAATAGCTCATCAGCAACACGGAACGCAGCATCAAGAGGTAATTGCTTAACGGCCTCAATTTCTAATAATCTCTCATTTGGTAACACGATAACTGTATCTGCAGTTTCTTTCAGTCTTTCCAAGCCCCAATCAGCGTTTTGTTTTCTCAAAGATCCTTCTGATATAAACGGATAACTTACAACAGCGATTGTCAAGGCGCCTGCTTGCTTTGCCAATCGGGATATTACAGGGGCGGAACCTGTTCCGGATCCGCCCCCTAACCCTGCTGTGATAAAAGCAAGGTCACAATCCTCAACTTCAGTCTTCAATATTCTTTCAGACTCATATGCGGCTTGTTCTCCTTTTTCTGGGTCGCCACCTGCCCCCCTGCCTCGGGCTGTGCGACCAATTAGGATTTTATTTTCTACTGCAACTTTTAGTAAGTGTTGTGCATCGGTATTAATTGCCATTCCTCTTACATATTCATCATCAAATAATGATTCAGCTTGTAATCTTGCAACAGCATTACTACCTGCACCTCCGCATCCAAATACTCTTATTTTGGGTTGTAATGACTTTAGTAACTCATGTAAATTTAAATCTTCAACAGGTTCAGTCTTATGTTGAGCAGCAATTTCATCATCTTGGAGCTCAAGAACTCTATCGATTAGGTGCTTCACGGATTAGGAGGCGCATTAGGAAGAGGATAACTATTGCCCTAATATATAAGTCTAAGAACCCTGTTTCAATAGTTTTTAAGAACAGCCAATTTAGCCTAAAAGGCCCTTTCTAGTTTTCAAAAATCTGATTATGAATGTGTATATTCCTCCCCAAGCGGAAAATGCTATTGCAAACGTTATTCCGTTTAATTCAGAATTGCCTAAAATTAACCAATCAAAATACTCATGGATGCTATCACTTGCAATCCCTTTTGTATTTGTAAACGCTTGAATTGCGGCTACTAACAATCCAGTCAATGTTGCAACTAACCTATCTGCTCTTGAGAATCCTCCATATATTCTTCCAAGTCCAACAGATTGTGCTTGTGTCCCCATGTATGATCCAAGCAACGTGAGTAGAGCCGCCATTGTTCCAGAACTCATATCATCGACAAATGCCACATTCATTCCTATTGCAATGAGAAGTCCTACATCCACAATCCGATCTATTGTATGATCTAAGAAATCTCCATATGGTCCATCGGTTCCTTGATGTCGAGCTAATGCACCATCCAATGCGTCAAATATACCTGCTATTATTATTAGGATAATACCTCCTATTATCATCATAGAACCTGTTTCATCGAAATCTGCTACAGCAAGAAGTACGAATGCGATTATTGCAATGACTAAACTAGTCCATGTCAAGATATTAGGATCAAGGCCACCCAATCTAATTACTATGGGTTCAGTTGCCTTTGTCCACGTTTCCCTAAATTTTTCAAACATACTATTCCTCCAATTCTGATACCCAGTCAATTACTGACAAAGGACTCTTGGGCTTGAATCCATCTGATATCCACAATGATAAAGCCATAACAATACTATGAACATCATTTTTCGTAGTATCATATTCATTCCAAGGAATCTCGCTATCTCTCTCATTCCAAGAACTTCCTAAGAGTTCCCAGTCGCAATTCCCAAGTATTTTACTTTCAGAATAATTTCTCTTCTTCATCCTCTCTTCAAGAACTTTAGGCGAACATCGAAGAACGACAACAGCATCAGCTGGTAAATGATGAGAAAGATGACCATCAATAATTAATGGCTCTAAGGGAGTAGTGCTCCAATCTTTTTCTATAGCATCATTCAATGCATCTAAGTCAATTGGACGGGCTTTATCTATAGGATCTATTTCTCCTATACAATTATGTTCTACTGCTAACTCCTCAACAGATATCACATGGAATCCAAGATTTTCAAATTCTTTTGCCAGTGTACTTTTACCACATCCCGGAGAGCCCGTAATAGAAAGTCGGTAAGGTACTATCACAAACGTCTCGAAAACGTGATATCTCATGAATACTCTGTGTTCCAAGCGCAACATTGACTTCTAATCGCATACACCAGCACTATAGGGAACTACATGAGTACATCATATCAAGGATTAATTAAAGCAATAAATCCAAAAGAAACAAAACTTAATATTTTATTATTAGCAATACCTATATGTTGTTATTTTGCATATATATCACATCAAGAAACAAATGCTTTTTTTGCATCTTTAGTTGCAATAATGCCCCTTGCCTTCTTAATGGGTCATGCTACTGAAGAAATTGCTCTACGGACATCTGACTCTATTGGAGGGTTACTAAATGCAACTTTTGGTAACGCTGCAGAGATAATTATCTGTCTATTAGCACTTTGGTCCGCGTATAAAGCGGGGGCGGATTCAGAATCAGCTGCAATTATGATTAAAATTGTACAAGCAAGCTTGATTGGAAGTATTCTTGGAAATTTATTACTTGTTATGGGACTAGCATTTATTTGGGGAGGAATTCACCATAAAGTTCAGTCATTCAACGAGATGCAATTTGGATCTAATAACTCGTTATTATTACTTGCCGTTATCACATTAGTTATACCGACTGTATATCATTCAACTGTTTCAGGAGTTGAGGGGGATACTGGAGTTGAAGACCTTTCTAGGGCTGCAGCAGTAATATTACTTGGTTTATACATGCTATTCTTATTATTCCAATTAAAGACACATTCCGATTTATTTGCAACTGATGGTACTCACGAGCATGAAGAGCCTAAAATGACAATGAATGAAGCAATTGCCCTTCTGGTCATATCTACCATTCTTGTTTCATGGATGGCAGAAATTTTAGTCCACTCATTAGAATCTGCAGCAGAAGACGTAAGTATGTCTCACTTATTCATAGGGGTAATTCTTTTGCCAATGTTTGGAAATGCAGCTGAGCATTTCACAGCAGTATCCGTAGCTGCAAAAAACAAGATGGATCTCTCTTTTGCAATAGCTATCGGTTCAAGTACTCAGATAGCTGTTTTTGTAGCCCCTTTGATGGTTTTAGTTGCATGGATGCTGGGATTATCTTTAACATTTGAATTTGGATTATTAGAAACAGTTGCTGCATTCCTTGCTGTGATGATAGTAAATACAATTGCTTCTGATGGTAAATCTAATTGGTTGGAAGGGGCAATGTTATTGGGAACTTATGCAGTTTTAGCGACGGCATTCTGGTTCCATCCATAAGTAACAATTTACTCCAATCTAAAGAAAACTGCTAATGAAGAAGAATAATTTTTTATTGTGAATATTCTACCTTAGTATTGATATTCAAGCACCCTATGCGCCTAGTCAGAGGTAAGATAGTATGACAGATACAGAACTAACCAAAGAGAATATAATAACAATCGAAGCAAGTGCACATTGCGACGGACCTTGTGGAGTTTATGACCCTGCAAGTGCACGTGTAGCAGCAGAAGCTGTCCAATCAATGACTAAGAAAATGGTTGCACTAGAAAATCCAATTGATAAGGGTACAACTGAACAATTCGTAGCATACATGAACACAATGTCTCGCTATGCATCAATAAAAGAAGAAGAATCACAAAAGTGTAAAGATGAACTATTAATTCTATGGACAGATTTCTTCAAGCCTCAACATCTTGAAACCAATCCGGAACTTCATGATACATTCTGGCAGGCAGCAAAGTTATGCTCAGCATGCAAAGTAGAAGTTTCAGAGCAACATGCTCAAGAGTTAATGGATGCAGTTGAATCTATTCACAATATGTTCTGGGCCGCTAAAGGCCGTGAAGTTCCATGGATTCGCGCTTCCTAAATGTAGTCGTCAAAGGCGACTCAATGTGGCCTACGCTTGTCAATGGCTCTACTGTAAGGTTTGAGAAAATCGAAGATAAGGTGGTCGAAGTTGGGCAAATTGTATTAGCAAAACATCCTTTACAATCTAATCTAATAATTATAAAAAGAATTCAATCAATAAATGAAAATAAAGCATTCTTAATTGGAGATAATCCTGATCCAACTGCAAGTGATGATAGTCATAATTTTGGAATGGTATTAATTTCTGAAATTTCTGCATTTTTAGTTATCTAAAATAAGAATAGTATATATTATTGGTTAATATTAGCAATATTTTAAACCAATTTTCTATTTACAGCTTTTAATATGCCTAAAAAAGAAGCAGACGATTCCAAAAAATCTCGCTATATTACATACTTCTTAGTTCTTCTTTTTTTGGGACTTCCAGTCCTCGGAATAGTTACTTCAGGTTTAGGGCAACCTTCAGAAGAATTACCTGAAGAACCAGTCATAAAAAATACCTATGAATCTAACTTAGGAGAAGTGGATATTCTTGGAGAATCTTATCTTAATGAGGCTGGTTTTCAAGAAGGATATGTCAAAACTTATTCTACTTTAGCAACAGGTACGGGACACACATGTGCAATTCTTGATGATGGAGGGGATGACTCTACTGAATTAGAATGCTCAACTGATAATGTGATCATTAATTCAATACCTGATGATTTTGATGGCGATAGAATTTGTGACTTATTGGATGATGATGATGATGGTGATCAATTAAGTGATGCTATGGAATTATCCATAGGAACAGATCCATTGAATGCAGATACTGATGGCGATTCATATCCTGATTCAATAGATGACTTACCTCTAGATTCTAAAGAACACAAAGATTCTGATGGGGATGGAGTTGGAGATGATAGTGAAACAATTATCACAAATATAGATACATTTGCTCCTTCACTAATCATTAGTATACTAGTATTTTCATCATTATTATTCTTTATCACTAGATCTAAAGGTGGTGGGCCTAAAGTTTCCAAAAAACGAGATAAAATTGATGATATTGAAGATTCTGATGATTTTGATGATATATGAAATTGGATTAGTCTTTTGTTATTAGATAGTTTGATTTATGGATTTAGATTTTGATAATCTAGATTCTTCTTTGATGGGTATATGAATAATTGCAGAAACTATTCCTGCTGCTATTCCAACCCACCAAACAAACGTATAAGTTCCATACATATCGTACAAGACACCGCCGAGCCAGACTCCGATGAAACTACCTAATTGATGGGAAAAGAAAACAATTCCGTACAATGTCCCCATATATTTTAATCCATACAAATGTGCTACTAAGCCACTTGTAAGCGGGACTGTTGCAAGCCATAAGAAGCCCATTGCAAAAGAGAATACTAAAACTGAATTAGCAGAAACTGGAGTTAAAATAAATCCTATTGCAGCTATAGATCGTCCTACATATATGCCTGAAAGAAGCCATTTCTTTGGGTATCTTTTCCCTGCCCAGCCGGCGGCTAATGTACCTAATATATTTGAAAATCCTATAATTGAGATAGCGAATCCACCAAGTGCTGCTGTACTTTGAATACCCAAAGGTCCGCACCATCCACTAGGATCTATAGGGGAACTCATCTCAGTGACCAATGCTGGGAAATGTGCGGTGATGAATGCAAGTTGATATCCACATGAGAAAAATCCTAAGAAAATCATACTAAATGAAGGGTCGTTGAATGCCAATTTTAGAATATCTCTCATACTTTCTTCTAATTCTTCCTTACCTGCAGAGACAGGTGCACGCATGAATGGTAGTAAAAATAAAGTCATTAATATTGAAACACCAAATACTAGGAAAACAGACTGCCATGACATAATTGAGAGTAGAGCAACTGCAATGGGGGGCCCAATAACTTGACCAGATGATCCTGCAGCTGTAGCGATTGCTAGACTCATTGAACGGTGCTCATCAGCACTTGCTCTACCTACAACGGCAAGAATAACTCCAAAACCAGTGCCTGCAATTCCAAACCCTACTAATACTTCGTAAATTTGATGTTCCAATGGTGTTGTAGCACCTGCTGACAAAATTAATCCTAAGGAATATAAGATTGCACCAATAATTATCGCTTTACGATCTCCAATTTTTTCAGCAATTGCTCCAAATATTGGCTGACCAAAACCCCAAGCGAGATTTTGTATGGCGATAGCAAGACTAAATTCAGCTCTAGGCCAACCAAATTCTTCTGCTATTGGTATCTGAAATATTCCATAAGAAGCCCTGATTGAGAATCCAACTAGGATGATTAGACAACCGGCTATTAGAACGGGAGTAAACAATGGGCGCTTACTATCCATATTCTTCCGAGATTAAATTATACAAATAAGTATTTTTACTTTTTAAAAAGGATGTATATTACCATCCCATGTCTCAAAACAACCAGTCGTTTCGATTGAAAGTGCAGTAAATCTTTTTATTAGTCCAGCTGCAGATTCTGAAGCTGTAAGATTACCTGCATTACCTGTCATATCGGTTTGTACCCATCCAGGATGATATATCCCAACTGAGATTCCTTCTGGCTTTAGATCAGTAGCTAAGTTACGACCAAGATTTAACGAAGCCGCCTTTGAAGATCGATATATGTATGAGCCTCCAGGGGCAGTAGTATCGCTACCCATTTGAGAAGATATAATTGCGATTTTTGAGTTTTTTGTTGCCTTTAAGACATTGATTTGTGTTTCAATTGCTAAATATGTTCCAGTAACATTTGTTGAAAAGGTATCTGCCCATAAATTTGCATCATATCCTGACCCTAACTTAGCCCCTCTTTCTAGAAAAACTCCTGCATTACAAATTAGTAAATCTAATTCTCCTATCAGTGGAATATGGCTATTTGGGTCTCTAATATCTAACTTTACCCATGTAACATTTTCTTCTGGTGCTTGCTCTTTTCGAGATGTTGCTATGCATTTCCAACCTTTTTTTAGATATCCATCCAAAAGAGCTCTACCTATTCCTCGATTTGCACCTATAATCATTACACGTGGCATTAATTGTACCTCTATATTAAAATCCAAGTATCGGCATTGTTTAAGATTCATTCTAATTTAATCATTTCAATTAATATCCGGAGAACTACTTATTAGTATTACAAAGATTAGGATGGACATGAAGGCAAAAACGCTCTTAATAGCACTCCTCTTTCTAACATCTATTCTTGCGGGTTGTGCTGGTAATGATTCTGATACATCTAAAGACGATGAAATACTTTCACTTGAATCGGAAATAATCAATATTACTGCTGAAAAAGATGAGGCATTAGAAAATAATTTAATTCTCCAAAGTACTTTAGATTCTTCTGATATAGCATTAGAAGTTGCTAATAGCGAAATTGATAGTTTAACATTAAACTTAACTTTACTGAAAGTACACAGAGATAATCTTTCAACATCTCTGTCTGAGACAATGCTTGAATTAAATCGGACTCAAGATGAGGGATTATTAGCGCAACTTGAAAACCAAGTTAGTAACCTTACTATTCAAATTAGTAATGCAGATTTTGAAATTCTAACTCTAAACGAAGATATCTCAGAAAGACAAATTGAAGCTGAACAATTACTTGCAACAGTCACTGCCCTCGAAAGTACAATTAACAGTTTAACTTATGATATGAGGCAAAAAATTGGTAGTTGCCCAATGGATAACCCTGGTGTAGAAATTATTGGAGGATTTGATGATGGAAGAGGTGCAGCTATCGCAAATGATGAACAATTGTCAGGTGATGAAATAGAATTTTCAATCGGCGAATGTCCCGGAAATTATGGACGAATATTAAATATGTCTGAAAATTCTTGGGGCCCCCAATTAATGGTCAAAATGGGTAACAAGTTAATTTTTGGTGCTGATGATGGTATTCATAGTTGGGAGCCATGGAGAACTGATGGAACCGTGGAAGGAACTTACATGATTAAGGATGTTAGGCCTGAAGAATGTACTACTAATAATGATGGAGTAGAAACATGCGAAAATTATGGTAGTCTAACTGTAGCAGATTTTACAGGTATTAACAGAGGATATTACTATCCTGAATTAGTTGCAGGTAATAATAAATTCTTCTTTACAGGCTACGAAGATGCACCTAGTGTCTATATGGCAGAAGTTTTTGTTAGTGACGGCACAGAAGCAGGAACTCATTTAATTCAGGATCAGTGGACTCATGATTATTTTTCAGAGAATGATTGGTGGGAATTCTTTTACGTAGGACCAACTAATTTGCATGTCATTCCTTCCCAGGGAAACTACCCTGATAGGCTGGTTTATTCTGGATTTTGGGCACATAGTGGAGATGTAACTGGAGAAGAGCCATACTTGACTGATGGTACTACAACAATACGAATGGCGAATATTGTCCCTGAAATTACAGAAGCAGGACCTTATTGCTGTTTTGATTTCCTAGGATCAATGCCTAGGGACTTCATACATAATGGTAATTTAATCTATTTCAGTGCTACCAGTAATGATAATGGAAGAGAATTGTACCGCTATAATCTAGCAGCATTTGGAAATAATGGGTTATTCTTGATTGAAGATCTAAAAGTTGGCGTAGAAGGTAGTAATCCTGAACATATTACTCCAATTTCAGATGGTAAATTATACTTTACAGCAGATACTGGGAGTGAAACAGGTAGAGAATTATATTTCAGTGAAGGCAGTTCTTCAAACACGGACATCATTGTCGATATTTGGCCTGGAGATGGAAATAGTAGTAATCCAAATAATTTAATATCTCATGGAGAAAATATTTTTTTCACTGCTAATGATGGTCAGAACGGCGTTGAATTATGGTATTCAGACGGTTCAATGTCTGGAACTTTCATGATAAAAGACATAAATGTAAATGGATCAAGTGATCCTAGGCGTTTTGTCCTTTCTGATGATACATTATACTTTACCGCATACAATGAAGAATATGGAAGAGAATTATGGATTTCAGATGGAACTGAAGAAGGTACGACTATGGTAATGGACATATACTCAGGTCAAAATTCAACTTTTGATTATGGGGCTCCCTACAATAACTTTGGAAATCAACTAATTATACATAAAGAAATGATTTATTTCACAGCAAACTCTCCAGAATATGGGTATGAAATATGGCATTCTGATGGTACAGAAAATGGGACTCAAATCCTTCTTGATTTAAACCCAGGAACAAACTCTAGTTACCCTTGGTGGCTAACAAGCTTTGGAGATAAATTATATTTTACTGCAGCTGAAGAAGATCCATATCCATTTAATGGCCGTCAAATGTATTACTATTGGGATAACCCAGGTCCAATAATTGATATCGAATAGAATATATTAAACCATTATTGAAATATTAAATGATAGTTTCAATATCCAGTGCCTAAATTAAGATATTTCTATCATATATTTTCTAATTTGAAATATATAACATTCATTTAGTAATCTCTATTGGCGAGAATAATGGCTCATTGGTTGGTACAGTATGGGGCCAAAGATCGCCATATTGAAACTGCATTAGCAACACTTTTTTCTTTATTAGTTTCCTTATTTTTTATTTTTTATACCGGATTTCTAAAAGATATTCCTAGCTTAGAATCTGCTGTTTCATCTGATTATATTTCAGATATTCTTCTTGCACTATTTAGGACTGCATGTGCTATTCTGAGTTTGATAACCCTTAGTTGGATTGTTTTTGATCCCAAAGGTGCTCCTGATAATCCCCTATATTTTAAAGATCGTAAAAACCATCCTCGACATAGTAAGGGCTTTACCCGCCTTGCAGCTTTTACAATGTGGCATTTTGGTTTATTTGGAATTAGTTTTGCCATTTCAGCTGCATGTTCTTGGATTCACATATCAGGAGGAGATGTCCCAGAATGGATGCTAATTGCATCTCCTGCATTATTTGCTACTACGTATGCCTGTGCAATTTTGGTAACCTTTGTTGTTTCTTATCATATAATTGGAGACACCATAAAAAATAAATACAGTTTAGACAAGCTGTTTTATTGGTATGAAATCGTCATGCATAATTTCAATGTTGTTTTACTTGGAATCGCAATTATTTTGAATAATTTTGAAGTAGATTGGAGATATTTTGCTTTACCAATAATTTTTGGAATAATGTATACTATATGGGCGAGAATTTACGCAAGTGTAGCAGGAGTTTACATTTATTCATTCCTAGATCCAAGATTAAATGGTGCACCAATCATCCATGTTATTCTTCTAACTATTATTGTAGTTTCTTTTGTAATCGTCAAGTTTTTGGAACTTATCTCTGATTGGAGTATCATTGCAGGAATTATCACTATAACCATACTAAATGTAATGATTACGACGTTTAAACAACCAGAAACTGATTATTAATTATCAATACTTTCTTCTAAAGGAGTATATGACCAAATTTTTGTTGTAACAAAAGCCATTACTACAATCTTGGAGATATCCCATGCTAAGAATGGAGCAACTCCCCACTCATATGCCTGACTAAAACTAACATCATATGAATATGCTAACCAACTTGTTCCAAATACGTAGACTGGTATCATTGCAACCAACCAACAAATAATTTGTGCTTTCAGATCTGCAACTTCTGCTTTTCTAGATCTATCGAGGCCTTCAGCAATCAATGCAGATGCAAAAGGAAATGCAAGTAAATATCCTCCCGAAGCAATCAATGTACTTTCTGAAAATAATACGTCTCCACCTTGAGCAAATACTGGTGCACCAATAGCACCAGCTATCAGATAAATTGATCCTGATAGAAATGCATCATTACGGCGTAAATAAACTCCTGTTGCTAATACGGCGAATGTTTGTAGAGTATATGGAACGGGTGACCAAGGCATAGTAAATGCAATTTGAGCACATAATGCCGTAAATCCAGCAAAGAAAACAATAGAGATAGCTCTTTCATTATTATTTAATCCTTCATTACTTAATGCTAGGTGCCATTTTTTAGGTTCATTCATCTTCAAGTGGTCGAACATGTCCTAACGATAAATAACGAGCACTTAGTGATTGACATTGATTATTTATCTGGGCTTGGCCATTGATGAGTTTCATCATCCCAATTTATCCATTCAGCAACCCATGGTTCCATGAAAGGTTTTACATCAAATCCAAGCCCTTTCATAACAACTTCAGGATTTATTGTTCCATTTTTATCTCTGATTCCAGTTCTTACTATTGCTGAAGAAGATACAGCTCCGTTTTGTTGAATAGCATGATGGAAGTAGAAAAATTTCTCATTATATCCAACAAACTTTGTGACAATCTTTGATTTTCTGAATGGACGTAATCGCTTACGATATCTTATTGTAGAGCCACCAACTACAAACAAATATTTTTCTTTTTTAATATACTTTACAAGACCTATTTTTAATGCAAAATCATATCTAGCAAGATCGCAAAATACAAAGTGACGTCCATTGTTTACTTCAGGATACAAATCAATATCTCCCAATCCAGGACGGAAATGAAATGTATATTTTTGAGTTACATCTTCCACTTTTTTTCTACGGCTTAAGATATGTTTTCCAGATATCATAACTAAACGATGGAATGGATACATAGTACTCGCAAAGCAAACTAGAATTGAAGGCTTTGTAGTTATATTTGCAATAATAATATTTTAAGAAAACCACTTATGTTTACCAAAATGATTTTTTGGAATTGGTTTACCTGTTTCTATAAACCAGTCAAATCCGCTAGTTACTGATTCTAGATAATTACTTAATTTAGGTATAATCAATAAATAATATGGAATAAATGATAATATCTTTGGCATATCCCTCATGTAATGGGGATGAACTGTAATAGTCAATTCTGTCAATTCTGAAGATATTGCTTTTAATTTCCATTCTACAAATGACTCAGGTCCATTTTTTTCTCCAATCATTAATGAATACCCACCCCCCTCTTTCCAAGAAATAAATCTACGCTCAAATGTTAATCCATTAAGATATTCTATGGTATCTCTTGCTTCTTTTCCTGGCCATTGTTTAACTTTATTAGCAAAGCAATACGGATGACATTTTTCTAATATTCCAGAAGTACTGATTACATTCCAAACATTTTTTTTTGGAGATTTTATAATCTTAGAGATACTGATATTATGTGGCCAGCTTCCTTCCATATAATCACTATTTACAATTTTTAAAGAGATTCAGCCCATTCACCGTTTCTAAAAACAGGGATTCTCTTACCATCTGCTGTTATTCCATCAATATCCAACTCTCCTGAACCAATCATCCAATCTACATGTATCATTGAAGAATTTCC
>Ga0209666_1000032_pt1 | contig 111689 bp, 100 predicted proteins | sample SaaInlV_125m_DNA_FD_184679 | JGI IMG/M metagenome (GOLD analysis project Ga0209666, IMG submission 184679) | Marine microbial communities from expanding oxygen minimum zones in the Saanich Inlet - Saanich Inlet SI037_S3LV_10m_DNA (SPAdes)... | ecosystem: Environmental > Aquatic > Marine >...
GCATCTGTAATTGAACGAGGAACTAAGTCTTGGCCAATGAACTGACCAATGGCTCCAACCTGATTAATTAAACCAAGTAAGCCGTTGCCTCTTCCAAATGGTGCGGTTGGCGATCCTATTTTTTCTCCTGAATATTCAATTCTGTCATACTGGAAACTGACTGGTAATACTGAATATTGGTCATTGTTTTCCCATGCCAAATCCACATCGCCAATTTGAATTGGGAATGCGTTATGTAGTACGACTTCGTAAAAAGAGCCAGATGTTTGGTAATTAGCTGAGTAATGTCTAATAGTAACTGTGCAAGCATATTCATCTTTATAGTTTATTTCAAACGGTAACATCCCATCCACTTCTCCAAATGGACCTGCAGCTGTGCTATAGTTTACGATTTGCTGAGCCCACGAATGGAAAAATGATAGTACTTGACTAGAAGAATCTAGCATAAAGATTGATTGAACAGGTTCTGATTGAAACCCAGTTGGCATCATTCTTCTCATTTGACCTACTTGTTGGTTTTCAACACTGTTAAATAACATTCCAGGAATGGTTGCATTTTTACAAAAGAATAACATGTCTCTTTCGCTAGCCCTTGAGGTAGCTTTGGCACCAGTAATTTGAACTTGGAATAGAGAACCTTTTGCGGGTCCACCGAACCAATCCATTTGTGCTTTAAATTCATTAATACTAAATGGCATTACATACCTCTTATGATTTTCCTAGAGTCGGCATAAACTTGGGTTGCTGTTGCGCCGACGAATTTTTGTGTTGGTAAGAACAAAGCCACATCCCATTCAGTTGGATTAATATAAGCTGGTTTTGATCTCACCTGTGCGTTTAAATAATGCTTAATACAAGGTTTAAAAGCCTTAAATTTAGTAGTGCTATTAAGTATCTTATAATTTGCTGTTAGTCTTGTTGTATCATTAAACGCTTTGTTATTCATTACAGTATATAGTTCATCCATTAATTTTGCTCTAAATGGTGGAGGTAAATAATGTAAGTTAATTCCAAGAAAACCACCCTTTGCTTTATTTATAGGAAATATTAACGGAAATCGGTCATAATATGGTAATGTTTCTTTATGCTTTGGATCATAAGCAAACAAATACATATTACCTAATAAGAATCTAGTATCTTGTCGTCTGTTACTGTCTGTTCTTAGTTCACGTATTAACCTATCGGTTTGGTTTTTCTTTGGTAATGCTTTCGCCTGGTCTCTATACCATTGACGCGCATCCTGAGTACGGCCTGGAACTTGACCGGCTCTAATACCTTTAAGTAATATATCATCAAACATTTTAGCCATTTATTTAATTCCTAGTTGATCTTCTGTGTATATATCAAAATCCCAGCCACGTCCTGCACAAAATGCACGAGCTGCTTTCCACTTAGCTTCATTTACACCCCAAGTTTTAACCTCGTTTAAATACCTACGGGATATTCTTCCCTTGTCCGTTTTCATTTTAGAACGATCCGGTGGTTTGGTTTGGTGCTTAGGTTTAATTTCTATCATCAGCGTTTTAGTTTCTCCACTAGGAATTTTTCTATTCACTACGACATCTGGAAAATACCTATGCCGTTTACCATCTACAGGCGAGTAATAAGGAACAATTACTTCTTCACTTTGCCACCAAACTACATCAGGGTGAGTATCTAAATACCTAAAAAATTTAAACTCCCACATAGACCGATAAATAATCTTAGTCGGGTCTCCTTTGTATTTCCGTGGATTTTTTGGTTTAAACCTTCCACTATAAGCCAAGTGACACCCCATAATTTGTTATAAATAGTCTTATAACCTATTTATAACCCAAAGGCAATGGTAAGCAAATGTTCGGTAGACAACGCACAACAAGACCTGAATACTTTAGATCAGAGGAATTATCTGCAAGCGGTTCAGGCATTTTAAGGTTTCCAGATAAACCACAACCGCATACAATGTTACTTGTTTTTAAACGATATGCATATGAAGATTTTTCAAATGGAACGTTCAATAGATTACAAACAACAGGGTCGCGTAGAAGTTCTGCATCCTCTCGGCAATCTGGTATTTCTTTAAGAAGTACAAAAACTATTGAGCTGCCGTTTCCAAAACAATTAGTAGATACTACAGGGTTAATCGTTAACAATATGCAAAGAGATCCACTTATGGAATCTGCAGCTACCGCGCTTACTAATTTTGCTAAAGGTGGTAATTCTACTTTAAGCGATATTCCTGGATTACTTCAATCAGGCGGCGCTGATATTGCAAAGGCAATGGCTGCCGGCGGAAATAGCGCAGGCCTTGGAGCTGCAATTAACAGTGTTGCTCAAGGAATTGCAAAAACTAGTACATATGATGCTGCAACTATTTCTCAATACTTATTAAGAAAAATGCCATTAGGAATTGGTGATGCCCTTGCTCCTAGTATTAACTTAGCTACAGGACAAACACTTAACCCAAGAGAAACACTTAATTTTGAAGGCGTTTCTCTCAGGTCACACCAATTTGATTGGGATTTATATCCAAGCAATCAAGATGATTCAGAAAGAATTAGAGAAATTGTTAACGCGTTTAAAAGATTTGCATTGCCGGTTACAGAAGACATTGGGTCAGGCGCCACATCTATTGCACGTGCATTTTTAAGATATCCACATATTTGTTCAGCCTATTTAATTGGTGTAAACAAAGACCACTTTATGCAATTCAAACCATCTATGATTCAAAACTTCACCGTAAACTACGCGGCTGGCGGCCAAGTTGCTATTATGAAAGGTGGTAAACCACAGGGTGTTAGTATTTCTTTACAAATGCAAGAGATGCAAATCCAGACTGCTGAAGATTATGGCGCAGACAGACCAGCCCAGTCAGAGGCAGTTGCCCTCCAGGATGTTGATTTAACAGCGGATCCAAACGGTCCGGGAAGAGGTAGATAAATGAAGTATTTTGAAAACTTTCCAACAATTAATTACGAGGGATATAATGTTAAAGACATTACTCGTAGAAATAGTTTTACTTCAATATTTGCAGATAACCCATCTCTTTACTTACCATTCACTGTTAAGGAAGGAGAAAGGCCTGAGGATATAGCAAACTATTATTATGGATCTACTGACTACACTTGGTTAGTGTACATGGCAAACAACATTATAGATCCATATCTTCAATGGCCTATGGCAGAAGCAGACTTTAACAATTACCTCATCGAAAAGTATGGTGAGGAATCTGGACGAGTTGGAGACGAAGTAGTAGAATGGACAAGAGAAGATAATGGCGATAACATTATCTATTATTACAGGGTAGCATAATGGCAGTTGAAATCATTAAACTAGCGCCGGAATCATTCCAAACAATTTATTTGCGCAAAGAAGACAGAGTAATTCTACGTACTGAACAAGGCCGTAAAATTATTATTAAAAGAATCATTCCAAATGAGTGGAGAGCTTGGAAAGTGTACGACCAAGAACTATATGATAATGAAAACAAAAGAGAAATCTTTTTAGTTGATAAAGGTGTACTACCATTGATTACATCAGAGTTTTCAAGAAACATTAGAAGATAACATATGGCAGATCATAATCCATCAGCATACGAAATTTCGAAGTGCATCATTACTTCTTATGACGGATCATCTAGCAGGGATATTACTTCAAACTTCGTTGGAGGGTTTGAAATATCTCAATCTATGTTTGCGACCAGTTATAGTGGTGTACTAACTATTTTAGATGGTGCCGGCGTGCTTGATGGCTTACCAATCCGTGGAGAAGAAACTTTAGAATTAGATATTACAACATTTGACCAAGGTGAATACACAGTTAAACTTGTTGCTCATGTTTGGAAAATATCAAATATTGTTCCTTCAACCAGCAGTGATTCTATAACATATGATTTACACTTTATGTCGAGAGCTTCGTTTTTTGCTGCCACTAATACTAATATTACCGAAGGCTTTAGAACTTCAATATCATTTTGTGCACAAAAAGTTTTTGACAAATACTTTGGTAAACTAAGTAGCGACAAAGATTACTTTATAGAAGGCACAAACAGAATTAGACCATATCAAACTGCAAGAATTTCGCTTGAACAAGACGAAGGTCGCAGCTTTGTTGTTCAGCCGACAGTTGGTATTACAACTATACTTATGCCAGATATATCAGGCCAGGAAGCTATGTATATGCTAGCATCAAGAGCTTATAATCCTGATACTCCATCTCTTTCGTATAGATTTTTTGAAACTTTTGAAAACTTCTATTTTTGCACTGATGAGTATTTTATTAAAGACGTCAGAGATGATGAAGCACAGAAATTGTTTTATGCTCCAGTGGTTGACTATGACGGGGCAGCCGAAGGCAACACTCAAAGGATTGAATCATTAGAAATTGTATCAAAAGGTATTGATACTGTAACAGATATTTATTCTGGTTCCTATCGTAGTAAAGTTACAGAAATCGATTTTGTTAGAGGCGCAGTTAATTATAGAAATTTTGACTATAATAACACGCGCTATATTGATATGTCTGGTACACCGCGAGACTTAAATTTTAATCCTCATACAGAACTTTTTAGACAAGACATGTTTAGAGAAGATAATGCTAAACAATTTACAGTTTTTAGAGATCATTTGCGTAATGGTGATACAGTAAGTAGTTTACGTAACGAGCAACACTTAGCAGAAATTATCCAAAACAGAACTTCATATTATTACCATTTAAACAATACATCGTTAGGCGCTTCCTTGATGGGTAGGCTTGACTTGAGACCTGGTCAGATTGTTGACTTAGATTTATTATCTTTGTCTGGTTTAGATCAAGGACAGGGATTAAACAAAACCATGTCTGGTAGGTATTTAATTCAAACTGTAAGCCATTCCTCAAACGGGGAAGGTAGTTTAGTAACACAACTTAGAATGGCTAAGTTTGATTGGAGCGCTCCAGGCGGACAACCCACACCTTCAAATTCAGATAGTAGGACTTAAATAATGAGCGGAATTGCAAATCCTTTATTTTTCGTTGGAGTTGTTGAAAATAACGACGATCCAAGATTTGAAAGTAGAGTACAAGTAAGAGCACTTGGTATTCATGGTACAAAAAAAGAAGTACCAACGGATTTATTACCTTGGGCTATTTTAGCTAAAGGCGACTATGATGCAAATGGAGCTATTGGTAGTGGTATTCCAGAAATAAACAACTTTGTATTTGGAGTAATGCTTGACGGTCGTGATGCACAACAACCAATGATATTAGGATTGATTCCTACTCAATTTGCAACTAAATGGGGTGAACCTGGTGGACCAGGCGAGCTTTGGGGTAACGTACCACCTGACCCACGCACTGGAACTATTACAGCAAGAAGTACTGCTCCTGAGAATTTTGGTCAACCGCAATCTGACAGATTATCGCGAGGAGAAAATCTTGAAGAAACATACGTTTTACAGCAAGAAATGGGTAGAACTATAGATATTCCCAGCGCTGATGGCGGAACATGGAGTGAACCACCGACGGCTTACAATGCTACACCAACACTTAACAAAGTTATTAAAGTTGGAGATTCCAGCATTGAAATTGATGGTTCTCCAGGTTCTGAAAGAATTATGATTCACCACGGAGAAGGTTCTTACATTCAAATTGATAATGCTGGTTTAACTACTGAAAAAGTTGTTGATGATAAGTACGAAGTTATTGACGGTAAACAACACGTTTCAGCTGGCCGCGGTAGTAATGTTACTATTGTTGGAAATGCTTATGTTAAAGTTGTCGGAAATAAAACAGAAGAAATTACTGGTGATTTGCAAACATTAGTACACGGCAACCATTTATTATCAGTGGGTGGTCAATCAACGCATCAAGCTGGTGTTCAATTACAGTTTAGAGCTGCTGATATTAAAACGGAAGCAAACGTTGGTACTTTTTCTATAAAAGCTGCTAAAGAAATGCAAATAGATTCTGGCCAAGGTACATATTTTAAATCCGATAAAATTTGGATGGAAGCAACTGACACGTTTAATATTAAAAGTGCAGAAATGTTTATTAATGGAACAGATAAATTTGATATTAAAGGAGACGCGACTCTTGTTTTAGGTTCTGATGGAGAGCTTTCAGTAAGAGGTACTACTGTTCATATTGATGATAAAGTCAACATGGCTAACGGTGATGCCCTTGAAGCGAGTGCTGCAGAAGGATCCAAAGGAGCCACGGCCGTTGAAGCACCAGAACCACCAACTCAAAGTACAGACATTGGTGGAAGCTCCGGTGAGCATGATCCTAGTAGTAGAAGTACCGGTGGTGCTGCTTCTCAAGATGACAATGTTGACGGTAATACTAACGCGCAATCTTATCCAGCTGGTGAAATTTCTGCAGCGTTGCAATCACACGCAACTCCATTATTAGAATATATTGGTAGTTTAGAAAGTCCACGAGGATACGACGCAGTTTTAAGCGGAATTAGCCAATCACGCCAACCACCAAAACAACTTACGACTATGACTATACAAGAGGTTTTGGACTGGCAAGAGCGTATTGATCAAGGCCCACAAGCTTCTGAAGCAGCGGGAAGATACCAAATTGTTGAAGATACATTACGAGGTTATAACAACGACAGATATTCAAGCAGTCAAGCAGCTATAGCTGCCGGAAGAGGATCGTCAGCACTTTATACAAAAGCTGGCCTCAGTGGCGGTGATTTGTTTAGCGTTTTAAACCAAGATAAAATGGCTATGGTTTTAATCGAACAAAGAGGATTGAGTAAATATATAAATGACGAAATTAGTTGGGATCAATTTGCTAATAACTTATCTAATGAATTTGCATCGTTACCTATTGTTGACGGTCCTAACGCTGGAAAAAGTAGTTACGAAGGAGTTGCAGGCAATAAGTCATTAGGTGGCGAAACAGCGGATGCTAAAATCCAGGGTATACGTAGTGCTATTGAAGCAGTCAAAGCTAAAGCAACTGCCCAAAGACCTGGTGATCCAACAAATACAACAGGAGGTGCTCGATAATGGCTTGTACATGTAGTCCTAAGAGCAGTAAGATGTGTGATAGCTGTTTACGATCAGCTGCGCCTAGAGTAATTGGAAGCAATGTAAAAGTAAATGGTGAGTTTACACTTAATCAAGTTGAAGAATTTACAAGACAATTTGAGGCTACAATTGTAGCTGATGTTGAAAACAACCCTTTAACAAAGGTAGTAAAACGTTTTGGAAATGAATTTTATGATTCATTAAATAAAGTTAATACTGAGTTTTTGCAAAGACCAGATATTGTTAATCAACTACCCGATTATAAAGTCATATCTGAAAGATTAACTTATGGTCCTATCACTGCTTTAGAATATGCAGCATTTTTATCAGATAGTAATTACACTCCTGGATCTGCGATTATAAGTGGAAACGCAAATGGTTCAAAGTTTATAAGAGAACTTGACAACTATTATAATGGCGATTTTTCAGATAGTGTGTTAGGTGGATTTTGTTCTTTGTTTGGAAATATTTTTGGAGCAATTGGCGGGTTCTTTAATATACTTGGAACTGTAGGTGCTTTAATTAGTGACGCCTTAGAGTTTATCTCTAAAATTAGAAACATTGAAGATCCTATAAAGGCTTTATTTGATGCAATTAAAGTAAAGGCTCTTATTGAAGCCATTAAAGAAAAAATTGCTTCAATGATTGAAGGTGTAATTCAAAAAGTTAAAGACATGGTTTCAAACTTTGATGCTTCTCAAATTATGCAAAACATTTCAAACGCGATTCAAACAAAGATTTTAGATAGAATTACAAATATCAAAAACGATATTATGCTTTTCTTTTCAGAAGAAAACATGAAAAGACTTAAAGATAAAGTAAAAGGAATTATTGATTACTGTATTGGTCTATTTGATAACCCATCCTTAGAAGAAATTCAGTTTTTAATTGCTAGAATCTGCGCATTTGCCGCGGGTATTGAAGGTTTAATCAAAGGCCTTAAAGCACCGTTAGATAATTTTTCAAACCGCTATCAAGAAGTTTTTAATACTTTAGAAAATTCTGGTAATAGAGTTACCAGTGCTGCTATACAATCCGGAGCTGTTAGATATACTAGAGAAGCAAGACAAGAAGCTGCTGGCCAAACCCAGAACACGTGGAATGACGGTAGCTCATCTCCAACGCCTCGCCCAATTTTACGAGAACTGGTCAGTCCAATACGACCAGAAGAACTACAAGAATTGTCAAGTGACACTTGGGAAAAGTTTCGCGATGGACAAGTTTATTGGATTAAACCAAATCCTGGATCAGGGTGGTTAACGCGCGAATCAGCCAAGCCTACTCATGAAGCTTGGACGGTTCTTTCAAATGACGTAAAAGTAAGAGCTAAAAGATTGCATGGGATTTGTACACGTGAAGGTCTTATTAGTGGGCCTTGGCTAATGTGTAGTGGTTATAGAAGCCCAAAAGATAATGCGTTTCTGCGGACGCAAAGCAGCAAAGTCGCTAAAAATTCTTTGCATATGCAGAAGATAGCGGTAGATCTTTCAAACGGGGGCTGGAACAAAAGTGATTGGCCTCAAATAAGACAATATAGCCGGGATTGTGGTTTTGGTGGTGTTGGATTTTATCCACCCGGCGAGGGCAACTTTATACATTTTGATCTCGGCGCTATTCGCAATTGGGGTACGGGTAGTAGCTAATGAAAATAAAGATAAATAAAGTAAAGTAGGAGCGCATAATGGTAGCTGAACTATATACAGCACGAACAAAGAAAATTACCATTTATCAAGATTTCAAAAAGAATCTTGAGAAAAGCCCTGTGTCTAATGATTTAACAGTGTTTAAAGATGAAGACGCTGTAAAGGAATCAATTAAAAATTTAATATTAACAAATCGCGGTGAACGATTAATGCAGCCAAACCTTGGCGGCGATATACAAGCAATGTTATTTGAAAATATTACGCCGTCGGTTATAACATTAATCGAAGATAAAGTAAGAGATACTATTGAAATTAATGAGCCACGTGCAGAACTTGTTGACGTAATCGTAAGCTCAAATATTGATGACAATCAAGTCAATGTAAAAATAGTATTCTATATCAAAAACGTAGAACAGCCTATTGCGTTAGACGTGTTTCTAGAGAGGACTAGGTAAATGGCTAAACTAAATATTTCAGAACTTGATTTCCAAGCAATTAAAACGCAGTTTAAATCATATCTGACAAGCCAAACTCAATTTAAAGATTATAACTTTGAAGGCTCTAATATGAGCGTATTTTTGGATGTGTTAGCATATAATACTTTCCAAAATAACTTCTATACAAATATGGCAGTTAACGAAATGTTCTTAGACTCAGCTGTCTTAAAGAACTCAATAATTTCCCACGCCAAAGAATTAAATTATCTACCAAGGTCTAGAAGATCTCCAATGGCAATATTAAATGTTACCATTACTGATCCATCTATTAAAGACCAGTCTGTGACTATCCCAGCTTATTCTAATTTCACAACGACATATCAAGGCGTTAATTATGATTTCGTAAATAACGTAACGTATGTTGCTCGTAAAACAGCTCCAGGTAAATTTGTTGCAGAAAACGTAGAAGTATTCGAAGGTGCAATGTTAGCAAGCTTTGAACGTGAAGGTTATTTCATTGGTGACGATGGCATCTTAAGAGTTATTTTATCTAACGAAAATGCTGACATAGATTCAGTAGAAGTTTTTGTTGACGCTGAACAAACTGAAAACCAAAACGTATTCCTACGTAAGAACGATATTTTTGGTGTAGGTCCATTAGATAAAGTATTTTATGTAGAACCATATTACGATGGAAGATATACGATTTACTTTGGTAATAACGTATTTGGTTTACAACCTCAAGCATTTGAAGATATTCGTGTAAGATATAGAATTACATCTGGCGCAGAAGCAAATGGTGCATTTTCTTTTAATCTTGGCTTAACATCAGAAACAGCCGCGGCGACTGTAGAAACTGTTTCTGCTGCGGCAGGTGGTACCGAAAGAGAATCATTAGAAAGTATTCGTTACTTTGCTCCTAAGTCTATTCAAATCCAAGAACGAGCTATTACTACAAACGATTATGAAATTATTCTTAAACAACAGTTTCCAGAAATTCAATCAATCGCTGCATATGGTGGAGAATCACTTGACCCACCGCAGTTTGGTAAGGTTGCTATTTCGGTATACTTAGGTGAAGGTAGAGAAGGATTATCCTCTACGCTTTCAAGTGCTTATATTGCTTTCCTAAGAGATAAGACACCAATTGCTATTGAACCAATCTTTATTGACTCAGAATTTATTTACGGTTGTGTTAATGTAAATGTTTATTTTGATCCTAAGATTACAAAGAAATCAGTCGGTGAATTAGAATTATTAGCAAGGAATGCAATTAGTAATTATGCTACAAATAACCTTGATGATTTTAATACAACATTAAGAGTTTCAAAAATGAGTTCAGCAATTGATGGTGCTGAAACTAACGCGTTTGTTAGCAACGAAGTTATGGCTTGTCCTTATATCATTTATTCACCACCATTAAATGTTTCAGCAAGCCCTGCATTTAAATTCTTTGCACAGCTTATTAAACCATATCCATTTAACCCTGCTAAAGGATTTACTGATTATAAACCGGCTGTTAAGAGTAGTGTATTCCAATATAATAACTTAGATTCTTTCTTCCAAGACGATGGTAATGGTAATATCCAAATTGTCACTTCAGATTTAGTTAACCCACAGGTTGTAAATCCAGTTGCTGGTAATATTAACTACCAAACAGGCGAGATTAACTTAATTGGTTTCCAAACACAGGGTTATCAAGGTTCAGGTATTAGAGTAATGGTAACAACAGCCAAAGATGACATTAAGTCTCCAAGCGGTAGAATCTTTATTCTTGATGATAATGATGTTACTATTAACATGATAGAGGTCAAATAAAATGGCTGACAACCAAGTCACACTAGTTGAAAAAAATATTGCATTTAAAATAGCTCAGCAGTTTCCAGCTATATATCGTGAAAACGGTAAAGAACTTGTTGACATGGTTGAACAATATTACAGGTTTGTAGAATCACAACCTAATATGGGTGTGTATAACGCTAGACGTATGTTTGAATATAGAGACATCGGAACAACCTTAGCTTCGATGATTGTATATTATAAAAAGAAATATATGGCTGACCTTCCAGCGTTGGATGACGATGTTATAAAATTCGTAATTAAAAACATTATGGATTTATACAGACGTAAAGGTACTGAGTCTGGTATTATACTTTTCTTTAGGTTGTTTTTCCAAGATGATGTTTACGTAAGCTATCCATCTAAGTATATGTTTAAGCCTTCTGATTCTAATTGGAAGACCGGTACGTATCTTCAAATGTTTCCAAACAATAATAATTTCCTTGCACCTGATGGTGTTACTAGGTATGAGTATAAAGACCTTTTAAGTAGAAATATTATTGGTTCTATTTCAAAAGCAAAAGCTATTGTTGATAAAATTAACTTTGTATATTTAAATGGTACACTTACACCTATTATCTATATTACCGATCCAAAAGGTAAGTTTGAAAAGTACGATGATATTCTAACAAGAATTGGTGGATCGGATATTGCGTTTGGTAAACTCAACGGCTCAGCAAGTTCGCTTGATATTGATTTAGCTTATGGTGGTACTACAGGAAATAAAATTGGTGATATTCTTGGAATCGAAAGCGAGTATGGTGCAGGCGGTGAAGCTATCGTTACTGGATTGCAAGACGAGTTTACTGGTACTGTTTCATACGATTTAGAAGACGGTGGTTTTGGATATACTATTTTAAATACAAAACTTTTAGTTTCAAATCAAGTTTTCATTTTAAATAACGCAAACACAGAATTTGTAGAACTAGAAGTTTTAACAGATACAGCTGGTAACCAAGGTACAGTAATTGGCCAGAATATTTCTGCCGTTGGCGTTAAAATGGAACCAGGAGATGAGTTTGATATTAGCAGAGATATTACGTCTGCTGCTCGAGGTGTAACATATACTGCATACAACCCAGTAACAAAAACAGGTGACATCTTTACAGTTGCTGGTAAAAACGATTCTTCACCAGGTCCATTATATGCTAATACCGGTGATCCAACTCATGTTAGGGTTGAAGAACTTACTAATATCGAAAACGTTTCTCTTATTACTGATATTATTTCAAACTTTGTAGATGTTCCACTAGATTCAGCAGATTTTAATGCGGTACCACCTGCGTTAATTCCAATGTCAGGTGCTGCAAGCCCAGTTACTCTTGCCACACCGATGAATCAAGCGTTTGATTTAACACCATTTGATATTGGTACAATTGTTGCTTTTGAAAATATTAACCCTGGATCTAATTATATTAACGACGTATTTTCTCTCGTGAGAGATGAGCAGATGATTGCGTTTGACAGATTTGAGCAAATTTTATTAGTTGATAATTTCAGCGCAGGCTTTACTGTTGGCGATACAATTAATCAGCCGTTAACTGGAACAACCGGTTTAATTACTCGCATCGATGTTGACCTTGGTGCTTTATACGTAAGACCTTATAGCTATTATGGATTTAAAACAGGCACTAATGATTTCTTTAATCACAAAGGAAATGCATATGATTTGCTTGCCGTAGAAAGAGATTACACTTCTCGCCGCTTTGGTGAAAACGCTATTATGGGTAATGAAACACTATTCTCTACAGGCAGAATTTCTGAAGCTGAAATAAGAAACTCTGGTTTTGGATATATTGACGGCGAAACAGTTTATCTAACTAATGATGATGGTGAGCGTCAAGCAAAAGCTACAATGAATGCAGACTCTCAAGGTATTTCAGCAGGCTTCTGGAGTAGCTTAACATCTCATATCAATGGATATACTAAAACACTTGCAGCCGATGGCGAAGATGTTTATTATGATCCAGATACTCGAGTACAAGACAGTGATTATTACCAAGAGTTTTCTTATGTTATTAAATCAACTATTGATAAGAGTAGATATGAAGATGCGCTTAAAGATACTACGCACTTAGCGGGAACTAAAATGTTCAGCAGATTTTCTTATCAGAAAAAGACTGGACCAACAATATCTCACTTGTTTAGACAAATCAGAAAAGACGATTATATTATCGGTGGCGATCCAGTTGTTGGACCGGGCCAAGCAATCGGTGACCAAACAGTGAGAGCAGACAACGCTGTATGGACTTCAGATTCTACTAACTTTACTGTTGACAATTCTTAATAAATAGTATATAAAACACAGGAGCTTAATAACATGGCAAAACAGGTAATTAATGTTGGAGCCGCAGCTAACGACGGTACTGGTGATCCACTTAGAACCGCCATGCAAAAAGTTAATTTGAACTTTACCGAATTGTACAATGCGGACGATGCTGCATTTTCAGGTTCATATGCAGATTTAACAAACAAACCAACTATTCCATCTGACCTTACAGATCTCGGTATTACAGACGGTAACGCCGGGCAATTTCTTTCAACCGATGGATCAGGAAACTTTTCATTCGCAAACACTGGTGGCGGTGGTGGCGGTGCAGTATATACAAACGCAAATGTAGACGCGCATCTTAATATCAGCGCCGCATCAAATAACGAAGTGTTATCGTGGTCTGGTACTGATTATGAGTGGGTCGAACAATCATCAGGCGCAGCCGGGCTATCAAATAACGCAATTATTAATTTAGTTACTAGTGCTGACCTTAATATGGGTACTAATAAAATATTATTTAGCAACGTGTATGATGCTATTGGAGACCTTCCAACCGCAGGTAATTACCATGGTATGTTTGCCCACGTACATGATACAGGTAAAGCATATTATGCTCATGGCGGTGCATGGATTAGATTAGCAAACTTTGATGAAGTTGGCGGCAGTGGTTCATCAACATTTGCAGGATTGACTGAAGCAGACACCGCTGATTTAGATGTACATGATATTGGTGTTCAAGCTAAAACAACTCATGTAATGACTCCCAACGGAACTTCAGCATACCGTTCAGATATTTACAGCACAACTGATAACCCAACAATCCACGTAAGAGCTGGTGAAACAATTGCGTTTGACTTAACGGGCGTAACAAGCTCTCATCCATTCCAAATTGAAACCGCAGGCGGCTCAGCATATAATACAGGCTTAGTACATATAGCAGCAGACGGTACAAAAACTACTGCAGCAAACGCCCAAGGCAAAACTGCTGGTACATTATATTGGAAAGTTCCAGGATCAATCAGTGGAACATATAAGTATCAATGTACCGCCCATGCGGGAATGGTTGGTGATATTGAAATCGAAGCTGCTGCAGGTGCAGGTGGCGGATCAAGCCTTCAGTCAAGAACTAGTGTAACAGCAACAACAGGCACATTAGCAAATAACGCTGCTGCCGATTTAAGCATTACAGGTTTTAAAGGTTATGCGCTGATGGCCATTCAAACTGATAAAGCTGCTTGGGTACGTATATACGTTAATGGTGCTACAAGAACTGCTGATGCGAGCAGATTAGATACTGCTGATCCTTTACCAGATGCAGGTGTGATTGCTGAAGTTATTACAACCGGTGCTGAAACAGTAATTGTTTCACCTGGTACAATTGGTTATAGCTTAGAATCTACACCAAATACTACTATCCCATTAAGAGTTGAAAATAGATCAGGCTCAACAGGTACAGTACAAGTTACTCTTACCGTACTTCAGTTGGAGGCTTAATAAATGCTCAGAGAGTGGATAGTTACTCTTCATAAACGCGAGGATCTCGAGTCCTTTTATAATGATATGGAGACGCCTGGTGGTAACTTGTTCATTCCAGAACGAGCAGTTGAAGTAGCCAATAAAAGACCAATTAGTCGCAATACTCACTATATGCTTACCGATGATGAAGTTGAATTAATTAAATCTGATGATAGAGTTTGGGGTGTTGATTTAAGAGAATTAGTTGAACTAAGTATTAAACCAGCCTATAGAATTACAAATGGCGAGTTTGATAAAAACTGGTTTACCGATGCTTCAGATATTAACTGGGGTTTACTTAGACATAGTGAAGCATTGAATAGATCAAATTGGGGTGCAGATGGTTCTTCACTCCAAATTGATTCATTAGCCGTTACCGCATCGGGCAAACACGTTGACGTTATTATTGTTGACGGACATATTGATCCAGCCCATCCAGAGTTTGCAGTAAATTCAGATGGCTCGGGTGGTAGTAGAATTATTCAAGAAAACTGGTTCTCACATGGTGGCTCAGGCACTTATACATATGATCGTTCAGGTTCATATACAAATGCTACAGATGTTGCGGACAATAATCACGGCTGCCACTGTGCAGGAACTGTAGCAGGGAATACTCAAGGTTGGGCACGGGATGCTAACATCTATAACATTAGTCCATATGGCACAAATCCAAATGGTAGCATTGGTTCTACTATGTGGGATTATATGAGAGAATGGCATAATACAAAACCAATTAACCCAGAGACAGGCAGGCGTAATCCTACTGTAACAAACAATAGTTATGGCTCAGCTCTTCCTATTGGTGATACTGGGGACGGATATAACTTTGTAAATAGAATTAACTACCGTGGTACTGATTTTAATCCAGGTCGTGATTTAACTCAAAGTGAATTACAAGCTCGCGGTTGTTACGCTCCTAACTCTAATTTAAAAATGGACATTCCATACTACACAACATCACGTCACGCTGATTTAGCAGACGCAATTGATGATGGTATTATTATTGTTTGCTCTGCAGGAAACGATTATTGGAAAACAGTAAATAGCTCAGATCAAGATTATAATAACACATATAGATTTAATTTTTTTAGTAGTGCAATAACTACATGGCTTCATCGCGGTACTGGTTCAGGGGCTGGTTACGATCCATGCATTAACGTTGGAGCATTATCAAATAATGTAGATGAAGAAAAAGCTCCGTTTTCTAACGTTGGAAGTCTTATAGATATTTTTGCTGCAGGCGAAGCAATTCAAAGCTCACTTCATTCAGGTGGTATTGCCGATCCAAGAAATGGTAGTTATGATTTTGGCAAATACCAAGGAACAAGTATGGCAGGCCCGCAAGTTGCTGGGGTAGCAGCTCTCCTCGTTGAACAATGGCCAAATGCTACAAATACTGAAATTAAAACCTGGTTGCAAGAAAACGCAATTATGGGTGAAATGGATGACACTGGAGCTGATGATCCTATGGATTTAGATAGCTTACAAGGTGCTGCAAATAGAATGCTGCGCTGGAAAAACCAAAGAGTAGAAACAGGGAATGCATTTCCTAAAAAGAATTTTGCAAATAGACCAGCCGATGGCTTAACTTATCCTCGTACAAGAATTAGGAGACGCGGCTAAATGCATATAAATATTATAAAATCGAAGGTGTTCCATGGCTGAAGTACTAGCAACAAAATTAAAAAATGATACAGTTCGTATGTTTCGCGATGATATCGCAAACAACGATTATTACTTTTGTGTATCGTCAATTTCAATAGATACTCTTACCAGAGTTGATGCCGTAAACTCTTTTGCAAGTAAAAATGAGTTTAAAGAAAATATTTTATTTGGTAAACAATGCTTTGATTCTGACGTAAAGTTTATGATTAAATATCATGCTTGGCAAAAAGACCAAGTCTATGCGCAATACGACGATACCGTTGATTTAGAAAACGAAAAATTCTATTCCGTTGTTGGTCCTACTAATAACGATTCCGGTGATTATCGAGTTTATAAATGCTTATCAAATAATAATGGTGCACAATCAGCAAACCCACCAAACTATAACCCTGTTACTGTAAATCAAATTTATAGAATGCCAGACGGTTATGTTTGGAAGTTTATGTATTATTTAACTGAGTCAGAATTTGAAGGCTATAATGCTGTAGGTTATATTCCATTAATGGGAACTTTTGCCGTTGATCCTCAGCTTGATAGCGACGCAAATAATGTTATAACAGGTTCAGAAGTCAGCAATATTTTTGTTAACAACCCTGTTGATAACGCAGGCTATCCTTTTGTTGAAACCGGTATTGTTGCTGGCCCTCCAGGTAATGATAGCACTGTGCTTCTTAGATCTAATTTCTTGTCTGAAATTGGAAACTACTATTCAGGTATGACGCTCTATGTTAATACGCCTACGAACGTAACTTACACATATGTAATTGATACTTATACGTGGGATGCTGTTGCTGATAGAGCAAGAGTTAAAGTAATTGGTAATCCAAGTGGAGACGGAGTTATTATTAACTCAACATTTAAAATTCTACCGACTGTTAATATTATCGGAGACGGATCAGGTGCCACGGCAATTCCAAGAATTGTAGAGGGAAATATTACAAACATTGAAATATTAACTCCTGGCCAAGGTTATAATAATATTAGTGCATCTATTGTTGATCCTAACTATGATTTTGATCCAGACGATGCAAACTCCATTGATGTAAGAGCTACATTAAGACCAGTTCTTTCGCCAGTTGGTGGTCATAATTATAACTTAATTGATGAACTTTATTGTAGACATGTATTGCTTTATGCATATATTACAGAAACTGATAATAACCAAATTGGTGCTTCCAATTCTACATCAGCTGTCGGTGTACTTAAAAATCCAACGTTTACACCAGATCCTGTAACAGCAAACACAGCTTCGCCTGATGTATTTGATAATAGAATTGAAATAATTACAGATGATTATGGAAAATTAGTAGTCAATAGTATTGTAACACAAGAAGATTTAGATGGTAACGAGTTGTTTAGAGCTCGAGTACACGCAATTCAAGCTTCATCAAACACAGTTCATTTGTGCAGTTATATGGGACCTCATATTAACCAAGCAAATAATGATATATCACTCGACCCATCGTTGAATTTAATTAATTCTACCGGGCAAAAAATTTCGATAAATAGTCCAGTAGCTAATAATGTAATTGAATCAAGATACACTCAACGGTCAGGTGAAGTATACTTTATGGAAGACTTCTTTCCAATTGATAGACAAACCACCTCACGTGAAGAATACAAGCTGGTCTTAGAATTTTAAGGAAACTCAAATAGATGCCTATTAACACAGACTTAAACATTGCCCCATACTTCGACGATTTTGATGTCGAGAAACAGTTTTATAAGATCCTGTTTAAACCAGCTTATGCGGTTCAAGCAAGAGAGCTTACACAGCTACAAACAATTCTTCAAAACCAAGTTGAACAATTTGGAGATAATATCTATCAAGAAGGTAGTATTATTAAAGGTTGTAACTTCACAAACTTGGATGGTTTACAGTTCGTTAAACTAGTTGATAAAACAGGTTTTGATGTAGAAACATTTATCAGTGGTCCAAGCACCGAAGTTATTAATGGCGTTGTAACACCTATTGATGTTGTTTATGAATTAGTAGGTGGTGTTACAAGTCTTAAAGCTTCAGTAATTACAGCTACACGTGGCTTTGAAACTAGGCCGCCGGATCTTAACACATTTTATATTAACTACTTAAACACAAACGAAACTAGTAACTATAAAGTATTCCAGCCTGGTGAAAGCATTACAATCAACCGTTATAAGTACAATGGTTCAACTCTTTATAGCACCGAGCTTGGTGTTGAAACTATTGACGTTACTCTCCAGGCAGATCCGACAGGATCTTCATTTGGTATTCAAACATCGGCGGGTGTTATCTTCCAAAAAGGTCACTTCTTGTTTGCTGACGATCAAACTCTTGTCGTATCAAAATACACAAACCAGCCTGATAATCTTTCAGTAGGTTTCATAGTTACAGAATCTCTAATTAGTTCGTTACAAGATAATACCTTATATGATAATGCAAACGGTTCTACTAATGAAAATGCGCCAGGTGCTGATAGACTTAAAATGATTCCAACATTAGCTGTTTTAGATACAGCTTCAGCTGACGTAGACTCAACATTCTTTACATTAGTTAGATACCAAAATGGTTCAGCAGTTCAGTTAAGAGACGTAACTCAATTTAATTCAATTAATGAAGAGCTTGCCAAAAGAACTTACGAAGAGTCTGGCAACTATATCGTAGACAGATTTAAAATTGATATTGACCGTCGTGGCACGGATATCAAAGCCCTCGTTAATAGTGGCATAGCATATGTTAAAGGTTATCGTGTTGAAACATCAGGTAAAATTGATTTTACTCTTGACCCAGTTACAGCAACAGTAGTACAAGAAAACCAAGCTACAACAATTGATTATGGTGGGTATTTACCTATCACATCATTGTCTGGTACTATTGGGGATCAATACGAAGCTGTTACGTTACAAACTGCAGGTTCAAGCACTATTGGTAGAGCACATATTAGAAACATTACGCCAACAAGATGTTATTTGTTTGGTGTTGATATGGTCGGCTCAAACGAGTTTAAAAACGTAAGACGCATTGTTGGTACAAGCGGTGTTATTGAAATTGCATCAAATCCAGCAGTTAAAGATGCTTCACGCTCTGCAATGATATTTGATACTGGTAGCAAGTTTATTAAAACACTTTCAGACATTTCAATTCCTGTAAGAGACAAAATCGCAGCTGTTGTTTCAAATGATACAATAGCAATTACAGCAGCAGCTGGCGAAGACTTTGCTCTTAACCAAGATGATATTACTGTGGTTGATGCATCAAATACTTACATTCCAGTATTAAGTACTGCAACATCTTTAAATAACTCAGTTATTACTATTAACTTAGATCCTGCAGCAAACGCAGATCCAGCCGCAGACGTTTATTTAAACAAAAGAATTATTAATACAAGTTCATATACAAAAGCTTCAGTAAGCCCTTATGTAAAAGTAACATATAATAATAACACTTCAACATACAGTTTGGGTTTCCCTGATGTTTATAAAATTGAATCGATTGTTGCGAACACAGTAGATTACACAGATAGTTTTAAATTATATAACAACCAAAACGATCACTTCTACGATATTTCATATATGGAACATATTCCAGGACGCCCTGTACCACCAAACGGTACACTTACTATCAAACTTTCTTGTTATGAGCTTGGTACTGCTACTGGTAAATATTTCTTTACTATTAACAGTTATCCAATTGATGATACTACCGAGGTGTTACCAGCCGGTAAAATTCGTTCATACGACCTTGATACATACACATCTGCATCCGGTCAAGTTTATAACTTAAGAAATTGTTTAGACTTTAGACCACATGCCGATAAAGATTCAGTGGTTGATTATTCAGATACAACACCTAGTGCGGCTGGCGTAGTTACTACTGCGGTTGGAGATAACCAAATTGATTTTAGTGGTACAGCTTACGTTATTCCAGCGCTTAATTCTAATGCAACTTTAGATGTTGAATCCTATAAAGGAAGAATTGACTTAATCAGTATGGATTCATATGGTCTTCCATCCATTACGCAAGGTACTGAAGATTTATTACCTATTGCACCTACAGTAGGAAAAGACGAATTAGTAGTTGCTGAAATTAACATTCCAGGCTATCCTGCATTGAGCGCTGAAGAAGCTTCTCAATCTGGTAAATTTGATTCCGCTATTAGAATTAAATCAAAAGGTACTTCAAACTATACAATGCGTGACATCGAAAAGATTGAGCAACGCATTGAAGGTTTAGAATATTATATTTCACTTAACCAATTAGAACAACAATCAGAAAATCTTTTAATCTTAGACGAAAATGGATTATCAAGATTTAAAAATGGTTATATCGTAGATCCAATGAATGATACTGGGATTGCTAATTTAGATGATCCAAACTATAAAGCAGCAATTCACTTTGATAAGAAAATTCTTACACCAGCTCTTAAAACATTCCCATTAGATTTAAAATATAAATCTTCTACTGGCGCATCAATCTTCCCAACAGTCGGTACTGCTGAAACGGCAACACTAGGCAGAAACAATAACGTTAAACTTATTGGTCAGCCTTATGCTACAAACTTTAGAAACTGTGTATCTAACTTCTGGAAATATAATGGTTCTTCTAATATTTCTCCATCACATGATATGGCACATGACACTGTTAGAAATCCAACTCCAGCAGTAATTGATATAGCTGGTGTGTTCCAAGATATGCAAGAGTTTTTACCAATCACGGGTGTTAACTGGGATGGTCCTATTGTTGACGGCGGATCTAGTACAAGACGTGTTGGCAACCAAATGGTTACGACTACACAAAGAACTCAAACTGGCACTGAGCAAAGATTGTCTGTAAATGATAGTGCAATCAACGGAGTTGGTGACTTTGTATCTGACATAAGTTTCCAACCGTTTATGAGATCTAGAAATATTAAAATCCACACGACAGGTCTTAGACCAAACACAAGACATTATTTCTTCTTTGATAGAAAAGACGTTAACGCAAATGTTGCACCAGGTACGACTTCGGCTACACGAGCGAGAACAGTTCAAAAGTTTGGTGCTTATGGCGCAGCTGTTACAACAGATTCTAACGGTGTATTGAGAGCTGTATTTAGAATTCCAGCTGGTCAGTTTTATGTTGGTGATAGACTACTTGAAATCGTTGATGTAAACCAATATTCGAGCATTGATTCAGCCTCGACTTCTAAGTCTGAAATCATGTATAGAGCTTATAATATTTCGGTAGAAAAAACAGCGCTTTCAACTCGTGTTCCTGAGTTTAGCACAATAGCTGGTAATACAACAACTCGCAACCTCGCTGCAAGGGTGACCGCAACTGATATTCCACAAGGCGATCCATTAGCACAAACATTCTTTATTAAACGAGGTATGGGCCAAGGATCGAACTCAGTATATATTTCTAAAGTTGATTTATATTTCAAACGTAAGAGTACGGTGAATGGTATTACTGTTACTTTGCGTGAGGTTGTAAATGGCTATCCATCTGGTACCATCTTACCGTTTTCAAAATTACATTTACAAGCTTCCGAAGTAAATGTTTCAGATGACGCAACTGCAATTACTGAAATTAATTTTGAAACACCAATTAGAATGGATACAGAAAAAGAATACGCAGTTGTTATTATGCCTGATGCTAATGATCCTAACTACCTACACTTTACATCTAAAGTTGGCGGTAAAGATCTTACCACAGGTCCAACAAAAGGTCAATCAGTTGTTATGGACTGGGGTGACGGTGTTCTCTTTACTTCAACAAACAATCGTGCGTGGAAATCATACCAAGATGAAGATATTAAGTTCACTGTATATCGTCATAACTTTAACTCTGCGTCTGGTACAGTCACACTTACAAATGATGATCATGAGTTTATCACGTTATCAGATTGGACTGGTAGATTTGAATCAAGAGAAATGATTTATAAGCAAATCGATACTGGCTATACTGTAAGCATGGTTCAAAACACAAATATTATTACTCAGTCAGGTAATGATTTTAATGTTGATTATGCGTCTGGTGATTATATTTTAGTTACCGCAAGTAATAACGTTGATAAAGAAATCTTTAGAGTTGCATCTATTGATAGCTCAACACAAATCACAACTGATAAACCTTGCCCGTTTAACGGATCAAATGCAAATGGTAAACCGTTAGTTGCTGGTAAGTTATCTCATTACAATAGCTATAACAGAGCTGAAATGCATTTGGCTCAGAGTTCTGCTACAAGTGCAAAGAAATTTGTTGCAGGCGATACTGTATACGGTTTTGATTCTGGAAAATCAGCTACGATTGGTTCCGTCGATAACATTAACTTAAGTTATATTCAACCGCATATCCCTCGTGCACTTGATTCGGTATCAAACGTAACAGCTTCTGGTAATTTGACCAACCCAAGCAATTTGGTTACACCATATCAAATGCCAATTAGGTTCGGTGATAACAACCACTTTACTCAAAACGGTGTGGTTGTATATAGTAAATCAAATAACTTAGTTACTCCAAAACCATTTGATATTAATTTAGCAATGACAAACAATGCAAACGTTACATCAACACCATTGATCGATTTAGAACTTGCGACTCTTATGGCTTATGCTTATAAGACAACAAACACTCCTGCAACAACTTCAAAATATATTTCTAAAACAATTGAGTTAGCTGAGGATTTAGATGCAGAAGATTTAAATCTATATTTAACTGGTTATAGACCAAATGGTACTGACATTAAAGTTTATATTAGACCACAGCACGTGCAAGACAGTGCAAACTTTGATACAATGCCTTGGATTGAATTAGAACTATTTGAAGGTGCTTCAACATATTCATCGTCTTCTAACTTATATGATTATCGTGAATATCGTTACAAGGTGGCAGATGCTAATAAATCAGCTTCTGATATTTTAGAATATACAAGTACGACTGGTAAGTTTGAAGGATATAGAAAGTTTGCTATTAAAATTGAATTAGTAGCTGAAAATATTCACAACGTCCCATTCGTTAAAGATTATAGAGGGATAGCTTTGACATGACGACCGGTTTAAAACGAGATCAACATAGTAATGCAGTACTTAATACTGATGTTGCCAGTCTTAATAAATATAAACAGGAACGAAAATTATATCGGTCCGTTGTAAACCTGACCAATGAAGTAGAAGAAATTAAAGAGACAATGGCCAGAATTGAATTTCGCCTTAATAAGATAGAGAACCAATAAAATGTCAAAATCAAGTATTCAAAACGTTACGACTACACAAACATTTCAGAACTGGTTCGATAAAACCAATGAAATGGTTGACATTTTCAGAGACTCGGCAGTAACCGCTTCGGTATCAGGTGATACTACCGTGGGTGATGCTACAATCCTCGGAGAGTTTACTGCAAATACTGTAGCTGCAGCTGATGAACTTAGAACAAATCTTGTATCAGCTTATACTGCAGGTCAAGTAATTAACTTTGACCATCCTATAAACATTACCGGTACTACAAGTGAAATTGTTGCAACGTTTACTTTTGGAGCATCGGGTGCTAAAACAAGATATACCGATGGATCTACTGCTTGGGAAATTGGAATCAACAATTCTACAAGTGCAGATTTCCTTATCCAAGAAAACAATTCAGAACAATTTAAATTGTCAAGAGCTGGTGTACTTACAATTCCATCATTAACAGTTACTGAGGAAATTACATTCCCAAGAGATGCTGATGGAAATATTACTGGTACTATTGAATCAGCTAACGGTAACTTTACAGATACTTTAACAGCAAATACTATTAACGCAACCACCATAAACAGCAACGATATTCGTGGAAAGTTTTATGGTGACATTTACCACCCTGCAGCAACTGGTGGCAACGGCTCAGGCAAGGTATTTGAAAACGGTGGACCAGATGCAGCTATTCCAGCTACGATGTGGGGCAATGTACAAGGTACAGTAAGTAGTATTACTAATCACAATACAAACTTTTTAGTTGAAGGTACAGACAACAGAGTTGGAGAGTCTGTAGCAGGCGCAAGAGATGGCGGTAATAACCGCTACTTTACAGAAGCAAGAGCAAGGGCGTCGTTTTCAGCAGGAACTGGTGTAAGTATTTCAAATGCTGGGTCAATTAGCATTGGTCAAACCGTAGGCACTACATCAAACGTAACATTTAATAACATCAATTCATCAGGCGCAATCCTTTGCGAAGGTGATGTTACAGCGTTTGGCACAATTTCTGATATGACTATGAAAGAAAACATTATGCCTATTGACGGTGCACTAGAAAAAGTCTCTCAATTAGGTGGATACTTATTTAATTACAAAAATAACCCAACACCAATGACTGGGGTTATGGCTCAAGAATTAGTTGAAGTTTTACCGGAAGCGGTATATAAAACGAGAGACCCGAATACCAACGAAGAAATTTATGCGGTACGACACGGAAATGTAATTGGATTACTTATAGAAGCAATCAAGGAACTCTCGGCAAAAGTAGGCAAGTAATATGGTTATCAAGAACAGTGGCCCTATTAATTTCCAAGACATTGTAGACGAATTTGGTGGTGCAGACCCTGCTAAGTTGTCAGAATACTATCGTGGCGGAAGTTTAGTTCCAAATACAAATGCCAATAAAAATATCGCGACCTCAGGCGGAGCTTTAAAGTTAAGCCAGTTTTATGGTGCGCGTAAAGAAATTTTCATTAGATTAGATTTACAAGGTGGCGGTGGTTCAGGTGGTAACGGTATGGCCAACGGTAACGGCGCTGGTAATAACAGTGCGGGTAATTCAACTGCGTTTAGACTTTTAAGTAATAATAACGACATTGCTATTGTCGGTGGCGGCGGTGGTGGCGGACATGGTAATGCTGGTGCTATTACTGGTTCACAAGGTGGTGCTTCTGACTTCGGTGCAGGTGGCGCTGGCGGTGGAGCGAATGCTGCTGCGCCATTCCCTACATGGGGTCACTATGGCGCTGGCGGCGGTGGAGGCGGTGGTGATGATGGTTCCACAAGTTACTTTAACCTTTACGGTTCAGACGCGGCGGGTAATGCTGGTTCCGGCGGATCTAGAGGCGGCCGTGATGATTTTGAAAAAACCATTGATGTAGAAGTTACTTATAGAATTATCATAGGTGCTGGTGGAAACCCAACAGATTATGGTAACTATAAAGGTGCGCCTGGTGTTCCTGGCTTTGCATCGTTTACAACATCTATAGATAATTTTACTACAACCTATAATGCAAGACCGGCAGGTGATGGATCAACTCTTGCTGATTACACCACAAACACAACCTTCTATTTAAGAATTGCGCGAAACGGTTCTATTTACTTTGAAACAACCGCGCCTTAAGGAGACATTATGAAAAATATTAATATGTTAAAGGGGTTTTATCCTAAGCTTGATGAAGTGCTTGAGTGGTTTCCCCATAACAGAATTAAATCAATCGTATTCACCCGTCGTGAAGACGTCCATACCGTAGCTCTTATCAGCCACTTTGCAAAGGGTACTGATGATGAAGCTAATTTTGAAAAAATGTGTAAATATAATTTTCCAACAGAATGGTATGAAGTCGAAGACAAAGGCTGGGTAAGCTATGTATGCGCTGACTTAGAAAGTGTAGGTACAGGGTTTTTAAGAGTATACAAAAATCAACCACAGAATAATCCTAGAGATGGTTCTGAATGGTTAGAAAACATTGCTTATTATATCAATTCAAAAACAAGTACTGTTCTTGGAACAAAACACTATTATAGAAATGAATTTGACAGAGCTTATTATATTGATTATTTTGATGAAAACAACGAATTAGTTAAACGCAGACAAAAAGAAGTCCAAGGCACAAAAGAATTTTGGGGTGGACCGGAAGAGCTATTTAGAAATGTTAAACAGGAAAAATTTCCTTACATGTTCGGTAGAAAAGAAAGCAAAGATCAAGCTTATTTTGTAGTGCATCTAAGCTGACCACCAACTTCTTTTTATAAATATAAGAAAAAACAAAGGGTAGAAATAAATGTCAAAGATTTCAGAATTAGGTCCAATAACAGGTGCCAATACCCGTACCGAAGACCTCTTTGTTATTGTTAATCTTATCCAAGGTGATGATGGAACTAAAAACATTACGAGAAAAGAACTCGTACAAGCTATACAATATGAAATCTTTGATAGAATTACCATCACCGGCGGTAGTATTTCCAACGTAACAATATTCGCCTCAGATATAAACAACAACGTTATGGACGACAACGAGTTCAATAACGGTACTATTAATACGTCGGAAGTTAATGACTCAGACATCCAACGCGGTACAATGGCTAATACCGCAGTCGATAGTGTTACTATTGTTAACTCTGACTTCTCAGATGGTACAGGTAACAACAACGTCTTTACAAACACTATTGTTGATAACGGACAGTTAAACAACTCGACTGGTAATAACGACGTCTTTACTAACTCAACTATTGACGATTCATTCTTCAATAACGTTACTATTGACCAAGGTACTGCAAACGGACTTATCCTTACAAATATTGAAATCGACGAACTAATCCTTGAAGATGCATATATTTCTAACTCAGAAATCGTTACAACAGTATTTTCAAATGGTTCAATCCTTGATACATCATTATCAAACGTAGCAGTTTCTAACTCTACTATTACTGAATCAATTATTTCTGGTAACACACAAATCTTTGACGTTAATATCGCTAATGCTGATATTCGTGATACAGATTTAGACAATGTTGATATTACAAACTCTCGTTTCTCGAATGGCTTTATTTGGGATACTGAAATTAGTAACTCTAGCATTTTTGATACCACAGCAAACAACATCACAATTACTAATTCTGACTTCTCAGATGGTACAGGTAATAATAACGTATTTGATAATACTACTTTGAACACCGTTGAAATTAACGACGGTTCGTTTGGCGGTGTTATGGATAATGTTGTAGCAACTAACATGACAATTGGCGATTCGTCAGCTGATGGACTACAACAAGATCGCTCAACCATTACTAATTCTGATATTAATGAAGCAAGAATCGCTAACTCAACTATTGATAGCTCAACACTTGCAGACTTTGATATGGATCTTAAGAAAGTCTTTGAAGAGCCTATTGACGAAGATAGTTATTTCGCACTGAAAAATATGAAGACTGGCGAAACAGAAAAAATGACTTATCGCCAGCTTTACGAAGAAGTTTCTCGTAAAACTGAAAAAGCTCTTAAAGTTTACGTTGCTTCAGACGGTGACGACAAAAATGATGGTACGCTTCTTAAGCCAGTTAACACTCTTAAGAGAGCGTCAGAACTTGCTATTGAAAAAGCAGGTGGTAATCCAAATCGTAACGATATTAATAACGCAATCCATATTTCATGTGGACCAGGTACCTATTATGTAGACGAACCAATTGTATTACCTGATGATTGTTCTATGACATCAACTGCTGGTCAGTACGCTACTGTAATTCAGAAAAAGCCAGGTTGGGAAAGAACAAACGGTATCTTAGTTGGATCCGGTTGTTATGTTCAAGGTTTTGCATACATGAACTTTGAAGTTGATAACTTTGACCAGCCTGAAGGTGGTTTTGCTATCGCTTATCGTCCTGGTGCATTAATGAGAAGATCTCCATATATTCGAGATAGTTCTCAGCTTTCAAACTTTAACCGTGAAGATGTTGAAGCGCCATTAAACCCGTTCAACTCAAAAGGTACAATCCTTGACCTTGGCCAAGAGTTCTATTTAGAGCCAGGCCACAGTGCTCAAAACCTATTTGAAATCGATGATGAAGTAACATTCTCATCTGGCGCAACAGGTTACCTTTCTTATGTTGATGACATTGCGTCAGCCAGACAGATTTATGTACGTAACCTTAAAGGGAACGTTGAACCTGGCGATATCTTATATGCACAACGTGGTGGTACAGGTACAGTTGAGAGCATTGGTATTGACGACTTCCCAAACAGACTAGTTGGTCGTGGCGGTGGTTGTCTACTTGCAGACAGAGCTGTACTAGATACTGACTCCCTCTACACATACGTATTATGTTTTGGTTTCACACCTCGTACTCAAAACGGTACAGGTTACGTTGCTAAGAACGGTGCGGGTGTTAACGGTATTGGTTCACTTTCAATCTTTACACGTCAGGCGTTCTTTGCACTTGACGGTGGCCAAATGACATTGAACAACTCTGGTTCTCAGTTTGGTGACATCTCAATGCGTGCACGTGGTAACACAGTTATTATCAAGCCTGCTGAAGCAAATGATAACATCTTAATTGCTAACACAGACTTTGCAGATGCAATCGCTGAAAATAAAACTGAGATCATTGACGATATGATCCATTACTTAACAGCCAATACAACAACTGGCTATGATGGAACAAATCCTGGTCTTGGTTACCAAGGATATAATGCTGATAAATGTTTCCGCGATACAGGCTTAATTGTTGATAGTACATCTTACGATATTGCAACAAATGGTAACTATTGGGGTCGCTTAAACGGTATTACTTATCGTTCACCAATTTCATATGTAGTTGTTAACGAACAAATGACAGAAACTGTCGGTTCTATTGAGCACCTTAAAGATGATATGGAATTTATCTTTGTAAGCGCTAACTCTGAAATTAATACAAGAGTTGGCCAATCAGTTGATGAAACTCTAAACATTCTTCAAAATGGTGAAGAAGCTGCAAACCCAATTATCTTTGCAGACACTGGAGAGTGGGAACAGACAGCTGCTCGTGAATTAGTACAAGACAACAGAAACTTTATCATTGACGAGTTTGTAAGCTGGATTGATAACAACGAAGACTTCTATGCATACGACAGTGCAAAATGTGAAAGAGATGTTCAAGAGTATATCTTACCAGCAGTCAAATATGACATGTTGCTTGATACAAACTATAACTCATTCACTACTGGTTTAGCATACTATGTCAATACTTCAAGAACAGTTCTTGAAAATCAAAGAAATGAAACGGTAGCATCATTTAAGAGACTACGTAAAACAACTGATGAGCTTATTCAAGCAAACTCTGCTCCTGCAGCTGCTGATGCATATCAAGCGTTTAATAACATCATTAATACTATTGATAATAAAAACAGCAAAAAGTATACTCCAACTAATGCAACATACGATCCAGCAACTGGGCGTATGGTTATTACGATTGGTACACATGATCTTACTGTTGGTCGTTATGTTAACCTTGGCGAAGAAAGCTTTACGTTTACTTGCTCAAGTGATAACTTTAAAACACCAATTAAGCATCCACGTAGATCTGAAAAAGCTTATCTAGCTGCTCTTCCAATTATTGCGGTTTCAGCAAAAACAATTACTGTTAACCCAGGAATGACTGCCGCAGCATTTGAGCATCGCTTTGTAGAAGCTGCTGATAATTCAATTTCAGTAATTATTGATGAACTCACATTCAGCGATAACTCAGCTATTAATGTTAACAAGCGCAATGCTCGTAAGCAACTACAACAAAACAGAGAATTCATCCAAGACTATATGATGGACTGGGCTGAAAACGAATGGTTCTTCTACGACAGCATTAAGTGTAAAAGAGATACTGAAGAGTACATTTTACCTGCAGTTCAAAGAGATGTTATTCTTGGAACAAACTATAACGCAATCCAAACTGGTGCAGCTTATCGCAGTAAATCAGGTGAGGTAAGTGTTACTGACCAGTTAGCTCAAACAGTTGGTTCAATCAACTTCATGAAAGATGAAATTGGCGAACGTGTTACAAACCCAATTGCACACGATAGAGCTGATAAAGCATTCGACGAAATGAGCAGACTGCTTAATAACAATGGTAAAAAATACACACCAACTGATGCAGCTTATGATCCTGCATCTGGTAAAACAGTAATTACTATTGGTTCTCACGACTTTAACGTTGGTGACGAAATCTTTATTGAGCCAGATAGCTTAACATTTACATGTGCTAGAGATGCAAATGCTACTGAGCATTCATATCCAACTAGGGCGTTTATCAACTATACACCTGCAACAGCAGCATACGACGTTGCTACTGGAGAGTTTAGTGCTAACATTGGTCCAAATGCTCTTAAAGCTGGAGACCTTGTAGAGTTTAAACCAGGTTCAATCGTATTTACTTGTGAAATGGATAACAATGTTACTGAGCACCCTGCGCCAGAATCACATCACCCGTTCTATAAAAAGCAAGTAGTTATCGACAGAGTTGAAGGCGAAACAATCTATATGAATGTTGGTGGTATTGCAGACGGTGGCGGTGTTCATACATTCGTCAGCGCAGCAACAGATGCTATCCAAGCTGAAAAGAGACATCCTGCTTGGAAGAAACCAGTAACAATTACTGCAAGAGACGCGACATCAATTACTGTTAATGTTGGCGAGTCAAGCGATACATCAGTACACACCTTCGTATCAGCAACAACAAATGCTATTCGCGAAGCTGGAATGTGGACTGGTAAGTTTACTCCTCAAACAGCAACATATAACCCAATTAGTGGTGAAATGGAAATCACTATTGGTCAGCATGACTTACCAGTTGGTAAATGGATCTCAATTGCTCCAGAATCAATGGTATTTAGCTGTGATGTTGGTGGCGTAACAGGCACTGATGCAGCTCCACTTTACGATCACGTTGCATATAACGAACCAGTAAGAGTAACTGCGGTAACTTCAAATACAATTACTGTTAACGTCGGTAATGCAAATGGTCATGCTAATAACCACACATTCGTAAGTGCGGAAGTTGATTGTATTGATTCAAATGCACTGTACTTCTCAGACCCTGCTAAGGTACTTAAATCATATACACCTACTGACTCAACATACGATCCAGTATCTGGTGAAATGATTATCACAATTGTTGATCACGACCTTACAACTGATGACCATATCGAACTTAATCCATTAAGCTTTGAGTTTAGCTGTAACACAGGTATCGTTCCAGTTGTTGGTACTGATTTCCACCCACGTATTGGTGATAAAGCATACAAATTACCACTTAAAATTTCAGCGGCTAACACGACTACAGTGACAGTTAACTGCGGTAATGCTGGTGCTTATGCAAATACCCACACATTCGTAGCTGCTGATCCAGGTGCGGTTGTTAAAGTAGGAGCAAGTGAGCAAGGTACATATGCTAGCCGTTCACTTCAAAAGAACAAAGGTTATTTACAAGCTGAGATTTCAGCATGGCTTAACGACAATTACTTTATCTATGACAAAGATAAGTGCTCAAGAGACACTGGTTATATTCTCAATGCAGTTGCAAGAGATGTGGCAACCGGTTCTAACTTAAATGCAGTTTACACAGGTATGGGTTACCGTATCGGTACTGTTGGAGCTGATAAAGTAATTAATGAACAGCTTACAGAAACTGTTGGTGCTATTACATGGCTCAAAGGTAAAATGGCAACTGAAGTCTTAACAGACGCAACAGCAATTTCTCGCTCAAATGCATCCTTCGATGAAATCATTGACATTATGCAAAACGGAAATGCTTCAGCTGACGATGTTGATTTTGGTACAGTTGCAATCTCTGACGATGCATTCAAAGCTCGCCAATCATTACAAATTAACAAACAGTTTATCCAAGAAGAAGTAATCGCATGGATGTCAGCAAACCATCCTGGATTTACTTATAACGTCGAAGCTTGTAAGAGAGACTTAGGCATCTTCCTTGATACTGTTGGTTGGGATGTACAGCATGGCGGAAACGCGGCAACAGTCAACAATACAAGACTTTACTTCGAAAATGCATTACCAGTATTAACTGATAACGAAATTGTTCCAACATCAGGTTCATATGACTTTGTATCAGAATTGGCTGGTAAAATTGTACGTGGCGAAGAGTTCACAGCTCTTTCATCTAACACTGCGGTACAATTAGTTGATAGTGCTAATGAATCATACACTCCAACTGATGCAACATATGATCCAGTAACTGGTGAAATGGAAATCACAATTGGTTCCCACACATATGCAGCTGGTGATAAAATTACTATTGACCCAGAAGGTATTACCTTTAGCTGTGGCTTTGGTGGTGGTGGTGTTGATTCACATCCAAATGCAAATGATTCATACTTACGTAAACCATTTACGATTTCATCTGTAACTTCCACAACAATCCTTCTTAATGCTGGAGCAGCTGGAACTAATACAGATCCTCATACCTTTGTATCAGCAACAGCTCAGTGTGTAAGATCAGCTAATATGGCAGAATCATATACACCTTCAAACGTTGCATACAATCACTTGACTGGTGTTATGACAATGACATTAGGTAACAGACATCTATTTGAAAAAGGTGACTATGTTATCTTTGACGAAAATGCAATTACCTTCTCTTGCCCAACATCACCATCTGATCCTACACCAATTAATATCTCACACCCACGCCCAACTGATCCAATCTTTAACAAACCAGTTAGAATTGACTCAGTAACAGAAACAACTGTTACAATGCAAGTTGGAAAAGCTGGTGTTGATAAGGTTCACACATTTGTAAGCTCCTTAGTTGGTGGTGTAAGAAGATCCCTAGATGTAACAATTGCAACTAAGGTAAAAGACCTATTCACAACAATCGCTGAAACCATTAGAGAAAATGATGGTACAGTTGCTGCGGTAATGGAACCAGTATATGCACTTCCATCTAATTACAATGCAACAATTAAAGCACAGTCTGAAAAAATCCTAGGTCAAAAGCCTAAGTACCAAACTGAAATCATTGACTATATTACAGACACATATAATGGCTTAGCATATAACATTGCTAAATGCCCAAGAGATGTTGGCTATATTGTTGACTCTGTATCAGAAGACTTGGAATACGGCGGCGATAGTGCAACAATCTATAATGCTCGTTACTACTTTGAAGGTGCAATCAACGTACTTCCTCAGTATCAGAGAGAACCAACTAGATTAGCTTGGGAACACCTTGCTGATGTAATGGAAAAAGTTGTTACAAATACTGTTAATGAGCCAATCTTTGGTTCGCAGTTTACTCCAACTGGAGCGGTATACAACCCAGTAAACGGCATGATGGAAGCCACAATTGGTTCCCACACATTACAGATTGGTGACCATGTTTGGTTTAAACCACAGGGTATTACATTCAGCTGTGACAATGGAAGTGGTGTACAAAACCACGCATCACCGGAAGCACATCACAGATTCTATAACAGAGCATGCCCAATTATTGGTATCACTGGAACAACCATCACAATGTGGGTTGGTAATGCTGGAGCATACACAGGTGCTCATACATTCGTAAGCGCATTATCTAATGCAATTAGTGAAATCACTGGTAACCTTGAATACCAAGATGTTTCAGGATTTGCTGCTGATGCTGCTACTGGTACTGAAGCTAAGAGACTTACAAATGTAATTTCTGATATCGTTGACGATCGTTACGTAATCCCAGATTACACAGGCTCACTTGATATTACACAAAAGCCAGAAACAAGAATCTTAGGATTGCCAACAGCGAATGCAGCTACTGCACCTCTTATGGATCCAGCAAGAACATTTGCTCGTAAAACATTACAATGGAACAGAGCGTTTATCCAAGAAGAAGTTGTACGTTTTGTACGCGACAACAACTATTCATATGATGAAGACAAATGCGCAAGAGACGTTGGATTTATTATTGACGCTGTTGCAAGAGATGTTGAAACTGGATCTGATTATCCTTCCAAGTATTATGGTAGAGCTTACCGTGTAGGTACAGTTGGTGCTGATAAAGTAATCGAAGAGCAATTAGCAGAAACTATTTCAGCTATTGAATATGTAAGAGATGATATTTTACCAAGATTAACTGGTACACCTCTTACAGCAGCAACTCAAGCGTTTACTAACATTATCGGTATTATGACTGATGGAACAACTGGGTTGACATACTCTAGCTTTGGAACAGGTAATATCGGTAATACTAATGCTAACGCAACAACTGGCTTACAAGCTAACAGAGCATTCTTACAAAAAGAAGCTACAGCATGGATTAACTTACAGATTGCTAACAATGCAGCTGGGTTCGTAGGATTAGTATACAACCAAGCTAAATGTGAAAGAGATGTTGGATTCATGATTGATGCGGCATCGTTCGATATTAGACATGGTTCTAATGTTGCGATGAGAGACTTTGCAAAACTTTACTTCGAAAATGGAGTGAATGTTGGTTTACCTGCAGAGCAGAGAGCTCCAACAGCAGCGGCATTTGCACACATTGCTGATATCGCTGAAAAGGCAGTATTGAAACAGTCAATTACTCCAACAACTGGTAACGTACTCACCGCAGACACAAACTTTGGTAACGTGGTCGGCCAAACAGGTGCTGATGTTGAAAACCTTATCCTTATTGTAAGAGATATTATTGCTGAGGATTCCTTAATTAATCTTCCTCAAATCCAAGAAGCTCAAACAACTGCAGGCGCAGCTCAGAACTACAACGAAGCTGCAGCGGTTACGATTATTAGAGATCGTAAAGCACCACTTGGAGCAGCGGTTGTTCAATACCTTGCAGACAACTTCCACTTCCTAGAGTATAGTGAAGAACGTTGCCGAAGAGATGTTGGTTATATTGTTGATGGTATCAGCCATGATATTCAGTACGGTGGTAACACTGCTACTCATGGAAATGCTGAACTTTACTTTAAAAATGCTATTAACTTATTACCAATGGATCAGCGTAGAGCAACAAAAGAAGCATTTACTCATATGTCAAAAGTTGTACGTTGGGTAACACGTAATGAAATGGTACCTCGTAAACTTGGCCGTCAATGGACTCCATCTACAGCTACATACGATCCAGATACCGGAATCTTTACTGCAACACTTGGCGCAAACCATAACTTAAATATTGGGGATCACGTAATTATTGCACCTGAGAGCATTGTGTTTACATGTTCCTTAGATGGTAATGTTGCTGAACATCCATCGCCAGAAGCAGGTGATCCATACTTTAACGCTCCAATGTTAATCACTGCAAAAGATGCAACAACCATCACAATGCAGGTTGGTAAAGTTCCTTATGGTAAAGGTGGTGGAGCTCATACATTCGTCAGAGCTTCTAAAAATGCTATCACTCATGTGACAGGAAACCACGTTAAACAAGAAATGCCATCCATCGCAGCCAGAAGAGAAATTGCAAACGAAGCAATGGAACTTGGTATGATGGTAGCAAATATCGCTGATGATAATGATGCAAGCAAATTACCATCCAGAAGAGATCCACATATTGCATGGATCGAAGCTGATATGTTAGCTGCTAAAAACATCATTGATGATAATACCACAATGGTCGCAGATGAGTTGCAAACTTATATCTACGAAACTTATAATGGTATCAGCTACGCCAAAGAGAAATGTCGCAGAGATGTTGGCACTATGGTTGACGCACTATCACACGATATGAACTACACAACTAACTGGGCATCCCTCAGAACTGCAGAACTTTACTTTGTAAATGCTACTTCAATCTTACCAGCAGATCAAAGACAACAAACTGCTACATTCTTCGGTGAGATGGCTTCCCTAGTATCATTGGTTGCACAAAGAGCTGCGGCAAATACAGCGCTTATGAGTCATACATCGGTTGTACAGGATATAACAACACACGACGCAGCAACAGCTGTTGAAGGTGAAGAAGCTGCAGACTTAGTAAGAATTGTTGAAGATACAATTAGAAGAGATAGCATGGACGGTATGCCATCAGTTGTTGAGCCTAACACTTCTTGGGTTGACAATAGTAAGGTATGGGCTGCGAAACAAATCAATGATAATCTTGATGAATTGGCTGACGACGTTACTCAGTTCTTGAAAGATACATTTACAATTATTGATTACTCTAAAGCAAAATGTCGTAGAGATGCTGGTTATATCCTGGATGCTATGTCTTGGGATCTTAACTATGGCGGTAACCTTGCTACAAGATGGAATGCAGATTTCTACTATTGGAATAATGAGCTAAGAGTTCCAGAAGATACAAGAGTTGCTACAGCTCAAGCTTATCGTCAACTTGGCCGTATTGTAAAAGATGTAGTAGTTGGAGAATATCCAGGTCAAAGAATCCGCTCAGAGCTTGGTACAGATGTACAAGCAAAACAAGCTGATGACTTAGGAATGATTCTTTATAACGCTCTATTCTATAACACACCAAAAGCTCTTGGTCCAACAATTGAACCTAACTTTGCGTGGGAAACAGACAAGACATTCAAATTTGCGAAAGATATTCTATCTAACAATAGAACAAGACTGCAAAAAGAAGTACAAAGATTTATTACTTCTGAATATAAATTTATTGACTTACCAAAAACTTACCGTGATGCTGGTAACCTACTTAAAATTATACAAAACGATTTCAGATATGTTAACCCTGCGGTTGCTGTCTCTGGATTGTATAATGAAGTTGGTGCTGGTGCTGATAAGGCAACAAGATCATTTGCCGCAGCATTGTTTAACATTAATGCTGAGCATGTATTCCCAGTGTTTAATCCACCAGAAACATTTGCTGACTGGAGAAAACTACGCTTTAAAGGAACTGTGGTAGATGCAGCAGCAAGAGATGCATTAACAGGCGTCAAGCGTTGGGAAGCATACATTATTCCAGTTAATAATAATGCAAACCGTTACGTTGGTGAGATCTGGTATTGGACAGGTGTTACATGGGCAAGCGCAGGAAATAATAACACCGACTTGTTATATTCCTTCTATTCTGCCTGGGAAAAGATGAGAGACTATATAAATAACAATATCGCACCGGATCAAGAACACAGAAATATGGTAACCGAATTGATTGATAACGTACTTATAGACTCAGTAATTAGGCCGAACTTCTTGGCATTTGGATCTCTTGTTGAATCCATTGCTCACCAGTTCAACGGTGCTTCTGCTGGTGTTAACAGAAACGCGTTACCACTCAACTTTAGAAACATTGGTGCAGCGATTGGTGCTACTGCTTCCGTACTTTCGGAAAATGGTGGTAGAATCAGATGGTCAGGATCTGACGAATTAAACAACCAGTACTTTGCAAGAGGTCTAAGAATTAATGGTAGAACAGGTCGAATCGAAGGCCGACCATTTACCTCATCAGTTCGTAAACTTGCAAGACGTGCATCTAACTCAAGGGCATCACTATAATGGCTATTACAACGATTAATACAACTCAGGCGCCCGACGCAAAACCGGTCGCCAAATCCTTTACCTTATCTACTAATTGGCAAACAATGATTGAAGTTCCAAACTACGAAGTTCCAGAACTAGTGTTTGGTGGTTCAACAACAGTAGAACCAGGCGTTGGCGAAGTTATTTCACCGTTAATGCTCTGTAACTTTACCGCAAATACTGTTGCGGTTGATGTTAGAACATATAGATATGATTTAAATGATACTTTTTGGATTGTAAGAAACATGCAGATTCCAGCATATGATACAGTCCCACTACCGCTTAACGGTCAGTTCTTTAAATCTGGTGATTTATTAGAATTAAAAACAGACACAAACTTAGCGGTTGATGCGACATTGTCGTTTACACTCGGTCAGTCTGAGGAGGATGACGTATAATGCCATTTAGATCACTTAGTGGAAGCCGAATAATTGGGCAGGGTACTCCGCAACCAGTACCTATTCAATTAGATCCAGCTCCGTACAAAGGTGCCCTTGCCTTTGGTACGGATAATCTGGTCTATGTTTCCGACGGAACAGCTTGGAATGCAATTGGGGCGGGAACACAAGGTACAACTGGTATCCAAGGAGATGCTGGTAACCAAGGTGTACAAGGTACTTATGGACCTGGTTTTACAATTATCGGGTCGGTACCTGATGTTAACGTAGATCCACCAAACGACGAACAACTTACTCTTAATACTGCCTTTCCTGGTGCAAATACTGGTGACGGTGTTATTGATAATACTGATGATGAGCTTTGGATTTATGACGGCGCAACTTGGGTAAACTTCGGATCCTTCCGTGGTGTACAAGGTTTCCAAGGTGTACAAGGTCTGCAAGGATTTCAAGGTACCATTGGTGAAGAAGGTATTCAAGGTAGTCGTGGTTTCCGTGGTTTCCAAGGTACTCAGGGTATTCAAGGCGATACTGGTTTACAGGGTTTACAAGGTATTCAAGGTAACCAAGGTACGCAGGGCCCACAAGGTACTCAAGGCGTTCAAGGTTTTCAAGGATTACAAGGTGACTTGGGTAACCAAGGTACACAAGGTCCACAATCTATTCAGGGTACTACGGGTATCCAAGGTGATGTAGGTATTCAAGGTATGCCTGGCGATGACGCTGGCATGATTGTTCAATATAACGTATCACATCAATTTGCTGAGCCATCACCCGCAACTGGCGGGTTTATGTATTTCGACTCTCCTGCAGCTGATACTGGTAACTTAACTGGTGTAAGCAAAATTTGGATTTCAGATTCAGACACATTCAATATTGACTTAACTGCATATTTTACTGCAATTGACGCATCATCGTCTACTAATAAAGCTGTGATGAAAGTTACATTACGAGATAATCCTTCTAAATATATTATCTTCAATATTACAGAACTTACTGATGATGGCAACTATTGGGATATGGATGCCTCTTATGTATCAGGTACTGCTTTAAAAGAAGATTTTGTTGCAGAAAATCCAGGTAATCCAGGTACATATATTTCTCTTCCTTGTATTGTAGCATTTAGTATTGCTGGTGATAGAGGTTTCCAAGGTGTACAAGGTCCACAGGGAACTCAAGGCGTACAGGGTGTGCAAGGTCTTCAAGGAGACCAAGGTGTACAGGGAGTACAAGGGGATCAAGGCGTACAAGGTGTTCAAGGTAGCTTAGGTTTACAAGGTGAACTAGGTTTCAGTGGCGGTCTAACATTTAACTTTGATTATAATAGTTCTACTACCGAAGGGTTCCCAGGTCTTAATCAATGGTTACTTAACGATGCAGACGTTACACAAGCATCAAAGCTTTACATTGACGATTTAACCAACACTGGCCGAAGAGTTGATGGACTATTTAATTACTTAGATACACTTACAAGTAATCCAAAAGGTCAAATTTTTATCAGAACGCCAAAAAATAATGGCACTGACGAATATGAATTTGTCATTTATAACTTCAGTAATTGGACATGGTCACCTACTGGTACAGGCGCTGACTGGGGACACTTTGATGTTTCATGGGTAGCAAGCTCTACACTTGGTGGAACAGATGCTTCTCCTGGAACAAGCTGGACTTCAGGCGCTGTACCAACTTATGGTGTCACAGCAATTGTTGACTTTATTCCTTCAGGCCAAAGAGGTATGCAGGGCGTTCAAGGTATGCAGGGTACAACTGGTATCCAAGGTTTATTAGGTAACCAAGGTATTCAAGGGGATCAAGGTGTTCAAGGTTTCCAAGGCACGCAAGGCTTCCAAGGTGTTCAGGGTGACGTTGGTGTTCAGGGTATTCAAGGAACTACTGGTATTCAAGGTGATACAGGTTTCCAAGGTTTACAAGGACATGGTGGTAACCATGGTGGATTAACATTTGAATGGAACTTTGATGCTGACTTAACTGCTCAGTCTAATCCAGGTGCAAGCAAATGGAAAATCAACAGTGGTAATATTACAACAGCTACAACACTGACTATTGATGACTTACCTCTCGATAACTTTGCAGAAGATATTGATGGTATTTTTAATTACTTGCAAGGTAATCCATCTTCAATTAAAGGTCAAATCTTTATTGAAAGTCAGCATGACGACAATGGACCTCCAGGTCACCACTTTGTAGTATATGAATTTACAGATTTTACTTGGGATGCTTCAGGTAATTCTTGGGGTTGGTTTGATATTAACTACGTTGAATCGTCAAGTGTAACTGCAAATGATTGGAACACGGTTGTTACAGACCACGGACCAAAAACTGTTATTAACTTTATTCCGGCCGGTCTAACTGGTACACAGGGTATGCAAGGTACAACTGGTATCCAAGGTGATATTGGTTTCCAAGGTATCCAAGGCGACCAAGGTGTGCAGGGTATTCAAGGAGTCCAAGGCAACCAAGGTGCACAAGGTGTAGCTGGTGCGTTCGGTGGAGCATCATTTGAATATGATTATACACCTGATGCAACACCTACAGGGCCTGCAGCCGGTGTTCTTAAATTTAATAACGCTGATATTAGTGCTGCAACTGTTCTTCGTATCAACGAAGTAGATGCTAATGGTAATGATATTGAAGCATTCTTAAGAACAATTGATGATTCTTCAAGTGCTACAAAAGCATATATCAAACTTATTTCAATCGCCGATCCAACAGAATTTGCATTATATGCACTTACAGGATCCGCTGAGCCAGGTGCATACTTTAATTTGAATGTTACTTGGATTTCAAGTTCAACAAATATGGATGCGACATATCTTACAAGTAACGTTGATGTTATAGTTACATTTGCTAGAACTGGTGATTCTGGTATCCAAGGTTTACAAGGTATGCAAGGTACATTGGGTATTCAAGGTGACTTGGGTATTCAAGGTTCTGACGGTGCCGGTTCTCAAGGTATCCAAGGTGTACAAGGCGACTTAGGTTTCCAAGGTACGCAGGGTTTCCCAGGTCCTATCGGTCCGCAGGGTGCTCAAGGTACTGACGGTTTACAAGGTGGTCCTGGTTTCCAAGGTTCAACCGGTGGATTCGGCGGTGTAACCTTTGACTATACTTATAGCACAACTACAACAACCACGGCTGATCCAGGTGTTGGTTATATCAGATTCAATAACGCAGCTCTTGCATCAGCTACAGAAATGGCTATTGATGACCGCGATGATGGTTTCAATAACTTAGCTGCTTTCTTACAAACAATTGATGATTCAACAAGCCCAATTAAAGGTCACTTTAAAGTTTCTGAAAAGACAGATCCAAATGATTTTGCAATCTTTACAATTTCAGGATTAGTAGATGAAGCTGGTTGGTTTAGAGTACAGTGTGCTAATATTACTCAGTCACTTACAAACTTTGCAAACGATGAAGATATTATTATTACGTTTGCTAGAACTGGTGATATTGGTCCAGATGGTCCTCAAGGTGTACAAGGCTTTGAAGGTTTCCAAGGACCAGGCGGTTTACAAGGTGGCGGTGGTGGCCAAGGTACTCAAGGTCCACAGGGCATGCAGGGTACCCAAGGTTTCCAAGGTACACCAGGATTTATTGGTGGAGACGGTACACAGGGTTTCCAAGGCTTCCAAGGTATTCAAGGCTTCCAAGGTGTTGGTGGTGTTGATGGTAACGAAGGCGGACAGGGTGTACAAGGTATCCAAGGTTTATTAGGCGAAGGTGCACAAGGTATTCAGGGTGAAAGTGGTGCTCAAGGTATTGCTGGTATCGGTGCTACTGGTATTCAGGGTTTCCAAGGTATCCAAGGTGATGCAATCCAAGGTATGCAAGGTTTACAAGGTGATCCAGGTCCTCCAGGTGCTGGTAACCAAGGTATTCAAGGTCTACAGGGCTTCCAAGGTACTATAGGCGACCCCGGTTTCCAAGGTGTACAAGGTATTCCAGGCGCAGGCGATGCAGGTGTACAGGGTGTACAAGGTATTGATGGTGATCCAGGTGTTCAAGGTTTCCAAGGTATCGGCGGTGATGGTAACCAAGGTGTTCAAGGTTTCCAAGGTGCTGGCGGTATTGGTGCTGATGGTATCCAAGGTAACGACGGTGTACAAGGTACTCAAGGTATTATCGGTGAATCTGGTGTTGGTGGTACTCAAGGTGTTCAGGGTTTCCAAGGCTTCCAAGGTAACCAAGGTACTGAAGGTGGATTAGGTAACGTAGGTGCTCAAGGCCACCAAGGTACACAAGGTGATTTTGGTTTCCAAGGACCTCCAGGTGTCGGTTCGCAGGGTATTCAAGGTGGCCAAGGTGTACAAGGTGATCTTGGTATTCAAGGTTTCCCTGGTCAAGGTACACAGGGTATCCAAGGTACTCAGGCTGCTCAAGGTGTTCAAGGTGAACGTGGTTTCCAAGGTACGCAAGGTGCGCAGGGCTTTGGTCCAGAAGGTGCTGTTAACAACATCCAAAACGTTCACGAAACCAGTGTACAAGATACTGCATTGTTCATCACAATGGTTGAAGGTGGGTCTACTACCCAGCCACTTAGAGCAACAACTGGTCCTAACCCTGGTAGTGAATCCAACTTCTTCTATACGTCAGATGTTGACGAGCTTACAGTAGAAAATATTCAAACTGAAGGTAACTTAGTAGTTGAAGGTACAGCAACATTTAATGGATCGGTTGAAGGATTTACTTCTAACCTATTCTTCCCAACGGATGTTTTCTTAGGATTCGGTGGATCAGCAGGTGTACCAACAGCTGAGCTTGGTTACAACGGTTCTTCTTCAAGCTTAGTTGTGGATGTTAACACAGCTGTTATGAGTGCATTTAGAATTAGAAATACTTCTACTAATGCTTCCATATTCACAATGAATACGGCAGACGGATCTTTTACTGCAACTGGTAATATCGAAGCTAACTCAGACGAAAATCTTAAAGAGAACATCGAAACTATTAACGATGCACTTCTTAAAGTGAATGAGTTAAGAGGTGTTTACTTTGATATGAAAGCACATCCAGGCAAACGTAATACTGGTGTTATTGCACAAGAAATGGAAAGAGTATTACCTGAAGTTGTTTCAACAAACCCAGAAGACGGAATCAAGAGTGTTGCGTATGGTAACGTAGTTGGCCTTCTGATTGAAGCAATTAAAGAACTTAAAGAAGAAGTCGACCAATTAAAAGGTTGATACATGTTTTTAAGTCCAAATTGCGATAATTAAAAAGAGGGGGGCTTAATGCTCCCCTTTTCTATAGCACCATTATTATAAATAAAGAAAAATGGTCCATTCAAAAGAGATTAACAAATGAGTTCTCAAGCAAATATTTACATAGATCAAGGCACTGATTTCAGACTTACCATCGAGCTTTTCGATGAGGACGATCTCGACTTACCTATTAATGCTTATACTTTTTATAGTGATATAAGAAAACTTTATTCTACTAAAAGAGCGGCAGAATTTGAAATACAAAAAAATGAAAATGATATAACACTTGTATTAGATTCCGATACAACAATCCAGCTTACACCTGGTAAATACCAATATGATGTTTTAATGAGGAAGCCAACGGGAGAAATTTCCAAAATTGTCAACGGGTTGGCAATCGTTATATCAACCATCACGGAGGTATAAAGGGTGACTGTTAAAGTTAGAGTCGGCCAAACTAAAAACGTACGTTTAGTAGCGTCTGGCGAGAAAAGACCTGTCATTGTACCAGATTCAATTACCTTAGGTGTTGATACAGTTGGTGAATATGTAGGAAAAATAGATGCTGGTGCAGCAATTGTTGTTACACCAGAAACAAACATTGAAACCGCAAACCTAGTAATATCTCATGCTATTACAACCACACAATCTAATACGATTAATGGCGCATTAGAGTTTGTAAGTAACGCTACGTTAGATCAATTTGGTCACGTCACAGGTTTTAGTAATACTGCTTTAAGTTCAGCAAACTTTAGTGCTAATAATGGAGTTATTTCTTCTCAAAACATAACGTTTGGTAATACTGATATTACGCTTGGCGAATCTACAGATCGTATAATGGGTCTGGATAGATTACAAATTGGTACTATTGATATTCAAAACGATACAATAGATTCACAGGGTAATGTTGCTTTCACAATGACAGATCCTTTGGGAACCTATTCATTTGGTGTACGTCGAATTATTGATGTTGATAACCCGATTACAGCTACAGATGTTGTTAACAAAAGATATTTAGAAGCAGAAATTGAACGTATTGAGAATACGGTTAAAATTGTTGCTGATCCTATTTTAGACACAGATGCTACTAACAAAAGATATGTTGATGCTTTAATTCAAGGTTTAATTGTTCGTCCGTCAGCACTTGCTGCAACTACTGCAGATCTTGGTGGTACATTTGAAAGTGGTAATACATCTTACGCGTCAACAATCACATTAGATCCAATAGCAATTCTTTATATCGATGACGTTACATCCTGGGATTTAGGTGACAACTTAGTTGTTAAAGACCAAAATAATCCTTGGGAAAACGGTTCATATGACGTTGTTCAGGTTGGTAGTGCAAATACTGAATGGGTATTCCAAAGAACTGAGTGGGGTAACCAAAGCTATGAAATGCCTGGCTCATATGAGTTTGTTACAGACGGTACAGTAAACGGTGGTACAGGTTGGGTTATAACTGTTAACGATGCTTCAACCTTTAATATCAATGTTGATGCTATTAATTGGACTCAATTCCAAGGTGAAGGTACGTTTACAGCAGGTCGTGGTTTAACACTTAATGGTACACAATTTATAGTAGATAAGATCCAAGATATTGAACAAATTTCTGGTGATGGTGCTATTATTCTACCAGTTGGTGACTCTACAACAAGACCTACACCAGCATCTGGTATGATTCGATTTAACAACGTTGATGGACAGTTTGAAGGTTACGACGGTGTTGCATGGTCAGGCCTTGGTGGTACAATTGACTTAGACCAAGATACTCGCATCGAGGCTGAAGATACAGCTGGCGATGATAACGATGAATTAAAATTCTTTACAGGTGGAACTCTTTCTGCTAAGTTTGATGCTAATGAGGCTAACTTTTATGGGAACGTAGTAATCGCTGGTAATATTACCGTAGGCGATGCAAATACAGACTCAATTACAGTTGCTGCTGATTTTGAATCAGATCTTATACCAAATGACGATAGAACATATGCCCTCGGTTCAGAAGCTAAAAATTGGAATAAACTTCATGTAGATACAATTGAAAGCAGCGATCGTATTATTACATTCGGTGGGACTGGCGCGATTGCTGTACCATCTGCTAATACAGGCTTAAGACCATCTGGCCCTCCAGGCATGTTACGCTTTAACTCTGTTGAAAATAGATTCGAAGGTTATGATGGTATTCAATGGTCAGGATTGGCCGGATCTGTTATTGACCTTGATAGAAATACTTATATTATTGCTGAAACGTCAGCAGGTGCTGATAACAACCAATTAGATTTTTATACTGCTGGTGTTCAAAGATCTCAAATAGACGCTGACGGAACAACTCGTTTCGGTTTAGGTCTTAACAAAGTATTAATTGATTATACCACAGGAAACATAACTGTCAATAGTCAAATTGGTTCTGCCAGTGATTTAATTTTAAATCCTGCTGGTAATATTGATGTTGCTAATAATACTGTAACAGGCTTGGCTTCCCCTGTCAACCCCACTGATGCAGTTAATTTATCTTATCTTGACAATCAATTCTCGTCTGGTTTAACAATTGTTGATAATGCCAACACTTATACCGATGGTGTTAATCTTCTTGCAAGTCCAACAATTGAAATTGGGCGTGGTCTGGAACTTGAAAACTTAGACTCAGCAAATAATACTTTTAAAATTGGACTAGATGTTACTGGTGCAACACCTGGCTTATATGGTCAAGATGGTTTTGCTCCAAGATTTAGACTTCTTCCAGACGGTCGTATTGACTTTGTTACAGACATTCCAATCGAGCTTCAAGCTAACGCGATTCCAAACTTTACAGAAACATCTCGTGATATTATCGCGCAAATGTTTACATTAGCTAATGCTAATAACGAAGGCATTATTGCAGTTAATGATGACTTTAACGATGTTTTAAATCTAAAAGCTGCTAACTGGATTCTCAATTTAACTGGCGATGTTGTTGGTTCAAATACAATTACAAGACTATCAAATACAGATATTGATTTAAGTATTACTGATGCTTATGTAACACAATTATCAGGTGATGCAAATTCTGGTTTAACCACCACGAGCGTTTCAAACAACGTAGTACTTACAGTTGACTATACACACTTAGATACTGTTTATGCAAACCTTGCTGGTGCTACATTCTCTGGTGATATTGAAGCTCCAAGATTTGTTGATAGTGATAACACAACCTTCTACTTAGATCCGGCCGGCGAATCACGTTTAAACAAAGTTGACCTTGGTTATGGCTCTACGTTTTCTCAACTGCGATTCCGCGATGGACCTGGCTCATTTTCTGTTATGTATGGCCAAGGTGGTAAACTTGGTATTCTTGACAATACATTCAACTATGCTGTTTATGCAGAAAGATCTACAGGCGACTGGATTGTAAAAAGAAACGTCGAAGCTCAAAGATTTATTGATGCAGATAGTACATCTTATTTCTTACATCCAGGTGGAACTGACTCATTATTCAAAGCACTTCAAGTTGAAAACAATTTAATTGCTGGTAATATATCAGTAATTGATAGTGAGATTTCAACAACTTCTGGGGATATTACATTAAACCCAGCGGGCAATCTTAGCCTTAATAGTAATTTAATTACAAATGTAGCAGACCCTGTAAGCGCACAGGATGCAGCAACCAAAACATATGTTGATAGTGTTGCACAAGGTTTAAGAATTATTCCAGCAGCTCTTGCTGGTACAACTGCAGATTTAGGCGCTGTTTATAGTGCAGGAACTCTTACTGATGCTTCGGCTAACACAAGTGCATTTGCAGTTGACGGTGTTACAGACTGGAGCATTGGCGATAAGGTATTAGTTAAGGATCAAACTAACCCATCAGAAAATGGCTCTTATGAAGTCACGACTGTTGGTGATGCGTCAAATGCTTGGGTACTTACTCGAGGCGAATACTTTAACGAAACATCTGAAATTCCAGGTGCTTTCCAATTTATAACTGACGGTACTGTAAATAATGGTACTGGCTGGGTTGCTCAAGTAGCTGATGCAGAAACTTTTGTATTAGATACTGATGATGTAACATTCTATCAATTCTCAGGTGCGGGTACATACACGGCCGGAGAAGCTTTAACATTAACAGGTACCGAGTTTTCTGTTACTAATCCAAATATTTTGTTTGGCGCAGATAGTGGTAATACTGATATTGTTACGTTAGGTGAAACAATTATTATAGCTGGTGGAGAAGGTGTTGATACAACAGTATCAGATAACAACATTTCAATAGCTGTTAATGAATTAGATGGTGGATCATTTTAATTTTTAATTAGGTATATACCTATTATAACATAAGGACATAGATATGTCAACAACTATTAAGCTCCGTAGGAGTGCTATTGCAGGTCGTATTCCAACTACGGCACAATTAGAACTTGGCGAATTGGCGATTAACACCCAAGACGGTAAGATCTATTTTAAAAAATATGACTCAGTATCCAACACTGAAAGTATTATTGACATATCGTCAAACTTAGATGCAGCCGCAATTCTTGCAGAGCTCATCACAGTTGACGGTCCGTCCTCAGGCCTTGATGCAGACCTATTAGATGGTCAAGAAGGCACCTATTACTTGGATTGGGGAAACTTCACCAACACAGCAACAGGCGTTACAGCCAACACATATGGTTCATCTACCGCCATTCCAGTACTTACTGTTGATGCTGACGGTCGAATTACATTAGCCAATACAGCACCAATTGCAGGCGTAGATAATACTGAATGGACTACAGCAAATAGTACATTTACTATCCGCACGGCAGATGGTGGAATATTCGATACTCAAATCAATGAGTTCCATGATTTAACTGTAAATGGTAATGTAGCAATCCAAGAAACAATGACAGCAAATAACATTGTTGTTGCTGAACATATTATCGCTGGTAGCCTTTCTGTTCTAGGTAATATTGATACACCAAACCAAACAGATTCTGGAAACTTAATAGCTAACTCAGCTGTTATTGAGCACCTCACAGTTAACAACGACATAATTGTAAATGGATTAGTCGATGGGCGAGACGTTGCTGCAGATGGCGCAGAGCTTGATGGATTAACTGTAACACTTACAGGCAAAGTAACAGGCACAGGAAATAATGACCTGTCTGGTACAATTGCGTTTGATACAGAACTTGCAAACACTGGTGTAACGGCTGGTATATATGGATCTTCTACCGCTATTCCAGTATTTACTGTTGATGAAGATGGTAGATTAACCACAGCAAATACAACTCCAGTTGCCGGCGTAGATAACTTCTCATATGCTGCTGCAAATAACACAATTACTTTAGAGACTGGCGATGGCTCAATCTTTAATATCCAAACTGAAACAGAAGTTACGTTATCTGGTAAAGTTACAGGTACAGCCACTGCAACAGACGGTAATTTAAGTATTGCTACAGAGCTTGCAAACACTGGTGTTACTCCTGGATCATATGGTACAGCTTCACAAATTCCAGTAATCACTATTGATGAAGATGGTAGAATCACTGCTGCAAGTAATACTGCGGTGGCAGGTGTTGAAGATACTAATTGGTATTCAGCAAATAACACGTTTGCGATTGAAACTGGAGATGGTTCAGTATTCAATACTGTTATCAACTCATTTAATCAAATCACTGCAAATACTATAAACGGCAGAGATGTTACAGCCGACGGCAATAAGCTTGACGGGATTGAAGATAATGCTACAGCTGACCAGACACCAGCAGAAATCCTTGCAGCTCTTTTAACGGTTGACGGTGATGGATCAGGACTTGATGCTGATACTATTGACGGTTATTCAGCTTCTGAAATTCTTGATGCTGCTGCTAATAACGCGGCTAACTTAATTGGCGCTGGTAATATTACAATCACCGCAAACAATGGATTAAGTGGAGTTGCAGAGTTTAATGTTAACACGGCAAATAACGAATCGTTTACAGTAGAGCACGGCGACACATCAGGTGTTGTTGATGTTTCTTTAGCGTTAGGTCGAGCAATTACTGGGTTAACATTTGATACTTTTGGCCACGTACAAAGTACATCAACTACAGACTTTAAGGATTTCTTCTATACAGAAACAGAAGCTGACGCAAACTTCGTAGACATCACTGGTGATACAATGACTGGTGACTTAGTGGTTCAAGGTAATATTGACCAAAACGAATCGCGCTTTGTTTCAACAACTGTAAATACATCAAGCACAAGTCAAGCTACGCTTTACGGTTTTGGAGGATCAACTTATGCAGCAATGGAACTTTCTATTACTGCGATACAAGGATCTAATTCGCATATCACAAAATTACTTGTTACACACGATAGTGCTACCGCAATTGCCACAGAATACGGGTCAGTTTTCACATCATCTGAATTAGCGTCTTATGATGTTGGTATGACATTTGGAAACGTACAAATTTTAGCCACACCTGCTACTGCTAACTCAACAGATTTTAAAATTGTTGGAACTTTGATTAGCTCATAATATTATAAATATAAGAAAAACGCCTAACTGGGGAGAGTGAACCGAATGGCTAACGATAAAAAATTCATAGTAAAAAACGGCCTGCAATCTGAGAACAATGTTCTTGTCGGTACATCTACTGATGATGGATCAAATAAGTTACAGGTTGATGGATCCTCGATCTTCACAAATGACAGCGGTGGACAAGTTATTGCCACAATGGTTGGTGATAGCAGCAACTTACAAATTATCAATCCTTCATTTGGCGACTACGAAATCACAAACAGTGGTCAAAACAACGGGATTAAATTCTATAACGATACTGATGGTATTGAAGTTGTTTATAACAACTCAGTAGATTTAGAATTTTCAAGTACAGGTATTGACTTTAAGCGCGAACCACAGTATTTAGGTAACGTGTTTTGGAACGCTGGTAATGACGGTGCAGGCTCAGGCCTCGATGCTGACTTATTAGATGGAATTGATTCACTCCGATTCCTACGCAGCGATGAAGACGATACCTTTGATGGTAACCTAACAATCACTGGTGATTTAACCGTATCAGGTAACACAACTTATATCAATACCGAACAGATTTTAATTGCAGATAATTTAATCACACTCAACTCAAACTTTACGTCTGGTGTTCCGACAGAAAATGCTGGTTGGGAAGTACTTCGTGGTGATAGCGCTAATTCATCTTTACAATGGGATGAAACAAATGATTGGTTTAAACTTATTTCAGCTGGTACAGACTTAGGTCGTATTATTACAACAGCGGATGAGGGCTCAGGTAACGGGTTTGATGCAGACACTGTTGACGGATTAGAAGCAGAGCAATTCCTGCGTGCTGACGCAGATGATACTGCCACTGGTAATATTGTAATTGAAGGCGACTTAACTGTTGGCGATGGTAACGGTACAGCTAGCCTTAAAATGGCTGGATCCGGTGCACAAAAAACTCTTGCTGCAACAGGCGGTGAAATTGGTTTCTTAAATTCATCTTTTAACTTTGCAATTAAAGTTAAAACTGACGATGATATCGAAGTGCGCGATAACATTTTAGCACAAGAATTTGTAGACTTAAATGATAGTACATACAAAGTAGTTCCTTCCACAGCCTCAATCATGAACAATATTGATTTAGAAGGTGGAATACGTCATAACGGAAATACTACAACTCAGATTAATTTTCCATTAGATAATAGAATTGGTTTTAGTCTCGACGGAAGTTCAATCGGTTTAATGACGACAACATATTTCTATTACAATGGAGATATTTACGCAAATAAACTTATTGACAACGATGATAATAGCTATTATATTGACCCAGATTCTTCATCTGTTTTAAATACAGTTGGCATTGACTCAGAGATTTTCCATAACGGAGATGCGGATACTAAAATCGCGTTTGCTACCGATACTATTAATTTAGCTACAGGCGGCACTACGAGATTAGCAATTACAGACGCGGCTGTTACATCAAGTGTTGATTTAGTAGCCCCAAGATTATTAGATTCAGATAATAACTCATATCTTGTAGATCCATCAGGTACTTCAATTGTAAGCCAAATTCAACTTGACGATTACGTTACTCATAATGGTAACCTTACGACACGTTTTGGTTTTAAAGCAAATGATGATTATATTATCGATATTGCTGGAAGCGAAAAGCTTTCTGTTAATGCAACAAGAGCTGATTTTACAATTCCAGTTTATGCTTCCCAGTTTGTAGATACAGATAATAATAGTTACTTCTTAGATCCAGCGTCTACTTCAGAATTAAATACTGCTAATTTTTATAGCGGCGCAGCAAACAACTCAATCAATATTGGTATTGGATCTGCTGAAAGATTTAACATTGATGTTACAGATACACAAGGTTATATTCGATATATCCAAGATGAAGGCGGTGGTATTGACCACTCTGTTAATTTTGAAATCATATCTTCAAGTGTTGGGTTAAACAGATTTAACTTTAATCGTCCAATTAATGCTGGCGGAAACTCAATCACTGCTGGGTTTGGTGTATTTACGAGTGGTGTTTACTCTCCTATCTATTACGATTACGATGATGAAACATACTATGCGGATTATAACAACACTGCAGTTTCTATTAAAATGGCAGGTCAAGCTATTGGAGGTAACGGCACAGCTGCTTTACCAACATACTCGTTTGTTTCTGATCCTGATACTGGTATGTATCGCAGAACAACTAATAGCATTGGTTTTTCAGCTGGCGGTTCAGAACAGCTTAGAGTAAATACTAATAATGTTGTTGCTGCAACGGCTATGCAGGCTCCAATATTCTATGATGCAGGCGATACTAATTATTACGCAGATCCTGCTTCAACCTCTGTAATGTCACAAATTGATATTGATGACTATATCAGACACAAAGGTAATACAATATCTTACTTTGGTTTTGATGCTGCAAACTCTTATGGATTATGGTTGAATAACGTCAAGCAATTAAATATGGATCTTGATTCTGCTGATTTTACTCAGCACGTTTATTCTCCTCGTTTTTATACAAACGACTATTTAACTCATAATGGTGACGAAAATACGTATATCGGATTTAATGCAGACGACACATTTGGTGTTTGGACCGCGGGTGCAAATAGACTTTCTATTACTAACGCCGCAGCTACATTTAATGTTCCAGTATATGCTAACGCATTTTATGATACCGACGATAACGCATATTACTTAGATCCAAATAGCACATCTGTATTAAAAGAAATTGGTATTGATACTGCGATATTCCACAATGGTGATACAGATACGCGCATGTCGTTTACTGATAACCAAATCGCGTTTGATGCTGATAGCGCAACTCGTTTAACTATTAAATCAACCGAGGTTGTATCATCTGTTGATATGAGAGCGCCAATCTATTATGGACCTGGCACAGGTACAACTTACTTCTTTGATCCGCAAGCGTCAGGCACAAGCGCATCACTTGTTGGTGATGGTAAAATCTTACTTGGCAATGTTGGTACTGAAACTCGCTGGACAGATAGCAGTGGCAATGGCGGTATTACTATTGCTCCACATGATGCTTTATCTGCAACTAGTAACCCAACAATTGGTATCTCTGGTAATAACGGTGGGTACACATTAGCTTATCTTAATCGTATTGATTTAGGCAATAACCCGTTTAATGCAAGCAACCACTTCATTGATTTTATGAACGATGGGTCAAACATTTGGTCACTTAGAGGTGACGGCCTTGGTAACGCATATAACATTATGGATGTTGATGGTAATTACTACTTTATGGATAGTGGTGCTGGTGGTTTACTTAGCATATTTGGTGGTGGTGAAGGAGTCGCGGTTGGTAGTGACTCGGTTACTTATCAAAATACTGATGCATCACCAACAAGCATTACACCTGCTGCAAACAAACTTCATGTTTCGGGTGGTATCCAAATTGACTCTGCAAGCGGACTATTAAGTATTGGTAGAGCTAACGGTGCTGACGCAAACATAAATGAAGCAACATTCCTAGGCGTTAACGAATTAGGATTCTCTGCTGGCGGTGGATTCTTTATGGATAACACTACCACAGTGAAACTTCGCAACAACCTAGACTTATTTACAACCGGTAATTTTTATGGTGGCCGCTATTACGATGGTAACGATGGAAATTACTATTTAGATCCTAATGGTACATCAGTTCTTAATCGTATTGATTTAGATGATTATATTCGCCATAACGGAGACTTAAACAACTACTTTGGTTTTGATGCAAATGACTCACAAGTATTCTTTACTGGTGGTACACGAAGATTAGGCATTGATGATACTGGTGTTCAAGCCGATTTAGAAATGCGTTCACCTATCTTTAAAGATAGTGCTGATACAGATTATAGCTGGAATCCAAATACTAACTCTGCGCACAGATTCTCAACACCAAATGGTTATGTTGATATTGGTCCAAGAAATGCTACCTATTCGCATTTTGAAACTGACATGGGTAAGTTCTTCTTTAATAAACAAATTACTGTTGACACGGGCGAAGTTTCAAGTTATAATGAAAACCTAAACTTACGTAGAGCTGAGTCTGCAACGGCAAGAATGGAAATCCAAAACGGGTTGACATGGTCTTATCAAACACTTGGTGTTCAGACTGGTACCGTTGGAACTGCTCCGGCAAGGTTAATTATCCAAACTAATACACAAACAGATACAGCTCCTGGTGATATCTACGCAGATATTCAGTTTAAAGTTGCTGGAACACCTGGCGGTTTAAGTGCTTCTGGTATTGTTGGAACTGACCAAAATACAATAGCAATGATTACTGCTGAAGATTATCGGACAGGTACTACTTCAAACGAAGATTCTGGTATGGGTTTCTATACATCTCCATCAGGCGCAGCACTTCGTTATATGGGTGGTGTAAGTAGTACTGGTGCATGGTATTTTGGTAACCTCCGTGGAACAGATGCACGTGGTAGTGGATACTTTGAAGATTCAGTTTATTCGGCTAGATATTATGACAGAAATAACACAGCTTATTACTTAGATCCTGCTTCAACATCTATTACAAATACTATGCAAGCAAACCGTTATCAAGTACGTGGTAGCACATACTTTATTGATGAATCGTCAAGTGACGTTGGCTCAATAAGAGTTGAAGGCGCTAAAGGTGGCTATGCAGGTTATATGATCCGCGACGATTGGGGATTTGTTTCAGATGGCAACTCAATGGCTGGTATCTATAATGATACACGTAACGAGTGGGCATTACAAGCTGAAGATAATAACCGTACTGTTTTATTCTCAAATGGTGTTGCTCAATTATCTGCTGAAAATGGATATGCAAAAGCTTATAATAGCATGCGTTCTCCAATTTTCTATCCGCCGTCAGGTACTTCACGCTTACTTGACTTAGACGCAGCTAATACAGCACAGTCTCTCAAAATAGGTGGTCAAATCCTAAGAGAAGGTTATGACACAACAAGCAATGGTGATAATAACAAATTCTTAGTTTCACAAGATTATTCATCTTGGATTTGGAATACAGCTACTAACTGGGGTATGTTCTGGGCAGGTAATGATAACCCAGCATATTCAAAGTTTAGTACATCAAATCCAAATGAAATCGTATTTGTTGGTGCAGGAAATGTAAGAGCGTCTATTGATCTCGATGATGGTAATCTTTATGCACAAGGTGAAGTGTATGCAGGTAACTATAACCTAGATGCAGGTAATGAAAGCTTCTCATTAAACCCAGCTTATGCAGTTGGTATCGCGGAAATGAAACTCTTTGATGCTACGCGTTATTGGGAAAAGAGAATGATCCTGCCTCTGCAAGGGGTAGAAAATCCACCAACAACAGTAACATCTGAATACGTTAAAAATAACAATAACCCAGGTGCAACATCATATGTTTTGAGAACTGCTTCCTATAGATCGTTTGATTCTGACTATATTGAAGTTGAATCTGGTGAAGAAATCTACGGTGAAGTTTCAGCTAGAACAATATCTGGTACCGGCGGATTGCTTTACATGGGTGTCCGTAGATACGATAAAGACAAAAAACCTATTGCTGCAAATGATGGTATTACATATTTTGTGGTAGGTGGTAACAACCAAACAGATACAAATTGGCAAACATTTAGCGGACACCATACTCTTCCAACTTCCCACACAGCCTATAATGGATCTGACGGTGGTGCAGTTAAATATGTTCGATTAATTCTATTAATGAACTATTCAGGTGGTGGAGCCTTACGTGAATTTAGTGCTCCTATCCTAAAAAGAACACGTGCTCAATCTCGTATTCGTACAGACTTTGATGTTTACGCAGACCGCTATTACGACTCAACAGATGAAAACTTTTACTTAGATCCTGCATCAACATCTAAACTGAACACAGTTGATGCTAGCAACTTCCGCGATCGTGATAATACTGCTCGATTTATGAACCCAGCTACTGGTGGTAACGTTCAAGGTACTTGGAACTGGAACAATGGTTCTATTACAAACCTAAACAACTTAACATTTAATGATCCTGGTGTTAATGAAGGTATCAAGTGGGAGGGTGGTAATCTATGGCAAATTTACGAATCACCAGATAACCAGTCAAACGCTGCAGGTAGTTTACAATTTACTTCAGGTACAGGTAATGGTACTCGTCGTATGTGGCTCGATACAAATGGTGACCTTTACTCGCAACGTTATATGCGTGCAACAAGGTTTATTGATTCAAATGACGGAAACTACTACGCAGATCCAGCAAGCACATCTATTTTCGCTGCTCTTGAATTAAGAACAGGCGGTTTGAAAATGGCTCGCGCATATGGTGATAATGCCATTTGGTTTAATGCTGGATCAGATACTAACCATGTTCTTTGGAACCATTACTATGGCGGACCAAACGCTCGTGGTGCTGCGGCATCTGGTGGCTTTGATGGTATGCGTTGGAATACTTATCAAGGTTTAGATATCAGAGGTGGTACAGCAGGTGCATTTAACATTGCAAGATTCCGTACTGATGGGGTCGGCAATGGTAACGCACACTATGTATCTTTATATGCAAATAACGTAGAACAATTAGGAACAAGATCGGGTTATGGTTATGCACCTAACTCAATGCGTTCTCCAATTTTCTATGACCAGGATGATGCAGCTTACTATGGTGATTTTGCATCTACGTCTAGAATGAATGTTATTAACGCAAACATGTACAGCCTAAACGATGGCTGGGATATTTACGATGATGATTCTGATACGTTATCAATTCGTTCAAATAACTCTGACCACGGTGAGATTATTTTCCGTGATTCAGACTCTACTGATTGTGGTCGTATTTACTTTGATGATGATAGTCATTGGGGCTTTAAGTCACCAGACAATGAATGGCAAATTTACCTAGAGCGTAATGGTCGTACTATTCTTTACTATAATGGTGTCCAACAGGCTCGTACACAAAATGGTTATTTTGAAGTTAACAACGAATTACGTACACCAATCTTTAGAGATTCTGATGATCCAACAAACTTCTATGTAAATCCAAACGGAAGTTCAAGGATCCGTGGATTAACTACTATTGATGTAATTACAACTCCTGGTGTTACGGGTTATTCATCTGCGCTTGTAGCAAGAGATAATCGTATTATTCACCCAAACGAAGATACTGAAGGCCAATTGAAGTTTGGTTTCACATCATGGAATAATGACAACACATCACCTTGGGCTGATTATTTACACTTAAGATCTTATACAGATTCTTCAGGTGGATCAGACAATTTGCTTTCGTTTAAGAAAAACAACTTTGGCATGAGATTGTGGCAAAGATCATATGGTTCAAGTAGTGCATATAATACAGATCGTTTGGTTGCGTTATATGACCATAACTACAACACGACTAGTGACGGCCAGCATGATTTATATGCAAGAAGATTCTTTTCTGATACTGATACAGGTCGATATGTTTATCCTTCAGGTACATCGCAATTAAACACTCTAAGAATTAATGGTGGTAATTCGTTAGAATTTACTACTTCAAACGGTAACCTTCGTGGTTACATAAGAGCCACAGATACTAATGATTCGCACCTTCAGATTGCTACATCTAGTGGTGAAGACATTGAATTCCTTGATGGCGGTTTTAGTGGCCAAAGAAACTTCTTGATCCGTGGCGATGGTAATGTTTACACAACAGGTACTCACTACGCACAAAGATTTACAGATAGTAATGACGGAAACTATTACGGTGACTTTGCTTCAACATCGGTAACGAATAGTATTGATAACCGCGGTGAAATTTATAACGATGGTTGGTTCCGTAACGATACCTCTGGCCGTGGTTTATATAACACTTCAACACAGATGCATTGGTACTCAACTGGCCAAACTGAAATGAGACTATACGGCGTTGGGAACACACTTAGACTTAATATGCACACATCTGGTAATAACAGACGTGGTACAATATATGCAACAAATAGTAACGAAATTGGTTTCTTATCTCAAGATGATGGTTGGGCACTTAGAACTAATAACAGCATAGTAGACAGTCATCACAACTTCTATGCACCTATCATGTATGATAGAAACGATTCTGGTTATTACTCTGATCCTAATGGCACATCTCGAATGAATACCGTTAGAGCTAACTACTTTACAAACGATGGCAGTGTTTCTTCGGATGACGGCTTTGGTATGTATTGGGACTCAGGAAGATCTACAGCATATGCTATTTACCGCGAAGGCGGCGGTTGGTCTTTCCCATATCCTGATCTAAGAATTGCTTTCCATACTGGTATTAAGTTTGGTGCAAACGCTTCTTACCAGGGTATGCGTTTCTATAATGACTATAACATGGCCGGTCAGGTTATGTCAATCAACAATGCAAACGATCCATTAGGTGGTAACAACGTTTACGTTAACAATAACCTACAAGCTGGTTCATCGCTAAGAGCTCCAGTTTTCTACGATTCAAATAACACAGGTTATTACTTTGACGGTGCTTCGAGTCATAGTACGAGATTCGAAGGTGCTAATGCTCGTACAATGGCATATTTAGGACAACCTGGTCATACAAGAGATTCTGGCGAATACTACAGAGCTCGTCCTCGTATTACTGGAGATAGTAACTATTGGACCGGTGCAATGGGCTGGGGCACACAGGATATGACCAACGCTGTGGCTGACTGGGGTTCAGGTTTTATTGATTCATGGTCAAACCCTGCTAACCAGCCGTCAGGTACATCACACTGGGTTGGTATGCAAGCATATCACTACTCAAATGGTAGTGCAAGATATGGTTGGCAAATGGTTGGTGGTCCAATCGATAACCTTCGCTTCCGTAAATCTTGGTCTGGATTCTCGTCTTGGAGAACAATTCCGGTACTAGGTGTTAACAGTAATAACAACGCGGCAATGTATGCAAACATCTTTTACGATTCAGACAACACTGGTTATTACTGTGATCCATCGTCATTCTCTAACTTTAACTCAGGTATGAGAGCTACTGAGATTTATGCTCGTAACTGGTTCCGTAATGATGGTGCTCGCGAAGGTATTTACAACCAATCAACAGGTGTACATGCTTATTCTTACCAAGGTCAGTACTATGCTATCACTGGTAACAATAACAGTTCATCTATGTCTCTACAACTTAGAGCGACATATAACGGTACAATGTGTCGTTGGATGTATGGTGATAGAACTTGGTCTGGCGATCTTAACGCAGCTGGCCAGTGGCAATTCCAGACACGTCACCAAGATGGTTATTCACCATCACTAAGATTCATCGAATCTGGTAACGAATCTTGGACTGGTAACATTGGTAACGATGCTGGTAAAATTGAATATCACTCAAACCGTTTCTATATGGAATCCGGTGGTAACTCATCATTGATTGTTCAGTTCCGTCGTAATGGTTCAAACCGATCATATATCGATAACAACGGACTTTATGTTGGTACAGCTACGTCAGCAAGATGGGCTGACTTGGCGGAAAGATATTCTGCTGATGACATTTATGAGAATGCAACTGTTATGGGTATTAACCTTGATGGTGATTCTGAAATTACTAAATGGGAACCAGGTATGCCACTTGTTGGTGTTATCTCAACCAACCCAGCTGTTCAAATGAACGACATGGGCATTAAGCCAGGAAGCAATTCCAAGAAAGCAAAGATGAATCCATTCATTGCTCTTAAAGGACGTGTTCCATGTTTAGTTAACTCTGACGTTAAGAAAGGTCAGTGGGTTATCCCTTGTGGTAACGGTAAAGCGAAAGGTGTAGATTATGGTACACCAGGTGTTATGCCTCATGAAATTATCGGTATCGCAATCAGTGATTCAAAAGACGGTGAAGTAGAAGTTAAGGTTTAAAACCTTCTAATAACTCTGAGCAGGTTCCCTCAATTACGGGGATCTGCCAGCGGTCAATAATATACTTGTAATGCTGGTCCCACAATGGTTGGAGTTCAGCATTACCCGCCGTACCTTGGCGTACGCTATCTTCAACCATTTCATGTTCAGGATTATGTCTTACGAAATAAACTTCGTCAAACTCTTTTGCTTGCATTACCGCCATTTCTTTATAGATAAGTTCTAATTGGCGGTCAGCAACTCCAAGGTGCATCATACATTCATTAAATATTACATAATCTAATGGTAATCTTTTAGAAATAAAGACATCACAGCTAAATTCATGTTCAAGCATTTGGCTCCAATGTCTATGGAATAACCAACTGACTGAGTAATAATTACCGCCAATCTCTTTACCTAAGATATCATGGTTCATAAACATAGTAGACCTAACAGTCTCAGGCATATAAGTTACGTTTACCCCACGCTTATTAAGCTTTTCTCTTTCTAATAGTTTAATACAAACAGTGTTTTTACCAACACCGTGAGCACCAACTACTGCAATTCTTTTATCTGCTTTAGCCAAGATCTTCATCCTTATAAATTGAATATTGGCTGAGGTCCGTAGTCATTAAACTTTCCCTATTGAACTCAACGCCAAAATACGTTAATCTTGAGATTTTTTCTGGTGGATTTTTAGATCCCCACCATTTGTGTACAAACTCTGGATTGTCGTGAATAAAATAAATTTTAGCCATTGACAATTCTTGCTCTGGGTAATATATTCCAATACCTGAGCCTAATGGATCTAGTCTTGCTCCGGGCGGTAATCCTGGTAATGGATGTTTAGAAAGGTCTTGGTCATATATTTTTAAAACTTCTTTTCCATTCTTATAAAACTCAATGGCATAATAATCGCAATAAACGTGTTTTTGTGTTACACCAAATAATGCTAATGTATGTTCGTCAGGTGCACAAGCATATGTAAGATTAATGCTTCGGTTTGATACACCAATGAGTTCTATATTTTCAACACTTAGCCAAGGATGTGCAGCTTTTAAATGGGATAATCCATCAGCATCCTCTTGTCTATAGAATTGTGTATCATCACCATCTGACGACCATTTACTTTCAATCATCCTGCCATCTCTTCATCATAATATTTAAGTACGTCTGTTACCATACCACCATCAGTAAATTCAACTTCAGCTAAAATTTCGTCATATGTTGCTTCAGCTTCTGAGTATGGAACAAAGTATGGATCGTCTGGTAATAAATCAGGATCATCCAATACTTCATAGAAATCTTCTTGGAAATCATCTGCTATCCATGTAGCATAACATATAGCAACGAAATAAGATTTAGCTGGGTAAATCCATTCATCTATTGTTTCATTCCAATGTCTTAAAGCATCGTCAACAATAGATTCTGGTCTCCATTCAATGTTAACTTTATTTAAATCATCTGTTCTTGGTTTATTAAGTCTACGATAAACCTCTTGTCTCACTTTCCATTCTTTCAATTTCTGCCACCTTTCTATATACTTCGTATTCCGTTGTTAAATAATCTATTTCAATATCTACAGATTCTAATTCTTTTTTAAACTCTATTCCTTGTGCCACCGAATACCAATTAAATGGATGCCAAGGATAAATTTGTTTACGTTCTATAATATCTTCATCTGTATATGTTTGATATACATCTTCCCAGAACTTTCCTGTTTTTCCTGGTATAGAGTAATGGAATATAACAAACCTTTTAATTTCTTCTATAATTTGACGACATCTTTCGTTCAATTGTTCTATTGTATCATTTTGAATAGCTGCATCAAATTCTTTAGCCATGATAACAGTTAACTCGATATTTGTTGCTTCTAATGGTTCAATAAAATGAGCAGATAAACCTATAGAACACATATTTTTAGTTGCTACAGTTTCTAAAACGCCGGGCTCAAATTTTACATCTGCTAATATTTCCACATCGCCTCTTTTTGCTTTAATTTCAGCAACCGCCTCATCGCGAGTACAATGTTTAGAAGAATAAACATATCCATGATTAACTTTATCTTGTAAAGGAATAGACCACTCCCATCCGCAATTCATAGCATGGGCATTAGTATAGTAAGTTTTTTCTTTTGGATTTGTACTAAACGTAACTGCAGAATCTAAAGGCGTTTGATCTGTCCAAGATTGCCATTTGATTCCGAGTGCTTTACTTAAAATTCTTTTACCACCCGTGCAATCAATATAATAATCTGCTTTATAATTATTTACTTGAGAAATGCCATTTTCATCTACTTCTACTTTATCTATATGATCGTAAAAGTGTGTAATCTTACCTTCTAAAAATTCTTTAAGATATTCTGGTACTTTATTAGCTTGCCAATGTAAAGCAGTATCCCACCAGAATTCTTCATCAGTTCCAAATACTGGATGTAATCCGCTTTTAGCCATATGTGTATATGGACTTAAATTACTAACGTCTTTTCCTGCTCTATAACAATCAGCTAAAAACTTTGATAATTTATCACCAAATCTTTTTTCTAGAAAATTTTCTCCAAAAGCGTGAAAATAATCTTTATTTACCCAATTACTAAAGTTTACACCATATTTTGGAGTTGCGTTTGTTTTTGCAACAAAATCATTTATATCAATACCACCTTGGCGTAAAGCATCCATAACTGTTTCTGTAGTAGATTCACCAACTCCTATTGTAGGCACATTTGGTGATTCGACCATTGTAACATTATATTTTTTATGTAAAACCAAAGCGGTCAGCCAACCAGCAGTACCGCCACCTACGATGAGTATTGATTTTCTTGCCATTCTAAAAGCCCTTTATATCCGTTACAACTATTGGTTAAGTCGTGTACATACCGATAGTGTTCTGTTAAGCATTTCCCATAATATGTACATACCTTACATATATCAGAAACATTTTTAATTGGTTCTTCCTTTGCCCATTGTATATATTCGCCGAACGTATTTAATTCCAAAAAATACTCATTATCATTACTATCAAATTCGAGAACAGAAAAATTCCCATTAGGATTAATGTAAACATGATCAGAGCTAAATGCGTTATATTTTCCTTCCAAAGATTCTTGTATTCTGTGATAGTTTTCAAATTCAAACGGTAAGTCATAACTTAACCATTTCTTAACAAATTCTTCAAAATCTTTATGTGTAACGTTATGGGCGTTTGCCTGATTAGTAGAATATGGTTTTATTTCTACTGAACGTATATTAGAAAGCATACTTAACTGCTGTACCATTTCTCCTACATCCATATTTATGACCTTTGGACTGGCGAGTATTAATACCGATATTGGAACGGGGCATGTAAGCATATTAGCAAATACTAAATCGGATCTTTCCCTTGCCTCAAAATCAAAAGAAACTGAAAGAGATATATCATCCTCATGCATATATGATTTAGGTGATGCGTAATTTGTAATGATATTAATTTCACCTTGGTAATATCTACGAATAGTTTCTTTAAGCGCATAAAAATAATCATCACCAAGTACACTTATTTCTCCACCATATAAATCTACGTATTCAATAGGTACAACTTTTGATACTTCAGATAATCTTTTATCTAAATCTCCAAGGTTAATTTTATTTTTATCTGCTAATTGAGTAGGCGTAAGATAACAAAAATCACATTTAAAATTGCATAGGTAAGTTGGATTCAAAGATATAATCATAATAATTTAGTGCCCTTATAATGACCCAATTTTAATTTGTTTTGAGACCAAAGTGAGCTAAATCCAAGTGTAGCAATAATAGTATATCTCTTTTTATCAGCTGTAAGTTTGGTTACTCTATGCACAAACGATGGATCAATATTATTTAATATTACCACAGAATCTCTGTTAGGTACATACTTTTGTGTAACTTTCACGTTATTTGTAAGTATATTATCTAATGAAGATTCAGGATCCCAGTGAGGCATTGGGTCAGCTTCATTATATAACGTATCAGGTCTACCCACTAATAAATGTCCACCATCTTTTTCCTTAAAATCATCTATATTTGGATAACAAAGTATTTGTAAAAATGTACCGTCATATCCGTCAAAGTGCCAAGGCATTTCACCAGTTTGATCTACTTTATTAATGTTAATATGTATTTCATCAAAATCACCATATACATGTCTCCAATAATCAAAATAATCAGATTTTACAACTTCTTGGAAAAATTCTAGATACGGTTGTTTTCCTTTTGTGTATATTTCTAAATCCCGCTCATGATATTCTCTATCCCAAACTGGATTTTGAATTGCGCCATTGCCGACAAAGGTCTCAGCCATAAGTAATCCATAAAGCATAGCATTAAACGACGAATCAACCTCTACAATATCTGCGCCTTTTAAATATAAGTCATTAAAGTTTGGAGTTCTATTTAGCATAATTAATACTTACACACAGTCTTGCTTCTTTACCCATAACAGGAGACGAACTATGCCAATGCATTCCATCAAAAATACACATACGGTTTGGTTCTGGTTTTGAAGTATGTTTAATAGTAAAATCCTCCGGTTTATAACTATCATATTTTTCATCTGTACCATACTCTTCAAAAATATTAGTTACCGCATCACTTGCAGTCAGATAATACAATTGAGTAAGATGTTCTATTTGTGGCTGATCAATATGAGGAGTGTGAGGTTTATTTGGACCGACGTTAACAATAAAACCACATCTAATTCTCATACACCGGTCTTTGTCCATAATTAAAGGTTGCAACATCTTATAAGCATATTTGTCTTGTACATCATCTTTGCCGTGTGATACGCTGCAGGCAAATCCCCACGATGTTTTATCATGTTTTGGATGTTCATATCCATAAGTAATATTACTCATGAAATGCCATTGAGGCTCTTCTGAAGTAAAATATTGAAGTATTTTTTTGTATTCAATTGTTTCAAGTGCGTTATCAATTATTTGCATCAATTATCCTAGGAGCTAATTGTTTCATTAAAGTACAGTGTTCATCAACCATATTATGTCGTTTAGTATCTTTTACTGTTTTCTTACAGCCATTACAAATCTGGAACATTGGACATGTATAACATCCATCATGCATAGTTTGAATATCTAAATCATTTTGAAGTGGTGTAAAAAATTCGCCATTCATTTCTTTATTAAAGTCAATAGAATATTCTCTATCATCTCCCATTGCACCGCAAGAATAATAGTCGCCACTCGGCTGCAAGGCACGAATAGTATCGTCACACTCTCTATTTTGTGGACACATCATAGCTTCGTTACGTAAACGATTAATCATTTGCTTAGTATTAAATTCCCACTCAGTTAATCCTGCCTCATACACATCTAAATATAACTTATACATTTTTGATAGTTGATATGGTCTTGATTGAATGCCTGATGCCATCGCATAATTAAGTTTACATTCAACTCCCATTTTCTTAGCAAGACGAACGTTGTCTAAAGCTGTGTGTTCATTTTCTTCATCAATTACTGAAATAAAACCTGGTCTATATCCAACCAATTCTAACATCTTATCAGATACATCCCAGAAATCTTCTTCAGTAAATACTGAGTAATCACCCTTAAGTCTAGAATCGCCGTAATGGAAACTAGTGGTAATGCCTATACGAGGATGAGTAAAAATATGAAGCCACTTATCTGGGTTCTTATAAAATGGCCAAAGGTTTGTGGTAAAAGCGACTGTGGTTTCTAAGTCGTTATCCTCAATGTGTTTTAGTAACTTTTCGTAATAAGATGGTTTCATCATTAAAGGGTCACCACCATTTACGATAATTGTATTAGTGTTAGGAAACCTTTTAAGGAATTTATAGATATATGTTAAACCTAGCTCGTCTGTAATATCATCAGCAATAGACGTGCTTGAGCAAAACGTACATTTAAAATTGCACCTTTCAGTTGGTTTAATAATTAATTCCATAAAGAAAATCCTGCGTTAATAGTATATCTATTTACATCATTATTAGTAAGCTTTGCTACTGAATGTACAAACCTTGGATTCATATTATTTAATAATATAATTTTACCATTTGCTGGATACGCAGTATGTTTAACTGTAATTTCTTCATCAGGCCAATCACGTTCACCGAGTTTAAGATAGGATTGCCATTCTTCTTTCCAATTTTGTTCTTCGGTAAAGTAAATCAAGAATCCAATATCATGATCTTCTACTCCGTCCCAATGCCATCTCAAATCATCAGACCCGTTCCATACATCAACAAACTTAAGTTTATATTGGTAACCACATGTATTTTGAAACCATTCATGATAATAACCTTCATTAAATAGATATTCAATTACTTCTCTATATGTGGCAGGAATACGCTTTAGGCTTTCCTCATTTATTTCTTGTTCATCTCTACGATTATATCTTTTATGTTCTTCTTGCGCTTCACCACCATTATTGATGCTCCAGGTTGGAACTGATTTATACACTGGATGGTCTATCCATTTTTCAGATAACAACTGACCCCATATCATAGAAGTTAAATGACGAGGCATATCCCACTCATCATAACCGTCTTTATAAAATTTGTTTACATTCATATTGGAGTAGCTCCTAAGTGTACGTTATCCATATTAATATGGCCTTCATCGATTAATTCATCAATACTACGAGAACTATTTAGTTGAATTTCAGTCACGGTAGCTTTCCTGACTATACCTCTAAATGGCGCAGCAGTATGATAAACATATGATGGAAAAATAATTGTGGTATCAGTTTTTGGTTCAAATATAAACGGCGCAAAGGATTTACCAAACTCTTGTGGGAAACCTCGGTTAGCATTATTTCTAGGATCATGAAGAATTAACTCACCACCTTCACCTGAAACATATTCGTAATATATAGATGTAAAATGAGAATGGCCGTGATTATGCGGAGCCATCCAATATCCAGATTCTGGAGTTGTTTCCCATTCTCTTATATCATATTTAAAATCTTTTAAATCGAGTTGGAAAAACTCTTCTAAATAATCTGCATATCTTTTAATTGGTTTTTCATAACCATTATGTACTTGTATCGGCGTGGACCACATCATATACCTCACTTAACCAACATGCTTCTTGCGTTCTAAAACTTTGCATATGGTTTGACAAAAAACAACCCATAGAACAGTATTGAAAGTGTTTGCATTCTAAACAATTATATTGTTCAAACCACTCTTGTTCCATCTCTTGTTTATTTATACTTACATTTTTAAAATCTTTTAGCAGTACAGTACATGCGCCATATGAACCATTAGGCATAATAGTAACAGTATCCATACAACTCATTTGTTTTTTAGTTTTACTTGTGTAATCGGCGAATGGTAATGCTTTTGGATAATGCTTAAGCATGTAAACCATAAAGTCTCTTAATTGTATATCGTTAGGAATGAACGTTTTCATATTTTTTTCTGGTGTATAGTAATCAAAGTAAATATCAAAGTGTTCATATAAGTAATCAAAAAATTCTACATCACCAGACATAAATTTTTGAATGGTTGGTTTAGTCATAATTACGTTAACTGATTTAATGTGGTTCTTGTATTTTTTAACATTTGTTTTAAATATTTCAAATGTTTCTTTATTAAATCGGGCCGCGGGATCAAAGCTTGTAATTAATGTGGGACCTGAAATCATAAGTAAATTATCAAGTTCTTGTGTATTATTAAATACCATGTTGGATGTAAAACATATTTCTAAGTTTATGTTTTCTTCAGTGGCCCACCGATCTAATTCCCAACACAAATACTGATAATCAGTATAAACTTTAGGATTCAATTCGTCAGCAAAAACTTCACCGCCCATAAAATGCACGCTATAAGATTCTCTTGGAGTCTTTTTAATAACCTCTTTTATGGTATCTATTTTTTGAACTATAGTGTCAATACCTTCAAGGCTTGAATGGTCCTGGTTACAAAACTTACAGTTCAAAGGGCAGTACTCAAATAGGGTAACAATAATCTCACCAGTTTGAGCTCTTTTATTACTCTTTGTAATTAAATCAATCGACATTATTAAATACCATATTACAAACTAAACTATAGCGTGTTTCTTCTCCAAGGTATGGAGTAACCTCATGCCAAATATAATATGGAGCAACTACCATAAGGCCAGTTTTTGGTTTGATTTCAATATAAGTTTGTTTTGAGAACGACTTTTTATTTAAGAATCTCGGATCGTACAATCTTAATTTACCACCCTCATTTGATTCGTTTAAATAGTAAACACCAAATGCATCAATCACATCATGTGTATGGCAAGATTTAAAGTCACCATACTTCATAGGATTAACCATATTCATTGAGTCTACATCAAAGTCAGAAGTTTCGTTATATTCTAAACACAAAGCTTCAAACCCATCTATAAAGCGATCCCGTATAATGTGCATATTATCACTTACCCACAAATCAACATTATGATCTGCGATAGGTTCAGGAGTCGTTGCCCTAATAGCTTTAGTTGTATTTAAAACGTCTTGATTGAATTCGTTGCTATTTTCAAATTGTTTTATCCATATCGAAGACTCATAGCAATGTTGAATCATATAGTAAACGACCCTAACTCGCTGTCGGTATCATTGCTTAATTTATAGATGTAATTAAGGAACAAAGCGTTTACTTTAATTCTATCATCGCATTCAAATACTGATGGACCTAAGTGTGTTTTATCGCTATTGAGAATAGATGTAATATTAGCTGTTGTAAAGTTCCGAACACTAGTATTATCGTAAACGTAATCCATCATTTCATCAGTAAGAGCTTCTTCCATAGGAGTTACACTTTGTGTTACTGCTTCCATGATTGCTGTACGGATTTCTCTAAAGTTAATATTTGGATGTCTTGCTTGGTAATCATTTGAGAAATATGCGTTATCATCGTCAAACAACCAACGTGTTTTGTCATTAGTTTCTTCTAAGTCTAGCAAATCATTTGATGCGTCAATAGAACTCAACCCTAAAACAGTTTGTACCCAAGGTCTCCATAGGTTATTAAACAAAGAAGCTTTAAGGAACAATACTTCACTATTAATTCTTTGTTCCATAAGTTTGTACATTTTTTCACCAAGGAAAACGTCGTATGTTTCATCGCCTGACAATCTATTAGCAATCATAAATTCAACACCAATTTTTTGTCTAGCACTGGTTAAAAACGTCGCATAGTCAGCATCAGGTAAATCTCTTGAAATACTGTCATATACGGCAAGAAACTCAGCTTTAGTTCTAGGTGTCCATGCAGCAAGATTTTCATGCTGTGCTTGTTCACCAGCTTCGGTACCCCAAACAAAACTGGTTGTTTTTAATACTTGACTATTAGTTCTAAAAATGTTATATGTTTTCCAAGCAACTTCTCTGGTCATGCTTGGGAAAAATACTTTAAGGAATTTTGAAAACAAAATATCATATCCAGTAGTATCAACATGGATATTAACTTTACCTTTATCAAGTAATGCTTGAAAGAAAGCTAAATCGTTTTCATATGGTGTTTCAATAGCTTCAAGTTGATCTGGTGCTGGTTGTCCTTCTTCCTCTGGTTCAGTAAGAGGTGGGACAAACCCAGTAAACAGCTGGCCATAAACATCAACGTTATGCATGCAATTACCAATATTCGAGTGGACCATTGCCAACTCGTCCCATATAATAGAGTCTAGGTTCGGACTTATAATTAATGTGTCTACGTTATTATCAAGCATGAAGTCATGCTTAACATAAACTCTATCAAATAGCAGAAGCATCTTCGTATCCCTTTTCGATTTCAGAATGAAATTGTTCGTATGTTGCTTCACCCGACGATATTGCCCAAGACATAATACCTAATGAATTAGCGTCGTTTTCCCAATAAGCAAACAAATTTTTACCTTTAAACATTGGTTCGTTAAATTGTTTTTCAAAATAATATATATCGTCACGATCTGCTGTCATTAATTCTTGAGCAATTTCGTGATGTAATAATCTAACAAAATTTACTCCGCAATAATCGTAATCATCAATCATTTCGTATTCGTCTTTAACAAGCTGCTGAAATTCAGGAATTGTATATACTCCATATAAAGAACAGCTTGCCATCATGATTAGCCACTTTTCAATCAGCTCTTTGTTTTCTTTAACAAACTGATCAATCTCATCTTTATCAAGAATGGCTTCAACATAGTCTTCATAACTTACAAAGAATGAATATTCGGCCGCCTTATATAAGATTTTTAAAACGCACACTTCCAATTCAGGACTTACAATTACGAGTTTGGCATTCATATATTCTTTAACAAAAGCTATCTTATCTTCCGTTGAAACTTTATCCCATCCCGTTAATTTACAAGGTACATCAAGATTACTCAAATAAGTAATAATCTTATCACCTTTTAAAAGGGAATTGGAATAATCAATATTGAATATGATACTATCATCACTAAAATACTCCTTAAGCAAATCAATAGGAATAGGAGCCACTGTATCTTTTATTTTCATTATCTACGTCCTCTTGAACTATGGCAACTATAGTGACAACTATAATGGCACACATAAACCCATCGGTTAATTGTCGAGTTTTGAATACCATAATAGTTCGATCTCAGCCTAGCTAACCATTCTTCCATACCAGTATTTGATGCATCAGAACCACGAGTAATAAGCCAACCATTATTTAATGGTCCGTTGGTTGGAATACTTGGTGCTGAAACGTTTGTACGAACACCTGTGGTTTGATAAGCTTTTTGAGTAGAGTTATATTGAAGAACATTAGTCCCTTGGCTATTATAATATCTACGAGCGTTCATCAATCTCAAGTGTGTCCAGTTTCTTGATGCGTTAACTAATCCATTTCGTACTGTTGATGCAACGATTGTCGTATATCTATTACCAACCATTGTATCACTAGAATAAGAAGTTCTTCCTGGCGGGCTATTATAGTTTCCACCAAAGTAACTGTTTGGCATTTCACTAAATGGTTTTCTATTGAATCCCCATTGAATACCAGATCGCGCAGCCTCTGCTACGTAATCTTCCCATCTGTCTACAACGTTTCCGTTATAAACGTTATCTGTTAATGATACCATGTTATATTAACCTCTAAATTGAAATATTATTTATTCTTATTTATAATCAGTTTTTAGCTTCTGCATTAGCGACTTTGGTGATGGACAAATGTCACCTTCCCATTCTAATTGGTGACAGTCTGAACCACATACATCAAATACCGGACAAGTAAAACAAGCGGGGTTACGATTTAATTCTTTGATAATAATGTCACATCTACCTTGCGAGTTCATTACTTCACTGACTGGTTGTGTTATCCATCCATAAGCTTTTGACGGCGCGGTGTTTGGGCATCCAGCTATACTACCATCCGCATTAATTGTCAACAGTTTTTGTTCACAATCTCTACACCATGTACCTCGTGATGGATTGTTATCTTCAAATTTGGCATATATGTTTTCCATAATAACATGGAAAATAGAATCCCGATCTTCTATTTGAGAATGGTAACGTAAAAACCATTCATCTAATTCTGAATTGGTTGGCCACATTTTACCTTTTGCGTTGCCATCCATGGTAATACGTTCAAAGTCAAGCTCTTGAATACCAAGATCTGTCATATATTTAACAATATCTCTTGGCTCCATATTAACAACATCTTTACTTAAACTTACAAAGCATTTAATTTGATAACCTCGATCAATTAATAGTTTAACGTTATCTTCCCAAAGCTTTCTTTGTTTTTCATTTGAAAATCTTATTGTAGGATCCCAAGATGTTCCAATACGTTTCTCTAAAACATCGTCAAAAAATTGAAGTTTTTCCTCGGTAAGTTTATATACTAAATTCGTAGTTGTTCCATACATAACTCCATCGCCTTGAGTTAACTCAACAAATTTACGTAACGAAGATACGGAAGCAAGCATAGGCTCACCTCCGTGAAATTCATAGAATATAGTATCTCGGTCTATTTGGTTTACCCAAGCAGCTGTTTTAACTGGATCAAAATATATTTTTGCACCATTAATACCAGAAGTAAAACAATGCGAACAATTTAAATTACAAGTTTCAGTTGTTTTGATGTAAACGTTTAAGTGTCGTTGTGTCGCCAATCCCATGTGATGCCATTAATGCCTTTTCATAATTTAATGCTCTATGATATGTTTTAGTTGTTATGTACACGTTTTCGTTAGGTTGTAATGTTACTGGTTTGCCTTCTATTTCCATAGTCTTTACACCATCCAAACATAGGATCATAACATCTGTAGTGTCTGTATGTTTTGGAAATGTTGGTCCGTTTTTAGGACTATGAAAAACGTGAATGGTTCCATCATTGTAATTGAAGTAACTTTCCATTTGTTCTATTTTAATAGTTACTTCTTCTTTGAATAGATGTTTAGCCATTTCAGCTTGATATTCTATATGGTTATCAATGTCAATATGATGTATGCACTGATTTACATCAATAATAAACACATCATGATTATCGTAGCATTCCTGCGACAAAAGAAACTTTTCAAATTCTTCAAAGTTCATATCAAAGTATCCATAATTATCTATTCAGTTGTATTTATAATAACATATCTGGAAGAAAATGTCAACCGTAAAATGGTTATAAATAACAATATACATTATGAGGAGATGATTATGGAAATCAAATCACTTTGGCCGACGCCTGTTGGTTTTGGTAATTTTGAAAGTTTAGAATTAGCACATTATATGTTAGCAAACTATGATGTTGATAATGTTAAAAGCGAAGTCGAAGGTTATAATATTTTTGAAGATCATACTTCATATATTAAAAACTTTGAAAAAGTAGCTTATAATGCGTTTGATGATTACTTACAAAAAACTATTGGACATAAGATAACTGACTGGACTTCTTATAAGATGAAAGGCTGGATTACTGGCCATGGTGAAAACTATAGTATGACAATACACAATCATTCTGGAGCTCAATTATCGGCAGTATTTTATGTGTTAGCTGAGGATAATAAATCTGGTGGTGATATAGTATTTTCCGATCCGAGATCTAATTCAAACAGAGGTTACGACGAGCATTTTGAATCTATGTTTGATAAGTACAGACATATTCCAAGTACTGGCGAGTTTGTAATTTTTCCAAGCTTTACTTATCACCACGTCAATCCTTATTACTCAAAGCTTAGAATAGCTATTCCTGTAGACCTATATTTGCATAGCAACTAAACATATAAATAGATAAATAGAATCACGAAATAAAAGAAATGGAGAAATATTATGGCTCTTACATTATCGTACACTGTACAAAGTCTTAAAGTAAAAGACGAAGTTAACGCAGAAGGTGCAACACTACCAAATGCTGTTGTTCAAACTTTTTGGAAAGCGCATGGTACAGACGAAGCCGGTAACATCGGTGAGTTTTCAGGTGCAACACCATTTAGTGCAGCAACTGTTTCAGAAGGATCATTTAAAGCCTTTGCTGACTTACAGGAAGAAGATGTTGTTGGGTGGATTTCAGCTGTTGTTGAAGCTGACGCAGGTTATAAAGCACACATCTTAGAACAGTGTCAGCGTCAGATAGATCAGGACTTAACAACTGATACACCAATGCCTTGGGCACCAGAAGTTACACCAGATCCTGAAGCTGTTGCTGCTGAAGGTGCTGCAGTAGATGTAACGGACCCAGAAGAATAAAGGAAACTTATTGTGAATTATTCTTGGAAAATTACTAGACTAGGCTTAGAAGATGAATTAAATAACGATGGCGTTTTGTTAGAAAACTCTATTGTTCAAATTCATTATAAAAGAATAGCAGTGGATGACGATGGAACTGCATCAAGTTACGTTGGTACCTGCTATTCTTCCGCTAAGTCTAAATCTGCAGCAGACTTTATTGCACTTAATGAGGTAACTAACGTTATTGCTCTAAATTGGTTAGAAGAATCTTTAGGTGCAGAACAGATAAATAAAATTGATACTGCGTTAGCAGCAAAGGTAGCTAAGAAAAGAGTACGTCTAGTTAAACCTGGTTGGTAATTCTTTTGTTTGAAAATTATATTATGGAGTTAATATGCATGACTTGCACATGGGTGGATTCGCCACTTACGCTTTAAAAAGAGGCGGATCACTACATCCAATTTTATTACCAAAATCGGTTTTAGGAAACGAAGCTGGTATTATGAATCCGTCTATTTTTGAGAAAGATGGAAAATTACATCTTAACGTACGACACGTTAACTATATCCTCTACCATTCCGAAGGCAAAAAGTTTCCCCATCAGTGGGGACCGCTTGTCTATATCCATCCTGAGAATGATGTAACTCTCAGAACACACAATGTTATGTGTGAGTTGGATTCTAATCTAAATCTCGTAAATGCTCAACGTGTAAATATGGCACTCGATACAGGGAAGCCTACATGGAACTTTATTGGTTTGGAAGACGCGCGTTTATTTAACTGGGATGATAAGTATTATTTGTGTGGTGTTCGCCGAGATTGTTATGATGATAAAGGCAAGGGTCGTATGGAGCTTTGTCAAATTGATTTTGTTGATGGTGAATGGATTGAAATATCTCGCCACCCTATTCCAGCTCCTGGTGACGATAGTTCTTATTGTGAAAAGAACTGGATGCCAATTAATGATAAACCTTTCCACTTTGTTAAGTGGTGTAACCCTATTCAAGTAGTTAAGTTTAACATTGAGGAAGGTACAACTGAAGAAGTGTTTGTTGATGAAAATGAACGTCAACCATTTGAAAGAGACTTTAGAGGTGGATCGCAAGTTGTTCGTGTTAATGAAAACCAACAAATGGCATTTATCCATGAAACAAACTTATTAAGAGATCCATTTGGTCGTAAGGATGGAGATTATAGTCACCGAGTTTTAATTTGGGATAACGACTGGAATCTAGTTCATGCATCTAAAAAATTCCACTTCCTTGGAACATATTATGATCATGTTACAAATACTGATTATAATATTGAGTTTGTAACTGGCATGTGTTTCCATAAAAATGATGTACTTATTTCATTTGGATTCCAAGATAATGCATGCTTTGTATTGAGAGTTCCTCAACAGGTATTCTATAATTTTTTAATGGATAAAGGTTGATATTATGAATTTTACAAAAACACAAATTTTAAATGATGTTGTATTAGATTTTGATAATCCATTTAAGATTTTTAAATTAGCTAAAGAATATGATAGATTAGAACAAGGTGCTGCAGCATGGAGCTTTTACCTTAGAGCTGCGGATATGGCTGAAGGTAAAATATATGAAGAGAATTGGATTCAATATAAATCAGTAATTCTTGGTTCTCATATTTTCCATAGAAGTAAAAACCGAGACCATAGTACAGAGGGTCTACTTAAAATGGCTATTGAAACTATGCCTGAAAGACCTGAAGCTTATTATTTTATGGCTAAGTTTAAAGAAGAACGTAATGATTGGCGCGAAGCTATGATGTACTCTAAAATGGGTTTATCAAATGCTACCAATGTAGTCAATGTAGATGCACCTGATAATGATTTAAAATATCCAGGTCACCATGCACTTGAGTTATTATATGCACGAGCTAAATGGAAAACTGATGGCCGTGATAGTTCTAAAAATCTTGCTTTTGACCTTAAATATAAAAACAAATTAAATAAAGAAATTGATAAGGAAGTGACTGCATTACTCATTCAACATGGTTACCCAAGTACATTAGCTTACAAATGGGAAGATCATGATAGATATAAGTTTAAATTCGAAGGTTCGGAATCTATAGATACAAACTACTCGCGCCACTTCCAAGATATGTTTGTGCTTTCAGTGTTAAATGGTAAAAAGAATGGTACCTTTGTAGAGCTTGGTTCAGGCCATCCAGAACTTTTCAATAACACACTATTGCTTGAAAACAAGTTTGGTTGGAAAGGAATATCTATTGACAACGATGAACGTATGTGTCATATATATTCTCGTAAAAGACAAAGTAACGTAATACTTGACGATGCTGGAACTATTGATTATAAATCTTTATTTGCTAGACATTGTTTTGAAAGAAAAATCGATTTTCTTAGAATCAATGCAGAGAAAGCATCTATTGACGCATTGAAGAATATGCCATTTGATAATTACGAGTTTGATGTTATTCAGTTTCAACACAATGCAGTTTGGTGGGGAAATGATTTTAGGAAAGAATCCAGAGAGATCTTAGCTAAACTTGGATATATACTATTAGTAAGTGATGTTGCTGTAGATCCTAGTTCACCTTATGAAGATTGGTGGGTACATCCAAGAGTAGCGCATCAGAAAAAAGAAATGAAATCCAAGTCTGGTATTACTTTTGCTTGGGATTACATGATGGAGAAGTTATAATGGGAATGAAAGTAGTTGTAGTAACCGGCGGGTTTGATCCACTTCACTCAGGCCATATTGAATATTTTAAAGCTGCCAAAGAACTTGGTGATATCCTTATGGTTGGTTTAAACTCAGATGATTGGCTAACTCGTAAAAAAGGTAGACCGTTTATGCCTATGTCTGAACGTGCTGCTATTGTTAAAGAAATCAAATGTGTTGGTGGCGTATTTGAATTTGATGATAGTGAGAATCATGCTTGTGAAGCTATTAGACATATCAAAGATACATTTCCTAGAAATTCACAAATCATATTTGCTAATGGTGGGGATCGTCAAAAGGGTACAACACCTGAAGTAGAATATGCTCGTGAACTTAGAGATGAATGCGATATTGGTTTTGTGTTTGGTGTTGGTGGTAATGATAAAAAGAACAGTTCATCTTGGTTACTTGAAAACTGGGATAAACCTGAAACACAAAGACTGTGGGGTAAATACCGTAACCTAGATAATAATGGTCATTGGAAAGTTAAGGAATTGTCTATTGATACGGGTAAATCATTATCAGACCAACGACATTTTGTTCGTTCCGAACATTGGCATATCGTAGATGGTAAGCTTGAAATGAATCTTGAGTTTACAAATGGATACAAAACATCTAAAGTTTATTCTACTGGAGACAGCATTGACATTCCTGTTAAGACATGGCACCATGCGACTAACGTCGGATCAACTCCAGTCAAAGTAATTGAAGTCTGGATGGGAGATACCTTGTCTGAAGAAGACATTGAAAGAAGAAACTAATATTATTTTATAGTAGATAAGACTATTATAACACACTCTATTTTATTGTCAACGGTTATATTGCATTTTTTATAAATATATATGAAATAACTTACTCAATAAAAGGGAGAAAAGGATGGCTTTTCAGTTATCAGTAGACACTAGGAATGCTACGCTTCAAGCACTAGAAACTACAATCGGCACTAATCCAATCATGACAGTTTCCTCAGGTACAGTTCCATCGGATTGTGGTTCAGCAAATACAGGTACAGTTCTAGCAACTATGGTATTACCTGCCAATTGGCTTGACACACCTGCTTTAGGATCAATTGTTTTATCTGGTACTTGGCAAGACTTATCTGCTGACGCATCAGGAACGGCTGGCTATTTTAGGTTACACGACAATGGCGGATCAACATGCCATATGCAAGGTACTATTACAGCTACAGGCGCAGGCGGCGACATGCAGCTCGATAACACTAACATCGCGATTGGTCAGCAAATTACAATCACAGCGTTTACAATTACTGCCGGTGGTGCATAAAAGGACTAGTTAAATGTCCGCAAACGGAGTATTTACATCAACGTTAGACTATACCTTCTTTGGAGGAGGTTTTTCTATTGTGACAGGCGGTGTTCCTGCGCAAACAATAGAGTACACATTTGACTCAGATGTATTTGTTCCAATTACTGGTGACATGCAAACACTACCGCTCGATTTTACATTTTCAGCGGCAATCACTCCACCTATTATTCAAGCCTCGGCTGACTTATCATTTGGATTTACTGGAAGCTCATTCTTAGAGTTTGGTATCCAAAGCTTCTTAAGCTCAGAATGGATTAATAGAATTGAGTTCAGTGCAAACGGTTTTGCTGAAACAGTTATCGCTGGCGTTGGTGATATTACACTCCCCTTTAACCTTGATACGAACATATTTGTATTTTCCCTTGGCGATGGTCTTACAGGGTTTGACTTTAGTGTTGAAGGTAAAGGAACCAATTTATCCACACACTTATTTAGTACTACTGGATCCAATTCTTTGAAGTTTATAGATAACGACTTTAATGGTTATTTGATACCAAAAGAATCCAATGCGGTAAGAATTATAAGCGATGGTGCTACTGACGTAGAAATTCTACTATATTGATATTAATAAATATAAGAAAAAGCGGAGAAAAATAATGGCGGCAAGCTTTTATATAAAACAAAACGATACTGCTCCATCGCTTCAAGCTGTGCTTACAGATTCTAACGGTCGTGTAAAGTCTATGGCTGACGCATCATTGGTTAGATTCCATATGCGAGATGAGAATAGCGTTGCACTAGTCACTAATGGTATAGGTACGATTGTTAATCCTACCAAAGGTATTGTTGCATACGAATGGCAAACCGGAGATACCGCAAATACAGGTATTCATAGCGCTGAGTTTCAAATCACTTATAACAGTGGTAAAGTTGAAACTTTTCCAAACACTGGCTACATTAAAGTGGTCATAAAAGATGAGATAGCATAATGCCACAACCAGCATCAAGAGAAGAATTTAAAGACTATATCCTAAGAAAAATCGGTGCGCCGGTTATTCAAGTTAATGTGTCTGAGGAACAAATTGAAGATAGGGTAGATGAAGCTGTTTCGTTTTGGAGAGATTACCATTACAACGGTTCTCAAATGGTTTACTTAAGACATGAGCTTACACAAAAAGATGTAGACAACGGATATATCACGTTGCCAGCAGGTTTACTTGGAATCTCAAAAGTGTTTGACTTAAACACATCAATTTCAGCAAGTACTGGTATGTTTAATGTTCAATACCAATTTGTTTTAAATAACCTTACAGATCTCACATCATATGGTATCACTAACTATTATATGACTATGCAGCACCTAGAGTTTTTACAAGAAATGCTTGTAGGAAAACAAATGGTTCGATATAACAAGCACGTTAATAAGCTTTATATCGATGTTGCAAAATCAAGCTTAAGCGTTGGAAGATATATTATCGTTGAAGCTTACGATATTATTGATCCTGATGAGTATGCTGATGTTTGGTCAGATCGTTGGTTACAAAATTATGCTTCAGTACTTGTAAGAGAACAATGGGGTCTCAACCTAACTAAGTTTACAAATATGCAGCTTGTTGGTGGCGTGCAATTTAACGGCGAACAAATTTTGCAAGAGGCTCGTGCTGAACGAGAAAAAATGGAAGAGGATGCAATCAATTCTCTGCAGCCTCTCACTTACAATTTTATTGGATAAGTTATGGCAACGAACGTATACTTTAGAAATTACGACAATTTCAACGAACAAAACCTAATAGACGATTTAGTAATTGAGTCTATTCAGGTTTATGGCATTGACATTGACTATATAAGTGGTGAGTTTAACAAAGATACTGATGTTATCTTTAACGAAAACGATACACCACTATATGATGAGATGTATGAGTTTGAAGTATATGTTAAAAACGTAGATGGGTTTGAAGGTGAAGGCGACTTTATGTCTCGCTTTGGTTTAGAAATCAGAGACACAGTAACCTTTGCAGTGGCTATCAGAACCTTTGAAAGGCATGTTACCCGCAAGGATGCTGAAAAGATTCGACCAAAAGAAAACGATATCATTTGGATGCCATTAAATCAAAAGATGTACAGAATTACTTATGTTGAGCATGAGTCTGTGTTCTATCAGTCTGGTGCATTACAGGTTTACGATATGAAATGTGAACTTATGGAATACTCTAATGAGAGGTTTGATACAGGCAGGTATGAGATCGACCATTACTTTGATGACGTAACAACGGTAATGACTGGGAATAACGCTGTAACAACTCTTACTCAATTAGCAAACACTGATCCAACATCTCAGAACTTTGATTTTGAATCAGTCGCTGACGATATTCTTGACTTCTCAGAAATTGATCCATTCAGTGAATCAATTAGTATAGGCGATTAAAAAATGGCAATTGCAAATTATTTCTATAATGAGACCACACGCAAATATGTAGCGTTGTTTGGCACTCTTTTTAATCAAATTAAAATTGAAAGAAAAGACAATGCTGGGAATTTAGTTCAATCTATGATTGTTCCAATATCCTATGCACCGTTTCAAAAAGTATTAGCTCGAGTTGCTCAGGATCCAGACCTATTAAATAGTAGAACTCAAGCTATTCGTTTACCACGGATGTCTTTTGAAATCACGAGTTTATTATATGATCCAATTAGAAAAGTCAATTCTACAAATAAAATTCGTAAAAGCGTATCTGAAGTAGACGCTTCTCGAGGTTTTCAATACGCGCCAGTTCCATACAACATAGATTTTTCTTTGTATATTATGACAAAATATCAGGAAGACGCTACTAAAATTATGGAACAGATCATTCCATTCTTTACACCTGATTGGACCGCTTCCGTTAAAATGGTAGAAAACATGGCTCCTCTTGATATTCCTATTGTATTGAATAGTGTAACAACCGAGGATTTGTATGAAGGCGACTTTGAAACAAGACAATCAATCTTATACACCTTAAACTTTACTCTCAAAGGATATTATTTTGGTCCTGAGAAAAAGAAAAAGCTTATTAAGTTTATTGATATTGGTATTGCAACAAGTACTTTGGCTAACACTGCACCTGAAGAAAGAATTACAATACAGCCTGGCTTAGATAGTAATGGTGACCCTGTTTACGAATTAGGTGAAACTGCTAAAGCCACTGCAGAAATTACATCAGGACGAGTAACTGCTATTAACATTACTGATGATGGACAAATCTATAACGCAAACAATGTTATTGTTGTTGATATTTCTTCACCATCTACAGTCGATGCTGTGATTAGTTCTCTTATTGCTAATACATCCATTTCATCAATTAGTGTTGATACCGGTGGCGGATTCTATTCATCAGTACCTGCCATTACTATTAACGAGCCAGACAGCCCAGCAACTACAGCTACTGCTGATTTAGTATTAGGTACAAATGGAGTTATTGATTCGTTTACTGTTACTGAACCAGGAACATATTACAACTCAGCTACGGTTACTATTCCAGAACCACCAGCTAAATCTCCTTACATAAAATATGGCGACGACTCTTTGTATTTTGATGCTGACACGGATGAAACTTTAATCCACACAATGGCAACAAACCTTATTACAGCAGGCCAAGGTTTTGCTGTTGAATTTTGGATTTACCCAGAAGAAGTTCCAGCATCAGGTGTTCACAATGTTATCCATTGGAATGGTACGACAATGCGAATTGAAATCGAGCCTGATTATGAAATTGTTTATAGGCCAAACTTTAATAGCCCACCAATTAGATGTACACCTGAGGTTCTTAACTTAAACCAATGGAATCATGTTAGAATAGAACACTTTGGTGGTACGGCAAGATGGTTAATCAACGGTGTGGTAGACCTTGGTGGAAACGCACCACAAGGATTTATTCTAGGTGGTGGTGTTGAAGTTATTGCAGGTCAACGCGGTGCAACCCCATCATTTAAAGGTGCAATAGATAACGTAATCATTGACCAAATTGCTGGCCTCACTGCTGTTGGCACTTATACAGTACCAACTACTCCTCAAACTGGATCTGATTTTACTGGTAACTTTGAGAAAGAATTTGCAGCTGCAACAGTTCAAGTAACTGACGGAGTGGTTACTGGATTGACCGTTGTAGCACCTGGAGCGAACTATAACTCTAATACTGTAATTACTATTAGCGATCCTAACGGCACTCCATCAGACTTCCAAGCATCAGCTACAGCCGTTCTCACAGACGGTACAGTGACATCTGTTAACATTACAAATCCTGGTAAATTTTACCTAACAGCAAATACTACTATAGATCCAGCAGCAGCTATAACAGCTACCGCATCCGCTACAGTGTCTCAATCCGGTGACATTTCTGCAATTAATATTACTAACCCTGGCGCTGGATATTCAACAGCTCCAACCGTGACAATAGCAGCCCCAGCATCTGCAAATACTGTTCCATATCAACAAGTAGAGTTCGATGACGATTGGGGAATTATTACAATTATTGAGGATGTATAATGAGTGATGATAAAATTTCTTCAGCACTAGGTATTAGGCCGATGTCAGAAATAGATGAAACTGAAATCTCAACAGAGATCGAATATGTCGAAGAACATACTCCTCCTGCTGTAATATCAGATGAAGACGACGAAAACCTCCAAGATTTAGATCAAGTCCGTACTAATATCCAAGGTGTTATAGCCTTGGGTCAAGATGCTATGCAGGAAATGTTAGAAATAGCTAAACAATCTGAGCAACCTAGGGCATTTGAAGTTGTCTCTACTTTGATGAAAACAATGCTTGATGCAAACAAAGACTTTGCTGATATTTCATCTAAAAAGAAATTTGCTCAGGAAGAAATAAATGCGCCAAGAGAAGCAGCGCAAACAAACACAGTAAATAATAATTTAATTGTGTCAACTGCTGACTTACTCAAAATGATTAAGGGCGATAACAATGGGTGACGGTTATCTAGGCAACTCACATCTAAAAAAAGTACAAGAAGAAATTGAATTTACTCCGGAGCTTATTAAAGAATATTTAAAATGTTCAAAAGATCCAGTTTATTTTTCTAAAGAGTATATTAAAATTGTCCACGTTGATAAAGGCTTAGTTCCTTTTGAAATGTACGATTATCAAAAAAATATTGTTCAAAAAATTACAGACAATAGACGTATGGCTGTATTAACAGCTCGTCAGTCTGGTAAAACTACTACGGCAGTTGCAGTTATCTTACATTATATTTTATTTAATGAATTTAAAACTGTTGCTATTTTGGCTAATAAAGGTGATGCAGCTCGAGAGGTTATGGCTCGAGTTAAGTTAGCATACGAGGCTTTACCAAAATGGCTACAACAAGGAGTAGAAGAATGGAACAAAGGAAACATCGCACTTGAAAATGGTTGCCAAGTTTTGGCGGGAACGACATCGTCATCAGCAATTCGTGGTAAGTCAGTTAATTTTCTATATCTCGATGAGGTTGCATTTATTGAAGGATACGACGATTTCTTCGCATCTGTTTATCCTACTATTTCGTCTGGTGAGTCAACAAAACTTCTTATGACATCAACCCCTAATGGTTTAAACCATTTTTGGAAAACCTGTAAAGGTGCAAAAGAAGGAACTAACGGCTACGAATATGAAGAGGTTATGTGGTATGATGTGCCTGGCCGAGATGAAAAATGGAAAAAAGAAACCATAGAAGCTTTAGATCACGACGAAGCAAAGTTTAACCAAGAATATTGTTGTGAGTTTTTAGGTTCATCAGGAACCCTTATTAATGGTCCTACACTTAAGACACTGGCACATGACACACCTATTGCTCAATCTGAAGGTTTATTCCAATATGAACAAGCGGAAAAAGATAAACAATATGTGATAACTGCAGACGTTGCAAGAGGTAAAGGTTTAGACTATTCAACGTTTACTGTGTTTGATATTTCAGAAATGCCATACAAACAAATTGCTGTATTTAGAGACAATTTTATTGGTCCTATTGACTTTGCTTCTGTTCTCCATAGAGTTGGATTAATATATAATACAGCAGGCATTTTAGTAGAAATTAATGATATTGGAGAGCAGGTCGTAGATGTATTACATATCGATTATGGATATGAAAATCTACTCTATACGCAAAATTCTGGTCGAAGCGGTAAAGTACTAAGCGGCGGCTTCGGTAAAAATGTAGACAGTGGAATACGAACAACAAAGCTTGTAAAGGGAACTGGTTGTTCTATGCTTAAAATGTTAGTTGAACAACAGCAACTATTGATTAGAGATTATGAAACTATCGCTGAATTGAGCAGATTTTCTAAGAAAGCAAACTCATATGAAGCAGAATCAGGCTTTCATGACGACTTAGTCATGAATTTAGTACTCTTTGCATGGATGACAGACCAAGCATACTTTAAAGATATGACTGATATAAATACCTTAACAAGGTTAAGAGAGAAGACAGAAGAGCAAATTGAAGAAGAAATGTTACCATTTGGTTTCGTAGACGTTGGAGATGAATCATTTTATGAAGATGATGGTTTAAGACTATGAAAAAGCTCACAAAAAAGTAAATTGGAATTTTTATAAATAGAAACAGTGATATATTGAAAACGCGTTTCTAATTAATAAAGGAGAAAAACATGGCTTTTTCCGTAAGTCCTTCAGTCATTGTTCGTGAAGTGGATGCGAGTCAGGCAGTACCTGGCGTTACAACTCCACCCGCAGCAATTGCTGGAATATTTAGATGGGGTCCGACTAATGATCCGATTCTCATCACATCGGAAAATGATTTAGTTGACCGCTTCGGTAAACCGACCGCAGATAACTACGAAACATTTTTCACGGCAGCAGACTTTTTAGCATATTCTAATGCTTTGTTTGTCGTAAGAGCAGATGACGGATCTGCAACAGCAACTGGTACAGAAATTGTACGATTTGCGAACAACGATATTGACCCAGATAATACTACGTATGGTGCATTCGATGCAAAGTATCCTGGCGATATTGGTAACTCATTACAAGTAGCTTGGGTTACTGCGGGTGGCTTTAGCGGTTCTTGGATCGGCGAAGCTGAAATCCCAACCAACAAAGTTTCAAATAACGCCGTAACACAAACGATTACATTTAATGCTAACGCACTATCTTTTGAAACGGCAAACACTAACCAATTAGCTACATTAGCTGCTGGTGATGTTCTTACAGTTGGTAACGACAGCGTTGGATACCAAGACTTAGTTGTTAGCACTTTTGAAGAAACAGAGCTTGAAACTACTTTTGGATCAGGTAACAGTGCAGTTACAGTAACCACAGCGTATCAATACGATGTTGGTTTTACAACAAGATATACTTTAGCAGAAACAGAATTAGACGAAATTGGATTTACTAAAAAGTGGCAACACAATGGTATTTTCGGATCAGCTCCAAGCGCAGGTCACGTTCACATCGCAGTTATTGACGAAGATGGTGATGTTACAGGTGTAGCTGGTACAGTAGTTGAAAAATTTGAAAACTTATCAACTACAGTCGGTGCAGTTGGCCCACAAGGTCAAACAAACTATTATGGAAATGTAATTGAAAACTTCTCCTCTTGGGTGAAAGTAGCAAATACTGCAGTAATTAGTTCACAGGCTTCAAGCTCGGTTGCAGTATATGAATCCATGGTAAATGGTACTGATGCAGCAACTGAAACAAATGCAACATTGGCTAGCTTAGCCTTTGCTTATGACACATTGAAGAACTCAAATGAGCTCGATATTTCAATGGTTATGGTTGGTAAAAACGACGACGCAGCAACGAGGGCAAATTATATCCTATCAAACGTTGTAGACTATCGTAGAGATTGCGTAATGTTGGTATCACCTTCTAAAGAAGCAGTTGTAGATGAGCTTAAGACAAATGCCAAACTTACGAATGCAGTAGCACATCGTAACAAAATCCAAAACTCTTCATATATGTTTATGGATAGTGGATACAAATATCGTTATGATAAGTATAACGATGTGTATCGTTGGACTCCTCTAAACGGCGACATGGCAGGCCTTATTTCAAGGGTGGATGCTTGGGAATCACCAGCAGGTTTCAGAAAAGGCGTTATCAAAAACGTTGTTAAGCTTGCATTCAATCCAAGTAAACCACAAAGAGATCAATTATACGGCGCAGACATTAACCCAGTTATGTCACAAACAGGTCGTGGTATCGTTCTCTTCGGTGATAAAACCGGACTTGGAATGGCAAGTGCTTTTGATCGTATCAATGTACGTAGATTGTTTATTGCGGTTGAGAAATCAATTGCTACAGCAGCTGAAAGTTTCTTATTCGAATTTAACGATGAATTTACACAAACACAGTTTAGAAACATTGTTGATCCATTCTTAAGAGACATTCAAGGACGTCGTGGTATTATTGACTTCAGAGTTGTATCTGATTCTACAGTCAATACTCCTGAGGTCATTGATCGAAATGAATTCCGAGCAAGTATCTTCATCAAGCCAGCTCGTTCTATTAATGTTATCGAACTTACGTTCGTAGCTACCAGAACAGGCATTGAGTTTGACGAAATCGTTGGTCAGATCTCGTAATAAATAGTTTAAAATAGGAGAAGAAAAACATGGCATTCAATATCAACCAGTTCAAATCAGAACTCGTAGGTGGCGGTGCACGTCCAACGCTCTTCCAATGTCAAGTCACTAACCCGATTTCCAATGTAGCAGACATCAAAGTTCCATTTATGATTAGAGCTGCAGGAATTCCGGAATCAACTGTTGGCCAATATACGGTGCCCTACTTCGGGCGCCAGGTCAAATATGCTGGTGATAGAACATTTGCCGACTGGACGGTCACAATTATCAACGACGAAGATTTCGCCATTCGTAACGCTATGGAAGAATGGATGAACTTTATTAACTCTCACGATTCAAACTCAAGAGGGTTACCACAACAATATAAGTCTACTGGTCAAATTACCCAGTACAGTAAAGACGGTTCACCATTACGTACATACGTTTTCGAAGGTATGTTCCCAATTAGCGTTGAAGGTATCCAAATGGATTGGTCACAGACAGATTCAATTGAAGAATTTTCTGTAACATTCCAGTATGATTTATGGAGAGTTGAAGGAAATACCGGCGTACCGACTACATAATATATAATGAGAAAGTGACAAAATGAAAATTTTTGGTTTTGAAATTAAACGGGAAGCGGATGAGGTTGAACCATTAACCTCATTCGCGGAACCTATTAACGATGATGGTGCTATCACTGTCAGCGGTAATGCTATGGGCGGGTTCTATAGTACTATTCTAGATATGGAAGGTACTGCTAAAACAGAATCAGAGCTAGTAAGCCGTTATCGTGCTTTAGCTATGCATCCAGAGATTGCTCAGGCTGTAGACGAAATCGTAAACGAATCTATTAGTGTTGACATTGACGATAAAGTCGTCGAATTACTATTAGATGACGTTGACTTGCCTGACAAAGTAAAAGATAAACTTCAAGAAGAATTTGATAGCATAATGAGCCTATTTGACTTTACGGCTCAAGGCTATGACATGTTCAGCAAATTCTATGTTGATGGAAGAATTAACTATCACGTTATTATTGATAACGAAGATATTAAAGCGGGCATTAAAGAGCTCCGTTATGTTGATCCTAGAAAACTTAAGCTTATTCGTGAAATGGATAAGAAAGATAAGGATCCACACTCAGGTATTCCAATAAAGAAAACTAAAGCCGAATACTACATGTATTCTGAAAATGGCTTTGGTGGTAATAAAGGTACTATGCAGTCAGGAACTCAAGGGTTTAAGATTGCAAAAGACTCAATAGCTAGAGTAACTTCAGGCTTAATGAGCGAAAACAATGCTCTTGTTTTATCCTATTTACATGGTGCTATTAAACCGTTAAACCAATTAAGGATGTTGGAAGATGCAACAATCATTTACACTATTACACGAGCTCCTGAAAGACGAGTTTTTTATATTGACGTTGGCAACCTTCCTAAATCGAAAGCTGAGCAGTATATAAAAGATATGATGGTTCGCCATAAGAACAAGTTACAATATAACTCTTCTACTGGTGAAATCACAGACTCACGTAAAATGATGACAATGACAGAAGACTTCTGGTTCCCACGTCGTGGTGGTGAAAGAACAACCGAAGTTGATACTATGGCTGGTGGTTCAGCTGCTGGATTAACTGACGATCAAAACCTTCAGTACTTCCAACGTAAACTATTCAAAGCATTGAAAGTTCCATTGTCTCGTTTAGAGCCAGAAACTATGTATTCCTTTGGTCGTGTTTCCGAAATTACCCGTGATGAAATGAAGTTCGGTAAATTCATTAAAAGAGTAAGATCTCGTTTTTCTACTCTCTTTACTCAGGTACTTGAAAAGCAATTAGTGCTTAAAGGTATTATGACACCAGAAGAGTTTATTGAAATCAAAAACGATCTTAGATACGATTTTATTCAAGACAATTATTTTGAAGAACTTAAAGAAACAGAAATTCAGCGCGAAAGACTCACAACCTTACGTGACGTCGAAGACGCGATTGGTGTTTATTATTCCAGAGACTGGGTACGTAAAAACGTACTGCGTATGTCTGAAGATGAAATCAAAGAGATGAAAAAAGAAATAGAGGCCGAATCAAAAGAAGAAGCTGATTTGGCTGCCGCACAAGAGCCAGATGACGATGATGCTCCGGAGCAAGAGCAAGAATCGTCAGCAAATAATATAAATGGATAAATAGTATTAAAACTAATACAAATCTTAGGAGACTAAAATGAAATCCTTTAAACAAATGGTCAGCGAAGTAGCTAAACCTATTTCTCCGGATGAACAGCGATTTATTGACCAGCACACTTATGAAGTTAAGCAACATCCAGTTGCATTAGACCATCAGTTTACGGGCGATATCGCTGGAAAAACTTCAGGCAAATCCGCTGAACCAGATGCCACTAAGTATGATGCTGCATATGCTAAAAAAGAGCCAGCGGTTGAAACTATTGGTGAAGAAACAGAAAAAGTTGAATTATCAGAAGATCCTTCACAAGAAAAACCAATGATGATGGGCGCGTTACGTGCTATGTCCCACAACATGATGGGTATCGCAAAGTATGTCCAGTCAACAAATGATCCAGAAGAATGGTTTCAAAACAAATTAGCTGGTGTTGCTAAGGAAATGCAAACTCTTTATAGCTATGCGACTGCTGAAACAATGACGGGTATGGCTACTGAAGAAACTGTTGTTGAAAATAAACAAGCTTCTATTATGAAAAAACTTGCTAAAGCATCAGCATCTTCTGAAAAAGGCAAAAAGGCAGTTACTTTGAAAAAAGCTCCTTGGGAGAAAAAAGAAGAAGCAGAGCAAATTGACGAGATTTCAAAAAAGCTAGCAGGTCGTTATATTAAAAAGGCACAAATGGATACAGCTCATGCTGGTGACCAAATTGCTACAGGCAGCATGGGTCAAGCGGGTGCGTCTCCTGATGTCAAAAAAGGTTATGAACAGCAACGCAAAAAAGGTATTGCTAAGCTTATTCGCCGTCGTGCGGGAACAAGCGATGCCGTTGCTAAACTAACGGGAACAGCAAGAGTTCCAGCAAAAGAAGAACTTTCTGATAAGCAAAAGAAAATTGACCATAACAAAAACGGTAAAATTGATGGTCATGATCTAGCTATGATTCGTAAAAAAAAGAATGAAGAAGTAGCGCTTGATGAAACTACAACATCAGCTTTAAAGCGTCCAGTTACTCAAACCGGTCCAGATGGTAAAACACGCACAGTAATGAAAAAAACTAAAGCAGATAAAACTGATGATATAGGCCAAGATGTTATGGGAACAAATGAATCAGTTGCGTTAGAAGAAGCAATGAAATTTAAACCTGGCGCTATGAGACTTAAAGACGGATCTCAGGTAGTTCTTAAAAAAGAAGATGCACAAGCATTAACTGCAATGTTTAAAGACTTATCACGTCAAAACCAAAAGAAACTCAGCGAAGTTGCCCAGAAAGATAAAAGCGGCTTTGAGGAGATTCTTGGATTTGCGAGAGAAGCTTTATAATTTATTATAAATATAATAGTAATTTAAGTAAGGATTGAACCAATGAAATTAATTACTGAAGTAACAGAAGATCTTCAAATTGCGACAGAGCTCAATGAAGCGACTGGGAAAAAGTCTTATTTCATTGAAGGAATCTTTATGCAAGGAGACATCAAAAATCGCAACGGGAGAATTTATCCTGCTGGGATTCTTGAGAATGAGATGAATCGCTATAACAAAGACTTCATCGAAACTAAACGAGCCCTTGGAGAACTTGGTCACCCAGAAACTCCAACCATTAACGGTGATAGAGTATCACACCTTATCACTGAAATGAAAAGAGATGGGTCCGACTTTGTTGGAAAAGCCAAAATTCTAAGTACACCAATGGGAGAAATCGTAAAAACTTTCATGGACGAAGACGTTAAAATTGGTGTTTCAACTAGAGGGTTGGGATCAGTTAAACCAATGAAGTCTGGGATTATGGAAGTTCAAGACGATTTTCACTTATCAACAGTGGACATTGTCACCGATCCTTCAGGCCCTAACTGTTTTGTGAACGGCATTATGGAAAACGCTGAATTTTATTACGACATTGCCTCAGGTCACTGGCTACCGTCAGCACCACAAGTAGAGGAAGTCATAGAAGAAATTCAGGAAGAAATTGAAAAAGAAGTCAGAAGAGTAGTTAGAAGGGTTGATGAGTCCACGGCAGCTAAGCTGTTCGAACGGTTTATTAATTCGCTTAGAAATTGATTTTTTAATAAATAGTAAACATATAGAATAGCTTAATTAAAAGGAGTAGAACATATGTCAAATGAGCTAGACGAAAAGTTCGTCGAAAAATCCGGCGGTGCAGGTGTTCCAGCAGCAGAAGTCGCTGAACCGGTCACTGGTGCTGGCGGCGCAATAAAAAAGAAAAAGGCAGACGTTAAAAAGTCTGTTGACGGCTCTGCAGATAAAGTAGATGCAGTCACTCCAGGCCAAGGTGCTTCTGTTAAAGAAGAAGCGGCTCCAGAAGTTGAAGCAGAAGAAATCGTTGAAGAAGTAATTGAGCTTGACGAATCTATTGCCGCAATGTTCGAAGGCATGGACCTATCAGAAGATTTCAAAAACAAGGCAACACTTGTTTTCGAAGCTGCAGTAAATGAAGCTGCAACAGCCAAAGCAGACAAAGTTATCGCGGAAACAACAGAGCGTCTCGAAACAGAGATGAACCAATCTATTGAAGAAGGCGTTAACGGAGTTGTTGATAATCTTGATTCATATCTTGACTACGTAGTAGAAGAGTGGATGAAAGAAAATGAACTCGCTATTGAGGCTGGCATTAAAGTTGAAATGGCAGAATCCTTAATGGATGGCCTCAAAGGTCTTTTTGAAGAGCATAATATCGAAGTTGACGAAGATACAGTTGACGTGGTAAAAGGCTTGGAAGAAGAAATTGAAGCCCTTAAAAGCACTGCAAACGAAAAAATTACTGAAAATGTAGAACTTCAAAAGCATCTCGCTTCACTTAAAGCTGAAAGAGTTTTCGAAGAAATGACTGAAGATCTCACAATCACGCAACGTGAGAGATTAAAAGTTCTTTCTGAAAAGCTTGACGCCGCAAATATGGATGAGTACAAGGCTGACTTAGAAACTCTCAAAGAATCATTCTTTGCAAAGCCTAAGGTAGTTGCTGAAGAAGTCGTTGAAGAAGAAATCCTCACAGAAGAATCAGAAGCCAAAGCTCCTGTTTCAGAGCATTCCTCAATTAACGCTATCACAGCATTCTTAAACTCGCGTAATTAATATTTCGGTAAAAACACATAATTATAAATATACCCAGATAGAACTTTATTAACCAAGGAGATAGACATCAAATGGCACAGTCAAACTATCAAGCGCTAGTGGAAAAGTGGGGCCCGGTTCTCGAGCATGACTCTTTCACTGCAATCACAGATCAGCATCGTAGAAGCGTAACTGCTACGATCCTCGAAAACACAGAAAAAGCTTTAATGGAATCAGGCGATATGTCTGCTTCAATGAGCTCATTACTTTCAGAAGCAGCACCAACTAACGCTGCAGGCGCAGACGGCTTCACAGCCGGTGCAACAGCAACCGGCCCAGTAGCTGGTTACGACCCAGTACTTATCAGCTTAGTACGTCGTGCAATGCCAAACTTGATGGCATACGACATTGCTGGCGTTCAGCCAATGACAGGCCCAACTGGCTTGATCTTTGCAATGCGTTCCAAGTACACAAACCAAGCTGGTGGAGAAGCATTCTTCGGCGAAGCAAACACAGGCTTCTCTGGCGATGCAGCCAATCCAAATGGTACTACAACTGGTGGAACAGCATTCGGTTCCGTAGTTACTGGTAAAGGCATGGACACTGCAGCTGCTGAAGCACTTGGTGACGGTGTTGGCGCTGGTTTCGCAGAAATGGCTTTCTCAATTGAAAAAGTTACAGTTGCTGCTAAATCACGTGCATTGAAAGCAGAATACACAACAGAGCTTGCTCAGGATCTTAAAGCCGTACACGGTTTAGACGCTGAGACAGAACTAGCAAACATTCTACAGTCTGAAATCTTAGTTGAAATCAACCGTGAATTAGTTCGCTCAATCTACACATCAGCCGTAACTGGTGCTGCTGGTACAGCCGCTCCCGGTACATTCGACTTAGACGTCGATGCAAACGGTCGTTGGTCAGTTGAGAAGTTCAAAGGCTTAATGTTCCAAATCGAACAAGAAGCGAACGCAATTGCAAAAGGTACACGTCGTGGTAAAGGTAACATGGTTATCTGTTCTTCTGACGTTGCATCAGCATTGCAAATGGCCGGTGTACTTGATTACACACCAGCTCTTAACTCTAACTCACTACAAGTAGATGACACAGGTAACACTTTCGCCGGTGTACTTAACGGTCGCTACAAAGTATACATCGACCCATATGCAGGCGCTAACTATATGGTTGTAGGTTATAAAGGTTCTTCAGCATTCGATGCAGGCCTCTTCTACTGCCCATATGTACCGCTACAAATGGTTCGTGCAGTTGGTGAAAACAGCTTTCAACCTAAAATTGGCTTCAAAACTCGTTACGGCATGGTTGCAAACCCATTCGCTCGTGGCGGTGCTGCAGCTAATGACGGCGCGATTACTAACAACACTAACCAGTACTACCGTAGAGTTTTGGTTTCAAACCTCTTCTAAGTATAACAAAAAAGGGAGAGGGTTTAACCTCTCCCATCTACAAACTAAGGCTACCTTCGGGTGGCCTTTTTTTATTCTGTAATGTATGACATAAGAATGTGATTACGACCATCTTCTGTGATTTGCTCATCAAAAATTCTTATGGCTGTTGTTAACATTGCTGAGGCTAACATAAGAACTTCATTTTCATCGTCACACATCATGATTTGTCTATCAATAGGCTGAGTAAGTTCAGCCATTCTTTGCATAATTTCCAAATCTTTTTTGTCTTTTGGTTTCATTACATACCCAATGCATCCATGTAAAGTTGTGTCATTGCGTTTTCGTTTTCAACATCGTCACGATTACGCTTTCGAATTGAAACAATTTTACGAATGATTTTTGCTTCGTATCCTTGGCCTTTAGCTTCAGCCATTACCTCTTTGATTTGCTCAGAGACTGCAGTTTTTTCAGCTTCTAAGTTTTCTACGCGTTCAATAAAAGCACGTAGTTGATCAGCGGTTACTGATGTTGTTGGATTCTGTGACATTAAATAATCTCCTGCTGTTGTAAATTTCAAATCTCCCATGCCGTTAACGGCTTCATAGCTTGGGTAGCCTTTTTCATAAACTGGTGCTTCCATTATAGTTTACCTTCTTCACGCATTTGCTTGCGAATTTTAGTTGCACTAATATCATGAATGTCTTTACCTAGATCATGTTCAGTAAAGGTATATCCTACACCACGCCCATAACTAATATCTACAATATTAGGCATTTCTAAAATGATGTATTCATATCCGTTACGATATCCATGTTCAGCTAAGCCTTTTTCAATATTAGCAATAACATCAATAATACCAAAAGGATTATCGTCTTGCTTAGCAGTACGGCCTGCACCAGCATCACCATCAAATTGATATACATCACGTATCATAATAACGACTTGGCCGGTAATTGAATGTGCACGTTTAAATAATTCAGTATGACCATCGTGCCATGGTTGCCAACGTCCTAGCATTTGTACTGTTGGTTTTTTATAGTCAAACATTATGTTCCATCCTTATATGCCGTTCTATAGCATTAGCTAGAGTTTCATCTGTATCATCGTACCATTTAGATACACGATAATTTACTATTGAAGGTTTTTCAAACATTTTGTTTGTATCACCAAACCGTCCTTCCTTAATAGTATCCATAAACACCGTATAATCAGCATCGAAGATTTCACGAGTTTCTTCAAGTGGACAAACAAAATCGCAAATAACAGTTCGTTTCATTTCCTTTTCGTAATCAGCAATTCCTTTCATACGATAAGCTTGACGTAAACGAGCAGCCTCACTGAATTCCCAGTCATTTGCCATTTCGCGAATTTTGTCTGCATTAAACCAAGCGCAATTTAGTCGCGCTTGGAGTTGTTCAGCCAGCCAGGTCTTTCCAGAACCTGGCAAGCCGAAGATTAATATTTTCATTTAAAAATCTCCTGTGATTTTGTTTTTAGGCATCAGCCATTTCTAGTGCTAAGTCTAGGGCTTTGATGTTTTTGTTTGCGTTACCACCAAACCATGCTGAACTCATGCGGGTATCAGCCGAACGACCCAGTTTGTGGTTTGTCATGTAGGTAACAGCATTGTATGCATTCCACCATGAACCTGGACGGAAGTTGTCACCAGGCTGGTCTTCTACATAACCCATAGCTTGTTCAGCTGTCCGTGAAAGATCTTTGTTATCACGGCTGCTTTCGCCAAAGATGTTACCAAAATACTTGATAAGCTTTTCACGGTCGTACTGTTTGGAACCAAGAAACTCTGCTGCTTCTTTAAATTGGCCAACTTTATTGTGTGAAATACCAAGAATTTCTTTTACCTTGTCGGCGTCGAACTGAGAACGGTGGTTAATCCGAACACCAACACGATTGTTTTCGTTCAAAGCTACAGCCAAAGTGTTATTGCAAACTACGCGTTCCATAACAAACTTGATGTCGATAGCTTTGCCGTACTGGTGAGGATTAGAAAAAAGCAAATAGCCTTTTACTTCGTCACCATTAAATAATGAAAAACCATCTTTAACATCGGCCAAAGCCCAAATTAAACGACCGTCCTTCAAGGAACCGGCGGTATCCATTTCCATGTCGCCATTTGCTACAAAATCTGTAAAGAAGTCAAAAGCTTCTGAGTTTTGCACAGGGTTCCAACCTGGTCCAACTTGTGTAAGAATTTTGCTATCAGTTGAGCGGACCAAAGCTTGTTGGCCGGTTTCATGCATGTCACCTTTGTGACGATATACAGTATTAACTTTTTCTACTTCCCAGTCTAAACCTGCAACTTCCATCATTTGCTGAGGAGTCATGTCGTCTGAAACTGGAACGCCCAGTCCATGCCAAGGTTTACCTGCTGATGCGCGGTATGCCATTTGTGCTTCGCCATTTACCATTTCAAGTTCGTGTGCCATAATATATATCCTAGTTTGTTTTCATTTGATAAGACTAATATAAACCATCTTAGATGGAATGTCAACTGTTTTATGCAACTTTTTTCAAATTAATTTGAACTTCTTCAAACCCTTTGTTTTCGGTGGCAACAAACCAAACATTGCCATCCCATACGTATGCATATTCTGCACCTGTATCGTTAAAGGATTGTTGCAAAAAGTGTTGAATGTCTTCATATACGATAGCAGCATCAGAATTTACCGAGTTCGTTTTTGACTCAAGGTAATCATCTGAAAGACTGGAAAGGTAACCACCTTTAGCTACGATTTCTGCATCGTATTGTGAGTTATAAGATGTAACAAGAGTTCTACCAACTCCCTCTACATAACCATCATAGTGACAATAGCTTGCGACGATAGAATCTGTTTTTGGATTATAAATGCCGATGTTTGCTGCAGTACCCATAATATTTTTCCTTATGTTTCTATTAAACGTTACGCATTGAATAGCCGAGAACATGCTCAACGAAGTCTTTGCCACAGTCGTGGAAGAAAGCTTCAATCAACGATTCACGTGGTGAAGTATCCATGAATTGAACATGTTGTGAAAGTGCTTCAGAATCAGATTGACGGAAGTAAGATAACGCTTGCATAAAGTCGTTTGCATCTTCGTTATACATCTCAGCAAGAGAAGATACTTCATCACGAAGCTCTTCATTAGCATAGTTTTTCATTTCCTCTTCTTTAGCATAACCGTGATATTCAGCGATTAATGCGTTTACTTTTGTAAGAGGAGTTTCGATCCAGTATGCTACAGCTTGATTTGTCATTATATAGGTTCCTTTTTGTTTTACCTTATATAAACAATATAACCTATTTGAAAAGGATTGTCAACGGTTAATTTCATTTTATTTCAAGTTTTTTTACTTTTTTAATGAAAATATTGACTTGGCATAGGCATGGCATCAATAAGATCCCAAGCAAATTCTCCATATCCTGACTTTACTATATCTACCACATCAACATATGGTTCTTTATCTTTGAGATTTTCTGAATAGACCGGTACCACTTGGGCCTTCGGACATCTTCGTTTTATATATGTATTCATATATTTGATAGCATCTTCTTCGTTTAAGAAGGCAACAGCCTTGGTAATATCAAAGATGTTGTGAGAAGAAAACAATGCTATACGTGCTTGACCAGATCTTCTATCAGCTTTAGTAAGCTGCGCTCCAAACATCTGGTCTGGCTCTTCTCTTGTTGTGCCAAGAAAAATTCCTTCATCTGGGTCTAGTATCATATATTTCATTTGTATATATCGTCTACCTTTATAAGCTCGATTTCGCCATCTAGTCTTTTTCTGATTTTGATGTAACCATCTTTAATTAAACCATCTATGGTATGTTCAACGATTTCACCTACATCTTCCTTGACTTGAGCGCGGGCCATATACCTACCTACATATGTAAATAGGATAGCCGTAACAAGTAAAAATACCTCAACCATTGAAATAGAAAATTCCATCTTTGTTCCTCTTTTTATTTATGGGTTTACTTCGGTCAACACTCGACCTTTAAAGCCTTCCCACCAATGTGGAGCCGGTCTTGCCTTTTTCCAGACAGCAAAATTCTTAGCGACATGATAGTAATTCCTATATGCTTTAACGGCGTCACCTTTAACAATACACTCTGGAAAGTGTGACATGGCCTGTGCAAAAGGAGTTAATCCAACGTCTTGGATCTTTGCAGGAGGGTTTCTCAGAACTTCTGATAGCTTTTCTTCTGTCAGATGTAATTTACCATAACGATATTTGTACTCACTGCAGAGGGCTAAGAAGTGATCGTAGTGCCATCTGTAGTTGGCTTCTGAGGCCATAGTCCAAACGGTACATGGATGATGGTGATGTACGGCTTTATATAGTACATGCTCAAGGTTATTATTACGATGAACATAGTAGTTTACCATACGTTTACCTGATTTAGATGGACGTTTTTCCATATATCCGTCAAGCATTCGATGCGCGGTAGACAGCATTTGAGCTGCCTCCACGATCATTTTTGGAATGTGTTTGTCACACATCATTTGTGCTGAGATAACTGGACTTTCGTCTAGGACGAATATATTCATATAGTAAAACCTTTCGATTCTAAGATTTTAAGAGGTGAACCTTCAATTCCTTCAACCTTACGAGCTTTAGCATATTCCTCAACAGTGAAGTTATTGATAAGGAATTTTTTGAATTCACCCATTTTGATAGGGCTTCCACTGTACTTGAAACGAGCTATGAACAAATCAATTCCACGGCCAACATTTGAAGGGTGAACTCTTTCACTGTTTTCGTATACTGGACGACCTTCGTAGTCACCTGTGTACATTAGGTATCCACCATAGTAGCTGAAATCTTTACGGTTGAATTTTGTCATGTCTATCTCCTATTTGATATAAACAATATAACCTATCTAAAAAGGAATGTCAACAGTTAATTTCATTTTATTTGAAGTTTTTTTAAACTTTATGGATTTCTTTGTATTTTTTACGAACGGACAAGAAATGTTCAAGGTAATCATAAGTATTTACTTTGAATACTTGTGGTTCATTACCATCTACAGTAATCAAAATTACTCCTTGTTTGATAGGAATACCAGTTCGTTCGTAAAATGCTGCTGCATAGAAAGATGCTTGAATGAAGTAACTCGTAATCCATTCTTCTTTCTTTGGTTTACGACTTGTTTTAAAATCAACAATAGAGAGTTGGCCATCAAACTCTGCAATACAATCAACCTGTCCTGCACATTTGAGCCTATCACTATACAAAAATTCCTCTTGGAAGTATATGTTGTTTAAGCGTTTATCTAGGATTGTTTTCAAATCATTAAATGATGCAAGGTTTGCAGGCATAGCACCCTTGTTCCAGTCTGGTAAATTATCCAAATAGTCTTCAGCTAATTTGTGGACTGCGGTACCTCGAGTAGCAGCTTGACGAGAAATCTTATTAGCTTCTTCTTCTCCTACTCGTTTTCGCCATTCAAGAATACCATCTTTGCTGAGTACACCAAGAACAGTAGTGATAGAAGGATAGGCATTACCATCTGGAGTAAAATACCTACGACCTTCTTCTGTAGTTTTTCGAGTGAGTTTTGGAAGCACGATGTCGTGTTCTACGTGATTAAACATAATATAGCCTTTTTCAATTTAGTTCTATAGTAACACAGAACTATTCAAATGTCAACTATTTTATTCAGCCTCTGCTAAATGAGCTGCATAAGCTGCTTTAACTGCATCAGTATGAACTGCATTACAAATGGCTTGAACATCTGCGCTTTCACCTGTGATGTCTGCGTTTGGTGCAACAACATGTCGGTGAAAACTCGAAGAGAGTTCAACTCCATCTTCCATGATTGCCGTTTTTGTGCGAACCTGCACCATTTTGAAATCACCAACGATTTCAATTTTGTCTTCTGTTATTACTTTTTCTAAAGCCATTTATTTTCTCCTGTCCGACCCAATCTCCGAAAGGGTTATGCTGTGTAATATATAACGTTAATATAAATGTATTCACCAGCAGCCGTTGTTGTGAAATTGCCAAGAAAAGCCCGTGAATTTGGGCTATCTACAAAACAAGCAGCGCTGTGATTTGACGAAGGTAAGTCTGCATTAGCACCAGCAACTATTACACCAGCAGATCTAGATTGGAGTTCTCCCGTAACAAACGCTCCTGCAAACGGAAACCCAGAAATAAGAGCAGATACACCATGTGCAATAGATGTTGTTGCACTAATCCACCCCGTAAGGCTCACCATTCTACCAACCTTTACATATCTTCCAGCAGAGGTTAATGATCCAGTGACCGTCATATTGGAAACGCCTGGAGTCCAAGTCCCCTCCTCATAGTCATCCAGCGTGTTGCTTGTTGATGTACCAGTACCGCCAGCATCGCCGAAGACTACACCATCAGTTAAGTGGATTTCTTTAAATGCAGAAGTTGTGGAACCTAAGTTTAGGTATCCAGAAGCACCTGATGTTGTTGCACCTGCAGGGAGTGTAGGCACAATTGCCGCCTGAGTCGATTCGCCATCAAACCTTATTCTTGGATCTGAATTAGTACCTTCTGATCCCATGTATAGATATTTACCTGAGTTAAGTCCAATCAGTGCCTTATCAACTCCTGCATCTGCCAACCTAAGTCTATTTCTATTATCGATTGTAATATCACCATCGATTGTAGATTCACCGGTAACACTCGTAATTAGATTTTCCCAACCAGAACCATTATAGATTTCTACCTGATCTGTTGTTGTGTTGTAGATCATATTGCCTTCAGCTTGAGAAGTTAACGCATCTCTTGCTGTAGTATCAATTTTATTAAATCTTACTGGGTTACTTAAGTATTCCATATTTTGCGCGATATGAGTCATCGCGTTATATTCAGTAGTAACTTCGTAATTTGTAGCTGAACCACCCACAACACTTGATAACTGTAAAACACTACTATTAAGGGTTGGTCTTATAGTTAATTGCTGATAATTTAATGATGGCGAGTTGGTTCTATCGTGAGATGTAATTCTCAATAAGTTGTTTTGAGAATACATAGTTGCCCGTGTTTGATATGCAGAACCGTCTGTAGCTTCAAGGTTAATTTGAATATTTGCATCAGTAGAAATATCTGATGGGTTAGCAACGTCTTCAACAAAACTAATTGGATTTGCGTTAAGGAATTTCTTTGAGTTAATGTCTAAGTTACCACCAAGTTGTGGTGATGTATCAGCAGAAACATCGGGATCTGTAGCTTCTGGTCCTTGCACACCTTGGAGACCTTGAGTACCAGCTTCGCTTAGACCTTGCAAACCCTGAACGCCTTGCATTCCTTGGATACCTTGTAGACCAATTAAACCCTGAACACCTGCGCCTGTAATACCTTGGGCACCTTGTGTACCAATAGCACCAGCTCTTTCAAAGGAAACAATTAAGTCAGTTTGGTTTGTAAATGATGATCTATTTCCGGCTTCCCAAACAACACCAATTTCAAAGAATCCGGTCTGCTCTGTAACAGCGGATATAGAATATAGAACATATTGGTTAGGTGTTCCGGCAGGAGATAATCTAATATGCCCTTTAACGTTACCAGCAGGATCGTCGGTAGTTCTTAAATAAGATTGAATATCTACTGATGCTGAATCCGTATCGTCAATGTATAATTCTGTAGCAAATTGGAGGTTAGCCGAATCAGCAGCAAATCTACCAGCACCAGGATCTCCGCCTAATGTTGAGTTATTCCAAGAATATGGAAATTCTGTTCCGCCATAAGAACCACTTGCACCTTGGAAACCAGATGTACCTTGAACACCTTGGTTACCATCAGCACCGTCGGATGGACCTTGAGTACCAATAACACCTTGTACACCTTGAGTACCAGCTCCGGTAGTACCTTGAAGGCCAATGCCCTGAATACCTTGCGGACCTTGTGGTCCGTCAGAAGGACCTTGTAAACCTTGAATACCTTGCCCGCCGCTGCTTCCTTGAACACCAACACCATCATCGCCAGCAGTACCTTGAACACCTTGGTTACCATCACTTGGGCCCTGAATACCTGGAGGACCTGCTGGACCTTGCACACCATCAGACGGACCTTGGATACCAAATGGTCCTTGAACACCTTGTATTGCTTCAGCTTGAACACCTTGAACACCTTGGAAACCAGGAGTTCCTTCTGTACCTTGGAAACCCTGAAGTGTAGTACCTTGTGTACCTTGCGATCCCTGAACACCTTGCGCATCAAAACCTTGAACACCTTGGTTACCTTCACCAGCCAAACCTTGAACACCGGTATCACCTTGAATCGCTGGGCCTTGTACACCTTGGAAACCGTTTTCACCAACGGCACCCTGTAAACCTTGAACACCTTGAATACCGTCGTCGCCAGTAACGCTTTCGCCCTGTACACCTACGGTACCTTGAATACCTTGCAATCCAAGTAAACCTTGAACGCCATCAGCGCCGGTAATACCTTGAACCATAATACCTTGAATACCCTGAGGGCCGGTATCACCCACACCATCAGGACCTTGTAAACCTTGGAAACCCTGAGCAGCTTGTGTACCTTGCGTACCTTGTGGACCTTCTGGTCCTTCAACACCTTGCGGGCCAGGAATATTACTCGGATTACCTTGAACACCCTGAACACCTTGAGGTCCAGTACCACCAGGTCCTTCGTCACCTTGTAGGCCTTGCGTACCCTGCAATCCAAAACCAGCAGGACCATCATTACCCTGCATACCTTGAACACCTTGGCCACCGCCACCTTGAATACCTTGGAAACCAAATCCAGCTGGACCGTCACCACCTTGAATACCTTGTACACCCTGCGATTGACCTGCCGGGCCTTGGAAACCTTGGAAACCTTGTGCACCATCATCGCCCAAATCGCCTGAGGTACCTTGTAAACCTTGAACAGAACCTGCAGGTCCTTGAACACCCTGTCCACCAAAGCTACCATCAGTACCTTGAAAACCTTGGAAACCCTGCATACCTTGAACAGAACCTGCAGGACCTTGTACACCTGGATCGCCATCATCGCCAGCAGTACCTTGCGGGCCAGCTTGACCTGGCGTACCAGCGGAACCTTGAATTCCTAATCCATCGTTACCATCGGTACCTTGTAAACCTTGAACAGAACCTGCAGGTCCTTGAACACCAGGTCCACCATCAGCACCTTGAATGGCAATACCATCCGCACCTTGAATACCTCTTTCACCTTGTAATCCGTCGCCACTACCGCCACTACCGGCCGGACCTTGAACACCTTGAGCACCAGGTGCACCAGCACCACCGCCGCCTGCACCTACACTAGTCCAAACAGTACCTTGAAATCCTTCAAATTGTTTGGATGCAGTGTTAAAACGTAATTGGCCTTCGGATCCAGATGGTCTTTCACCAGTTGTACCGGCAGGAATTTGAGTCGCGCCTGTTTCGCTTGTTCTTGGAGTAATGGCATCGAAGTTATCGTCCATTTCCTGATATGTTAAAGCACTACCCTTATCGCCGCGTTTAGTAATTGCCATTATGTTGTTTCCCCGTCTTGGTTGTAGTATTCACCGACATACGCACTCCAGCCGCTTCCAATGGATCCTCCACTCGATGCAACGTAGCCGTCAAGTACATAACCGGCTAACACATACAAATCTTGTGCGTTACCGTTTTCTATATTTATATAACCATCAACTACATAATTTGGGAGCGCATACATATACGAGTAATCTTCAGACGCGTATGGCTCAATGTAACCTGGGTTATTTTCAATATAATCAAAATATGCATATTCAAAAAGTTGTTTTTCATCTCTCCGTAAAGGAGACGTAAATACAATTTGATCCTCAATAGCTTTTCGTAATATTGGATCTGTTTCTTGTGCTAATGCAGTCAGTAACGCATAATAATCCGGATTAGATCTGGTGAAGCCGATAGTACCGGTAAAGTTACCTTTGATAGACATTTTACCCGCCTGCGTTTACTTTGGCGTGGCCAGAAGCTGATGCGTTAGCTACAAAGTGGCAAGCGTGGCCGCCTGTCGCATCAGTCATTCGATGTACACCTTTTCCACCGACTTTAACTTTACTTGAAAACCCAACAACTGGATCTCCGCATCCTGTACTATCACCTTGTCGTATAACAGGGTTACCACCACAAGTAACTTTTGATTGTGATGCTACGTATTTTGTTTGATGAAAAGGCTTTGGATGGCCTGGTGGTGGACCATTACATGCATGTCCAATATGCATATCAGCGTCTGTAGATACGAGTGGCATTTCTTTTCCTTATAATTGCGGTACTAAACTATCCATATCAAAGTTAACACTTACACCACATCCACAGCTACTATGAGCATTTGGATTTTTAATTTCAAAGTTTGAGCCAACTAAACTTTTAACGTAATCTACTTCTGTTCCAATTAAAAACATGACTGCATGAGATTTAACCGCAAAGTATCCTTCATTACATGTAATTACTTCATCACCTGGTTCTAAGTCTTCTACCTTTGCGGTACCCCACTCATATTCAAAACCAGCACAGCCTCCGCCTTTAACACTAAGCGTAATTGCGTAGCATTTATTCTCTTTACATAGTTCGCTAATTTGTTTGTCAGCGTTTGGTGTGACTGTGCAAATAGTCATTAATTATTCCTTATTAAAATGGATGCCCTAAGCGGGCACCCTTGAAAAGCTTAAGCTGCTTCTAATAATTGTTCCTTTGCAATTATATATTCTTTTACTAAACCAGATCTGACGATATCTTCTACGCCAAATCTAACTACGTCAAAGCTTCTAATTGCATCTAAAACTTTTATAAAGTCGTGCAAACCTGTGATATCTGCTCTATTTCGAGATTGTTGTAAATCATCCTGTTTTGTGTCTCCACAAAAAATAATCTTTGATGATTCTCCAACTCTTGTAATAATACTATCAAGTTCGTGGTATGTCATTGATTGGCATTCATCTACAATAATGACTGCGTTGTCAAATGTGAGTCCTCTTACAAACGATGATGTTTTGAACTCTATCATTCCCTTGGTCTTTAAAACTTGATAAGCATCCTTTCTTCCAAATAGATCGTTGGTGATATCAGTGTATGGTGCTTCAAACACTGCCTCTTTTTGTGCCTGTGAACCTGGCATAAAACCTTGCTCACGCGTCTGAACTGCAGATCTAATTATGACGACTTTTTCATACTCTCCTTTCTGTAGTACATCATTGAGTGCCAAGTATGTAGCACACATTGTTTTTCCTGTACCTGCTGTTCCGATGGCGGCTAGATTGTATCCTCTGTTGTAAGCGTTAAATAAGTCAGATTGAGATGGTGTGAGTGGGTTAATCTTTCGCATTGCGAATTTCTGATTTAAGATGCCCATCATATGGTCTTGTTCTCTTTCTACTCTTCTTTTTTCTTTACGGGATAGTCTTCGCTGTTTTGCCATGAAACCTCCTAATGGTGTTTTACCATGTGTTAATTTTATTTTTTGTACCATCCTTTTTAATTGAACCAGGATGATGTTTTTTAACATTCTTTAGCACATCACGAAAACTGTCGTCAGGTTTTCTTAAACCTAAGCGAACAGAGTCACCGATTGCTGGTGGACTCACAATCAATTGTTTAATGTTTGGGTTTTTTTCTAGGTATTCTTGACGTTCCGCCATTGACAAAATTTTGTCAAAGCGCTCGCCATTTTCAATGTTTTCAAAAGTATAAGTAGGCATTAACTCTCCTATTTTAATTACAAAAAAAGGAACCAAATTACGGTTCCTTTACCGCATAGTATATCACCTATGCTTATATTTATATAATTGATGTGTTAGCCAACAATGGTTTCGTAAATTTCTTTCCAATTATTGCAACGTGGCATATCACCAACGAAGGAATCTTTGTTGAAAGGATGATTTACCAAAATGCTATCAAGACCAAGAGTACGGCCAAGAACTGCGTTCTCGACTTTATCTTCAATCCACCAACATCCACTACCACGATATGGCTCAAGAACTTCGTCTTTATCAGCACCAGTATCAACATAAACGTATGACTCAAATACTGTAGGACCAAACATTTCAATTAAGTTTTTGGTACGAAGGTGACCAGCATAAGGGTCAGTACTAAGTGAACTGATTACACGGAAAATGTAACCATGTTCTTCATGTAATTTACGTACATACTTAATAGCATCGCGAAGAGGTGGAAGCTTACGAATCCAAGCTGACTCGTTAAACATCCGAACTAGACGTTCCTTTTCCTCAAATTCCAAGTTAAAACGAGTACCAATATCGTATTCGTTTTCGCCATTGGCGACTTGGACGTAACCGTGACGTTCCATCCATTGTGTAAATGAGTGGACCCAGTCAAGTAGAACTCCGTCTACGTCAGTTAAGATTACTTTATTATTTAGCATATATTTTCACTTTCTTTCATTTTATATTCGTATTATAACAAAAAGGGGATTGAATGTCAACCCCCTTTTTTAATTTTATTTTACACCCATCATAGGTCCAAAGCGACGTTGCATTGCTTTCAGTTCAGCTTTGAAAAGTTTTCCGGATTGTCCACACTTATAAACGTATGGCATTTTATAGTTGCGAGGTTTAAAGTCAACCAACTCATCACCCATATGGTTTTTCATATGCAGACCTTCCATCTCAACCATTTGCTTTAGTAGAGTGGAGCTTACTGTTTCTGCACCTTTAACTTTTGCTTTAACCTTGATGTCGGCTTCAGCTGAGTCAAACCTGATGTTACCAATTTCGAATTCCAAGTTGGCGCCAAATTTGTCAAGAACATTTTGCATTTCAACACGAAGAGCTTTAAGAGTTGCTTTGTCGAATTTTGTTACTTTTTTCATTTGGTAGATCCTTTGTTTTGTTTTACCTTATATAAACAATATAACCTATTAAAACACGTTTGTCAACAGTTAATTTCATTTAATTACAAAAAAGAATCGTTTAAAAACAACTACTTATTATTTTTTTTCGAAAGATTGAAATCGTCTTCTAACCAGCGCTCAGAAAGCTTTGTTTTTCGCTTCTCTCTACGTTGCTTTTTACGATTTTCTTTCTTTGAAGAATAGTCGTCGGTATCTCCCCATTCATCGTCGTCCCATGTTTCGCGGAATGATTTACGCTTACTCATATGCTTCTAACCTATTATGCTGTTTCTTTAATTAGTTGTGGAAATGCTTCTTTGATTACTTTTAAGGAAATACCTTTAAAGGGCTTTTTACAAATCATGTAATTGGCCAACAATTCTGCATCATCATTATCAATGTCTTCTAAAAACGATATAAAGAGTGATTCACGTTTTACTGGCTTAATATTGTCATATCCACCACCTTTTACAAAAATGCGAAGGCGGCGGGAGTCAGATATAAGCATAGCTTTAGCTTCGTCTTCGTATTCATTTTTGTTCCAAGGTGGAGGAGTATTGGGAATTAAAAACTCTATTGAAGGATCATACGTAGCTTGAACAACAGTGCGCAATGCAAAGCTATCGTTCTTTTGCAAGTGGGCGACCTTTTCACTAGTTGATTTTAATTTACCAGTTTCAGCAACAACTTCGCTAATTGATTTGTGTACCGCCATTATTAAAAATCCTGTATATCGGTGATAAGATGCTTGAGTTTTTTCTGAATAAAATAGTTAAACAGATGTTCTCGGCCAATGCTCTTTTCTTCATTGTACTCTGCACGAATTTGATCTTGATACTTTTGAGGAATTTCAGATAGATCAATCATCATTTTGTTACGATAAAATCTACGTAGAGTTTCCTCATCCATATTTTCAGTACCATCTGAGTACAATGCAAGACGCTTTTTGGTCATTGCTTTTTGGCGCTCACCAACAGCTAAACAGTTATCAGGTGACAAGATGTTTGGTACACCATCGCCTGTATCACCTTTAAGAATATGCTCTTCAAGGTACTGAGCTGGCTGGTCGTGACGAATCCAACGCTTGCGAATTGGATCGTATTGATCTACGTTTGCATACTTTTGAAGTTGAATAAAGTCTTTATCGGCTGAGAGAATAAGGAACTTTTCAGAACCAATATTAAGCTCAGATCCATGTTCATGGATAACTGTACCGATAATATCATCAGCTTCGCAATGGTCAATGTGAATTACTTTATAAGGAAAGTATTCCTTGATTTCAGTACGAAGGTTATTCATAATTTCAAATAGTGCATTCCAATCGAGTTCAGATTTATCACGACCAGCTTTGCGGTTTGCTTTATAGTATGGATAAGCTTCTTTGCGCCAGGTATTTTTACCGTCAGCACAAACAACGATTTCTCCATACTCTTCTGAAAACTTTTTACGATTAGCTCGCAATGAGTTCAGAAACATGTGACGGATGATGTTCTCATCAACAGCCACGTCATAATGTTTTCCAATGCTCGCAAATAGCGAAGCAAGGATAACTTGGTTATAGTCTACTAATATTGCCATTTTGTTTCTCGTTTCAATTAATTTACAAATACTATAATAACACAAGTATTTGAAAATGTCAACTGTTAACTTCCCTTTTGTCTTAAAAGTTTCGTCCACAGATTACCAAAGGTATGAACATCATTTGGAATCAAAGCAAATCTATCTGATTTCGTAAATCTATTTAGGAAATTTGGATCGTTTTTAATTTGCTCTAGTACACCTTTTGTAATAGCATATGCCAAATTAGCGTGAGTGGCTGCATCTTCATTATAATCATACATCACTGTAGCATTAGCTGCGGTTTCAGGAAGTGCTCCATAATTTGGATGAATACACAATAAGCTAGATCTAATTGCTTCAATCAATGCAATGCATGATGTTTCTTGCCAAATATTTGGATAAAGGAAGATGTGAGACTTCTTAAGCGCTTGAATTACATCTTCGTTTGGAACTGAACCATGATAAGTCATATTTCGATGTTCATGGATTTTTGTAAACAATTCTACATATGGATCATCACGTTGTGGCCAGCCATAGATAGCAAAAGATGAATACACATCTAAATGAATACTAGGATATTCTTTTGATAGTGCATCAATAATTGGATAGACAAGTTCTAAACCACGATGCGGTGTCGTATGATAGATAAAACGAATTCTGTTAGATTTCTCTTTTTCTTCACTATCATATCGAGTTTCAACTGCGTTTGGAATAACCGAACATTTAGAATATGGAATACCAAATGCCATAATGTACTGGTCTCTTTGCCAATTTGATACAAAAACAAAGTGGTCAAACCTTTCCCATCCCTTATTTTCAAGTACTTTATTTTCAGGATCGCCTGCTAAATCATGGCAATAAAGAATATTTTGTACATCAGAAGGAATATCACGCGGTCGTGAAAAGTGAATAGCGAAGCCCTCTAAAAGCTCGCTATTAACATTATCCAGTAGGCGTTGGCGCATCATTTCTGTACCGCCTTTTGAATTAGCAGATAACTCAGACTCTACTACTTCGCCTTTATAAATCATACTCATTAGCCATTAAACTCCGCGTTAAAGTCTGTTACAGAGTCCCATCGGAATGATCGCCATCCTGGTGCATTAACATCATACACAGCTAGCACTTCTTCGTTTGGCTTTTTAGATTTCTTTTGAATTGCTTCTTCAATATCAATTTGAGGTGGTAACATGGTTTCATTTAAAGTTGCATGCATGATTCGTGTTTCACCATTCTTTTTGGTAAATACGATCTTACACACTTTTTCTTTAAGTGCTCCAATTACAAATGTTTTATCAATTGCTTGAATATCCATTATATAGTCTCCATTAAGTTTAAGTTTTTGATTGATTGATAAATTTTCTCGAGTGTGTTATTAAAATCTTGTAGAGAACCATTGTTATGTATTCTGTACATATTAACATCAAACACTTGAGGTAATACGTATTTTCTATCTATTTCTGTATATTTATTTCCAAGAACATACTCGTGCTGAATACGACTACCTTGGAAATATCTACGCGAGTCGGATGAATAATCCTCACCATCGCGAGTAAGTTGGACTAATACAAAATTTTCTGTACCAACTTTTTCCACAACAGGGATCAATTCATCTACGAACCCGCCATCAGATATAGCATAGTTTTTTTCTAAGTCAATTTCATTTGCAACTAACTTGCCGAAGTGGTCTAAACCGCGGATAGGCTTAACCACTTGTTCTGATACATATATCATAGCTTCACGGCATGACATATGTCCAAGATCAATGTGAGGAACTTCTTTTACACTACGATCATCATAACGTTCCATAAACCAATCATAGCTACATTCAAAGTAATTGCACGTTTCTTTATACAATTGATATTTGAAAGATAAATGTTTCCATCCTTTACGATGTTTAAAGAAATCAGCCGCAGCGTCTTTTCCAGAACGGGGAGGGCCATTAAATAGTACTATCAAAATTTTACTCCAAAATCGTCAGAAATGATTTCTTTTAATTGCTTTGAAAAGGCATGCTTAAATTCATTATTAGTAATGCCACACAAAATAAATTCGCGATCTGACGAGTCGAGATAAGGCATAGCATCATGTATAGAAGCATAACCTTTTTCGTACAAGTCGAGATCGCGTTCTTTAACGGGTATATTTCGAGTACGGACTTTGCCGGTCAATACACTTGTTCTTGTTACAATCATAACATTCTCCTTTTCATTTATATCTAATATAATATACTTTTAAGAGAATGTCAACTGTTTTTTAAGCTTTTTACGTGATTTCTGTGAATTTTGCATTGTATAATTCCGTTATGATAGTCGTCTCTCAACAAGACGTCATGTTCAAATTGATATTTGGCTTCGAGGTAACCAAGTTCTCCTTTTGACTTACAAAGAGTAAGAATTTCTCTATGGAAGTTATCAGCGCCTTTATCCTCAACTAATTGTTGAACTTCTTCTGAAGATCCATAATATTTTTGCCAATCTGTTTCTTTGATAACAGTTCGACGGCGGGTTTTACCTTTGAGTGGTGGAAGCTTTCTTTTAGAAACAAGCAGCTTTTTGCCTACGTATTTCATATCAGTAGATTTATCTGTAATGATATACACAAATCCAATCCAGTCTTCAATCATCTCAGAGGTAAATTCTTCCCCTTTGTAAATCCACATAAACTAACTCCATATTAATAGAGTTATTTATCAATCTATACAGATTTCCTCTTCATCTTCGTATTGAAGAAAAACCTTTATGGTTGTTCCATCATCTTGAATTTGAAACGACAGGTCTTTCACACCATGTTTAACGTATGAACGACCTTTGTTATCAATGACTTCAAACCGGTTTACTTTGTTTGAAAACATAATATTTTCATGATCAACAATCAAATCAGTTTTGATTTCCATTAGCCTCTCCTCATTTGAGCGTACGCTTTTGGATCGTCTCCACGCCCGACTGGGACCATGTTTGATTTGTGCATTGTTGCAATACCAACGATGTAGTCACCTGTGTATTCGCTTCGTTCTTTACCCGTTCCGTTTGCCGGGATAACATCCGACGTCGAGACTCCGCTGTCCTTGCGGTGTACGTCATTCGATTTCGTTTCATATAAAGGTTTTCCTTTCGCTTTAGATGGTTTCTTACCTGGGTCAATACCCATGCTTTTAAGAAACTCGTTATGATCAGCCTGAGCTTTTTTCCAACCTGGTTTCTTTTTCAATTTTGATTTACCGTGGACTTGTACACCACGAACTAAATGCATAGACATTAAGCTGCCTCCATTTCCATTTGCTTTTCAAGACGTTGAGCACGAGCCTCATAATCTTCAGCGATCATAAGTATTTCTTCAATAAGCTCTTCCCGTGTTTTACCAAAGTTGTCAGCACGACGGGATAAGCTACGTAAACGTTCAGCAATTATAATACAATCAATCATTGTGTTTATACCTCCGTAAACATTGTTTTAAGGGTGTCGTCGTCAAAACCATGGCCGTAGCCCATAACTTGGGTATATAGTTCCGATAACATGTCAAATGAGTCAGATTTGAAAAGCCAAAGTGGGTTCCCACCGGCTGGGCCGTTTTGTAAAAGAAGTTTAGCCGTACATCCATGTTCTTGGGCGAATTGAATAACTTCTTGGTTTGTTGGTTCCGATGAGATGTCGAGTTGAATTTGGTATGTAACTTTATTTGTCATGCTTATATCCTTTATTTGATTATTTGATATAACCATACTACTATATTCTAAACTGAATGTCAACAGTTAATTTCACTTTTTTGTAATTATTTTGAATTAAAGTGTGTAACCAGTACCATTGTACCCAGTTTCTTCTAGGTATTTTACTAGCTGGTTGTAACCACCAACATGAGTTCCACTAATCCAGATCTGAGGTACACTCTTAGCTAAAGGATAGGCTTCTTTGAGTGCCGTCATATTTTCAACTATAGAAACGTCTTTGTATTCATAATTCAAATTACGTTGTTCTAATAGGTTTTTTGCTTTTGTACAAAAAGCGCAGTTTGGTTTTCCATAAACTTTAATCATAATTCGTCCGGTCCTTTCAACATGTATGCACCTTGAGGTAGTTTAAAAGATTGCATAAGTGACAAGAACATTTTAGGAGAAAAAGACATAAGAATAAATCTTTGAATGTCTTCGTCCCACTGCCTAATGTATATTATATCATCATATGCAATGACTTGTAAATCTTCGTATTCGCCGTCTGGATCAAGTATGGTAATTGCCGTTTCATCCCAATCCATTTCTATAGTAAACATACCGCCACTCCTGCTTCTTTAAACATGGGTAGCGATCTTTCATTCCAAATTTGTAGCCAATTACCTGGAGCTTCGGTGTAGGTTGGTATTACTACACGTTTAATACCTGCTTGAATAACGCACTTAGTACAATCTGGGCAAATAGGTAATCCATAAACATATAGTGTTGCATCCTTTAATGATACGCCAGCATATAGAGCATTCATCAAAGCATTCATTTCAGCATGTACGATACGTGGATATTTTTCATCGCGATTAGATAAACGTTCTTCAGTATCAGCAATACCTTTTGGAAAACCATTGTACCCTGTAGCCAAAATACGACGTTCATCATTAACTGCAACTGCACCTATTTGGCTTGACGGGTCTTTGCTCCAATTAGAAATTGTTTCAGCCAATTCCATAAATCGGTTATCCCATTTTGTTTCTTGGGCATTTATTTCTTTGTCGCGCCGTAGCATATACTCGTGATAACGTTCTTGTTCCATTATAAATCTTTCAAAATTTTCCATGTATGTTTCCAGTCGTCAACTTGATAAGTTTTGCCTGGATGTTTAATTGCATTAGCGAGTGGATAATCATTTCCACCAGGTTCTGTTTTATCACCAAAGAAAATGATATGGTCAGAACCATTATCAAAGTCTTCTAAAATTTGGCTTTTGTCTCTACCTGTAGTATATATGTCAATGCCAGTATCGCCACCTACGGTTGCTGTAATATTTTTGAACTCAGAATTAATTTGATATGCAATTGTTTCACGTTCACGATTTGCTTCATCATATTCAACGTATTCGCTTCTTTGATCCATATTAGCATTTCTGCCT
>Ga0209666_1000034_pt1 | contig 108034 bp, 71 predicted proteins | sample SaaInlV_125m_DNA_FD_184679 | JGI IMG/M metagenome (GOLD analysis project Ga0209666, IMG submission 184679) | Marine microbial communities from expanding oxygen minimum zones in the Saanich Inlet - Saanich Inlet SI037_S3LV_10m_DNA (SPAdes)... | ecosystem: Environmental > Aquatic > Marine >...
GGGGGGGGGGGGGGGGAGGGGCGCGCGAGAGGAGGTTTTGGAGGAGGAGGAGTACGCGGCGCGGTTGGAGGCGATCATCGAGAGGGATTATTTTCCGGATTTGCGAACGAATCGGTTGAAGGCGGCGCTGCTGGAGGCGACGAGACGGGGAGACGCGCGGGCGATCGCGGCGGTGCATCGAGAGATGAACGTGGAGAGGATGCGAAGAGTTGGTTCTCGGGGTGGGGTGGTGGGGACGCCGAGCATCGGGGGATCGGGGACGACGGCGCGCGACGCGGAGGCGAGCTGGGAGACGGAGACGCCGCAGAGGGCGAACGATTTTGAAGACGACGACGAAGAGGAGGAATTCGTAGACTACGAAGGACGCGGGATCGAGGGCATGCGTGGGAGATCTACGGCGTACGAGGAGGACCGTCACTTGAGCGTGAATGGGTTTTTGGCCAAGTACACATCGGAGGACAACGCTTCGTTTACCGAAATTGTCAAACAAAGCGAGGCGAAGCGGGCGTTAAAGAAGCGGCATTTGGAAGCCGTCACGGCGCCACCGTCGCGTCGAGCGGCTTTAATCGCCGCCCTGGCGTCTCATCCCCAGCCGTCATCCGCGTTGGCGCTTGTCGAAGGCGCAGAGGTTGCCGAAAGTGATCCATCCGCAGCAAAGGTGGTCGCCGTCGTCGGTCACGATAGCCTGTACACCGCCCCAAATGGTGTGGCTTTGTCGTTAAAAGAGCGCCAACGCATCGTGGCGAGCGAACCTAAGGTCACGATTGCGGCGAACACGCGATTTGTGGCGCCAAAGCCACGCACAGACGGAAGCGAAGGTAAGCGCGCGGCACTGAAGCGCTACGAGCGCGTGCACACACCGAGCATGACTCCGGGCGTCGAAGGGAGCCCAATTATGACGTGGGGTCAAATCATATCGACACCATTACGCTTGGAAGATACGGAAGAAGAACTAGCGGGCGCGGGGAAGTTTTCGATGAAAGGTTCGAGCGCGAGAGAGCGAAAATTGCGCGAACTCACCGCGCGAAACGCGAGCGGTTCCGCAACGCCGACGCCTCGGACGCGACGCGGCGCACCTACGCCGAATGGACTGTCGAAAGCGGGGAAGAGTTTACTCCGACGCGTCACGACACCCGCTCGACGCGCAGCGACGACGCCGAGAGATAGCGATTTGCGAAAATCATATAGCGGAAGGACGCCGCGAACGACGCCGGCGAGCCATGGCGGGTTACTTAGATTAGACGATTAGGTAGTTGCAATGTACTAGTTACATCGAATGCGTTAAGTTATTCTATAGTGTGGAGTCAATCGTGTCACTCCCTATACGAGCTCATCGAGCGGGAACGCTTGCGTGAGCAGTTCTGGAATCGCCTCTGGGTTGTCGAAACGCTGGCGCAGCTCCGTCTCTTGCGTGGGCACTAAGTGCACCGAGTTGCGCAAGTACGTCGGGTTAACGTCGATGTCCCAGCCGTATGCTTCTTTGATTCTCTTCAACGTTTGTACTTGGCGAGCCGCGGTTGCCAAATGCTCTTCGTACACCAAGTGCACGTATTGCCGCTTGCGCGCTCGCATTTCATTCATGAAGAACTCAATCCAGTCGTGTCTTTCTTGGAAAGTTTGCTTGAACTTTTCAAAGTCAAACACGACTTGTGTCGGTATGGGTTCGTCCTTCGATTCCGGCTTCAACGGATCCGAGAACTTCATCCAAATACCCGTCTCCTCAGCCGCCGCCAACGAAGCATATTGGGCGAGAATGTTCGCGCGCTCAAGGAAGAAGACGTTCGCCTTGGGGAATTCATCCAAGATCGTACGTGCGATGCGTCTGGTCGCTCGAGCACCACCCAAGGCGTTGTTCCAACCAATTCTCGTCATCACGTACCGATAACCGTGTCTCGCCGCGCCCAACAAAAGCTGATCAAGGAACGTACGCGGGTGGTTCACCAAGTTGTTGAAGACGTCCTCGTCGACGCCGAGCTGCAAAATCTTCGGCTTCATGTCCCGCGTCACCCAGTCCATCTCTAACGCACGTTCTGACCACAAATCTCCAATGTCCAAGAATCTGTTGTACAAAGGAATATCAGAGTGGAAACCGGTGTCATCTTCCCAAACCACCGTGTCTTCGTCGGCGTTGAATGCTTGTCGCAAGAGTTCAGACATCAGCTGTGCGCCGGAACGCGCTGTGTTCGCTAACACCACGAGCTGCGCCGAGACGTCGGCCGTACCGAGCAAGCCCATGCGGCGATTCACGAGCTTTTCAGTCATGACATCTACGTTATCAGCCTCGGACCAACGAACTTGATCGAGAATGAAATCGAAAATGAAAGACGAAGGATCGTGCACGTAGTTGAGCGTCCAGTCTACTAAACGCTGCGTTTTCACCTCGGGATCGCATCCCGTCCACGACTTGCCGAGACTGAAATGATCCAGCGCAGTCGCATCGGGGTAGAGCTTACGAATCTCCTTGCAAGGAACTTTGATGCGCCAAATCTTCTCCGGGTCGTTTTTATCTACGACGAGCTTGGAGCCCTTCTTTGACACGCGTTCGCCCACTAAAGCTTCGTGATCAACCTGCTCTAAGCACATGTCTCGCCCATCTTGGCCGCACAGCAATGGATACGCAGTATCACGATCTAAAATGACAGCGTTATCGAAATGTAACACCTTGAGCGTCAAGTACATCGGCCCCGTCCAGGCGTTCGCGATGCAGTGCTCGTCGAACGGAATGGCGTCGAGATATTCCTTATTGGTGATCAGCGACGCAAACAGTGCGGAATGCTTCTCCAGCGCCCCCATGAAACCAGCTGATGCGAATCGTTTGTCTCCCCCGGGATCCGCCACTAAGAAAACCTCCTTACCGAGCGTCGCCGTGACGGAGAACAAATCCGTCGGGTCTCTCAAGAGCTCGATGTTTGTATCCATGTACAGCCCACCGTGGTGATACATGATCTCAAACTTCATCAAATCCCCAATCATCGAAAACACGTTTTCATGATGCTTTAAGTTGTACTTTAACGCACGCTTGATGGTGTGATAGGTGTACGGAAAGTTTTCAGGCGTAATGTCCGCGCTCCGCCAAAGCTTGATCTTCCATCCCACCTTGTGAAGAATCTTCTTGTTCTGGTTCAAGAACGCGCGCTTCACGTTCGGCAGCTCTGAGCCGAGCCAAATCGCGTGCCCCACGGGTTTCACCTTCAAGTGATGCACCTTACCATCCGTCGGGTACTCATTCGTGGGATACCCATCGCCGGGATACCCGTCGCCGGGATACCCGGTCGCCCCGAGCGAGGCGAATCGCCTCGCACGCGCGTGTCTCTCACCCTCTCGCACGTACCCAAACGCCACCGCTACGACAACAGCGACGAGTGAAACTAAACTCACGATCCCACGCACGCTCACCAACCCATCTCTCCGCGTTCGACGCCCCGGACTCGTCGTCGGCTCGTCCTCGAGCGCGCGATCCTCGCTCGCCGCCGCGCTCGTCGACGTCCCCAGCAACGCCACGCGCTCCGTCGCGCTCGCTCGCGCGCTCGGTATCATCCCGAGCATCCTTTCCCGCGCCTATCCTCGCGCCGCGCGCCCTATCCTTCCCGCACCCTCCGTCGCCACGCGCGATCGACGCCGCGCTCGCCGAAGGGTGTTGAGTCCTCGATTCGAACGCCTCGCGCGAGTTCGCGCGTTTCCCGTCCCCGCGCGTCGCGCTCGCGTCTCGCGCGACGTCGGGTCACGCGCGTTCGCGCTCTTCTCGACGCCTCCCGTCGCTCGCCGCGGTCGTGCGCGCGGTCGCCGCGACCGCGGGGTGTGACGCCGTCGCGCGCCGCGTCGCGGATTTGGCGTCGCGCGAGTCTCACTCTTTTACACACGGATCTTTCTGAACATCCGGCACTCCCGGGTGTTTTCGAACGACGCCGTTGACGCGACGCGACGCGCGCGCGGTCCGCGCACCGCCGCGACGATGTCGGCGTGCCTGGGGGCGTGCTGCGGGGCGTGCGCCGCGAGCGCGTGCCGCGGGTGCTTCGCGCGGGGACGGACGCGCGAGAGGCGCGACGGTGCGAAGGACGGCGACGTCGAACGCGGGGACGATGATTCGGGCGCGCCGCGCGACGTCGGGGACGCGTCGTGGCGGCGGAAGTACGCGGGCGCGTTCGTGGCGTTGGCGTTCGCGACGTGGGCGCTGAGAGATGGGAGAGGGGCGTCGTCGCGGCTCGGGAAGGCGTTCGGGTGGGCGTGTCGAGACGCGCTCGCGGCGAGGAGCTGCGCGCACGAGACGGCGGTGCGCGTCGGACTGGGAAACTCGTTGTTTTTCGCGTTCATGCTCGTGGTGACGTTCATGGTGAAGGAAAGCGATCGGACGAGCGCGCGCGTGAGGTTTAACGAAGGTTTTTGGTTGGTGAAAGGGGTCATTTGGCTCGGGTTGCTCGTCGCCGCGTTCGCGGTGACGTTGAACGACTACTCTGGGCTGGTGAACGTCGATCGGTTCTTCGCGGCGGTGTTCCTGCTGATCCAACTCATCGTTTTGCTCGGTTGGGTGTACGATTTGAACGATAAGCTCATGTCAGGCATGGATGAAGGGGGAAATCGGAGTTTCGCGCTCTTGCTGACTTCGTCCGCGGCGACGTACGCGTTCGCGTTCACCCTGGTCGGCTTTCTCTACAAGCTCTGGGCGCCGTCGAGCGAATGTCATCGAAACATCGCGCTTATCACGTGCATGTTGATCGTGTGCGTGATATTTTCGGTGATTTCTCTGCACGCCCGCGTCAACGGAGGCTTGTTCACGTCGGGCGCGATGACGTTTTATTGCATGTACGTGCTCGCCTCGGCGTTGGCGTCCGAACCGAACAATTACGCGTGCACGCCCGCATCAAAAGATGGTGATTTGAGCTCAATACTCTCGGTCATCGGATTCGTCTTTGCCCTGTTCGCGCTCGGCGTCACCGCGCACAGCGCCTCGTCCAAGAGCGCGTTCGCCGGCGAAGGCGCCGAGGGAAGCGAAGATCCCACGTCGACGTTCAACGTCACCTTCTTCCATTTCGTCTTCTTCACCGCGAGTTCTTACTGCGCCATGACTTTCACGGAGTGGACGAACGGGCGGAGCGCCGCCGGTTGGGAGAGCGCTTGGGCCAAGGTCGCGGCGGCGTACGCGAGCGCCGCGCTCTACACGTGGGCCTTGCTCGCCCCCTTCGTCTTGCGCAACCGCGAATTCCGCTAGCGTCGATCGTCGCGAAATCGTCTTAGACACTAGTACACTAGTCACATCATTACAAAAAATCGCCCAGTCGCTCGCTCACTTCCTTCGCGTCGTCCTCGACGTCTTCGTCTTCGCCGACGACTCCCTCGCCGCCTTCTCGTTCCCGAGCTTCGCCAGGTACGCCAGCACCGCCAGCGCCGCGACGTCCACCGCGCCCGCGAACGGCGAGATCTCCTGTCCGCTTCCCTCCATCGCCATCGCCATCGTCGCCGTCGCCGTCGCCGTCGCCGTCGCCATCGCCATCGCCGTCGCGACGCGTCCCACCGTCGTCGTCGTCTCGTCCCGTCGCGCGTCGCGCGCGCGCGTCGCCGCCCGCGTCGTTCGCGCGCGCGTTCGCGTCGTCGGACGCGTCGTCGTCGCCGTCGTCGTCGTCGTCGTCGCGATCATCGTCGTCGTCGTCGCGATGTGCGTCGTCGGTCGGTCGGTCGGTCGGTCTCACGACGAAAGCTGAAAACACGGACTTCCACCGCGGACTAACCTGACCCGGAACGGATAAAGCGACCGCGCGACGACGGCGACGGCGACGACGACTCGACGCGCGCGCGGGCGACACTGCGCGACGCACCGACGCGCGACCGCGAGCGACGCGAACGAGCGCGCCGGACCGCGGACGACGGACGGAGAACGACACCGCGAAGAGGAAAGATGCGCGCGACGACGATGCGACAATCGAGCGCGGTGACGGGGACGCGCGCGCGAACGACGCGCGGGGCGCGCGCGGCGCGACCGCGAGCGACGACGACGACGCGGGCGGGATTGAACGTCGATCTGCGAGGGAAGAAGGCGTTCGTCGCGGGCGTGGCGGACGATAACGGGTTCGGGTGGGCCATCTCGAAGGCGCTGAGCGAAGCCGGCGCGGAGGTGATCCTCGGGACTTGGGTGCCGGCGCTGAACATCTTCGAGACGTCGTACCGACGGGGGAAGTTTGACGAATCGCGTAAATTGAGCGATGGATCGATGATGACGTTCTCGAAGATTTACCCGATGGACGCCGTGTTCGACGCGATGGACGACGTTCCGGAGGACATCGCGACGAACAAGCGCTACGCGGGTAACGAAAAGTGGACCGTGAGCGAAGTCGCGAAGTGCGTCGAGGAAGATTTCGGTAAGATTGATGTTCTCGTGCACTCCTTGGCCAACGGCCCGGAAGTCGCCAAGCCTTTGCTCGAAACGAGCCGTAAGGGTTACTTGGCCGCCATCTCGGCGTCTTCTTACTCCAACGTGTCCATGATCCAACACTTCGGACCGTTGATGAACAAGGGTGGTGCCGCCATCTCTTTGACCTACCTCGCCTCCGAACAAATCATTCCGGGCTACGGTGGTGGTATGTCCTCCGCGAAGGCGGCGCTCGAGTCCGACACCCGCGTCCTCGCGTACGAAGCCGGTCGCAAGTGGGGCATCCGCGTCAACACCATCTCCGCCGGTCCTCTCGGTTCTCGCGCGGCCAAGGCGATTGGGTTCATCGACAAGATGATCAACTACTCTCTCTCCAATGCGCCGCTCAAGGAGAAGCCGCTCGAAGCCATCGAAATCGGTAACACCGCCGCCTTCTTGTGCTCTCCGCTCGCCTCCGGCATCACCGGTGCGACCATCTACGTCGACAACGGCCTCAACGCCATGGGTCTCGCCGAGACCGCTCCGGAAATTTCCGGTTAAGCGCGCGTCCAGAACGTTTTGTGGAGGATGGCGAACACGGTCGGCAGTCGCGGACTCTGCGTTTCGAACGCACCGCGGCGACGACGCCTTCGTCTTCGCTCTCCTTTAGATGACGCGATTCAATATTTTAATTAGAGTCTCAGTGTTGACGCCGAGGATCCTTCATCGTCACAATCGTCGTCGCGCGTCTTCACGGCGCGGACAACGAGGGTTTTCCGGGTGTTTTCAGATGCCGTGGCTCACTCCGCGACGCGACGCATGTCCCACCTCCTCGTCACCTTACGTCGAGGCACCGCGGGCAAACCGAAGACTATCCTCCAGACCTTGTCCGCGCTCGGTCTGCGCAAGACTCGAGACGCGCGCATCGTGCCGAACGACGCCGGCGCGCGAGGAAAGTTGAATCAAGTCAAGCACTTGGTCTCCGTGGAAACGCTGGAAGACGCCGAACGACGCGTCGAAGCGCTGGCGAAGAAGCGCGCGCTGCGAACGCCGATCGTGAGCGAGCACTGAGGCGATGCTGCTGCGCACGGCGAGCTGCGAGTCGCTGAGCGGGGGACGAGGGATGGCGAAACGCTCGGGACGAGGTCGAGGGACGGGGACGACGACGACGCGAGCGGTGTCGTCGTCGAGCGCGCCGCGAGTGCCGCACGTTTCGGTGTTGGATATGTGGCGCATGTGTGATGCGGTGGCGTTCGATGTGGATAGCACGGTGTGCGAAGATGAGGGCATCGACGAGCTCGGGGCGTACGTCGGCGCGGGCGAACGCGTAGAGGCCATCACAAAAAAGGCGATGGAGGGAGGGATGCCTTTCGGTGAGGCTTTACAAGCGAGATTAGAGGCCATGGCGATCACTCGGGAGCAGTTGGAGACGTACGTGGCGAAAAACCCGCCGAAATATTCACCGGGGATCAAAGAACTCATTGCCGCGTTGCGCGCGAGCGGTAAAGAAGTATACCTCGTCTCCGGTGGGTTCAGACAGATGATCGCTCCCGTGGCGAAAGGTTTGGGTATTCCAGTCGAAAATATCTACGCCAATACGATAACGTTCAACGAGGACGGCTCGCTGAAAGGTTACGACGCCGGCGAGTTCACCTCGCGTTCGGGTGGCAAAGCCGAGGCGGTCAAGCACATCAAATCGAGTCGAGGGTACAACACGATGGTCATGGTCGGCGACGGCGCCACCGATCTTGAAGCGAAGATCCCCGGCGGTGCCGACATCGTTGTCGGCTACGGCGGCGCCCAGCGTCGCGCCAAAGTTGAAGCCGAAGCCGACTGGTTCGTGCTCGATTTATTCGTCCTCGCGGAAGCTCTCAAAGGTGCGTGATTCGCACGCAAGTATGTTTAGATGCGTTTTAAAGATAAAGTCATCGCATTGTGTATCACCGACTCCACACCAACCCTCGATGCGCCGCGATGACTTCGCGAGCTCGCGTTCGCGCGCGCCGCCAAAACCTGCGGCGCCTCGCTCGCGTGCCTCACTCACGCGCGCACGACGTCGACGGACGACGCGTCCGTCGAACGCGCGTGCGTCGCCGTCATGGATGCCGCCGAACGCGGCGCGATCGCGTCGATGCCTCACGACGATGCGCCGACGACGACCGCCGGAACGACGGAGCTGTTCGGCAAGATTGACGGCGAGACCGTGCGGTTCCTCGTCCAGAGCTCGTTCGCGGGCGATCAGCTCGATGAGTTGAAGCGGCAAATAGCGATGTTGCGCAGGCTGCGCGCGGGCGATCGGTTCGTGCTGCCGGGTCAAGGGACGCCGCGCGCGACGAAGGAGCGCGTTTTTGGCTTGTTGGACTTGGGGTGCGGGGCGGAGTTGCGCCTGAGCGATGCGACGAAGACGTACTTCACGCACGCCGAGTGGATGTACTCGTATAGAGAATTACCGCTGTTTTCTCAACTTTCGGATGAAAGGTCGACCGATGCGGCCAAGGCGAAGTTTGCGAGGAAGCGCGACGGTGACGGTCGAGCCGAGTTGAGTCTAGCCGACGTGAATAGATTGGCGACGAAACCGGTGGAGATTTTAGAACGCGAGGGGAAGAGGTTGTTGGAACACGCACATTTGCGAGAAATCGAACGGCTGCGAGAGGAAGCAGATGCTTTGAATGAGATGGACGACGACGGACAACGGCTCGCCTTGGAAAATCGCATCAAACAGCTTGAGTTGGTGAGGGTTCAACAGCGAGTAAGAAATGAGCTCGTGTTTGCGCAACAGGAGATAATGCAGATGCCGGAGCGAGCGTATAAGAAGATGGTCAAGGACAACATCAAAATACTCGCTGAGAAGAAGAAGAAGGCTGAGAAGAAGGAGAAGCAAGAACAGACAGCGTTCTATCGCAGTGTGCTAGCAATGCGTAAACGTATCAACGAAGAGTCGAACAACGCTCGCGATGAGCGCTTAGCAAGAAACAAAGCTGTGCTGAAAATGCACGAAAAGTTGAACCGCGAATTCATGCGAAAGGCTCGCGATGAAAATTCAGAACGTTTGTTGCGCCTGGAAGCGTTAAAGGCGAACGATTTAGCCGCATATCGCGAGTTACTCGCAGAGGCGAGAGGTCGCGAGACTGATATGACAGCTGAAGGCGAGGGTGACAAATATGAAGCTTTGACTTCGTTCTTAAACGCAACTGAATCGTACTTAACCAAGCTTGGAGGGAAAATTGCCGCGGTGAAGATTGAGCAAGCGCGTTCAGAAGCCGCCGCCGCCGCCGCATCAGAGGCCGAGGCCAAAGGTCTTACTGAGGAAGAAGTCAAAGTCGTCGCGGAAGAAGCGGCAAACAGTGCAGCTATTGATCATGGTGAAGCCATTTTAGACGGTGCTGCGGATGGTGGAGACACGAAGGAGCGATACTATGCCATGGCGCATAGTACGCAAGAAATCATCACACATCAACCGCGCATGTTGACCTTTGGAAAACTTCGCGATTATCAGCTCGTGTCCCTGCAATGGATGATTTCGCTGTATAACAATAAGTTAAATGGTATTTTAGCTGATGAAATGGGTCTCGGGAAAACAGTTCAGGTGTGTGCGTTGATTGCTTACTTGTTCGAAAGCAAGCAAAACTTTGGACCGCATCTCATCATCGTACCAAACGCCGTGATTGTGAACTGGAAAGCCGAAATCAGGCGATGGTTGCCGAAACTATCCACCGTGTTTTACGTCGGCTCAAAGGATGCGCGCGCTAAAATTTTCCAGCAACAAGTTTTGCAGCTCAAGTTCAACGTCCTCGTCACTTCTTACGAGTTCATCATGCGAGATCGATCCAAGTTGAGCAAAGTGGCATGGAAGTACATCATCATCGACGAAGCGCATCGGCTGAAGGATCGCGAAGGTCGCTTGAGTCGGGATTTGGATAAATTTAGAGCGCAACGTCGCTTACTTCTCACCGGTACTCCGTTACAAAACGAGTTGTCCGAGCTTTGGTCTCTCCTAAACTTGCTCTTACCTGAGGTGTTCGACTCGTCAAAAGTGTTTCAAGAATGGTTTGGAGGGAACTCGAAGGTTAGTAACGACGCCGACGGCGAAGATTGGATCGAGAGAGAAAAGAAGGTTATCGTCATTAGTCGTTTGCATCAGATTCTTGAGCCTTTCATGCTGAGACGATTAGTGCAAGATGTTGAGAGCAAGCTTCCGCCTCGCGTCACCGTCATCGTCCACTGTCCGTTCAGCGCCTTTCAGTCAGCTTGTTACGACTGGATTCGTAAAACGGCCTCCATTCGCGTTGAACCAGGAACTAGAATAGGACTGGCGGCACAGCAAAACTTCCGTGGGTACTTGCCACTCCAAAACAGGGCGATGGAACTCCGCAAGCTCTGCAATCATCCGTCGCTGAGTTACCCTCCTGAAAAGGGTGGAGATTTCCGAGGTCCGAACCTTGTGCGCGCGGGCGGTAAGCTTTGGATATTGGATCGATTGCTCGTGAAGATGCAACGCTCAGGGCATCGAGTGTTGTTATTCTGTACTATGACAAAGCTCCTTGACTTGTTGGAAAACTACTTACAGTGGAGATGGACCACTCCGGATGGTCAAGACTTGAAGTATTGTCGCATCGATGGAAACACTTCATTGGAGCAGCGCGAGATTGCTATTAACGATTTCAACGCACCTCACAGCGATAAGTTTATCTTCTTGCTCTCTATCAGAGCCGCTGGTCGTGGTTTGAATCTTCAGACGGCGGATACCGTGGTAGTGTACGATCCAGATCCAAACCCGAAAAATGAAGAACAAGCCATCGCACGAGCGCATCGCATCGGCCAAACGCGAGAAGTGCGTGTGATCCACTTTGAAGCAGTCGACGATGACATCGTGCAGAAAAAGAAGGGAAGCAAGAAGGAAGAAGTTGGTTGGGGCGGTCCAAATAGAAGCTACTGCGAATCCCTCGAGTCGTCCGTTCGCAACGTCATTCAAAAACAAAAGATTGAAATGGCTGCTGAAATTGTTGATGCCGGTAGATTTGATGGTCAGACGACGCATGCCGAACGACGGGAAACTCTCGAAAACCTTCTTCAGCAGCAAGCAAATGGCACGCGAACAGGCGTAAGCGTGCCTCCGTTAAAAGAACTTAACGGCAAGATCGCTCGCTCTCAAGAAGAATGGGACTTGTTCAACCGTTTGGACGAAGAGCTCGATTGGCCAGGCGCTTTGCTGAGCTCGGCAGAGTGTCCGTCGTGGATCAAGTACACGCAAGACGAAATCGATCAAGCTGTTTTTGCAAACACTAAAGTTGGACAGTCGAGTGTTACGCAGTTCAACGAGAACATGGGTAGAGGCGCTCGGTCGACGAACAACTTGAACGCGAGCGGATCGGCGGTGTGGACCCACGCCGACAGACAAGAGGGTGACTTTATCGATAGAACTGGCATAGCCGACGACGATGGCGATGAAGATGAAGAGAGTGATGACGTAGCCGTACGGGAGGACTCCATAGAAGATATTGGAGATATTGATATCGATGATATCGAAGACGCTGAAGATGACGACGACACCACGACTTTGAATACGGTTGAGATGAACGACGCCGACGAAGACGACGGCGGCGAATCACCCAAGAGGCGACGATTAGAGTATTGATTTGATTGTAATTTTACACAAACATCTAGAAGTCATCATGAACTCGCTCAAATTTTTGTTGCGTCCTTCTCGCGCTGTTCCGCGGCTTCCAACAGCGTAACAACTTCGGCGATGAGTCGCTGAGCGCTGCCATTCGCCGCGATGGTCGGAATTATCACTTCACGAAGGAGCGTGCGCTTCTTGATGCCGAGGATTTCTGAAGCCCACGTGTCGACTGACGTGCTCGCACTCAGAGGCCCGAGGAATTCGGTGCAAACTTCGCGAAGTTGTGATTCTGCCCCGACAAACGTAGTGCGAGGATCATCACCGCACTCAGTCGCCAAGTGACGCACGTACGCCGCAAGCCACGATTTGAATTCGTCCGCGGATTGCAACATGGCTGCACCCGCAACTAGAATTTCTAAGTGTCTGCCAGTTTCGCGGCGTGCTGTCAGTCCACTTGTCTGCAGCAGTGCAGCTGGTCCTAAGTGCGCGGCAGCGCGGGCAGCGGCGATTTGCAATGCTTGCATTTCCCCAAAGCCTGAACTACCCGGCTGACGAAGCCGAGATGTAAACTCCGATCGCATGAAGCTTTGGTCGGCAACTCGAGCCCACGTTTGCAGATCACTGTGATAGACGTAAGCGTAACCATTCGTGAAGGTGAAAATCGGAGCCCCGGACTTTGACAGTCGCACCGTCGCGAGCGCGACTCCAGAGCGCGAGGAACTACGCACGAGCGCCGAGCAGTCCGCCTTGAGCGTGCAAGTTTCTTTGCCCACGGCCACGTTCCACACAAGGAGCGTGTAGTCTCTAGTAACGATCAAAAGGGACGAATCATCTTTGCCGGACACTAAGAACGCAGCTCGATCAGGCAAAAGCAGAGACGGCATGTAACGCCGACCGCATGGGGTGTAGAGTTGCAATGAACCATCCTCAAGAGCAACAGCGCAGAAGTTCTTATTTCCACTGAGATGAGTAGCTTTCATATCGATGCGATCCGACCACTTCATCTTACCCGCTTGCGAGCAAACCAGCTCCACATAAGAGCGCTCATGGTGGTTCTTTGCCTCGAGAAGTAGTGGTGCGCGTTCCTCGCTTCCTTCATCCGCCTCTAAGTTTGGCTCAACGAGTTGTATGTGCATCGAACCGGGCGCCGGAGCCACGGGAAGAGGCGGTGGTGCGGGCAATGCTGTAGTAGGAATTTGCGAACGCTGCGGCATCGACGGAGTAGTCGGTGGAACCTGCTGCACTTGCGTCGGTTGAAGCGCCACTCGCTTCGGTGCGGGCGCAGATGGCGCCTCAAAAGCACTCTGCACTCCATTGCCCCCATTCATTGCCGTAGGTTCTATTCTACGTTTCAATCCATTCGTAGCATCCTGCAAATTTTGAGGCTGCGGATTCGCTGGCAAAGGCTGGAGCTGCACGCGTTGCGGTGCCTTGACTGGAGTGCCCACAGATGGACCGGTGGCTGCGACGGGAACAATGCGTCGACGACCGTCGTTACTCACCGTCTCGCGTTGCGCTGATATTGTCGCCACTCCGTTTTGTGCTACGCCATTATTACTTCGAATCGGCGCGGGCTGAATTCGCTTCGGGGGCGGCGGAGTTGTCTTCACACCCTTGGACACGTCGTCTAACTCGCCCGGCGCAGCCGCCGCGAATCCAAGCAACGTGGGATCTTCCAGCATGGGCGCGCGGTTGCGTTTGATATCACCGTACGTCTCGGACAAAAAGGCTTCAGCGGCGGTGTCGTCCAACTTTTCACCGATTTCAGCCGGGTCAAACTTAAACGTGCACAGTGTCCCGTCGGTGCTGCACGCCAGCAATGTGTACCCATCCGGAGTCCAGCACAAGTCCACCACGGACTGCGAGAAGCATTTACGCACGATACACACTGGCTTTGGCCTGTTCGTGGTCCAAATTGTCAGTTTGCAGTCTTGCGACCCACACGCGATGACTGTGTGAACTTTATCTCGCTTCTCGTCGTGGAAAAGCACGGGCGAGAAGCGCACGGCAACGACGGGTCCTTTGTGTCCGACGAAGTCAAAGTTGCTCCCCCAAGACCCGCGTTCCAACACCGATGCCGTGTGAGACGGCTTTTTGTACGAGTTACAAGTCGTCACCGCCTTGCCGTCCGGGCTCCAGCACAGGCGCATCGAAAACGTTGCGCCCATGGACGCCTGGTACGGTTCCTCAACCTTGGCCACTTGCGTCCAATCATCCGTACGCCATATGATGCACGTCTTATCATCGCTCTGCGTCGCCAGAAATTTCCCTATCGGATCCCACGCCACGCCTTTGACAAAGCTCGTGTGCCCTCGAAGCGTCGCCACCGGATTCCCCGTGCGACAGTCCCAGATAATCACCAAGTTGTCGAGCGAGCACGACGCCAACATGGAATCATCCGGCGACCACGCGATATCGATCACATCCGATCCGTGTCCCCTATACCTCGCCGCGATCGTCCAATTCTCCACGTTCGGCGCATCCGCGCTCCCGAACGCCGCCTTTCCCGGTCCCTCTCGCAGCGCGTACACCAACACGCTCGTATCCGTCGACCCGCTCGCCAAATACCGTCCATTCCGCGAGAACCGCACGCAATTCACCGGTCCGAAGTGATCGCTCAGCGTCGCCAAGCACTTCGGCGCGTTTTCATCCGCCTCAATCTCGCGTTCAAGCACCGGCGCGAGCGCCCAAACCTTCACCTTTTGATCGCCTCCCGCCGTGGCGAATCTCGACCCATCCGGCGCGGCGTCCACGGAGAATATCGGCGCCGTCCCGTCGTGCGCGACGAACTCGGGTTTATACACCACCACCATCGTCACCGCCGCGACGCCCGTCGGCGTCGATCTCGCGCGCGCGCGTCACGCTCGCGAGTGCGGCGTCCGTCGCGGCGTCGTCGCGGCGTCATTTCAAAAAAAACACGAGACCGCCGGACCGCGGCGACCGACCGACCGACCGACCGACCGACGCGCGATCGATCGCGAAACCGCGAATCGCGCGATCGCGCGAACCTCGAGGCGTCGATCGACCGATCGCGCGATCGGTCGATCGATGGACGCGCGCGCGTAACGACCGCGGACGGCGACGGCGACGGCGACGGCGCGACGCGACGCGCGATGGCGACGGCGCGACGCGGTGCGCGGGCGACGGTGCGCGCGGGACGAGGGTGCGGCGCGCGCGACGCGCGACGGCGAGGCGAGGCGGCGGCGAGGCGAGGACGAGACGCGGGCGAGCGACGAGGACGCGCGCGCGCGGCGGCGAGGGTGGATTTGGACGACGAGGACGTGGACGCTGGGTACGTCCCGGGACGAGGTGCGCGATGCGATGCGATGCGATGCGATGCGATGCGATGCGCGCGAACGGCGGGGTGCGGTTTCGTCGAAAGACGCGGTGACTGACGGGGAGACGACGAGGACGCAGACGCGCTCGAACGCGTGGAGGCGAGCGGGACGGCGCGGTCGAGCTCGCCGGGGGAGGTTTGGGTGCCCGAAGATTTGGTCGATTTGCGAGGGAAATCGGCGAGGCAGTGGAGTCCGATCGCGTTGGCGTTTTTAGGCGACGCCGTGTTCGAGTTGTACGCGCGAGGGGTGTTTTTTTACCCGCCCGCGAAACCGCTCGAATACGATTTGAAGACAAAGCGACTGGCGCGCGCCGAGGCGCAGGATTTTTTGCTCAGGCTCTTGATCGACGGCGACGCGTTGAGCGAGGAGGAGGTTTCAATCGTAAAGTGGGGGCGGAACGCGGCGTACGGGAACATTCCGACGCGATTAAAAGGGAAAGGGAAGGGCGGGCACGGGACGTATCGCAACGCGAGCGCGCTCGAGTGCCTCGTGGGCTACCTCTACGTCGTCGATCGCGCGCGACTGCAGGAAGTGATGACGATCGTCATGTCTGAGACCGCCATCGAGGGCGCGTTGGCGCTGTCTTCGAAATAGTTGTTGTCGTTATCTATCTGTACACGTTCTTTCTTCTAGCGAGCGCCTCTCCCCTCTCCTCGCGCCTCTCTACCGCCCGCGTCTACCGCCCGCGCGCGCGATTGACGTACAAATTCGCGATGGACAGCCCTAAAAACAACCCATACAACCCCGCCGCCTGCGACAGATTCGCGCTCGCGATCTCGTGCGTCATTCCCGGCGCTTTCCAATCCGAACCGAGGTGCGCGTAGTGCTTCTTAAACAGATGCGACAGCGCCGCGCAGACGACGACACCGAACGCGCTGAGTCCGGCGCAGCACGTCGCGCTTTGCGAGCTCGTCGCGATCGCGAGCACGCGGCCGAACATCGTTCGCGCGCGCGTCGCGTCGCGGAATCACGTCGCGCGCGTCAGGTGTGCTTCGTCACATCGCGACGACGCCGCGTTCGATGGGCGAGCGCGGCGACGACGGCGCTCGCGATGGCGCCGAGCCGTCGTCGTCGTCATCGTCGCCGTCCTTCGCCCTGGTCTTGCTCCCGAGCGGGTTCGTCGTGCGCCCCGTGCCGCCGTGGCCCGATGCGCGTCGGACGTCCCGGTTGGCGCACGCGCAGCGCGCGCTGGACGCGCTGACGCATCAGTACGACCGGGCGTGGCGAGAGATCGCGAGCGACGTATTGCACCGAGGCGTGATGCCGGCAAACGGGGCGCTGAGCGCGCTGCCGATCGTGTACGTCGACGGTGGATGCGCGTGCGAGGTTTGGGACTATCGCGGCGGCGCGGCGAACGCCGTCGCCGACGTTCGGACGGTGCGGTTGCGAGCGACGTCGGCGACGATCGCGCGGGACGCGGAGATAGAAGCAAATGCGATGGAGGCGTTGGAAGACGAGGACGCGGCGACGATGCGGCGGTTGCGTTTAGAGGGAGCTCTGCTCGCGGCGACGAAGCCGGCGCTGCGCCTGGAATCGCCTTCGCGCGAAGACGCTTCTTAGTTGCCACGACGCGCGCGCGCGCGTCGAGACGGCGAATAGCTCACTCGCCCATAGTGTATTTTTATATATTGCAGTTTTCTAGCGAATCTAGGCGCGATCGCACCGCGCGCGCGCGCGTCGAGACTGCGCTGACAAGCCCTCGAGAGCGTGGCCCGAAATCTCGAGGCCGTTGGCGTGCGAGCCGCGGCATAGCACGCCTCGCATATCACGCCCGCGAGCGTCCATGCGCACCGACGACGCGCGCAAAACGTAAAACACGCGCGTCCGCGCGCGTCTTCGCGTCGAACGGCGCGATGCGCGCCGCGAGGTACCGTCGCGCGCGTCGACGCGTCGACGACCGGGACAGCGGCCGCGGCCGCGGTGTCGTCGCGCTGTGCGCGGTCGTCGTCGCGCTCGCGCGGGTGAGAACGAGCGGTGGTGAAGCGATATGGGGGTTAGAGACCGTGTACGATGGTTTGGGGTATAATCCAGAGTTCCCGACGCAGGTTTGCGGCCCGTCCAACGATGGGAACTCTTTTCGCGCCGCGGGTTGCAAACCGGCGATTACAGAGAAGGATTCGTACGGCACCGTGGGTGATCCGGGATTTAGTTTCGCGAGGTACGCGTATAAAGGAAAATCATACGGGCCACCATATAATAATGTAGCGGACGTGGCGGCGTGTACGTACTCGTTGACGTACGCCGCGGCGGAGGCGGCGGGCCTGGAGCACTGCTTTTACGCTCCGTACACGGGTGGCGTGCCGACGACGACGGTGCAGAAGACGACGACGAACTTGGGATACTCCACTCTGGGTTGGCGTCTACCCTTGGCTGAATGGCGAGATAAGTTGCCGGATTACGTGGTGGAACGATACGAATTACCGCCGCTTCGGTTGGGCTTCGAGGAGGGGACGTTTTGGCCGAATTGGAAGCTACTCTCGAGCGGTTTGCCAAACTTTGCCGTGACGAAGACATGTTTTCTTGAAGCGCACAGCGGAGACTATCAGCTGTGTAGCGCCTATCCGACGGAGCGTCGCGAAGATATTCACGGCGTCCTTCAAGTGCAAAGCATCTCATTCGCACTCGGGCGTGGGAGCTTGTTCTTTGAGGCAAACGGCGGAGATAAAAACGTCCCAGACATACCTCAAGACCCGTATCCCATAGCTTCGCACGGGAAAGGTGCGCTTGGAGTTGCGTTAACGAGGATTAGCGATGGGTATCGAGTGCTGACAAAACCTGTGCGCGCGAGAAGATATTGGGAAACCTTACGTTGGGAGGAGTCTTTACTCGCACAGTATTACGGGGAGGTTTTTAGGTTGGAGATTTTCGATTATCGTTCGGGTTCGTTCGGTTGGCTCGCGGTGGATTCTTTCGTAATTCCGCAGGCGCCTGTTATCATCACGGAGGTGACTCCATCGATTGGACCTCGAGTCGGTGGCACGAGAATCACTATCAGCGGGCAAAACTTTGGAAGTTCCGTTGACGACAAAACCGTGTTCATCGGCGATAAAGAATGCATCGACTTACGCATGAGTTATTCTCGTTGTTCGTCCGATACCACCGTTTGTGCTGGTGCGTTGAGCTGTACTACACCAGCAGGTTCCGGGGTAGGTCTCACAGTAGCGGTGGTGATTGGAGACCCAACCGTCGTCCGCATCGCAGGCCCGCGAGGTGGGTTCCAAGCGGGTTTTTGCGGCGATGAATCGACCGAGCATCCCTTCTCCGAATGTGCAATAGATGCAATCGATGCTGTCGCTGGAGCGCGAAAGCGTGGCTTTACTTACGCTGATCCTCCGACGGTGACAAGTACGCCAGTCACGAGTGCGATCCAAGACATTCAGTACGAGTACACGCTCATTGCTACGGACCCAGACGAGAACGACTTATTGACGTATACGGCAATTACGTTACCAACGTTTTTGCAGTTTGATCCAACGACTCGTCTACTTACTGGCGTGCCATTACGGTCAGATGTACAATGTAGGAGCAACAATTGGCACCCAGCTTCTGAGCGCTGCGCGTTGGGAGCGACGTATCAAGTTGAGTTCGAGATCTCGGACTCGATATATAGAGTTCAGCACAACTTTGAAGTGAAAGTGACGACGAATGAGACCTCACTTCTTGTTGATAAGTCCTTTCACTGGGAAAACGCGTTACAAATCTTTGAAAAATACGAAGCCGTCGTTGCTTTGGGGTCGGTTACAGAATCGCTCAAAGCCTTGGAAAATAGGAACGTGACGAGTCCGACAGAAATCGTTGGCTTCAATTATAGAAATCCTTTGAATGATGAGGATGAAACGATCCGAAATGCCCTCATCGCTATTGCAGAGAAGCCGAATATCGATGAAGTCGACGTCGATGCGGCCATTCAGTGGCTCCAAACGAACAACTCTGACGCCGTAAACCTTGATATGATTCAGGCGCTCAAAGAGCAAGTCGCAGTACAGAAGCGAGGAGACGTATCCAGCGGTGCTTCGGCACCAGCGTTGCAAGGCGTCAGCTGGAAAGGCTGGTTAAATTATTTTAAAAAACTAGGAACGTCGCTCGGCGCTGGATCTGCCGTTTACACAAATGTTGCTGGGCTCCCCGTTCCAGCCGGCGCAACGAAAATGCTTACGCGGGAGAAGATAATTGTCATCAAACTATCGACTCCTTGCAACTCGACCGCGTTGAACACGGACAGATATATTCCATCATGTGACGCGGTTGTGGGTATGTCATCACAGCACGAGGTCTGGCTCGGATTCAGTGACTACGGAACAACGTTGGAGGATGTCATCGTGTTCCCCGAGGATTTTGAGTTTGCGGATCTTGTTACGTCGGCCGTCTTTACACAAGACGTTCCAGGTTTTCTCGGTCAATTAACTAGACGAATGGTGGCGCAATCAGCAAAGCTACAGGAAATCGCAACATTGGGCGAAACACACCTTGTATGGTTCGATACATCCACGTCTATGCTAACCGTGAACATGACCATCAAGTCTTCACCGGTGAAAGCAGTCATGCAACTTGCAACTTCGTATCCTTATCCCGAACCTGGAAAGTATGGATTACCCGAGATTAGCGTTGTGAGCTGCGATAACGTGGCGTACGACTATGAAAACGCGCTCATTTCATTCAGCAATACCATGACGAGAACTGGTGGATCTTTGACCAGTCGTCTCGCAGCGTTGGCGAACGATGTCTCAACATTTGCGTCACGGTGCAAAAATTTATGCAACGGTCAGGGTCTGTGCCAAGATTCGCAACTGCCACCCGTTTGTCAGTGTTATCAGGACTACTTCGGAGATGATTGCTCGCAAGTAAAGTGTCCGAATGATTGCAGTAATAATGGCGCCTGCGATTCGAGGCAAGTATGTACGCACTTCCCGGAAAGCGGCGAAACAGACTGCTCCGGTGGAACTGGAAAGTGTGCGTGTAATTACCCTTACTTTGGCAAGGATTGCTCGTTAAAAACATGTGCGAAGAATTTCATCGTTTTTGAAGGTAATTCGACGCACAAGCTCAACGTCACGGCCGGAACGCAACCTATCAAGGACAAATACACCGCGCTCGGTCTCGATGTGTATGACGTGAAGATTAGCGAAACCAATGGTGACCAACCTGCAGCTTGGGCAATTCAAGGAGACGAGCTTAGCTTGGCGCATCTTGTTGGATCGGCTTACGTGGAATTTACCAGCTCTGAAGACGGAGAAACGGCGAGATCACTGGAGCCATTTTACGTTGACTCTATCCCCAGTCGTGGCGTCGCAATCGAGGCACAATATTTTGCGCAGGAGTACCGCACTTTCGTAAAGCGTGAGCAACAGCTACTAGATTTGTTCGGCAAAAGTTCATCAGAGTGCAACGCCGCCGGTGCTTGTGCCTTTGAAACCGGTACGTGCTTCTGTGCGACGCAGTATTATGGGGCCGGTTGTGAATTTCAGTACTGCGCAAATGATTGTGCAGGTCACGGTACGTGCAATAAGCTTACCGGTGTGTGTACGTGCGAAACACACTACGTGACAGATGAAACATATGGATGCGCTTTGAAGGACTATAGTTTGATTTCAACCACGTGCACTGACGAAGCACTTGATAGAGAGGTTGATGACGCTGATCTGCGCGTGCGTCCATTACACGCATCATGTCTCTTTGGTACAAGATTGGGTAGCCCTGTGACTGGCACGACGACGACTTATATCACTGACTTACAAGGTAATGTGTGTTTGGATTGCTCTGGTTATACTCTAGAGTCGAACTCCAGGATTTATTTTTACGAAGACGAACCATGCACTTCGTCTGCTGGGAACCGCGAAGACTTTTGCGACAACACGAAAGAGTCCTACGACACCATCGTTCGCGGCATTGGCATGATACCCGCTGGAGACAGTGGGTCGACTCTTTCATTCAACCTCGCCGCCATGCGTACATCGGATATTCAGTTTTCTACTTTCAAGGCAAAGGCGGGGATCGTAAGAGAGCATTTAGCTGACATCGATGCGGGCGGTTGTGGTGCATGTACGGACGATAATCCCCAGTGCGGCGCCATATTCACTATCGCCGTCGATGATGTTACCGTATGGACTTCGTTGGTGAACAACAAGTACACCGAGATCAACATCGATATCAGCGCTGCCAGTACCATGACACTCTCCACAGCAAAGTACACCCCGCCGTATTGGCGTTCCAACGTCTTGCCTGGTCTCGCAGGACAAGACGCACCTGCCGTTTGGTGCGATGGCGCCGCTTGGGCGGACGCAGAGTTCTATTAGCTTTTAGCCGAGTATTCCCACGAATGCCATTTAATAGACATTAAATTCCTAGCGCATCTCCATCTCTTGCCAGACCAACCGCCGGTCTCCAGGCGTGCTAAAGCACCAAGTGGGCGTCACTTCGTGGCGTTCGCACGTTCTATAGTCCAGCGCGCGCGCTGCTAGCGATCAAAAAGCGTCATGCGCTCTGTGCAGCTCGGCACGCACGCGCATAACGCCCTGCTCGGCGTCACGAGCGCGGGCGACGGTCGATGCGTGAGCACCGTAGCAAAAGACGGCGTCGTGACGTACGACGTCGAGGAAGAGGTAAAAGAGCGTTCACGCAATCGACGCGAAAGATATGACAATATTTGACGCACGCGTTGCGTCGCGTGCGTGCGGACGACGTTGTGCGCGCGCCGATCGCTCGAAGTTTGCGACGTCGTAAAAGTGGCGGCTGAGGGCGAAGGGCGAGTCGAGCACGTCGCTCTCGAGGCGTTCAAACGAAGCAAACGCGATCGAATGGAGCGAGAACTGACGATGAAAACGTTTTTACGCTTCGCAGAAACGAGAGCGAACGTTGGCGCTCGATCGAGGGCGAAAGTTTGCTTGCGCGGTGGCGTGTGGGTCGAATGGCAGGTATTACGCGTGTTTGGAGAAGGAACAAGAAAGTGATTCATCGTATTTGTGCGCGTGGGAGACGGAGCAAAGCGCAAACGCGGCGACGGTTGGTGAAGCATCGAAAGAGTGCGTCACAACTCTCGATTTAGGACGCAGTGGTCGAGTGCGTGAGTTGGTGGCGGTGGACGGCGGCGCTCTCGTGGTGACGACAACGGGGGAGGTCCAACTCTTCGGGATGTCGGCGGAACACATTGACAAAGCGCGCACGAGTGGAGAGTTAGGCTCTCGACGAGTAGAGACGGTGTCGGTTTTACCTGAATCAGTTGGTGCACTCGTAGTGACGACGGATGGTAACTTTCAGGGTCGCAAAATAGCCACATTTCTTGCCCGCGCGCAAACCGTGACATTGGCTTGGGAGCTGGACATCGAGCACCCGGACGGCGCGGCAAAAGCCAGAGTGGCGAGCGCGGCAAGTGATGGGAAGACTTTCATGGTATTATGGGACGATGGCGTCTGGGCCCTGCACGACGCGAGCGATGGGTCTCTCAAGCACAAGCTGCGACTCGACGGGCTCGACGTGCATTGTGATGAAGCCACATCTGGAAAGCGGAGTAAGAAGAGCGAAGATACCTCACCGTTAGCAAGTGCGGCGTCTTTGTGCCTTTCTCAGGATTATTACGCCGTCGTGGCGAACTCGAAGGAAGAAAATACCGTGATAGTGGCCGTTTTTGATTCGCGTTACGGCGCCGTGCATTTGGCGGAGGACATTAGCCGAGGCTTAGAACACAAAGTTGGCCGAACGTCCGGGGTGAGCCTCGCCGCAACTTCGGGCAATCTGGTCGTTGGTCTTTCTGATCAAGTGGTTTCGGTACAGTTCGATCTTCCTGAACTCTCTTTAGCTTCGCTCGTGGGATCGCTCAGCATACACTCGCAACCGGAGGCAAGCGCAGCGGCAATTCGAGTTTTGGGTGCGGAGATAGCATCTACGGCACTCGTACCGCCGCAACACGCGGCTGTGACACCTGGCTGGAAACTAGAGGAGTTAAAACTTGATGGCCAAGGAGTCGTCAGTTTGAGCAATGTCTGGGACGACGACGACGCACAGGCCAGGGAGAAGAAGGTCCGGTCGACTGCTGAAGCTTTGGCGAGCGGTAGCAAAAAGGCGGGCTCATCGTTACAGACTCTGATGAAATCCCTTCCGATTCCGCAAATTCTCATAGAAAGTGCCATTAGTGGTGGTTTAAATCATCGAGTGTGGGATTCAGTGACACTTTTGCTCGCCGGTGGACACATTCGTGGCTCTTCGACGGCGAGACAATTAGTGACGGCGCTTCTTGAGGAAGACATGCTTGACGAAGTCAAGGACTTCTTAGTGTACGCCAAGGACGTTTCTGCTGAAGATATCGTTGCGATTTTACACTCTGCAATGATGCGAGACGAAGACGACCCTGGGTTGAAGAAGCGCGCTTCAGCGAACAAAAAGCTCGCAGAAAAGGTGCTCGACGAAGCAGAGGCATGCGCGTCTGATGAAAAGTTCAATGGCGAAGCTAAACAAGAGCTGTTTGCCAGAGCTCAACTCTTAGTGAGTGCGTACGATAGTTTTGCACCATGGGCACAACAACTTCATCCCCTCATCGCTCGTCCGTTGGATCCAACGATGGGTATGCTAGTGTTGCGTGATCTCTCCAAGCAAGACGCGGTTTCGCTACTTCAGTATTTGCTCGTCTGGGCTAACTTTTACGCTTCATCGGGCGGCTATTTCGCCCGGATCAACACTCTAGTCGAACCTGGGATTCCCAGCGCGCACGCGGTCGTGACGTGGACGTCCGCGTTGCTCGACGCGCAGTTCACGACGTTTTGTCTCTCAGACGACGTCGCCGAACCCGTGCGCGCGCTGCGAGAGTCTTCGAGCCAAATGCTCGATATGATGCGCTCTTTAGCCGCCCTCGGAGGTGCGTTCAGACACGTCGGCGAGAACTCTCCGCTTCCCGAACAACACGGCGTACAGTCCACGACGTACACCGTAGAGAGCGTGGCTTGGTAACTAAAAACGTCGCGTTCACGTTGTTACAAATCGTCCAAAGCGCACTCACTTCTTCGAACCGAACCATCTACTCTTTTTCTTCGCCTCTCGCGCCTTCCTCGCCTCCTCCGTCGCCTTTCTGTACCTCGCCGCGGTGTCTCCCTGTCGCATCAGCTTCTTCCCCTGTTGAAACCGTTCCTCGCGCGCGCGCTCCTTTTGCCATTGGTCCAGCGCGCCGAGCTGTCCACCGTACGCCGCGAGTCCGCCGGCGGCGAGAACGGCGACGCCCCACGCCGCCGCGCCGCCGTTTCGCACGCCGAGCATCGCGACGCGCGCGCGTTGGCGAGTGTCGTCCCGCGTCGCCGGTGTCTCGGCGACGACGACGGACGACGGACGACGTCAACCCTAGGCCGTGGGTGAAATCGACGAGGTCGGCGCGCGTCGAGCGACGCGCGATACACGAGGACGCGCGCGCGCGCGCGACGGACGCAGATGCGCTCGAAACGCGCCCTGGATGCGCTTCGCGCGCTGCGACGCGCCGCACCGCGAGACGTCGACGCGCGATGGCGAGCGATGACGCTCGCGACCGCACCGCGAGGCGGCGGCGCGACGACGCAGCGCGAGCGCGCGAGCGATGCGATGGGACGACGGACGTACGCGAGCGAGTCAGCAGAAGCGTTGCGAAGAAATATTGGAATCTCGGCGCACATCGATAGCGGGAAGACGACGCTCACGGAACGCATCTTGTTTTACACGGGGAGGATCAACGCGATTCACGAGGTGCGCGGGAAGGATGGCGTGGGGGCGAAGATGGACTCCATGGAGCTCGAACGTGAGAAAGGTATCACGATTCAATCCGCGGCGACGTATTGTCGATGGAAGGAGAGCGATATTAACATCATCGATACCCCAGGGCACGTGGACTTTACCATCGAAGTCGAACGCGCGCTGCGCGTGCTGGACGGCGCGGTGCTCGTTCTGTGCTCGGTGGGTGGTGTGCAGTCGCAATCGATCACGGTGGATAGACAGATGCGGCGATACAACGTGCCGAGATTGTGCTTCGTGAACAAGTGCGATCGCGCGGGGGCGAATCCGTGGAAGGTTCTCGCGCAGGTGCGCGACAAACTGAAGCTCAACGCGGCGGCGGTGCAAATTCCAATCGGATTAGAAGACGAGCACGAGGGTGTCGTTGACTTAGTGCGAATGCAATCTGTTGTATTTTCCGGTGAAAACGGGCAGACGCTGACGGTGGGTGAAATTCCGGCGAATTTGAAGGAACTCGCCGATGAGAAGCGCAAAGTTCTCATCGAGTGCGTTTCCGAAGTCGACGAAGAATTGGGAGACTTGTTTTTGATGGGTGAAGAGCCAACGACGGAGCAACTGTTGGCGGCGATTAGAAGGGCGACAATCGCAAATACGTTTTCTCCGTTGTTCATGGGCAGTGCGTACAAGAACCGCGGCGTTCAGCTTCTTTTAGACGGCGTCGTGGACTATCTCCCAGCGCCGTCGGAGGTGCAAAACGTCGCTTTAGATTTGAAGAACGAAGAAGCACCGGTCGTTTTGTCCAACGACCCATCGAAGCCGCTCGTTTCTTTGGCATTCAAACTCGAGGAGGGTAAATTCGGGCAACTCACGTATTTGCGCGTGTACCAAGGCCAAATTGATAAGGGCATGACCATCGTCAACACGTCGACCGGGAAGAAGCTCAAAGTTCCTCGACTCGTGCGAATGCATAGTGATGACATGGAAGACGTGAACTCCGCTCCAAACGGTGACATCGTCGCACTTTTTGGTGTTGAGTGTAAGAGCGGCGACACATTTACGGATGGCAGTGTGAACTACGCGATGACTTCGATGAAGGTTCCTGACCCCGTCATGTCTCTCGCAGTGAGTCCGAAGAGTAAAGCCGAAAGCGGCAACTTTAGCAAGGCCCTGCAGCGCTTTCAAAAGGAAGACCCCACGTTCCGCGTGCACATGGACGAAGAAAGTGGGCAGACTATCATTAGTGGTATGGGTGAGTTACATCTCGACATTTATGTCGAGCGAATGCGGCGAGAGTACAAGGTTGACTGTGAAGTCGGTCAGCCGCGCGTAAACTACCGAGAAGCCATCACAAAACGAGCCGAGTTTGATTACTTGCATAAAAAGCAATCTGGTGGACAAGGTCAATACGGTAAGGTTGTTGGATATATCGAGCCATTAGAAGATACCACCGAAGTCATCTTTGAGAACGGCATCATTGGTAACGCCATCGCCCCTTCGTTTATTCAAGCCGTGGAAAAGGGTTTCAAAGAGGCTGCGCTCAACGGTGGCTTGGTCGGTTATCCCGTTGAGGGCATTAAAATCGTGCTGACGGACGGTGCTTCGCACGCTGTTGATTCGTCTGAGTTGGCTTTCAAACTCGCCGCGCTCGCGGCGTTCCGACAATCGTTTCACAACGCGTCGCCGAAACTCTTGGAACCCATCATGAAGGTGGACATCACTGTCCCTTCTGAATTTCAAGGTACGGTCATCGGTAACATTAACCGACGTAAAGGGACGATTAACGACTCTACGGCGGAAGGTGATGACGTGATAATTAGTTCGATGGTCCCTCTGAGCCAGATGTTTGGTTACAGCACCGAGTTGAGAAGCATGACGCAAGGCAAGGGAGAGTTTACGATGGAGTACGGCTCTCACCAGGCTGTGACGCAGGACGTGCAAGCTGAGTTGATCTCCACGTTGGGCAAAGTAAAAAATTGATAGCTGTCGCTGCTTAAATAACTAACAGTAGTTCTACTATTTTTTAAATTCGAAGTGTCCGCTTTGCGTTAACAAGACGTGCAATTCATTCATGTCCGCGCACACGAAATGTGGCACCATCTGCTCGGGAACTTTATCCACACCGAATTCCTCCGCCCATTTCCCCGTACGTCCGCTATCCAAGAGCACAGTCAGCGCTCCCGCGGCGTTCCCACTCACTACGTCGTCTTTCGCGCTGTCACCCACCATGATAATCTCGCTCGGCGAGCACCCCCATAACTCGCAAATGTGCAGCAACGAATCCGGCGCCGGTTTGTACGGCTTGAACTCCCGACTCAACCACGGTGAAAACGGCGCCATCGTCCACACGGTGTCGTGAAAAAACTCCACCGAGCTCGCCGCGTTCCGCGTCACCAACGCTCGCGGGATTCCCATCCCGTCCAGCGTCGCCGCCACCTCCATCGCTCCCGGCGCGATGACCGTCGTCTTCAGCGCCTCTCTCTCCATCTCTCCGATGATCTCGTACGCCTTCGTCCGTCGCGCCTCGTTCCACGAGTCGACTTCACCTAAAATATCACTCGTTTCGCACCCGACTCTGCGTCGCATCTCCGTGAAGTCCAGCGCCGCGCTGACGCACAGCGTTCCATCCATGTCGAACACGACACCGCGCACGAGGCGTCGGGACGTCGACGTCGACGTGGGACTCGTCGCGGGAGACATGGCGCGCGTCGTGTGCGTCGCGCGCGGTGCGCGCGAGTGGGATTTTTCACGAGCGATGCGGTGACACGCCGTCGACGCTCGAGCGATGCGACGAAGCATGAACGACGACGAGTGGCGCGGCGTGGGGGCGTGGTCGTTTTAACGTTTGCGCGTCAACACGAGTTTCTGACTGTTTGCGTTTCAACGTATAAGATCTCTGTCGTCCGTGCGTCGAGCGTTGAGATGAGATGAAAAGCGGTGCGATGTATTAGTCGCTGTCCTCGTCCTCGCTCTCGTCGAGCCAGTCGATGAACTTGGCGGCTTGCTTGCGAACGGCTTGGGCGACTTTGGGCTCGACGTCGATGCACGAGGCGGCGTCCACGTCTTCATTCCAAGCCTTGATGACGTCTTCTTCGATGAGATCGAACTCGTAGAGCTGATTGAGAATAAGAGAGAACGCCTTAAAACCAGAAGTGGCGGTTTCGGTGACGTAACGTTCGAAGGCGCACAAGAGCGCGCGTTGAAGCGCAGCATCCGGGCACGCGGCGCTCAAGTAATCCTTCTTCGCTTTGATTTGCGGAGGAATGGCCTCGTCTTCGTCAAAAACGGCTTCGAGGAGGAACAAGACGCCCATTTCCTTGGATTCGACGCCAAGGGCATCAGAGACGAGATATTCGGCCGTTTTCACGGCGTCATTCTTCGCCGCATACGCGCGAAGCTTGGACACTCGAGGATCCTCCTCTTCTTCCGAGCTCTCGTCCTCGATGGCGGCGTCCGCCATCTTATCCGCGACCACGGTGACCATGTTCGCCGCGCCGTCAGTAAGCTGTTCGATTGCTCGCGCTTTCGCGGCGGCGGCAGAAGTATCAGTCGCCCACTGGACTTCGTCATCGTCGTCGTCGGCGGCTTCAGAGGCGGAGGAAGCGTCGCCCGCCTCGGCGGGCGCGTCGTCGTCGGTTTTTTCCTTCTTCTCCTTCTTCTCCTTCTTCTCTTTCTTCTCTTTCTTCTCTTTCTTCTCTTTCTTTTCCTTCTTTTCAGACTTACGTCGTCGACGTTCTTCGTCATCGATCGCTGCACCAGCCTCTTCGCGTTCGCGTTCGGCGCGGCGCAGTTGCTTTTCCTTTTTGTCCTTTTTAATTTCCGGAGGATTCTTGCAAATGTAACCACACAGCTTGTGTCGCATATCGACGTCGGAAAGCGCCCCGCACGCCTTACATTTCAAGTGAATCGTCTCTCGCTTGGTAATCTCAATCATCGTCTCCGGATTACCGCACGAAAAGCACTGCACGAAGCGTTTGATGAAGCTCTCCAAACTCTGCGCGAGCTTCCCCGCGTCGTGCGCCCCGTTCACGATCGCGCGTCCTTCCTTTTCGTTAAAAGTCGTCTGCGCCCCGAGATCGTTCCCTAAAAACTTCAACGTGTACATCGGCGGTCGCGCCAACGCCTTGGACACCTCCACGAGGTTCGTCACGTTTGTCTTGATCCCGTTCCCGCGCCCCTCGATTTTAGACTGAATGGCTGGCATTTTATACCGATAAAACTGGTCCCCGGCGTTGGACGCCCCGATGTTTATCATCGCCATCGCGCCTCACCTCTCGCGCTTCCGCGTCGCTCGTCCCGTTCGCGCCCCTCGCTCGTCTCTCGCGGCGCGTTCCGTCGTCGCTCGCCGACGCCCCCGCGCGCCGCCCTTCGTCCTTCGCCAGCCGTCGTCGCCGGTCGCCTCTCTTCTCGGCGTCGCGTGCGTCTCGCTCGCGCATGCACGTCCCGCGTTCGCGTCGCGTTCGTCCTCGTCCGTGGCCTCGCGAGTCGTCACATGCACGTCTTCGTCGACGCGTCGCGGTGTCGCGATCGATGCGATTCGATCGCATCGCTCGATCGCGGCGGCGATTCGGTGGATTCGGTGTGATTCGCACTTCGCGGCGCGCGACGACGACCATGGGCGCGCGAGATGGGCTGCGACACGCGCAGTTCAAACCTATGAAACGCGCCATGGACGGCGCGTTCGGCGATCGAGAGCACGGCGCGGCGGCGAACGTCGAGGGGACGACGCGCGCGCACGCGAGCGACGGATCGAGCTTCGTCATGACGCAGCCGAGCGGACTGGCGCGGTCGCAGCAGGTGTTCCTGGCGCAAAAGTTTTTAAATCTGCCGGCGATGCCGAGCTACGTCGAGAGCGAGGGAGGGATGGTGCTCGATCGAGTGGTGCTGAACGCGGGACGGGGCAATTGGTGGACGACGCTCACGGCGCGCGCGCGAGCGCAACGCGCGTGGAACACGGAACAAGTGCAAGAGGGGAAGGCGCATCGAGCGCTGTTGGATCCATCGATGTACGCGTTGGGAGGGAGGTTCAGGGCAAACACGTTGGAGAACGTGGCGGTGAAAGCGATCGGGGAGTTGGGGTCGGTGAAGGGCGTCACGCGCGCGTTTGCGAAAAAGTTCAAGCTGAGCGACGAGAAGGACGACGACGCCGAGGCGGCGTTGAATCCACGCGGCAGGGTCTCCGTGCAAGCGAAACTTCCGTCGCATTTACTCAGTGTGGATTTGTCGCACAATGAGAGGTACCAAACGGACGATAGGTACGTGGACGGTCCCACGTCGGCGTCGGTGAGCGTGTCCTCGCGCGGTCGTCGAGCGATCAACTACCGCGTGAGCGCGCGCAAGTGGTTGGGGGACTTGGTACCGTTCGATAGGAAGCACGGAGGAGGGATGCGAACGCCGCCGAGGAAAGAATTACAAGCTGGTGTGTCGTACGAGCGACAAGCGGTGTTATGGCGCGGTCGTCGACGCCGCAAACCGAAATCATCGAGCGCGGTGAGCGGGTACACCGCGCTGCCGCAAGTGCCGACGATTACGGTGGGGGGAATTTACGGGGCGGTCGTGCGGAAGAGTTTAGATGATGATTACAAAGATGGCGAGCAAACTGAACTGCAAAATTTCGGCTCGTTATCTGTGAATGCACAAGTTGGGTCTTTCGCACGTCCTTTGCTCGATTTCACGTCGATCAATCTGCGACTCGACGCGGGCGGTATGGGAACGCCCAACAAGCCGCTCGACGCGGCGGCTCAAACACCACTGCCTCTGGCGGATCGTTTGATCACCATGGGGGGTCGATTGAAAGCAAATCCGGTTTCAGTGACGCTGAGTCTTGGACAGCAACTTCTCGGTCCGCTGCGATTCAGAGCCGAAGTGCGCGCCAGCGGCGCGGAGGCTTTGTCCGCCACGCGCGCGGGCCTCTCCGCGCTCAAGGAACGAAAGACCATGACGGAGGTTCGCGAGTCCATTCAAAAGCAAATCGTGAAGCCAGAAGTTGTGTGCGGCTTAGATTGTGCATTACCTCCAACGATCGGTAGTGCGCGCGTCGTAGCGTGGTACAACGCGACGAGACAGGAAGCCATGGCGGAGCTCCGACTGTTCGACTTGTAGGAAAATATGTTTAGCAGCGCTGCAATGAATTAAAAGTGAATTCTAGTGTAACCAACAATCTCGTCTATCGCTTCGCGTCCTCTTCTTTCATGAGTTTATCTAAAGTGCTCATAAACTCAGGCACGCCCGTGCCTTCTTTCGCGCTTATGGGAAGAATTGCCACGGGCTGGTCGCCTATGGTTTCCTCGTCGAGCGCCTTGATGCCTTGAGTAATCTCATCCGTACGCAGGGCCGCCCACTCGAGGTCGGTTTTGTTCAGAACCAAGATGTGCGGTCTTTTGACGTACTCTGGGTTGTATAACTTCAACTCTTGACGCACCACGACGTAATCGCTCACCGGGTCTTGCCCCGAGGCGTCAACGACACAAACCATTGAACGCGTGCGGCGCAAGTGTCGTAAAAACGCTCGACCAAGACCCAAGCCCTTATGTGCACCCTCGATTAAACCTGGCAAATCAGCCATGACAGTCGATGACTCACCCGTCGGGGCGAGATCATCTTCGGTCTTAATCACCCCGAGATTCGGCATGAGTGTCGTAAAGGCGTAGTTGGCGATTTCCGGCGACGCCCGCGTGACGGCTTTCAACAGAGATGATTTCCCAACGTTAGGCAAACCAACCAAGCCACAATCGGCGACGACTCGCATCAATAACTCAATTGACAGCTCTTCGCCGTCCTCGCCCACCGTCGAAACCAACGAAGCGGTATCGATGGCGATGTCTGAAGCCTCAAAGTCTTCCTCCTTGCCGTTGCGCATTTTGCGATTCACCTGACGCTGTTGCCTGCGCGCGGCTAATCCACCGCCCCCACCCTCGGCGACGAGTAAAGTCTGCCCGTGCTTGGTCATATCACCCAAGAGCTCGCCTGTGCGTTTGCGTCGGACCACCGTCCCCGGAGGCACTGGAATGTACATGTGTTCCTGATCCGGCGCCACGCGATGCCGCTCGCGGCCGCCGCTCGCGTGTTCCGCCGCGCTTCCGTGATACCCCTTTTTCGCTCGCCACGTCTTGCGTTCGTGTAAATGCAACAGCGAGTCACACGTGCGATCGACTCGCAGGTACACGTTCCCTCCTCGTCCCCCATCCGCGGGTTCTGCCGCCGGTAACTCGATATACTTTTTCAAGTTGCGTCCCCACTGGTACTTGAAATTCTTGACCACTTTCGGTTTAGACGTCCCCGTCCACGACTCGCCCTCGCCGCCCTGCCCGCCGACGACGATGATTTGCGCCTCGTCAAAGTACAGGTGTTTCTCCTTCGCCGCGATCGTCGCGCCGCCGTCGCTCGGCCTCTTCCCCGCGCGCTTCGCCCCCTCCCCCCACGCCGCCTTGCCGCCGCCGCCTCGACGTCGCGGGACGTTGGACGCGGACGATTTACCGCCGCCGGGCCCGCTCGCGGACGCGCGACGTCCGCTCGAGCTCGGTTCCGGTTTCGCCATCGCCACGCATCGCATCGCGCGCATCGTCGTCGTCGTCGTCGCGCGTCGCGCGTCCACGTCGCGCGCGACGCGGCGAAGTGCGGCCGCGGACGCGACGACGCGAAAAAGCGAAAAAAGGGCGCGTCCACGGTTTTCGTTCGCAAACGTCGTATGTAGATCGTTCGCGACGCGAAGAGTCAGAGCGGGTTGACGCCTCGAAAGTAACAAGGTGTGGGGCGGTGGCCGACGTCTCCATCATAATTTCGAAAAATTCAATGGTTAAAACCGTCTCATCATATGGATAAAACCGTGGAATCGCCTCCCGACGATTCCGGAAGAATCAATACCGGCGAAACACGACGCGCGAGGCGTGATTGCGCGGCGAAAAAGGGTGAAAAACTTGGGCGTTACGGTTGAGGTCGAGTTACAACGAACGACGAACTTCTAAAGACTAATGCGCGCGTCGTTCACGTGAGAACCTTTTCCACGAAGTCGGCGCCGGCGATGGTGGCGATTTCTTCGATGACATCCTCTCGCGCGGGGGGATCGGGGTTGGGTAACCAAGACAAAGAGTCGGGAAGCGCCGCGTCCGCGTGGACGGCGTTTGGCTTGAACGCGACGCCGACGACGTCGCCTCCGTATTTATCCACAAACATCAGCGCAGTGCCACCGACTCGATCTTCGGCATCCTTAATGAAACATTCGGTCGGGTCGAATCCTATGAGTAACGCCTCTCGCGCCTTGTCCGGACCTTTGTTCAAAAGCTTGGGCGGAAGTTTCGCGAGCTTGATGCTTTGCGCCAAGGTTTCTTCCTCGTCCTCATCTACGACGCTCATTTCGTTCTCGAACTGCGCTCGCATTCGCTTGTACAAGCGCTTGCTAGGGAACAACGCATGTTTTGGGAACGGCAGCGCGGTTCGACGTACAACAAAAGCGGCATCGAATCCACTGAGAGACGGTTTGAAGAAGCGCTCCCAGCACTCCGTCTCAAACATAGAGTGCTTCGACACGCCTTCGAGCACGGCTTGCATCTCCGACTGCGCTCGAGCTGCGATGGAAACGAGTCGTTTCAGAACGACTGCGCCTGGCCCACTTTGTGTGAGCCGACTCCCGCTCCTATCGTGCGGCGTGACTATGCACATTGCTGGCGCTGTTTTCGCCGTTCTGTCGATGCTCTCAATCTCGGCGTCGCTCACGATACCTTCGGGATCTAATACTACCGGATCGAACCAAATGTGCGACGCAAATAGATTCAAGAAGCGCAAAAATGCCACCTCGTGGGACATCGGAGGCAAAGCTGCGCCTGGGTTGACGAACAACAACGCCACGAGGGCCTCGATCGCTTCGTCAGAAAGGTGTGGCGAAAACATGTGCGACGAGACCCAACGATTGATGAGCTGCGTCGAAAGGCCATACATCGGAAATCTTGCAGCAATTGATGCAATCAATCCAGCGTGAGATGCTCTCTCGATGAGTGTTTCCTCCGTCGCCTTGACGTGCGGACCACCGGCAGAGGCATTTACGTGAATGCGAAAAGCGTATCCTTCAAACAAAATGTCAATCGCCTCTTCAGCGATGACACTTGGCATCGCGTAACTCTTTCGAAGAGACTCTGCGAGCTGTATGGCCATCATCGATCGCGTCTTTGCGATCGCGTCGGGGTCCTCTGGCCATCGACCGCTGCCCTCGAGGGACACCATGATGTCAAGAGTTTTGGGACATACAGCAATGTCGTCTTCGCTCTTTCCCAAGCCAACGCCCGCACCGTGTGCTAGTGGATGCGGCGTCGGCGGAAATGGATCGGTTCCACGAAATGCTCCGCTCAAAGGCTGGACGTTGTTCACTTTGAGGGGCATTTCTTTCAAATCCTTCATTCGTTTCGCCAAGCGATCCAACGTCTGAAGCAAACTCGCCGGAGAAGTACCTTCTTTCGAGCTGGCAATCTTGCTCAGAGGCTCGTCGAACATCTTTGAGCTCCATTCTATCTCATCGACGTTTGCCAGGTTGAGCTTCAGCGCTTGTTCGGCGACAATAGCTGGTATGTGATGTCGATTCGTCGGCGGAACAAAATCCCATACCACCGATTCACAGATTCGTCCATCCTTGAAGCGACGGAGCTCGGACCGTTCGCCCCAAAACTTGCGAAATTCTTTAGCTTCTTTGTCATCAGCCGAACTCGGACCGATGTCGACCAGTCGCAACGCGTGTTCAGGATCCAAAATTACCCCAACCCATATCTTGCACGATGCACTCCCGACGGTGTCGACGCTCGAACTTTGCGGCTCAAACGCACGAACGAGTTTTGCACGATCGCTCAAAGCGCGAGTAACAATACGTGCTACGTCTGATTCTGCGGTACGACGCCCACCCAAGTCACATTCGCCTTCATCTGCATTAACCATCACGTCGACGTGCATATGCAAATCGAACCGAACCGCGGCGGGACATTGGCCAAGTAACACGTTGCTAAACGCGGAATGACTAGATCTCTTCAACTCAGACGCTGAAACCATCGCCTCGTGAATTAGCTCCTGCACCGCGCTCGCAGACATTCTCGCCATAATATTCACATGTCCACAAGGTCCAAGGAAAACGTTTGCGAAAGCGCGCTGCCACTCGCCCGCTTCTGCGGGTTTACCGCTTGCGTACAAACCCTTCTTAAAGAAGCCAGGCTTAGCGAGCGCGTTAATCGCGGCCCGAAACATCTGGCTAGTGTCCATACTACTACTCAATTGACCACCTCGCTCTAGCATGTATGCGAAGAGCATCGAAATGAAAAATCCACTGACGCCATCCGCGGCGTCCAGCAACCGCCTTCCCTGCGCCCATCGCTTGAATAGCACCACCGCACCGGGCAAACTCTTCGCTTTCTTCGATGCTGCGGCAAAGAACTGTGCATGCATGCGTGCATACATGTCTTCCGCGATGGACTGGTTGTAATGTGGGCTCGCCGGCCGCACGTCTCCCCGTGCCAGCCTTCGCACGTTTGCTCTGTTAGGCAACAATCGAACCGATGCGAAAGTTTCGGGGTCTATCGTCAAAAACAAACGAAGTGCTTTTTTATTTTGCTTTTCTCCAAAGTGTACCGTGATATACGGCTTCCTTGCATCGCGGTGCTGGTCCATCACTTCGCACGACCACTCGGACGACTTCGACAACTTTTTATGCAACACGTCCAGGTACACCGCTCGCTTGAAGTGATACCTGTGATCTAAATAATCCTTTTCTTGAAAGAACGATCGAGGCATCTCTACCGCGACGTCCACGACGACCCCTCCGTCACCATTCATGGGTACGTTAAAGCACCCTCCCTCTGCGTGACTCCCAATCGAGACGACCCGCGTCGGCGGCGCGAATTTCAACGTCTTCCCCTCCACCTCCTCGCACTCCACCGCAAACCACGCCGGTGATTTGGCTTTAATTTCCTTCTCTTTCAACTCTACGTCGGTGTGTCGTCGATCAAACGTCTCGTCAGTCTCGTTTCTTCGCGACTCGTTCGCCCGTTCGTCCTCGTCGTCCTCCTCGCGCGTCTTCGGTCTCAGTCATATGCTTGTCAATGTAAACATCACGAGGATATTCAGTTCTCAAAGATTAATATGTCTTCATCACCGACCGTCGACGCGCGTGGATGAGCCCTCGGCCCGGCTCCTCCTCGCTCACCGCGCGTTCGCTCGCTTCGTCGCACCTCGCACCGCCTCGCGCACCGCCCCGAGCGCGTCCTCGCTCGACGCCCGCGCGCGCGCTGTCGCCGCGCATTCGTTCACGATCTCTCGCGCCAGCGTCTCGTCGTACGACGCGGCGGCGAACGCTTCGTCGTCCATCGTTCGTTTCCCTCGCTTCCCTCGCGAGCGCGCCTCCGGGACGACGACGCGACGACGCGCCGTCGCGATGTGAGGCGCGCCGCAGCCGCCACTCGGCGCGTCGAGGGATCGATTGATTGGTTGATTGCGGCGTGCGATGACTCGAGTGCGTCATCGCACGGCGCGCGAATCGCGAATCGTGAAAAATCGCGACGAAAGCGCGGACGCGACGCGGACCGAGGCGCGTCAACGGCGCGCGACGCGCGTCTAGAACGAGCGAAGGACGAACGAAGGCGAGGATGAATGCTCTGACGCAGATTAAGAATACGCAAAAGGCGACGATGCGGGAGATTGAGAGCGGGATGGGGGAGGAGGCGTCGTGGCACGCGAGATATAAGCACTCGGCGTACGTCTATGCCGGTGGATTAGCGTTCAACATGACGGAAGGGGACATTCTGGCGGTGTTCTCACAGTTTGGGGAGGTCGTCGACGTCAACTTGGTGCGCGACGAGGAGAAGGGTAGGAGTCGAGGATTCGCGTTCATTTGTTACGCCGATCAGCGCTCGACGGTGTTAGCGGTGGATAACTTAAACGGTGCCACCGTTGTGGGACGAACGATCAAAGTCGATCACGTGGATGATTACAAGATGAAGAACGAAGACGACGCGAACGCGAGAGAGTGGAAGTGCGCGTGCGGGTCTGAGAATTTCAAGTTCCGAGAAGCGTGTTTTAAGTGCGGTGCGCCTCGACCGGTGGTTAAGAGTGCGGTAGAGGAAGAACTAGAAAGACCCATCGCGGCAGACGGTGGTCGTGAAACTCGCGTTGAGGATAGTCGAGACGTCGTTGACGCGGCGGGTCCTCGAAACGCCGACGCGGAGGACGAAGACGCGCGAATCATTCGTGAGCTTATGGAGCGTAAAGCCGCGGCTATCGCGCGTGCAGAGGCTGCGGCGAAAGGTCTAACTATTCCTGGGGACGAGAAGGATGAGAAGAGAGATAGAAAACGGCATAAGAAGGAAAAAAAGGAGAAGAAGGAACGTCGCAGAGAACGCAGTCGGAGCCGAGACTAACTAGTTGTAGCATCATTTGTAGCGAGATATCATGATTTTAGCGTCTATTACAAATATATCTAGTAAGTATCATCAATCGCGGCCTGCTCAGCTGATGGTAAATGCAACAAATGGTTGATGCATACGGCGACGGGATCTTTTGCCGGTCCACCCTTCATATTAATTACCGACATCCCACCGGGCGAAAGACTAAACATTTCTCCGCTATTCCTCTCTAGAGCGTGCGCTAGGAAATCTTGGCATACAACTTTGTCGTGAATGACGAAAGTAGAGCCCCCACCTTGAGTGCCTTCGGCCAAACTGGTCAAGATATCGTCCACAGAGTTCACGACTTTGGCTTCAAACGGGCACGCGCCGCTCATCTCGCGCTGGCATCGATCGAATATCTTCTCCGCCAAACGAGCCGAGGGTCCGTCCGGCGAGTGCAACAGCGCGCCGACTGAGGTATTTTTCAACACGTTCACCATACTCCTTGTAATTTTAGCCTCTTCCTCTATGCTCGTCGGTGCGTGGACCAAAACGAGGGCGTCCTTCTTTCCAACCGGCGCCTCGGGCGTTTGATTGAAAACTTCTAGCTTAACCCCTCGCCCTGTGTTCGGCTCAAAGGACTCGTCGATGATCAACCTGCTCACTGCGCAATTACTTTGCACGATGCGTCTAAAATATTCCGGTCCGAGCCCGAGCGCGCTGCCAATCAGCGCTTGATTTACCGCGTTGTGCGCGACGACGAGAATTTTCGTTTCGCGTCTCGCGAGCAACGCCTCGTTCCACACCCGCGTCGCTCGATCCCACAGCTCTCGCACGGGGTAATGTCCGTCGATTTCAAACTCGCTCGGATTCTTTTTCCAATTCGCATAGCTCTGACCGTATCTCTCCATCCCATCTTCCTTCAACAGCCCCTCAAACGCGTATAAATCAATCTCTCTCAAGTCGTCGACGTCCACGAACGCCGTCCCCGAGCGCGTCCCCCACGCGATTTCCGCCGTTTCTCGCGCCCGCGCCAGAGGTGATCGCAAGCACACGTCAAATTCATCCAACGCGATCACGTCTTTCGTCAAGTTCGCCTGCGCTTGACCTTTCGCCGTCAACACAGAAAAATTCGAACTCCCCTGAATCCGTCCTTCCTCGTTCCACGTGCTTTGGCCGTGTCTGACAAAGGTGAAGGCGCGACGCGTCGACGGTGGTGCGGGCGCTTTCGCGTCGAACGAGCGCGCGACGATCGAGCGACGCGACGATGCACGCACGAAGCGAGACGCCGCCGACCGGGACGGCGCACCGAACGACGACGACGTCCGCATGGCGTCGCGCAGTGCAGCCGCGGCGGTTGGTCGGAAAAATCAAAAATTGCGAGCCGAAGGACGAGGGACGAATTTTCAAAGTCAGACTAAGCGATGCAAGAAACTAATAGACTACTCACGCCCACGCGGAGACGGAAGAAACACTACGAACGAGCACGTCGTTGAACCACGCGACGAAGGCGACGGTAAGAAACACCATGACGAGTCCGACGAATGGCGTCACTGCTTCTTCCCGCGCGCTCGAGTCGTCAAACGCCCCGCTCGATAACTTTGTCATCGACGGCTTGCGCTCAGGAAACCCGTTCGGCAGCGAGCTTTCGAATCGCACCTTCGACCGCTGTCGTTTCTCCGCGAAACTCCCCGACGGCGATAAGATCCCTCTCGCGCTTCCGTGTCGTCCCACGGCTCGCGCGCTCGCGGAGACGCCGTCCTCGTCCTCGTCCTCGCCTCGCGCGTCTAACAAATCCTCTTCGAAATCGTCCTCCTCATCGATCCCTCGTCGAAACGGTCGTCCGCGCGCGTCGTTCTCTTTCCCATCCAACCACCGCGTCGTCTTCCTCGCGTCGCGTCCGCGCGGCGACGTCCCATTCGTCGGCGACGCGCCCATCGTCGCGCGTCCTCCCTCGCGGTGTGCGCGATCGTCCGCCGTCGACGGTGCCGCGTCGTCGCGCGCGCGCGCCTCGCGCGCCTCGCGCGTGGGTTCACCCATCACTCGCTCGTCCGGTCTCGGACGCGCGCGCGACGCTGTGTGTCCATCACACGAGTCCCGAACGCCGTCGCACCATCCATCCATCCATCCATCGGCGCTCCGACGGATCCGCGCGGATCGGGCACGATGGACTGACTGGTGGAACGGTGAAGACGACGACGACATCGTCGACGTCCGCACGCGGTGGCGCGCGAATCGAATGTTTACCGCGTCGTGCGCGCGAAGAGCGACGACGAGGACGACAGCGCACGCGTTGCGCGCGCTGAAACACGCGCGACCGACGACGACGACGACGACGACGCGCGCGGCATCGCGCTCGACGCCGTCCGCGATGCGAGGGGTGAAGAAGGAAAACTTGCCGAGCAAGGTGTGCGTGGTGTGCGACAGACCGTTCACGTGGAGGAAAAAGTGGGAAAACTGTTGGGACGAAGTGACGACGTGCTCGAAGTCGTGCAACGGTAAGAGGAAGAGCGAACGACAGCGAGAGAACAAGGAAACGCGAGGCGAAGACGAAGACGAAGACGAAGACGCGCGAGCGGCGCATAAGAAGTCGGTCAAGGCGCAAAAGGCGGAACGGAGGGCGCGATTAGAATTCAATGGTAATCCAACGAGCGGGCAAAAGGCGTGCGATGAATGCTCGAAGATGGTGAACGAGCTGATTCGATGTCAAACGGACGCGACGAAACGGTGGCGTATGGTCTGCGGTTCGTGTTGGGTGAAAGTGAGCGGCGGCGTGGTGGATGGTGACGCAAACCACCCGCATTATCGATACGGTGGGTTATGGAAGAATAGACGCGCGCAAAATGCCGACGGAGGCGAGCCTTTAGTCTGTTAGCGGCTTAGAAGTAGCTATATTAATCATTTTTTACAGTTCCGCCTTGGCTTCCTTCGTCGCGTATTTACCGAGTCCGATGGTATTTTTTGATCGCTTGTCCGCACGTTTGATGGGAAACGGCATGCGTCCTCGTTGTGCTTCCTCGGGTAACATCGCCAAATACTTGTTGCAGAATTGAATCAGGGTGTTTTCGTTGAAACTATCGATCAGCCTCGCCTCGGCGTCGCGCTTCTTGCTCACGGGATCGTAACCGACGATCGCAAGCCTTCCCCCAGCGAGCACGTCCATGTACTCCTGCTCCTCACCCTCGTAAACGGCAGTTTGCAAATATATGAGATCCTTTGTCGTCGGCGGCACGACGTGAATGAGAACCATAAAGCCAGAAATGGCCTCTCCGACCTTTTCTAATGTTTTGTGAATGCGCACCCCATACTCGTCCGCGAATTCTTTAAGCATGAACACAAACACTTTGGGCATGTCATTTTTCGCGTGCAGATTCGCTCGTTGAACTTCATCGACGGTACCTCTATTATCGGGAAACTCGGGCCATTTCGCGTACGGCGGAATGAGAGTGAAGAATGCGAAGCGCACTATGCTCGACACGTTGCGTTGCAAGCTCTCGGTCATCTCAGTCATGTGGTCGCTGTCCATGTAATGTGGCGCCGGAATGAACACCTTGGCGAGTGCGTGCTCAGACTTCAATTTCAACGCTCGGCCGAAAGTGACATCATCGTGTCCGTACGAGCGAAACGTGTTTTCCGCGTCGGTGAACGCGTCAATCGCCGCTTGATGAACGCTCCCGGGCCGAAACAAAGCCAGAACCGCCAGCGTCTCCGTGCGTGAATCTTCGACAAATTTGAGCAAGTCTCTTTCGGCGTCGAACTCCTCGACTGCGCGCACACCGGTGAACCGCTACGATCGAGGAATCCTCCGGTCAGTCTCACCACGCGCGCTCATCGTGTCGATCAATTCAAGGCCATACGAGAACGAGTTCGAGGCGCCGTCGCTGCGCTTACCTCGCTCGCGAAGCACAACGCGAGGATAAGTGCGATTACTGATAACGATCGTCGCATGTTCGCTGCGGTTGATCTCGCAAGTGCGCCGACGTGTGCTGTCTGTCGCCCACGCGCGGTGTCGACATCAATCACTCTGCGCTCCACTCGAGCCAACATCCAGAAACGACTTGTCAAACAGTCGAGGCCGAGTTGTGAACGTCAACATGGAAAGTCTTACCCAGGTATCCATATGGATTTCGATGCCCGCTCACAAATCGCGGAGAATTCAAGGAAATCCCCGACGGCGTACGCTGCACACCATGCACGCGCGTCGCGGTCGATTCGGCCGGCGTCGCGGTCGCTACCTCGGCGCGCGAGAAATAAATGAAATAATTAAATAATTTCCATGCGAACGCCACAGGCTCGCCAGCGAAGCGTCAATCGCGCGTCGCGCTCGACGCCCGTAATATTGCGATCACGAATCACCGATGGAATTAATTTCACGCGAAACCACGCGCATCTCGGTCGTCTGATATCAAATTCACACTTTCGACGACTGCTGGGCGAAAATTTCTCACATCGAGATGATCTGTCAAAACACATGCATGTCGCGTCGATAGGCGTAGAACCACCAAAAGTGCATTTGTTGGAGGTAAATGGTGTGTCGAAACTCATAGCCGCAACTTGTACAAAACCTTGACGCGATTCAGTGCTTGTGCATTCACGTTCCATGATGACGATAATTAAATATAATCTGAGCGCTTAAAATAATTAATTGCGCGGCGGAAACAATTCATTCGCGCTTGATATTGCACGTGCTATCTTGCTAAGTTTTCTAGTACTCTATCCTTGCGAGACTCCTCAAAATCATCGAGTCTCGCGCGAGTAGCGAAATAAATCCACCCGCGACGAAAATTAATAAGCCAATTAAATAAATCAGTCCGTGAAGAAATCGCCTGTGAGCGCACGTAATTTTGTTAGTCACCCTACGGAGAGCGCTCTGCGAGTGTGAGCGATCTTAGTGAACACTCACCTGAAGCACAGGGCAATCACGGGTCGGCCTTCGAACTTTTTCGCTGCTGCAATTAATTCTCCGAGTGGCGGTCCTAGAATCGTGAGAACGCTCACCACGCCAACGTGAGCGTACGTTCTCAGGATTTCACGTATCTCAGGTAGGAAACATAATTTATGTTGAATTAATCCCGATCCGCTGGCGTCGAAACTCTCGCCTGCGGCTTCGGGAACGGTCAACATTAAATAACTCGGTTGGTCGTTTCCATTCAACGCACTCACGGTGCCGACGGTTATTTCGGTCACTGCGACTGTTCCTCCCGCAAGTGCCGACTCGTACGCGTGCGTTACCTCACACTGATCGTGGTCGTGCCCCGACAACACCAACACCGGCTCAACCGCCCGGAGCAATCGCTGCGCGGACTCGTCCGAGAGGTAGTCTTGATAAATAATTTCCTTGTCTGAACCGAGCGTGCGGCCTTGAATTGCTTGCGAGTTTCGAAATGGCCCGCATCGCTGCGATGGATTGGGAAGCGGCAAGTGCGTCACGAGCACTCTTTTTACGTACGGTTCTTTCTTTTGAGCGCTTAAGCCATCCACGAACGCCCACGTCTCGTCCGTGGCCGGTCCTTTGCCGTCGAGGACCATGGCGTTGACGCCTACGAAGTCAACGCCGCCGATGCGCTCGACAAAGTTACTTTTTCCATACCATTCTTCGAACCGTGCGAGGATTCTGGGATGATGGCGAATGACTTCGGAATAACCAACGTCATGGTTACCGGCGACGGTGTGGTACAACGGCCCACCATCGCCGTTTCTCGGCCACCAGAGCGCGGCGTCGACGCGACGCCGCAACGCGCGCCACTCGTCTTCGTTTCTACGTGCACCTTGCCCGAACAAGTCCCCCAGAAACACCACGTTTCTCGGTGCAAATCTTCTCAAACCTGCCTTCATCGTCCGTCGCACGTAGGCATCGCACACGGCTTCCGCAAACGCGAGCGCGCGCGACCGTCTGCCGAGCTCCCTGTACGTGTACTCGTCCACCAACTGTGGGTCCGCGGTCACCATCACCCTCGTCCCGTTCGCGCCGTGCGGCCACGAACATCGACGCTGCGCTACGACGTGCGAGTAGACTTCGCCGTGATGAAGCACCGCGCCCCAAATCACGAATAACGACGCGTACAAAACGCGCGGTGGCCGCCCGCCGCGCCTTTCCGCGCGCCCATCTTCGTCGCCCTCGCGCGGTCGCCCGACGTCGCCTCGGCGCCGCGCGTTCGACGTCGACGACGCCGCGCGCGACGTCGAACGCGCGCGCGCTTCCGCGTCGTCGTTCGCGCGCCCTCGACGCGTCGACATCCCGCGCGCTCTGCGGCGGTTGTCAAGGTTGTTTAGGCGGGTTTAGGCCTCGACCCGGGACGCCCTGAAATCCGACCGCGACGCGCCCGTTTCGCCGACGCGTCGAGGCGCGGTCGCGGCGCGCGGGGTCGCCCCGGCGAGTTCGCGACGCGCCGGTCGAGCGCCGAGCGGTGCCGATCGAGCGTCGATCGCGCGATAGACGATAACGGGGGAAGCCAAGCCGTGAAGCCAGCGCTCGGTGCGACCGCGCGCGGCGGCGACGGCGACGCCAGACTGCGGTCGACGAGGGACAAATTTTAGATTGGATTACGAGCGGCACCGGTGACGCGTCATGGACCGGCGAGATGAGGCTGGTGCGGTCGCGTCCTCGTCTGCACCCGCGACGCGCGCTCGAGCGTTGTTTGCGCGCAGGGAGCCGGCGTTTTCAGCCTCGTTCGCGCGATCACGATCGAACGCGGGAGAGGTGGAAGCCGCGCTTCGCGCCGTCGAGAGCAAGCTCGCGGAGGAAAAGGGAAAACTCGACGACAGCCAAAGAGCGCACCCACTCGCGGGGAAGGCGCGAGTTGAATTGAACGACGGTGATGTCTATCGCGGGCCGTGGAACGATCACTCGCCGGTGGGATACGGACGATATTCGTGGGCGAACGGGAACGAATACGTGGGCGAATTCCACGACGGCAAGCCGAGCGGGCGAGGAACGTACGAGTGGGCGCACGGCGGGGTGTACAAGGGCAATTTCGAACACGGTTTGATGCACGGGGAAGGGACGTATACGGCGTCGGACGGTGCGAAGTACCACGGGTCTTGGAGACGGGGGAGAAAGCATGGTTTAGGCATACAGCATTTTACCAACGGCGACTGCTACGAGGGACTGTGGAACGATGGGGTCGGCCACGGACCGGGAACGTACAGATGGAAGGCGCTCGAAGGCGAAGAAGGACACGACGAGTTCGATGGTGAGTGGCTTAATGGGAAAATGCACGGATGGGGCACCTTGCGGTGGGGATCGGGCGATCGATACGATGGTAACTGGTCCGTGGGACAAATTTCCGGCAGCGGTGTCATGACTTGGTGCGACGGGTCATCTTTTAGTGGGCGATGGAAATGCGGTAAGAAGGACGGGTCGGGTGCGTTCATGTTGTCTGGGGGTGAAAGTTCTAGCGTTACTCGAAACAATATCAAACTCAGCGTGCAAATCAACCGATCAGCGAGGCCCAAGACAAGTTTTGATGACAGCGAAGGCGAGGAAATTATCGCCGCAGATCTAGGCAACACATACTTGTTGCTCTGCGAGTGCTCTGAGGATCAAATCTTGAAGAAAGAAGTCGTCGAGGCCGATGGTGTGGCCCACAAACATTCGTTGTGGACGAGTCCGATGGCGAGTAGATCACGAAAGGTCCGTAAAGTCCGGCATGGAGAAACTATTTACAAAGGTCACGGGAGTTACGACTTGATGCTACAGCTGCGCGTTGGCATTCGTTGGAGTGTGAGCAGCATGCAAGAGTTCTCGGACGTCGCTTTGCAAACTCGTAGCTTTGACGTAAGCCTCAAGCAACAGTTTCCTCGCGGTGGCTCTGCGAAAACGCCGCCGCACTTCGCTCGAACGTTCAAGTGGAAAGAATATAGACCAGAAGTTTTTCGACATTTACGTGCGCGTTGGCGAGTAGATCCCGCACAGTTTATGCTGTCGCTGTGTGGTGATCAAGCGCTGAGAGAGCTGTCTTCGCCTGGTAAGTCCGGGAGTGTGTTTTACATATCTCACGACGATCAATTCATCATCAAAACGATGCGAAAGTCGGAAATGGTGCGACTCAAGTCTTGGTTGCATGTGTATTACCAACACGTTCACGATTACCCCGAGACGTTATTGCCAAAGTTTTACGGCTTGTATAGCATCAAAGCGGCTGGCACTGCGAGGAAGGTACGGGTGGTTGTCATGTCGAATCTCTTCTCCGCCAAGCACCCGATACACAAGACTTTTGATCTCAAAGGCTCGACACACGGACGTTTCACGAAGCTGGAAAACGCGACGCCACACACCGTGTTGAAAGACTTGGATATTTCTAGAAAATTCCGCGTTGAAGAAGGGAAACGAGATAAACTCATCGAGCAATTGAACAAAGATTGTATATTTCTGCAGAAATTACGTGTCATGGATTACAGTCTCCTCGTTGGAGTACACGTCCTGCCTCCAGCGTTGGGGCGCGGACGACTCGCTTCCCCACGTTACAGCGAAGTCGGCGCCACCTCGCCAGTACAAGAAGAATCTGGTTCGCCTTGGGGCGGGGCGGAATGGCGAGATCACGTCATGCAATCGGTTCATCGAAATATGAAAGCACTCGACTTGTACAACGACCGAAAACAGTTTGGCTTCGCGCACGGGATGGAGGAAGTCTCGCCGAGCGAGCGAGCCTCGCTGCGACCGCCACCGGGAACAGACGACCTCATCGCGCACTCTACTGGAGCAGCAAAGTCCAAGTTGGGCGTCGCTATGGCCGCAGTCTCCGTGCACGGGCGTATTTTGACGAAGCAGCCTCCAGTTGAGTCCCCTATCGAAGAGCACACGGAGCCTCAAGACGTCATTCTATACCTCGGCATCATTGATATCTTGCAGGAATACACGACGTCGAAAAATTTAGAGACCAAGATGATGGGTGTGATGGGTAAAAAGTCTTTCTCCTCCATCGATCCGACGAATTACGCGAAACGGTTCCTGAACTTCATGTCTAATTTGTTTGAATAGTTAATTTAATTGCTAGCGTCCTACTTTACAGCCGACGACGACTTTTCATCCGCGCCATCGTCGTCAATTTTGTCCGTCTCAGTCTTCTCTGCCTTTTCTAACACGTCCTCCGCCTTCGAAATCAGCGACGCGGCCTTGCTAGAAAAGCTCTCGCCCGTCTCTAATTCTTCGCTCGCTTCTCGAAACCCTTCTCTATACGCCTTAATGAACTCGCGAACGCCGTCTCTGTACGCCCGCCCTCTGGTCTCGTACAAGTATGTCACGAAAGGTTTAAATCCAGATTTTCCCGCTCGTAGCGTCTGCTTCGCCTCATCGGCGAGTAATCGCCCTTCGTTCGAGTCTTTGTCATCACTTTTTATCGTCGTCGACGTTTCGCGCACCGCGCTTCGTCTCGCGTCCTCCGACTCGTCTCGCGTCGACGTCGCCTCTTCTTCCTCTCCTTCGTCTCTTCGAAACACGTTCACCCAGCTCTGTTTGTACATCTCCCACGCCTTCGTCCACACCTCTTTGTGTTCGTCCAACGTCAATTTCCGCGCGCGCTGCGCTTTATACCACGGCGGGTCGTCCATCGCGCGCGGCCAGACGATGTCGCGCGCGTCGCGTTCGAGGTACCGCTTCAGGCGCTGCGCGAGCGTCGCCGTCGCGCGCGCGCGCGGTCGCGACATCGGATCGCCGTCGACGCGCGCGCGCGGTCGCGTGTTCGCACGCGCGCGCGTCGCTCGACCGGTGTCGCGACGCGGTGTCACGACGCGGACGCGAATGCGACGCGCGACGCGCGATTCGTTTGGACCGACGGCGTCGCCATTCACGCGCGCGCGAGCGTCGCACGCGGGCGCGTGATTCGAGGCGCGGTACCGACCGGAAGTGGTTTGCGACGACGACGACGACGACGACGACGACGACGACGACGACGCGCGACGACTGAACGCGAACGATGACGACGACGTATTGGCTCGTGAGTCTACCTCTGCGCGGGTCGAGCGCGGACGCGGCGTGGGCGACGCTGCAGCGACACACGGGCGGGAGCAACGATCTGTCGCTGAACTATAAGATGCGATGCCCGGACCTGCGCGTGGGGACGCTGGACAGTCTGTTGGCGCTGAGCGATGATTTGGTCAAGGTGAACGCGCTGGCGGAGCAGGTGGTGGAGAAGGTGCGGCGACAGTTCGGCGAGCTCGGCGACGCGACGACGAGCGAACGAGAACTGCGCGTGGATGGTGAATCCGTCGAACGATATCTGACGACGTTCGAGTGGGATGAAGCGAAGAATCCGGCTCGACGAGCGTTGAAGGAGACGGTTGAGAAGCTCTCGGAGCGCTTGTCGCGCATCGACGAAGAGTTCAAATTGAAGTGCGGGCAGTTGGCGACGTCTAAAAATCATCTGAACGCCATCGTTCGTAAAGTTGGGAGCGGGGTGAACGCACAAGATTTGAGCGACAAGGTCAATCCCGAGGATTTAGTTCAGACAGAAAACTTGACCACGCTCGTGGTGCAAGTGCCGAAACTGAAGACAGAGGTTTGGACGAGCTCGTACGAGACGCTAGCGAGCTTCGTCGTGCCGCGTTCTTCAAAGATTATTCACGTCGAAGATGATTACGAGTTACGAACGGTGGTATTGTTCAGGCGTGTCGTCGATGCGTTCACAACCGCGGCGCGAGAGATCGGCTGCACTGCTAAGGAGTATTCGCACGATCCTGAAGCGTCGAGAGCGGCGAAATCGCAACGAGGTGCGCTAGAGCACGAAGTTGTCCAGAGGAGAGATTCTTTGTTAGAGTGGTGTCAGATAAGCTACGGTGAGGCTTTTAGTACTATGATGCACGTGTGCACGGTGCGCGTATTTGTGGAGAGTATTTTGCGCTATGGCTTACCGCCGGATTTTCAAGCCGTCCTCATGCGACCCAATATGAAGCACGTGAGCAAGCTGCGAAAAGTATTGAATCAAGAGTTCGGCAAAGACGCCTCGTCGCATTGGGATGACGAAATCGGCGGTGATGAGAAATCTGGCGGCGGTTTGGTGGAAGACATGTACTCGTACGTGTCTCTGACAATGAAGGTTTAACAATGCTCGCAGCGACTAGCGCGCACACGCAACGATAGCATAGACATTAACGAATTCGCAACATCTTCATTGAAAAACACTGCATCTACTATCTAAATTTGTCTGCCCTTTTCTCGAAATTAACGGAACGAGAACAACTTACTGAACTTTTCAGCAACCTTGCTAGTCAAGTCGCTGCCCGATTGAGACGTCGTAACCAAGTCGTCAGCCTCCTGCAACTTGCGCTGTGCTTTCGCAACGCGGACTTCAATCTCTTTGAGAAGTTCAGTGGCTTCATCTTGGATCTCTCCCGCGCAATCTCGTCCCTCCGCATCCGTGGCGAGATCCGTGGCAATTTCGAAGTATGCCTTTGCCTCTTTGGAATTACCAACTTGCACGTAGTGACAAGCCAAAGCAACATTTTGTCGCGCCTTGAGCAGCATGACTTCTGCTTCACAGTCTACTTCGAATTCCTCGATATGCTTGTCGGCATCTTCGGGCTTGAGCCGGAGCAACATCGGCGCCGTTTCCATCAAGTCCTCGTAGTCGACAGTCGCGGCGTCGTACATTCGAGCGAGATCGCCAAAGTTCAGTTTCTTATCAGCCTTCTCTTTCTTCGCGCGACCACTGAGCTTTTTGTCAAGCTGATCGCAAACGAACTTGTTTCGATCGATGAGTTTATCCTTAACGATCAGAGATAACGCGATCTCGGTTAACTTGATGCGATCGGCTTTGTCTTCGTCATCCCCCTGCTGATACAGTGCCTTGGCAGTCTCCTTCTCGACGTCGTCGTTGAGTTTCATGCGAGCTTCATCGTAAAAGGCGATTCCCTTAGCGAATAACATGCCCGCCTTGTGCCCAGTGGCGTTCTTAAGCGCGTCAACCTTGGCCAAGCAGTCTTGCGCTTGAGCAATGAGCACGCGAGCGTCGCGGTTCTTGAGCTCGAAATCCATCGCATGCCATCTGATTTTATCTTCAATCTCCGGTGGTGCCTCAACTTTCATGGTGAACACCTTATTTGATGCCAAACCGATCGCGGCTTCCTTCTCCATGGCTTTCAAATCCGCCGTTCGACCTTGTTTGTAGTGCGCAAACCGAACGAGGTCCGCGAGGTCCTCCGTTCGCTCTCGGTACAATTCCAAGCGCTTCTGATCCCCGAGCACACCGAGCTTGGCGTACGCAAGCTTTGCGCGAAGAAGTTTTGTAATAGCGCCGACGTAATCCTTCCCTTGCTCCACCGCGCAGACACCGCCTATGTAGTTGGCGTATGCGTCGCCCTCCAACGCCGTCTGGTCGTTTCCGAGTCGCTCGCAAAACGTCGCCAACTCGTTCGCGTGCGTCACCGCCTTCTTCAAACGACGAAGCATGTGCTGTCTTAGATCACTCCGCCTTCTCTTGACGTTGGTCAAATCCTTCATCTCCATCGCATACGCCCACGCCCGTTCGCTTTGCACGAGCGGAACCAAAAGCGCGCGTTCGTCCGCGATCGTGTTTGCCACCAAAGGTTTCTTCACGAAGCGTCCTTTACCGTGCTTCATCTTGCACGCCTGGTACAAACGAGCAAGACGACGCGCGCAGTATCCTCGATATCGCGCGTAATCGCGGTGTCGTAGCCCGTGCTCACGCTGCGCTGCGGAGATGATCGAGAGAATCTCCAGGGACACATTCGACAGCACAGGTTCCGCGGGCGCGGTGTCGACCTGCATGGTGTCCACGGTATCCATCGCTCGCGCGACCGACGCTACCGACGTCGATTCGTTTCGCGGTCGCGACGCGCGGTGGTCTCGTCGCGAGCACGGACGCGAGTGCACGTTTTGGAATGAAGACTGTCTTAGGGCAACAGAACTCGGCGTGTGCGTTTCTCAACGTTTTGAATAAATATAACAAATGCTTAAATGGCACCGATGTTTTTCAGGAGCGCGGTGTGAGTCGGGAACGGGTCCGATTTACCATCTGCGATCGCTTTTTCGGATAAGCCGTAGAAGTAACCGTTTCGCCAAGGAAATTCCTTGACGCCGCACGGGAAATGTGCGACAGTCTTTGCGTACGCGATCAGTCGATCGACGGCTCCGGGGGCGAATTTCGCCCCAGTGCACGCGGTAGTACCAGACAACAATTCTTCGATCAAAGCCACGACTTCATCTTTGTACGTCGTCGCGACGTCGCCAACCTTGGCGCCTTCGTGTTGAGCGCCGACCAGCATCATCGCGCAAATCCATATCAATTTCTCGTACATGGAACCTTCGTACGTCGGAGCGTCTAAAACGTGGCAACTCAAATCACCGTTATGGAAACGCGCGGCGACGGCGTCGGCCCACTTGCCCGTCGCCGCCGTGAGACCTTCGGGGTTTAACTCAGTTACCCCGTCGGTTGGCTTGTCGCCGAGAGCGGCGACCGCAAAATAAATTAGCGCTTGAGTGTTCGCCCCAAGACCTTGCGCATCGAGAAACTGCTGCAGCATCCCGTTTTGCATGAAAACCAAATCTTCTCTGCGGTCGGCCGGACAATTTTTGATCACATCTTCCAGCACGTCGTTGCGAGTGGCGACGTAAATCGGCCCCGTCTTGGGCTCGCTCGGAAACGCCTCGCCTCGGCGCACGACGACGTCGCCCTCGACGCCCATATCCCTCAACGCTTGCCCGACGCGTCCACCACCGATGATAATGGACGGCATCACTTCACCTTTCGTCGCGTTCTGCGCTCGCGACGTTCACACGTCAGTCATTAATCCACGACTGCAAATCAATCATCGCGTGGCGGGGTCGCGTCGATGCGTCCTGAACGCACCGTCATGACGCTCCAGACGCGTCGAACGGAGGTTTTCGCGGCGTGAACGCGAGCGTTAGGGACGATGTTTACTTTCGCGATCGCAGCGTTGGCGTGCATAACGATCTGCGCGCGCTGGACTGAGGCGCTTCTCGACAGGTGGGGGCTTCGTGTTTTTACAAATATCCACACACGAATCACTCGCGTTGGAGTGCTCGCTCGGCTAAGTACAGGGCGCTCGTGAGACCGGTTTGATAGCCCCACGCGGGAGGAACGATGAAGTGTCGTAAATAAGCATCGTCCATGATTTGATCGACGGCTAGGTAGCCCTGCAAGATGTCTCGGACGTTGGCGCGAATCTTGCTGAATAAGCACTCGCGCTGCATGACGCCACCGCCAAGGACGATGCGCTCAGGGGCGAGGGTTAAGATGAGATTGACGCACATGCCGGCAAGATAATGTGCGGCATGTTCCCAAATGTCATCGTCATCCGGAAGCGATGCGAGCTCGGCGGCTGAGACGCCCCGTCGTTTTGCCAACGCTCCGCTTCCGACCATGCCTTCCACGCAGTTGCCATGAAACGGACACGTTCCCGCAAACGTTTCCCCTGCTCTCATCTTGACGAACATGTGACCCGCCTCAGGATGTAACATACCGTGCACTGGTAAGCCATTGCACACCACACCAACCCCGACGCCCGTACCCACGGTGACGTAACAACACGACTCGCCGCCCACGAGATGGACGTGTTTCAACTCGTGTTTCAACGCCCTATGTTCCAACATCGCCGGCGCATTGACGTCCGTTTCAAACGCCAAAGGCACCTGATCGATCGTTTGTAATCGAGCGCGTCCTCGCCACGCCCTTTCCTCCTCCTCCGTCGCGTCCTTTTTCCCGAACAGACCGCCCAAGACGTCGACGTCTTGCCACCCCGCCTTCGGCGTCGTCGTGATGTATCCGTACTTGTCTTTATCTGGATTCAGCTCCAACGGCCCGAAAGTCGCCACCCCGATCGCATCCGCGTCCCACGCGTTGATTTCGATCCACTCTCGTATCGTTCGCAGCGTCTCCTCCGGCGTCGTCGTCTCAAACCTCTGTTCCCGCCCGCCGTCCCTCTTGTTGAAATGCTCCTCCGCTCGCGCGCTCGACGCGCTGCTCACGCTCGCACCGCCCTCGACGTCGATCTCGATCGCGCGCGCGATCCACGTCGTCCCTCCGCCTTCGATCCCGAGCAGTTTCATCCGCCTGCCCATCGCGCGCGCTCGCGCGTCGGCGCGCGTCGAGCAATCCCAATAGTTCGCGCGCGGCAACGACCGCGGTCGGTCGGTCGGTCGGTCGTCGGTCGCGGTCGGTCGACGCGCGTTCGAAATCGCGTACAACGCGTAAATGCGCGCCCAAGAGACGCGCGCGTGCGCGTCGTCATAAGTCTTAAACACTGATCACAAACACGGACATCACGGCCCGATCGCGCGCGCACGCCCTCGCCCTCGCCCCGTCGCATCGACCTCTTTACGCGACGCGAGCGACGAGACATGGGTAAGAAAGGAAAAGGTACCGGGTCCTTCGGTTCCCGACGTAACAAATCGCACACTCTGTGCCGACGGTGCGTGTGCGCTCGAGACGACGCGCGCGACGCGAGGGAGGCGACGACGCGGGAAGACGACGGTGACCCTAGTAGGGCTTTGGGATGACGACGACTGACGACGACGACGCGACGCCGACGCGTCGTTCGCGCGCGCAGATGCGGGAAGCGATCGTACCACATTCAAAAGTCTACGTGCGCGGCCTGCGGGTATCCGTCCGCGCGGACGCGTTCATGTACGTGTGCACGATGCGAAGTCGACTCGACTCGATCGCGGCGGAGCGTCGATCGCGGGCGACGAGCGCCGCGAGACGTGGCGTCTCGCGACGCGCGACGGCGAGCGAGAGCTCGAAGCGCGCGAGATTGGTGACTGACTTTTCCTTGTTTTCAACGCACAGACAACTGGAGCGTGAAGGCGATCGGCCGCAAGACCACGGGTACCGGCCGCATGCGCTACTTGAAGACCTTGCCCAGAAGATTTAAGAATGGTTTCCGGGAAGGTACGGAGGCGAAAAAGAAGGTCGCTGCGTAAACGCGACGTGGTTTCTTTTAGCGGGGAAGAGTAGGGCGAGTTCTTTTAGGAAGACGAATTTCGAGATGAGTAGTGGGTTGTAACACGATGCGTACTCGGTTGGAATTTCACCTCGAACGAGTCGACGACGCGCGGGCGAGACGACGACGCGCGCGTCGGTGGCGCGCAAACGCTTGGATGTCGCGCTAAGCTGGCTATATATTCTTACGACATAACTCGGACTACGAATTTGAGTCGCGTCACATGATGTTGTTGTCGCGCATCAATTTGCGCACTTGCTCGAGCGTCAGAAACATGCACACGTTCCAGCCCCCGAGTCTGGCAAAGTTGGGTAAGAACCCACCGTAGAACGCCATCGGACCCTCGTTTGCGAGCGTCTTCGTGACGCAATCGACGAAACCTTTGTACTTACCCGTGCTATCTCCCATCACTCGCGATTTAACCACGTCCACCGGGCTCCCGACGCAGCACGCGACGAATCCCGCGCCCAACGCCGATGCGATGTGCGTGACGACGTCGTCCTTCATCCCCACGCCCAAGAAACTTTGCTTGAACTGATCGTACGACGCGAGCTCGGCGGCATTAATAATCGAGTTACGCATGATGTTGGGCGTCAATCCCGTCCACAGCGCGGCGAGGCCCTCTTGCCTGACGATGACGCCGTACGCCCCGACTGCGCTTGGATACTTTTTCGGCGTCCCCGGCGCGAGTTTTCCCTCCGCTTGCATGCGAACCTTGACCAAATCCGTCGGCGACGCCACCATTATCCCAATCCCACCCGTCGTGAGCCCCGCCGCGATTTTCAGGTGCAAGGGCACGTCCCCCACGTGTTCCTCGCCGACGTAAAACGTCTTCACGGGTTCGTACAACCCGATGCGCAGGCCGCCGAACAGCACCTGGCGATGGATCCCCGGGGTGATTCCTTTCCACAGCGCCCCGATCCCCTCCTCGGCCGCCACCGCGCGCATCGTTCCGAGCATCCCAGCGCCCCGGCCGCGCGTCGTCGCCGTCGCCGTCGCGCTCGCGCCTCGCAGCTGCAGTCGCACCTTGACCGTGTCGAGAGGAATCGTGCAAAACTCCGCGAACGACGCCGAGAACGCGCTCGCGGCGAGGCCGCCGAGGAAGGGATTCACGAGCGGCGTTTTCGTTTTCGTCGCCGTCGCCGTCGCGTCGCCCTCGCGCGCCATCTCGAGACCCCGCGCCGGCCGCGCGACGCGACGCACTGCGGACGACAGCCCCGCGCGCGCGCCGACCGACCGACGACTGGACGACGCGGGATCGATCGAAAAAACACGCATCCTGGGGTTTAGCCTGAATCCTCGATTATTTTTAGCGATCGTCGAGACGCTCTCTCGTCGCGCATTGAAGGATGCGAATGCGCCGTGATGTGTCCCGTCCGCGCGCGACCGCGACCGCGACGCCACACGGCGACGCGCGACGTCACGCGCGATTGATTTGACTTGATTTGGATTGGATTCGATTCATCGATGGCGATCGCGGCGCGGCGAACGGCGTTCGCGGGCACGAGCGCGAAGACGGGGAGAGACGCGCGAACGACGCGAACGACGCGACGCGCGGTGCGGCGAACGACGACGCGCGCGAGCGCGGACATCATGGATGAAGTCGGAACGCTGACGGTGTCGGACGACCAACTGAAGCGCGAGCGATACGTGGCGAGCAATCGATTTCGGGTGCAGGAGGGGAAGGGACCGGCGTTTGAAAAGCGATGGGCCGAACGACCGAGCCGATTGGCCAAGCTGCCGGGATTTAGGTACTTCACGCTGATGCGACGAGTGGAACCGCCGAGCGACGTCGCGACGACGTACGACGAAGACGAGGCAAACTACGTGAGTTTTACGATCTGGGAGACCAAGGATGGGTTCGATGGTTGGCGCAAGGGTGACGCGTTTAAGGAAGCGCACGGAGGTGGTACGATTTTTGGGTTCATGTCCATGTTGGTGAGCTCGCTTATGATTTTGAAGGGCGGGCCGAAGCCGGCGTTTTACGACGGGTTGTTGTCGCTCTCCGCGGCGCCGTCGGAGAACTCGAGAAAGTGGCAAGCCGAAGACGGATGGCGACAAATCCCCGCTGACGGTAAGAATCCAATCGATGCCGACGTGTTCGTGGCGATGAATCGTTTCAAGGTTCGTCCGGGCAAAGAGGCGGCTTTCGAGAAACAGTGGGCCGAGCGCGAGTCCGAGCTTAAAGAGATGCCAGGTTTCACGACGTTTTTACTCTTGCGTCGCGATGCGGTGACGCCGGACGATGGGTACAACTACTCGACGTACACGGTGTGGGAAAACCGCGCGGCGTTCGATAACTGGCGCGCGACGAAGAAGAAGCCAGCGGCGCGCGAGGGAGAACCTCTCTTTGAAGGCGCGCCGAAGCCAGTGTTTTACGAGGGCGTTCTAGCACTTCTCGACGCCGCGGGGGCTTAGAACTGCTGCTAGTACTACTATTTTTAAACAATGCGCTTTGCTACGTCTAAAACTAAAGCTTGATCGCGTAAAGCAAATCCTCGACGTCCCGCGTGGACGCCGAGCCAATATCGAGCTTGGCTTGGAGCACGCGTTCGATGTATCCGTACGCTTCCTCAAACGCGCTCGATAACCTCATCGCGTCTTCTTCCGATACCGCCCCGTCACCTGCTTGACACGCCGCGTACTCGCACGCCACGGCGAGTATGGTTCGGATTTGTTCCGCCACCAAAGTCCACGTGGGATCCGGGGAAACCAAACACCTCTTCGTGGCGTCCTGTAAAAACTCGTCGTGCGCCGCGCGAATGGCTTCGAGCGTCATGGCATCATCGATTTTCTTCATCAAGACGTCCCAGTCGACGTGCAAAATTCGTACGATGACGTGATCGCGGAGAGACGTGATAAAGTGTCGCAATCGAGGCTCGAGATGACGAGCTTTTGCGCCACCCATACCGCTCCCTCGAGCGCAACGAATGTGCTCCGACCACCGCGCCGTCGCAACGGACTGCATCGCGGTGTGCGCGCGGCGAAGTTGTCCGAGAAACACAGCCACTGCGTTGTATTGTGCCATCGTACTTGGAGGAATGACGATATTGTGCGGCCACTTAACGTCGAAACTATATCGAAGAGAGGCAATCTTTTCCAGAGCTCCGGTGCCGATGACGACGCGCGAAAAAATATTTTCTTCCGCCTCGGGGATGATTTCAACTTGCACACCTCGACCTTCGGGGAATTCACCCGAGTTGTCAGCCGCGAACGCATCACCAAGTAATTCGTTCAGCGTCGTACTATTCCACTTCGCGTTGATCTTATCCGGGTCGTCAAGAATGCCGAAGATGGCTGAAAAGAAGTGCATCGCCGCGTCGCCAGCGCCGCCAAGGAAGACGGCGCGCAGTGCGTAGAGCTCCTTCTTAATGTCCAAGCTATCTCGTAACGACCTTGATAAGACCACTTGGACCTCTTTAGCACGCTTGAGAATGTGCACACCGATGGACTGCTGGACGGCGAGACTGATTGGGCAAGAGGGAACTTGTGTCGTCAAAAATTCATCGAGCCAAGCGTTGAGCGTTGAGGCGCTTCCTTGGAGCGCCGTCTTCGGTCGAACTCGACGTGTCGGAACGATACGAGTCGGTCGAGATAAAATCATGTCTCGCACCACGTCTGTGTTCACATTTCTGATACCGACAAGCGAAGTGGGAGTTTCGAAGATATTGTTCAGCCCGCTCGTGTTGACTTTGACACCATCGACGAGTGCTCTCGCACGCTCACTAGCGTCGTCGCCACCGCAGGTCTCAGGCGAGGCGTGTATGGCGCTCAAATGCTTGCGTAAATGGAAACAAAACGAATCGATCAAGTGTACGTCCAAGGTTGGTACTTTTTGAGACGTCTCGTTTTCAGTGTGATGCAACAACTCGAGCGAGCGACCGACGTCTAAAATATCCAACATAAACTCCCGAAAGAAGCACGGCGTCTCAATGTCGTGGCGAAGGACGTGGCCGTGAAGCCAATGTTCTTTACTTCCGACGAAATCATCAATAGCTCGGCCTTTGGCGATGAATAACTCCTCAGCTGGATCGTCCAAGATCCCAAACGCGAGCCAGCGTTGCAAGCCTTGAAGGTACGGTTGAATTGTATCCACAAATATTGGCATCGTGACTGCGAAACCATGGATATTTGCAGTTGCTTGGTGTTCCACTGCGAGTTCATACACGGTTGTCAGACAATGACTCGCAGCTTCCGCAGCGGGCGTCCCTTCATGAGGAAACGCAGTCAGGGCGCAGCGCTCAAGCGCGTCGATTTTGGCTTCGAGCCGGCGGACAGTCGTTCTAAGCTCTAGTAGCGTAGGTTGGCCTCTTATCGTGGATTCACCAGCCAGACGCTTTTCAAGAGGAACGAGCGTACTCTTAATCCACTGCGCTCGGGAATCAAGCGCTTGAGTGAACGCCTGAATCGTCGGTCCGAGCGCCAAAGAAGTCTGTTTCATCTCTTTCAAGCGAGTCAGCACCGACGCCATACGACGAATTGAGGTCAAAGCGCCATCGAGAGTCATGCAAGACACGTGAGGTAACGTGACACGATCTAGCTCCACGCTTCCACTACGAAGAGCGTGCAGAGCTTCTTGTACCAAGCTTGTTTCGCTCTGTAAATTCTTCGCCGCAATCGAAGCGATTAATCTCTCGTCGCCTCGATGAACGTTGGAATCTCGCAGCACGCTCTGAAACTGTCTCGTCTGCGCGACTATTTCTGAAATATACTCTAACTCGGGTGCTGCTGAAGCCGTTTTGCCCAAATCTTTCGTCTCTGTCGAAGTCTCTGGAGGCACACAGTCTCCGAGTAAGCCGTCGCGCCACGAAAATCCGGGATCGTCGCCCTCGCTCGCGTACCCCTCGACCAACCCATCATTGCCACCATCTCTATCATCCAATTGATCATCACTATCATCGTCTGACCATTCAGACAGCGTCGATGCACCACTCGCGTCGTGTTCGTCGTCGTACGCTTCGCCCAACGCGCCCGCCGCATCGCTCGCGTCCTCAAACGCGTACGCGTCCTCACTCGACAACGCATCGAACGCCCCGACGCTCACGGCACCCCCATCACTCATTCCATCCAATGTCGTCGTCATCGGTCGTCTCGACAACCGCAACAGCATCAACGCCACCCGCGTCCCGACGTCTTCGTCCTCGCCGCCGCGCCACCGCTCCCGCAGCGCCTCCATCTTCCTCCCCAACGTCGCCGCCTTCGCGTCCTGCGCCATCGCCTCCATCCGTCGGCGTAATTCATCAATCTCTTCTCTCACCTCGTCCTCGCTCAGCGCCTTGTACGCGTGCACGCGCAGGTGATAATCGCAATATCTTTTGCAGAGTTTAAAATTTCCAACCGCCGGGTCATCGTCTTCGTCGTCTCCGTCCTCCCCGGTCGGTCTGCGCGCGACGGCGACGTTTTGTTCGATCAAACGATCGACCAGCGCATCGATGCGTCGCGCCCGCGCGGCTTGCGCGGCGCTGCTCGCCATGGACGACGCGCGACGTCGTTGACCGACGCGTCGCGGTGTGCGCGCCCGAACCGCGGTCGCGTCGACACAGCGACGCGCGCGCGACGAGCGCGCGATCGACGACGACGACGGACGCGAGCGCGCGAACGATGCGATCGTGTCGATCGCCCGCGGGCGACGCGGCGTGCGCGAGGACGTCGCGCGGGGCGCACGAACGCGCGCGAGTTGGACTTCGAGACGGCGCGAGACGACGCTCTGACGCGCGCGCGCGCGCGCGAATCGACGTGCGGACGCGCGCGGTGGAGGACGAGGACGAGTTTGCGATATTTCGATTCACGCTCGGGATCCCAGGGTTCGACGACGAGGACATACCGCGCGCGGTGGGCGCGCTCGGGGCGCTCGGGCTTTGCGCGAACAGATTCGCCGCCGGTACCGATGGGGCGTCGGATGCGCTGGCGAGGAGTGAAATCGTGGGCGTTGGGCTGTGTTTGGCGTGCGCGCTGGCGCCTGAGCTCGGGCGAGCGCTGAAAGGTGACGAACGGGGGGGCGCGGCGAAGGGGAGGTCGAACGCGGATGTCGACGGCGCGAGTTCGGTGTTCGCGCTGAGCGAAGACGCGAGTGAGAGCGCCAAGGAGGACTGCGCGTGGGCGTCGTATGCGATTTTGACGAACACACTCGCGAGTGGGGTCGTTTTCGTGGATGGGCGAGGGAATGCGCGGCTCGCACGAGGGACGGTGCGCGGGCGGGACGACGGCGCCCCAGACTCCAACAAAGCCGACGTCTTGGCGCGCGTCGGTCGGGCTTGGAGCGAGGTTTCATCGACGATTGGAACGGATAAAATCGCCTCGAGCGCGCCGCCGAGTGCGGAAGAAGAATATCACGCCAGTCGTTGGGAAATTGATCGCGCGGGCGCCAACGTTTGGGGCTTCCTTCCGCCCACCGCCGAAACCGTCTTCGCGCGTCGATCGCCCGAGAACGGCGGCGTGCTCATCGCTTGGAGCGATGCCTCGCGCGGCTTTAGCAAAAAGGATCGCTCTTGGCTCCAAGCCTTGGCGCGCAAGCTCGACCTCGCGTTCGCGTCTTAAATACTCGCGATATTTAAACACGTCTCGCCTAGCAGTGTGTTAGCGAGAGAAAACGCTCGAAAAATGCGTTATTTCGTGCGTCCCACGACGTCTTGTCGGTCAAAATCTTGCGCGCGCGAGCTCGGACGTTCGCACACCTCGACGCGAACGCGCACGAGCGTCCATCCCACGCCGTCGCGCACGAGGGTGCGGAGACGCGAGTACGAAGCGATCGACGCGCGTCCCGAACGCGCAAAGGGTGCGCCTCTTCGGTGAATCCACTCCAATCCAACGCGACGACAAGTTCGAGACACGCGACGACGACGCTGAATGGAGAGCGATTACGGCATCGTCGATGGGTTCGATGAACCTCCACACGCGTTCATCAAATCCTTGTTGTCCAAGCCGATCATCGTGCGCAAGCTCGCGGATAAATTCTTTGGAGGGGACAAGACGCGCGTGGAGGACGAGTACGAGGCGCTCACAGAGGAAGAATTGGACAAGTTTTTCATAAGCGAATTCGGTGGGGGAACGTTTCGAGCGGGACGAGAGTATTCATTCATCTTGTATGGCGCGAGCGGGTACACGGGGTCGCTGTGCTTGGAGTATATCCTTAAGACGGTGCAGAATCTCGGGAGCCGCGTGACGTTTGCGCTCGCGGGGCGAAACGAGGCGAAATTACGCAAGCGTTGGGCAGATGTGACGTCGAGATATCCGACGGAGTACGAACCCGGATTCATTACGTGCGACTTGGCAAATCCAGTAGCGATTCGTGAGATGGTTCTCCAGGCCAGAGTCGTGGTGAACATCGCCGGACCTTTCATGCTCACGCCCGCGGATATGTTGGTGCGCGTGTGCGCGACGTGACTTTTGCGCGAGCGCGTTGAGACTACTATTTTCACGACGACTCGATGACTGACGGACAACCGCGTTTCCCTCAACTCGACGTAGGCCGAAGCTTGTATAGAGTACGATACGGATTACGTCGACGTCAACGGCGAAGTACCGTTCACCAAGAAGCTCATCAAGTATCACGACTGGGCCAAGGCGAATAATGTTCTCGTCGTCCCAAACGCCGCGGGCGCCGGTGGCATTCCGGACGTCGGGTGCTTCTACACCGTTCGTGAGCTTCGCAAAAGAATCGGCAAGGATGTACCAGTGAGCAAGATGCACATGTATCTCTATGGTAGCGCCGGTGGGGCTCCATCTGGGGGGACGCTTGCGACTCGAGCCGCGATGACGGCGGCGATGAAGGACGTCGCCGGTTTGATGGCGAACCCGTTCGCGCTCGGAGGCTCAATCGAAGGCGGTAGCCGGCCCGAAGACGCCGATCGTAACTTGAGTCAAGTTGAGTATGACCCGGAGTACGACGCGTGGAAAGCACCGTTCACGTACGCCTTCTATGAGACTCGCTTGATTCGTCGAGCGAATTGGCTCCTTCGTGATCTCGGACGGTTTCCGTACGGTCGCAACCTAAACTATCTCGAACATCTCATCCTGCCGACGGAAAAATCGGCAAGAGATTTACAAAGCTCGAACACAAGCTCGAAGGCCGAGGAAGAGAAGCTGCGCAAGGAGGGTAGATTATTCAAATTGGGCGAAGGTCTCGACGAGTCTGCGCGCGATTCCATTTGGTCTGAATACTGGTTCGACGCCGTCACGCCCGAAGGCGAAAAGATTCGTACTCGATTGACCGGCAAGGATGGTTACGACGAAACCGCACACATGGCTATCGAACTCGCGATTCTGTGCTCGGAATATCGCGAAAAACTCCCTTTCAGGGGCGGCGTGCTCACCCCCGGTGTCGCCGGCGGCGACCCGTACATCGAAGCGCTTCACTCCACCGGTCTCAACTTCGAAGTCTTATCCAACGACGCCAAGGTTGATTTCTCGCGTCTCGCGAACGCAATCGTCGCGTCTTCCGCGGCATGATTTTATCTCTCTTTCATCGTTGTCCGCGCTCTCGAACGTAAATAATCAAGCACGAACTAAACGCTCGCCGTCGCCGCCGAAACAGTTGCCAGAACGACTCACGACTCGACGCACTCGCCGACGCGAGTCCATGCACGTCGTCAGACTCGACGCCATCGAACGAACGCGCATCCAACCTCACTTCGCACGCGCGTCGACGCCGTCGACACCACTCGCACGAGCCGCGCGCGCGCGCGCGAACATGTCGACCTCGAGTGCTGTCCCGCTCACCCTGGTCACGTTCGACGTCGACGGCACGTTAATTCGCGCCTCTGGAGCCGACGCGAACAAGTTCCACAAAGACGCGTTCGCGCACGGGTTACTCGAGGTCTACGGCATCGACGACGCGCGCGGAATCGACGTGGTACAACATCACGGGTCGACGGACATGCTCATCGTCGCCGCGGTGGCGCGGTTTCACGGCGTGCCGGAGGAAGTGATTTACGAGCGCATGGATGAATGCACGGCGGCGATGTCAAGATACGCGGTGGAAAAGAAGGCAGACGCGGCGGAAGGCCTTGAGTTGTTGGTTGGCGTCAGAGCGCTTTTGGAAAAATTGGGCGCGAGGGACGACGTCGCCGTGTGTCTCGTCACCGGAAATCTGGAGCCCATAGGCTGGGCGAAGATGCAACGATTGGGGATCGACGAGTTCTTCACACCTCCGCGGTATGGAGGTTTCGGGAGCGACCACACCGATCGAGGTGAGCTCGTTGCGATTGCGGCGAACAGGACGAAGGAATATTTGGGCGTGCGCGCCGAAAAACGGTTTCATTTCGGCGACACGCCCGCGGACGTCAAGGCGGCTGAGTTCGCCGGGGCGACGGCGATCGGGCTGCTCACTGGAATATTTTCCAAAGAAGAGCTCGTGGCGAGCTCGAAATTAGACGATCCGATTATTTTTGACGATTTGAGCGACACCGCGGCCGTCGTGCGCGCGCTCGGTCTCGAAGAGTAGCGCTATTATTTACAGAGTACAGTTTAGTTACATCGCAAACGCTGCAGCTAAAAGCGTGGATGCGACGACCACGACGCGCGGAGCGAGCGTCGCCCCCCCCGCGCTCGTCGTCGCCGTATTGTCTCGCACCAAACTCCACGCGTTCGTGTCGATATTAAACTCCCACACGTCATTCATACCGTTCCCTCCGAACACGAGACACGCCGCGCCCTGTTCCCCGTGCGGCGTCGTCGTCGCCGCCCCGCTTCGCCTCGGCGGTCTCGTCCCGCCGACCGGGGAAATCGCGCTCCACCGTCCCGCGGCGCGGTTAAACACCCACAAATCGTCGAAATCTCCCCCCCCCCCCCCGTACCCTCCGAACACGTACAGATTCCCGCGCAGCGCGCACGCGCTCGCCCCACTCCTCCCGCGCGGTTTCGCCCCCCCCCCCGTCCCTCCCTCGTGCAATCGCGTCCACATCCCGTCGTAAATCCCCGCGCTCGCGTTCCACCTCAAGTCGTACTCCCACACGTCGTTCGCGTCCCGTCCCGTCGCGAGCTCCCGTCCGCCGAACACCACCATCCGCGCGCTCGTCGTCGCCGTCGCCGCGAACGTCCCGCTCGCGCTCCCCGTCCGCCCCGTCGGCGTCGTCCCGAACCGCGTCGCGTCCTGGCTCGACACCTGCGGCGTCGCCGTCGTCGCGCGCGCGTCGTCGACGCGCGTCGCCGCGATCGCCAGCGCGACCGCCATCGCCAGCGCGCGCGCCGTCGCGAACCGCACCATCGCCGTCGACGCCGCGCGCGCGTCGCGTCGTCGCGTCGTCGCGTCGTCGCGTCGTCGCGTCGCGCGCGTCGACGGCCGCGGCGTCAACGGGCGCGGCGACCGACCGACGGACGGACCGCGCGCGCGTTTTTACGTCGTCTCGAGACGCATTCAAGGACTCGGAATCCCTAACGACGTCCAGGCGGTGCGGGCGGTGCGGATGGACGGTTGCGCGCGCCGCCAGATGGGCTTTCGAGGCCCATTCGACCGATCGTGACTCGAGAACGACCCCCGCACGCCCGCGCGCGACGCGACCGCCCGACGGCCGGGCGGCGCGATTGATTGATTGATTGCGCGCGATTGCGATTGCGCGACGCGACCATGGCGTGCGCGGCGAGAGCGGCGATGACGAACGCGACGACGGCGGCGCGGAGACGCGAGACGACGAAACGCGCGGGACGACGACGCGGGATGACGGCGACGACGACGACGCGCGCGACGGCGGCGAACGGGGAGGGCGAAAAGTCGCGGATCGGGCTGTGCGGACTCGCGGTGATGGGACAAAACCTGGCGCTGAACGTGGCGGAGAAGGGATTCGACATCTCGGTGTACAATCGATCGAGCGATAAGACGGACGTGTGCGTCGAACGGGCGAAGAAGGAGGGATTGGGGGCGAAACTGCGAGGGTATCACGAGATGAAGGATTTCGTGGCGTCGCTGGCGAAGCCGCGATGCGTGATAATCTTGGTGAAAGCGGGCGCGCCCGTGGACGCCACGATCGCGGGATTGTCGCAGTTTCTCGAACCTGGAGATTGCATCATCGATGGTGGGAACGAGTGGTACGAAAACACCGAACGACGATCGAAGGAGGCGGCGGAGAAGGGATTGCTGTACGTCGGCATGGGCGTGAGCGGAGGCGAGGAGGGCGCGCGCAACGGACCGTCCATGATGCCGGGTGGGTCCAAGGAAGCGTACGATATCATCGCTGATATCTTAAAGCCCGTGAGCGCACAGACCGATTCGGGGGCGTGCGTGACGTACGTCGGCCCAGGAGGCGCCGGGAACTTTGTCAAGATGGTGCACAACGGCATCGAGTACGGCGACATGCAACTCATCTCCGAAGCGTACGACGTGTTGAAAACCGTCGGCGGGTTGACGAACGATGAACTCGCGGCTGCGTTCACGGAATGGAACGAGGCGGAGTTGGAATCGTACCTCATCGAGATCTCCAGCATCATTTTGGCCAAGAAGGACGACCAGTCTGGCAAGAGCGACGACTTTTTGGTGGACAAGATCCTCGACAAGACTGGCATGAAGGGCACTGGAAAGTGGACGGTGCAGCAAGCCGCGGAATTGTCCATCGCTGCGCCGACGATCGCGAGCTCTCTTGACGCCCGATGCTTGTCCGGATTGAAGGATGAACGCGTCAACGCCGAGGCGTTTTACGCCAAGCTCGGCTTGGCACCCGCCGGCGCCATGGGCCCGGCGGACAAAAAGCAACTCATCAACGACGTGCGATATGCTCTGTACGCTTCCAAGGTGACTTCCTACGCCCAAGGCATGAACCTGATTCGCGCCAAGTCCAACGAGCAAGGCTGGAACTTGAACCTCGGCGAAATGGCGCGCATCTGGAAGGGCGGCTGCATCATTCGCGCCGGCTTCTTGGACCGCATCAAGAACGCTTACGACCGAGACTCCAAGCTCCCGTCTCTTCTCGTTGACGAGCAGTTCGCCAAGGAAATGATCGAACGCGAAGCTGCGTGGCGTCGCGTCGTCACCGCCGCCATCAACGCCGGTGTTTCCGTGCCGTCCATGAGCGGTTCTCTCGCGTACTTTGACACTTACCGCCGCGCGCGCTCGCCGGCAAACTTGGTGCAAGCGCAGCGTGACTTCTTCGGTTCGCACACGTACGAACGCACCGACATGGAAGGCTGGTATCACACGCTCTGGAGTGATATGAACAGCGCTGACAGCATCACCACGTCTGGCTACAAGGCATAAATAAAAGCGATGATGGTCCGTCGCCCGTCGGGATTTTTGTTTTATTCACCGATGAGGGAGCTTTTCCTTCTCTTAGCGCGCGCCGCAAGCATGCCTGCTTCATAGTAAATTCGCTCAGGCGTTTGTAACGATCACAACCGCGTGTACGCTGCAACTAATACTATCTAATCGCTATGATTCTAGAAAACCGCACCGATGCGCTCGTCGAGCGCGCCGCGAGACCGCTTCGCGTTTCTACGCTCGGCGCCCCTCTCCGGAGCGCTGTGCGTGCTAGGATACGTCGGCATCTCCGCCGGTGGTTTCGGAGGAGGCGATTCTTGAAAGAAAGGATGCGCCAACGCCTCCGTCGCCGTCCCTCTCTTCTCCGGATCAAACGTCAGTAACACATCGAGCAAGTTGACGCCCGCGGCGGAGAGTTTTGGAAAATTAATCTCAAGAAAATTGTACGGTTGCTCGGGCAACTTGAACTTGCGCGCGTGCGGTAACGCGTCCCATCCAGGCCAAATGTGTGAGTTCGGGCTTCCGAGCAAAGCGCAAATCATGTTCAATTGCTCGATTTCCGTCGAGCCCGGAAACAAGGGCTCGTGCTTGAGAAATTCGGCGAATATACAACCGACGGCCCACATATCGATCGCGCTCGTGTACGTGTCGCACCCGAACAGCAGCTCCGGCGCGCGATACCAAAGTGTCACCACTTTTGGCGTGTAACTCCCTCTATCGATCGGTTCGAACGTTCGCGCCAAACCAAAATCGCAAAGCTTCAACTCCCCGCGTTGGTTGAGCAACAAGTTGCTCAGCTTTAAATCCCTATGAAAGATGAACCTCTCGTGCAGGTACTCCACCGCTCGCAGCGTCTGCGTCATCAGCGATTTCACCTCACTCGTCGTCAACGTCGTCTTGACGTTATCGATCAACCTCGCCAAATCGTGTTCGCAATACTCAAACACCAGAAACACGTTATTCAGCGCGTCCCCTTGAATCACCCGCAGCAACCGCACGACGTTTTCGTGTCGCACGCGCTGCAGTATCCTCACCTCGCGCAGCGACGTCAGCGGCATCCCATCTCGCTCGCGATCCATGCGCACCTTCTTCAGCGCCACGACGTCGCCCGTCGTCTTGCACCGTCCCTTGTACACCACCCCGTACGTCCCCTCGCCGATGCGTCCGAGCTTTTCGTAATTCGTCAGCGTCGCCAGCGCCGCGCGCGCGTCGCCGTCGCGCGCGTCGCGCGCCGCATCGCGCGCCGCGCGCGCGTCACCGTCGTCGTCCGCGCCCATGCCGCGCGCGCCGCGGTGCGCCGCATCGTCATCGCGCGCATCCAACGGCGACCGACCGATTCGTCCCGACGACCCCGCGCGCTCGGTTCGCGACTCGTCGAGTCCCCGACGGGACGGATGCACCGACGCGCGACCGGTCGCGCGCGGCAGACGCGGACGCGACGGCGCGCGACGACCGGACGCGCGGACGCGACGCGCGAGGGACGGACGGACGCGCGAACGCGCCGCGCGAGGGACGCGACGCGCGCGCGGTGCGATCGACGCGACGCCGGCGCGGTGAAATCGAACGCCGGTGAAATCAATCGACGTTTCTTTGTTCCCCCGCGATGGTGGCGGTGTTCGTCCTGGGCGCGGCGACGCTGGGGACGGTGGTGATCAACGTGAAGCGAAACGCGATGAAAAAGATGTCGGGATCGATGTTTGAGGACGAAGCGCGACGCGCGGCGGCGGCGAAGGAACGCGTGGACGGGATCGCGAAATTGCTGGAGGAGGTGAACGCGAAGGCGAACGCGGCGGAGGAGAAGCTGGAGGCGGCGATGCGGGAGAAGAACGCGATCGAACGCGTGCTCGAGGAGATGGAGAGAACGAAGGCGAATATGAAGGTTGAGAACATGGAGTTGAGAGATTCGGTGACGGTGTTGAAGAATGATTTGAACAACGCCACGGAACGACATCAATTGGTGGTGCGAAAATGGCGCGACGAGTTGGTGACGTATCGGGAGAAGAGTCCGCAAGATTTCTTGGCCGAAGTCATCGGGTTAGTGAGTGATATGGATAACGAAGTGACGATTGAGGTCATTCCTCCCGAAGCTCCGAGAGCGGCGAAGGTGCACGAAGAAGTTCGCTTGGAGGAGTGCGAGTGGGAATACAATCCGCGCCTCGCCGTGGCGGATTCGACGCGCTTGTTGATGCTCGCCAACAGTGGACGTGTAGTCAAAAAGACTCGCGAGGAGAAGGTGAAGAAGGTGACAGACGTCAAACCCGTCGCCTCGCCTCACAGAGTGACGACGCCCACGCGCGCGGCGCTCGGCAAGCTCACCAACACCGGCGTGCAACGCGCTCAAGGCGTCGCTCACAAGGCGGCTCGCTTGGTGCAAGCCAACCACGTGGCGAATACCCCGCCGCCGAAGGTTGCCACGTCCGATCGTTCGATAGAGTTTGGCGAGTGCTTACTTTTCGAAAAGCAACTCAAGTCGCCCGTGCGCGCGCCCAAGATTGGCGGCGGGCGAGCGGGCGTCATCGGCGGTTTTGAAGCCGAAGACGTCATGCCGATGCCGTCGAGTCCGGCCACCATCATGGATATCGCCATCCGTCGATAAATCGTCGCATGTTTCGCGTTTTCAATGTATTTTCAATTAAACGGACACTCGCTAAGTAAGTAAACGCATCATTTCCTACGCGGTCACGCCTTCAGCTTCAACCTTCACCTTTTTCTGCGCGCTCCCGTCGGCTTCGGCTTCGGCTTCGGCGTCTCGCTTCTTGTCGCCTCCGTCCTGAGCCTCTTTCTCGATGAGAGAAATTAAAGTCTCCACGCGGCGACCGAGCTCTTTTGGCGTTCTGCTTTTGATGAACCAATCGAATCGGAATTGCCAGTGCTGGCGAATCTGCGCCTTGAGCTCGTCCCAATTCCCAAAGCCAACTTCGGGGATGGAGCACAACAAGAACCTATCCTCCTCTTCGGTGAACGATTTGAATTTGTTCGGACCATACGTCAACTTGAGCTCGCGCCACGGATTCTTGTACTTGGCGATCTTTTCTCGTACAGCCTTCAGCATGTCGTGTTGACGCTGAATCTTTTGTTCACCCTTTTCGATGTTGCTGATGATGCGCGGATGATCGCCAATCTCTTCGTAACGTTTCCAGAATACGGCGGCGTAATCCTTGACCTCTTTGAGAGTCTTTCCTTCCATCTCACTCGCAATAGACTCCACGTCTTCGCGCCCGTACTTCTCGCTGAGTCGGCAGAAGGCTTGGAAGTCTCGGCGAGACCATTCTGTGAAACCTTGAGAGAGGAGCGATTCTTGCTCAGCCTTTTCTTCCTCCGTGATCGCCGGAGGCGCGTTGGGATCGTCTTCCTCCGCTTCAGTGGGCGCCTCCTCATCTTGCGCAGCTTTAGCTTCCTCCTTCTTCTTGTCTTTCTGCCATTCGTACGTCTTGCGTCTAACATCCTTGTCGTAAATTTCTTGAATTCGCGCGGTGTTGTAAAACTGGAAGTCGTGCATTTGCTGCAGCTTGGCAATCTTCGGTCCCATTGGCTTGGATGGGCGAGCCGCTTGCGCCATGGCGCTGCGATAGTAATCAGACTCGTTGTAGTTCTTCTTACGCTCGCGTTTGGGAGGATCGATCCAGTTGCTGCTGATGATGGTCTTCATGTCAATGCCCTCTGGCAACGCGGCGACGTTTTTGTCGTCTTCGTCCTCGAATTCGTAAAGCGAGTTCTCGGCACCCATAGAGAACTGAATGGCCTTCTCCGTGAAACCTTGCATTTTGCTATTGAGTGCTTTGGTTTCTTCTTCACCGCGAGCCATGATGGCGTCGACATCTTCGTCCGTGATCGACGTCGTCGACGAGTCGAAAATCTTCTCGGCGCCAAAGCGAACCATCGCCAAGAGTTCATCCTTGCCGAGGTTCTTCTTGTTCTCTTGCAATCGTCCTTGTTGAATGACGAGAGCATCGAGCGCAAGTTTCTTGTACGCTTTCTCGATCACCTTCTCCTCGACGCTACCGTCGGTGCAAAAGCGGAACACTTGTACCTCCTTCTTTTGACCGATGCGGTGCGCTCGATCCATCGCCTGAAGATCCATTTGCGGGTTCCAGTCGCTGTCGTAGATGATGACGGTGTCCGCAGTGGCGAGGTTAATACCTAAACCACCCGCCCGCGTGGAAAGCAAGAAACAGAACTTCTCCGAACCTTCCTTGTTGAAGGCGTCAATGTGGTCTTCGCGGACGGCGCCATCCGTGCTCCCGTCGATGCGACAATATTGGTAGTTTCTGTACATCAAGTAATCTTCCAAGATGTCGAGCAAACGAGTCATCTGAGAGAAGATCAGCACACGACTGCCGCGTTGCATGAGACGAGGCAAAAGCTTGTCCAAAAGCGCGAGCTTACCCGAGCTCTCGATGAGGTGATCCCCGGTGATGTACGGCGGACCCGGTTCGGCACCTTGGAACAAGTACGGATGGTTGCAGCACTTGCGAAGCTGCATGACGATATTCAAAAGCCGAGATCTATCCGCGCCACTGTTAACAATGTCGATGTCCTTTTGCAAGATGCGCTTGTAAAACGTTTTTTGCATCTCAGTCATGCCAATCTTGAGAATTGTCTCCTTCTTCGGCGGGAGGCTGGTTTCGACCTCCGTCTTCAATCGACGCAACAAGAAGGGGCGTAAAACCTTGTGAAGCTGAGACACGACGGCACCGGAACCACCCTCACCGTCTTCAACGTTCGCAAACCACTCATCGAACTGACCGGCGTTACCGAACACTTCGGGGAGCAAAAAGTTGAGCAAAGCCCAGAGCTCGTGAAGGTTGTTTTGAAGCGGCGTCCCGGTGATCAACATGCGGTTGTTCGCCGAAAACGTTCTTAGGACGATGGAAAGACGAGAATTTTCATTCTTCAAGCGGTGCGCTTCGTCGATGATGATGTAACGCCAGTGAAACTTCTTCAACGCAGTCTTCTCCTTGATGACCATTTCGTAAGACGTCACGCACACGTCGAAACCGCCCGGCACCAAAAACTTGGCCTTTTGCGCCTCGCGCTCTTCGGCGTTTCCGTGAAACTTGAACGTGCGAATCATCGGACACCAACGCTTAAACTCGTTCATCCAGTTACCGAGCGTGGATTTCGGCACGACAACCATGTGCGGTCCGGTAATACCCCGGTATTCGGCGAGGTAACCGAGAAGAGAAATCGTCTGCAACGTCTTCCCGAGACCCATCTCGTCCGCCAAGATGCCGTTGATGCCGTGATCGAACAATCGAATCATCCAGTTCAAACCCGCAATTTGGTACTCTCGCATCTTGCCAAACTTAATGCACGTCGGTTGAGACGTCAAACGCACCGCTTGGTAATCCTCAGCGTGTTCCACGAGCTCGGCGTCCTCCGACTCCTCCGCCGCGTGGCTCTTGTTGCGCCCGCGCTTGCCCTTGTTCGCCGCCTCGTTCGCCGCCTTCGTCCCCGACAAAAAGTGCGCGAAGACCTCGGTTTGCGCCAACAAAAACTTCCACTTCCCCGCCTTATTATCTCCCGCAATCTTCTTGTTCTGATCCTCTCGCACGCGTTCGAGCTCCATCGTCTGTTGCCGCTTCAACTCTCGCAGCCGCTCGCGCTCCGCCTTGGCCACCTCCTTCACCGGCGATTTCACCCCCTGCGTCGCGAATCGCGCGCGCGTCCTCGTCAGTCTTCGCTCTCACCCATTTTTTCTTCCCGCGGCCGCCGCCCCCGATCGCCCATCCCTCGATCGTCCTCGTCGTCGCTCGCGCGCGTTCGAACGGGTCAACCGCGCGCGCGTCGTCGCCGCGGATCTCCACGATCTCGATCCCTCCCCATCCTCTTCTCTTCCCGCGTTCCCATCGCGCGCCGCGTCGTAATCCGCGTCGCCACGAACGCACCGCATCCCCAGCCGCGTCGTAATCCGCATCGCTGTCGTACGACCGCTCGCTCGCGTCGCCGTCGTCGTCGCTCGCGTCGCTCGGCGCGTCCTCGAACGCGATGGCGTCCTCGGGGTCGACGTGTTCGTCCACCGCGTCGCCGGAGGCCGCGCCGTGCGTCGCGGACGTCATCGCGCGCGAGACGCTCGAGATCGATCGGTCGCTCGGCGCGTCGCGCGGGCGTCTGCGCGCGCGCGTCGCGACGCGATCGACGCGACGCGATCGACCGCTCGTGGTCCGTGTGTGCGACTGGTCCGCGCGCGACTGGTCCGTGTGTGCGACTAGTCCGCGCGCGACTGGTCCGTGTGTGCGACTGGTCCGTGTGTGCGACTAGTCCGCGCGCGACTGGTCCGCGCGAGGCCACCGCGTGACGCCGTGCGTCGTATTTAAGGTGACGTTTGCGCCGTGTGATAAAAAACGGCCGCGTCCGCGTGCGACTGGTCGCGCGGGCGACGCGCGGGCGACGCGCGGGGCGACGCGCGACGGCGACGCGCGCGATGACGGCGACGACGGCGACGACGACGGCGACGGCGGCGGCGACGGCGACGCGTCGCGTCGCGAGCGCGCGAACGGCGACGCGCGTCGTCGTCGGCGCGCGCGACCGACGGTTGGGCGCGACGCGCGCGACGGCGACGGCGCGCGCGACGGCGACGGCGCGCGCGACGGCGCGCGACGGACGCGAGATCGCGGACGTCGCGCGCGAGGCGGCGACGCAGGCGCTGAGCGGGATCACGGTGTCGCTGGCGATGGTGCCGGAATCGCTGGCGTTCACGTTCGTCGCGGGGACGACGCCGATCGTCGGCTTGCACGCGGCGGCGCTGATGGGGCTGTGCACGGCGGCGCTGGGCGCGCAGCCGGGGGTGATCTCGGGCGCGGCGGGAGCGACGGCGGTGGTGATCGCGCCGCTCGTGGCGTCGCACGGGGTGGAGTACTTGTTCGCGTGCGTGGCGCTCGCGGGCGCGGCGCAGGCGGCGTGCGGCGCGCTGCGGTTGGGGAAATTCATCAGGCTCGTGCCGCAGCCGTGCATGATCGGATTCGTCAATGGATTGGCGATCGTGATCGGGAAGTCGCAGCTGGAGACGTTCGTCGGGCTGACGGGGACGACGCTCGCGACGACGATCGGGCTCACGGCGTTTACGATGGCGCTCATCAAACTGCTGCCGAGGGCGTCGTTCGCGCCCAAGGGTGTTCCGGCGCCGTTGTTGGCCATCGCGTCGTGCGCGACGCTGACGAATGTGATGAAAATCGCGACGAAGACGGTGGGCGACGTCGCGCCCGTGAGCGGGGCGTTGCCGTCGTTTCACATTCCAAACGTTCCGGCGAGCTTGGAAACGCTCGCCGTCATCGCGCCTTACGCGTTATCCGTCGCCGCGGTGGGCTTGATCGAGACCTTGCTCACCCAACAACTCGTCGATGACATCACCGAGCGACGGACGGCGACGCACACCGAGTGCATCGCGCAAGGCGTTGGAAATATGGTGAACGGCGCGTTCGGGGCGATGGGCGGGTGCGCCATGATCGGGCAGTCGATGATCAACGTCAATTCCGGTGGTCGCACGCGCGTGGCCGGGATCACGTGCGCGCTCGCGATTTTAAGTTACGTCACCTTTGGCGCTTCGTTCATCGAACGCATTCCCATGGCCGCTTTAACGGGGACGATGTTATGCTTGGTTTTCGATATTTTCGATTGGACGTCGTTTTCGCGAGTGAAAAAGATTCCCAAGACCGACGCCGTCGTTTTGCTGCTCGTCACCGGCGTCACAGTGGTGACAAACTTGGCGGTCGCCGTGTTCGCTGGCGTCGTCTTGTCCGCGCTCGGTTTCGCTTGGAAATCTTCTCAGCGCATCGACGTCGTGCGCTCGCGAACGAGTTCCTCCGAGACGCTGTGCGAGTTGTACGGACCGCTCTTTTTCGGTTCGGTGCAAAGCTTCGCGGACAAGCTCGATCCGCGCGACGAGGAACTCGATCGAGTGGTGCTAGACTTCGCCCATAGCAAAGTGTGGGATTCTTCTGCGCTCGTCGCCATCGATGAGTTGGCGGAAAAGTACCGAAACTGCGGTAAGACGCTCACGCTCCGTCACTTGTCGCCGGATTGCGCAAAATTGCTGAAGAAGGGAGGCGACTTGGTCGAAGTCGACGTCGACACGGATCCCGTGTACGCGGTCGCGGCGAATTTGGACGCAGAGACGCTGTCCGCCGTCACGAAGACGTTGGGTGGACGGAAAGGACTTTCGCTGGCGGAGGAAAATGCGTTGAAGCGACAGTATTTGCGTTGATGATCTTGCCTATCTATTGTACATCTAAGTTTTGAGTTTCTCTTTCTTTTGTCTATCTTGAATCCGAGCTGGATCGTTTCGTTTTTTCGTGCTAAATCGTCCCACGCCGTCTTCGTAGTGGTGCCTGTCACTCTTCACAATCTGCACCACGTCCTCGTCTTCCAAGTCGTGCTTGAGTCCGACGCGTTGGCCGTAGTGCTTCGGCGACGTGCCCCAGACCAAGGCGTACTTGAGCTGCCGAGGCAAATCCGCGTGAAGCTGCGCGCAGAAGTGTTTGACCGCGATGCCACCGCGAGAATCACTCAGAACGACCGGCTCCTCGAAATCGGGCTTCGTCCCCATCTTTTTCGTGTACACGCGCACCAATCCCATGGCGTCCCACACGCGCTTCAGCAAGTAGTCCATCCCAAGATTCATGTAGCACGAGATGCAGACGGAATCTGGTCGTCGCGAAAGTGTGTTCACTTCCTCGATCGTCAACGCGTCCACCTTGTTGTACACGTACAAACAGCGCACGTACTTTCTATTCCCTTCCAAGACGTCGATGAGTTGGTCGACGTCGCAGTCCTCTCGAAACAGCACTTCGGCGTGGTGTATCTTGTACTCTTGCAACACCCGAATCACCGTCTTTTCGTCAATTTTCGTCAGCCCGCCAGGAACGGTGGAATTCAGCTGCACTCCACCCGCCTTTTTCTTCTTCCAGTAAATCCCCGGCGGCTTTTTATTCAACCGCAATCCGACGGCTTCGAGCTCGCGCGTGAGAATGTCCTTGTGCGCGTATCGCGAATTCGCCGCCTCCGACTTGCACGCATCCAGCACCATGAGAATCAAATCCGACGACTTGGCCACCGCGATAACTTGTCGTCCGCGTCCCTTACCCTCGCTCGCGCCTTCTATGATTCCAGGTAAATCCAGAAGCTGTATCTTCGCGTCGTTGTAGTGAATCACGCCGGGTATGCACGTCAGCGTGGTGAACTCGTACGCCGCCGCTTCGCTCTCCGTGCCCGTCAATTGGCTCAACAGCGTCGATTTCCCGACGGATGGAAATCCAATCAGCGCCACGCGCCCGTGCCCGTATTTCACGACGTCGAAACCTTCGCCCGGGCCGCTTCCGGCCGCTTTCGGCGGGTTCAAGAGCTCCGACCGAAGCTTGCACAGGCGCGCCTTGAGCGCGCCCAGGTGCGAACTCGTGGCTTTATTCTTCTGCGTGCGCGACATCTCGAGCTCGATGTCCTTGATTCGCTCCAAGATACCCATGGTGCGAGAGGTTCAAGGGGGAGACGCGGCGAACGCGCTCGCGCCGCGTTGTGGCGAACGCTCGAGCGGGACGAGCGACCGCGACCATCGCGAAACCGCGACGAGCGTACCGATGACGACAGACGGTAATTATTGTACAAGTACACTGAAAACTACTACTATTTCGTGCGCGTCCTCGCTCGCACTTTCTTCGAGCGCTCGCGCCGCGGATTCGGCGCCTCGCCGTCAGCCGCCGCCGTCCGCCGCTTCCTTCTCGGCGCGCTTCTTCGCCCGCTGTCTCGCCTTCGCCCCCAAGCGCGTCTTCGACCGCACTTTCTTCCGCACTTTTCCATCGCGCACCGCCGCACCGCTATCCCTCTTTTTCCCGCTTCCCTTTTCGTCTCCGCTCGCCCTCGTCCCCGTCGTCTTCGCGAACGCCCAGTCCGCCGGATGCGAGAACCAACAATCCGCCTTCGCGCACGCCGATCCGTACGAGCACGCCGCGATTTTCTTCTCCGCGTGTCCATCCCACGCCTTGGCGTGTTCGATCACGACGTGCTTGCCGTCGAGATAGTTTTTCGGATGCGCGTTGTAACGCAGCACGCACTCGCGCGCCTCTTTGTTTTTGCGAAAGTTGACGAACGCGAAGCCCTTGCACTCGCCCTGGGCGTCTTTGCTCATCCACACGCGCTCGATGGTGCCGGCGTCTTTCAATAACTCGCGAACGCTCGCCTCGGTGGCGGAGCGCGGGAGGTACCTGAGGTACACCTCGGTCCTGTCGACTTCGCTTTCGCTCGCCGCCATGGCGAGTCGAACAGTGCGGGGGGCCGCGCGCCGACGTTCACCGATGGTGTTCTAAGTGACTATTACAAACTAATTTACGATCGAACGAGCGTTTGAGGAACGGGTCACGATCCTTTCTCATTCGTCCATGCGCGGCGACGAGACGAAAAAGCCGTCGCTGTCGAAGAGGCGCTCCATCGAGCTCGCGCGCGCGATGTTCAACGTTTCGGCGAAAGCCTCGTCGTCGTACCCTTTGGCGTCGATCGTCATCCCCGTGAACGAGCCGTCGACGCCCGAGAGACTTTGTAAAAACTCCTTCGACGCGCTGTCGAGATGCGGACCCCTGGGCGTGCTGAGCGTCGACGTCAACTCTTCGTTTCGCGCGCGCAACTCTTCGTACTCGGCGCGCAACACCTCCACCTCCGCGGACAGCGCGTTCACCCTCGTCAACGTCTCCTCGCACGTCTGCTCTAACTCCACCATTCTCCGCATCTTCTTCATCCTCGATTTGGCCGCCGACAACCGATTCGCCTGCATCCTCCTCTCTCTCTTCTCCTCCTCCGTCGTCGTCCCCCCGTTCGCCCCCCTCGGCTCCTCGAGCACCGTGCGCAGCGACGGCTCGTGCGCGTCCGCCTGCGAGTACGACCGCGCCCGCGCGTGATGCGCCGGCGCCCCGATCACCGTCGGCGGCAATCCCTGCCGCGCGCTCGTCTCGCGCCCCTTATCGCTCCCGCCTCGTCCCGCCTCGCGCGCCCACGCGCTCGTCTGCGCGCTCTCCAGGCTCTCGCTCAGCGACCGCTCGTGTCTCGGCGCCCCCCACTCGCGCTCGCCGTTCGCCTCCGCGCGCGGGCTCGCGAGCGGCGATATCTCCGACATCCCTCGCGTTCGTTCGCGCGTTCGTTCGTTCGTTCGTTCGTTCGTTCGTTCGTTCGTTCGTTCGTTCGTTCGCGCGTTCGCGCGTTCGCGCGTTCGCGCCTCTCGACGAAACGCGCCCTCGATCCGCGCGACGCCCTCGATCGCGCCCTCGATCGCGCCCTCCCGCTTCCCGCGATCGCGCCGCGCGCGTCGTTCCGACGCGTCGAGACGCGCGCGCGCCGACCCAATCCAACCCACCCGCGCGCGCGTTCGAACGAATCCTCCGACGTCGTCGACCCCGCGCTTTTGTCGAAAAAAAAAAAATAAAGATGGCGCGCGACGCGCCTGCGATACGCGACGAAACGACGCGATCGGCGCGTCGTATTGTAGACGCGCGAACGCGGGGATGCGAAGACGACGGACGCGAGGATCGACCGACCGAACAGACACACGGACCGTCGCGATCGCGGCGGCGACGGCGGCCGGCGCGATCGATCGGCGAGCGGCGGACGGCGGACGGCAGACGACGGCGCGGCGTCGGGCGACGGGCGCGATGTCGCGGTACATGGGGAACTTCGCGCGACCGGAGAACGCGATCAAGCGCGCGGTGCGTGCGACGCGACGACGACGACGCGACGAGGGACGACGACCGACGCGGGACGGGAGAGGGTTTGGATTTGAGATTCGAGCGCGCGGCGACGACGGGAGGGGCGAAGCGAGGGGACGAGGGCGCGCGAAGACTGACGAGACGTCGCATCGATCGGACGCACGGTGCAGGAGGAGCTGATCAACGTGGGACAGAAGCAGGCGGCGCTGCTGTCGCTGCACGAAATCGTCACCAGTCGGCGAAACAGGCAGTGGACCAAGGTTCTCGAGGAGGTCATGTTCAAGTACGTCGAGCTGTGCGTCGAGCTGAAGAAGGGCAGGCTGTGTAAGGATGGGTTGATGCAATATCGCAACACGTGCTTGCTGGTGAACGTGCAGTCGCTCGAGGAGGTGGTGAAGCGATTTTTGAAGCTCTCGACGGAACGCGCGGAGACGGCGCAGGCGGAGTTCGGCGCTACTCTCGACGCGGACGTCGATCTCGAGGCCGAGTTCACGCCAGAGTCGCTGTTGGCGAAGGCGTATCGACTCGACCACGAGAACGAGGCGACGGAAAAGGAAACGGTGACGCCGTGGTTCAAGTTTTTGTGGGAAACGTATCGCAACTTGCTCGACATCTTACGCAACAACAACAAGCTCGAGGGTTTGTACGCCATGGTCGTGAAGGACGTGTTCAAGTTTTGCCTCAAGCACAAGCGCACGACCGAATTCAGGCGCGCGTGCGACTTGATGCGAACGCACTTGAACAACATGGTCAAGTACAAGGATATGCGCGACAGACCGGATTTGAGCTTACCCGAGACGCAAAATCTCTACATGGAAGTGCGTTTCGAACAGCTGAAGGCGGCGACGACGCTTGAAATGTGGCAAGAAGCGTTCCGATCGATCGAAGACATTCACGGGTTGATGCTCTTGCTTCGCCGTTCGCCCAAGCCGCAGATGATGGCGTTGTACTTTGCCAAGTTGACGGAAATTTTCTGGATTGGTAAAAATTACCTCCACGCCGCGTACGCGTGGATGAAGCTTTACAGCGTTAGTAAAACGTATAACCGCAGCTTGACCCCTGAAGACGAACGCGCGTTGGCTTCGGGTGTCGTGTTGGCGACGATGTGCATAACGCCGTACACTGAAAAGTCCGTCTTTGGCGACATGGACTCCGATCATCAATTCGATCGCGACTCTCGCATGGCAAGTTTGCTCGGTTACCACATCGATCGTAGTCGCAGCATCAGCGATGTGCTCTCGCGTGAATTGTTGGCGGCCGAGATCAAGCGCAGCGGTTTGTTGGCCAAGGTGGACGACGACGTCAAGCGTTTGTACGCCCTCATGGAGCAAAGCTTTTCCCCGCTCGATCTGTGCAAGAAGGCTGACGTGTTGTTTAACGTGTTACAAGGCACGACAATTGAAGTCAGTGAAGCCTCGCCGGTTTCCTCTTTCGACTTCAACTCGTTCTTACCGAGACTGAGATCGCTCGGCATTATTCGCATGGTGCACCAGCAATCCAAGGTGTTCGAGACGATGAAGATTGATTCTTTGAAATCCTCCGTGCCGTTCATGCCGTATCACGAAGTCGAGCGTATTCTCGTACAAGCGATTCGAAGTGATTACATTTCCGTTCGAATCGACCACGAGACTGGATCGATGAACTTTGTCGGCGATCGCCTCGAGACGGGTTTCGTCAAGACGCACCTCTCTCGCGCCGCTCGTCTTTTGCAAGAAGGCATGAGCAAGCTCGCGCCCAAGACACCCGCCGATGTCGGCGCTCGTGTACTCGGTGCCGAATTGCGCGCCGCCATCGAGGCCGAACACAAGCGTGCGCTGGCGCGCAAGGTGGTCATCGAGCGCCGCAAGGAGGAAGCCGAGCGCGCCGCCGCTGAGCAAGAAAAGGAGGAAGAGGCTAAGCGCGTCGCCGCGCAGCGCAAGCACGAAGAAAACGAGGCCAAGCGCCTCGAACAAGAAGCTCGTGCTCGCGAAGAGAAGAGAATTCGTGCGGAAATGGAGGAAAAAGAGAAACAAGAGGCTCTCGAGTTGCTCGCCGAGCAAGCCAAGCGCGCTGGCAAAAAGGCGCCGATTGTCCTCGAGGAGGGCGTCGTCCTCGACAAGCGAGCCATCATGCAAGATGCTATTCAAGAACAAATCAAGGCGCGTCAAGAGCAAGAACGCAAATTGAACAGTCTCGCTAAACGCATGGATCACGTCGAACGTGCCAAGCGCGAAGAAAGTATCAGTCTCATCGAGAAGGCGTACAAGGAGCGATCGGTGGATGACGAAAAGTACCACGCCGAACAACAAGTCGCGATGGCTGCGAAACATCGCGCCAAGTGGGAGGCGGAGAGCGCAGAAAAGCAGCGTTTGATGCGTATGGAAGGTCCGCGCGCCGAGTTTGCGCGTGGTGTCATGATTCGTCGGGCCGAGCAATTCGCCGCTCAAGAGGAGGAACGCGCGAGAAAGCTCGAGCAAATGAAGAAGCACAAGGAGGCTGAACGCTTGCTCCAAGCGAAAAAGGATTACATCAAGCGTCTCCAAGAGATCGAGGCTGCGGTGAAGCACGAAAAGCGCGAAAAGGATCGCATCGCGCAAGCTGAAAGACGTCGTCAACAAGAAGAAGAGGAAGCTGCTAGAAGACAACGCGAACAACCGCCGGCACGCGGCGGCGACGATCGCTGGGGCGCGTTCGCTGGGAGCGCGTTCGGCGAGCGTCGTCGGGTCGACGAAGCCCCAGCGCGACCTCCGTCAGGTGGTAGCCGATGGGAACCGTCAAGAGGTGGTGATCGTTACGAGCCTCGTCGCGACGACGGCCGGGGCGGCGGATTCGGAGATCGCGATCGCGCGCCGTCGAATAGATGGGAGCGAGGCGGCGGCGATCGCCCGCCGTCGAGAAGCGGCGATGACCGCCCGCCGTCGAGAAGTGGCGGTGCTGACGATGGGAAATATCGCCCGCCTCGACGCGACGATGCACCGTCTAGAGGAGGAGGTTGGTAGACACCGCAAACAACATCGCTTCACATTGATTGTAAATCGAGAGCATCGATCGTCACATTTGCCGTCACATCCATTCATTCATCACGCTCGGCGCCGCGTCATGTGCACCGAATCTATATTAATGTTACGCGTCAGCGCTCGCGCGCGCAAAAATTTGAAAATATTCTCCAAGAGCGCTTCACAAACCTCGGCCGACGCCCCGGAGCCGGAGACGCCGAGATACGTAATCGAATACGTCGCGTCTCCGGTTTTTTCCACGTGCTTTTGAAGTCGCCCGATCCCCGACCCCGACGTGCACTTGTAATACGCTCTTGGATACTTCTGCCCACTCAAAAACTTATTTCCGTACTTGCGCCATCGAAACCCATCGTCCAGCCGAGTCGGATCTTCGCTCGTTTTCACCTCGACGATGCGCGCGTCGCCGCGCGCCGTCGCCGTCGTCGCCGTCGCCGTCGTCATCTCGCGCCGCTTCCGCGACGATTTCGCCGTCGACCGCGCCTTCTTCACCCCCCCCTCCCCCGACGCGCGACTCAGCGGCGCCCTCCCCCCCCTCCCACCCTCCCCGCGTCCCTCCGCGAACCCCACGCACAGCGCCTCGAGCGATCGCTCGAATTTCTCCAGCCGTCCCCCGAACGTCCCATTCGGATCGTCGTTCTGATCCCGCGCCTCCCAGAACCCGTCGTCGTCCAGCGCGCTCCACGTCGACGTCCCCTCGCGCGCCGCGCGCGTCGTCCCCATCGCCGATCGCGCCTCCCCGTCGTCCCCGCGCGTCGTCCGCGCGACGCTAAACATAGCCGCCTCGTCGTCCTCGCGCGCCGCGCGCGTCGTCGCCGCCGCCGACCCGCGTCCTCGTCGACGCCCTCGCGCTCGACGCGCGCGTCACTATTATTATTATCGCGTATCCACCGATCGCGTTTTCGTCCCTCGTCGTCGTCGTCGTCGTCGTCGTCGTCGTCGTCGTCCGCCTCGAGTCCGCGTGTGCGACCGGCGCCGATCGCGCGCGTCGCGAATATCTCGTGGAAAACGATCCCTCACTGATATTCATACCCACGCGTCAGACCCGTTTTTTTTTTTCGCGCGCGTCGCGAACGCACGAGGTCGTACATCACACACCGCGAGCGGTATCGAATGAATACCGAGTCGTTAAATCGGTCGGTCGCCGCGGTCGGCACCGCGCGCGCGCGGTCGTCGCGATTCGCCGGGACGCGCGCGTCGTCGCCTCGATCGCGCGGTCGCGCGCGCCGCACACGTCGTCGACGACGGCGCGATCGCGTCGAATCGAATCGATCGCGCGCGGGCGCGCGGGTCGAGGGCGTCGGCGCGCGCGCGCGCGAGGGACGCGCGCGATCGTCGTTCGTTCGTTCGTTCGTTCGTTCGTTGGTTCGTTCGTCGATTGATTGATTGATTGCTCGATCGCGCGCTCGATCGGTCGATCGGTCGGTCGCGCGCGCGAACGCGAACGGAACGCGCGCGATCGGCGCGGAATCGCGCGCGCGCGGCGCGGCGGCGACGGGTCGCGATGCTGCGAAACGTGAAGAAGCAGTTGAGCGGGCTCGGGCGAGGGAGCGGGAAGCGAGAGGGCGAGGACGGGGCGAACGATTCGGGAGGAGACGGGACGACGACGACGCGCGGTGGTCGAGGGGGATCAAGGTCGACGTCGCCGGCGAACGGGAAGTCGAGCGGGAGCGGGACGAACGACGCGGGCGTGTTTAATCGAATGGCGGGCGCGGCGGCGTCCGCCGCGGGCGGGTTTCGGGCGTTTAGTTCGCTCAGGGTTGGATCTAGGGAAGGGTCGAGGCACGGGCAAAACGGTCTACCGAGCATGGAGGTGTTGTACGATAAGAATAAGCCGTTGTTTTTGTTCAGAGACGTACCCGTGAACGAACGAGCGGCGTTGTTTGGGAAAAAGTTACAGCTGTGTTCGTATTGTTTCGATTTCACCGATCCCGCGATCGACGCGAGGGAGAAGGAAATCAAGCGTCAGACGTTGATCGAGATCGTGGACTACGTCAATCAAGGCACGGGGCGGTTCACGGAGCAAGTGCTGGAACACATCAACTTCATGCTGGCGCAGAATTTGTTCCGCACGTTGCCGCCGACGAGCTCGGAGCAGACGGGACTGGTGAACGCGGCGATGTTCGACCCAGAAGAAGAAGAGCCGAGCCTCGAGCCGTCTTGGCCGCACTTGCAAATCGTGTACGAATTCTTGTTGCGTTACGTCGTTTCCAACGACATTGACATTAAAAACGGGAAGACGTACATCGATCAATCCTTCGTGCTCAGGCTTTTAGAGTTGTTTGACAGCGAAGACCCGCGGGAGCGCGATTACTTGAAGACGATTTTGCACAGAATTTACGGGAAATTCATGATCCATCGGCCGTTCATCCGTCAGGCGATCAATAATATCTTCTTCCGCTTCATTTATGAGACAGAGAAACACAACGGAATCGCGGAGTTGCTCGAAATTTTGGGATCAATCATCAACGGGTTCGCGCTGCCGCTCAAGGACGAACACAAAACGTTCTTAAAGCGCGCTTTGTTGCCGTTACACAAGCCGAAGTGCGTCGGAATGTATCACTCGCAACTCGTTTACTGCGTGACCCAATTCGTCGAAAAGGATCCGCGCATGGCCGACGTCGTCATTCGCGGTTTGCTCAAGTACTGGCCCGTTACGAATTCCCAGAAAGAAGTGCTCATCTTGGGAGAGTTGGAAGAGGTGTTAGAGCTCACGCAAAGCGCGCAGTTTGCTAACGTCATGGTGCCGCTGTTCAAACAAATATCCTTCTGCATCAACTCCACGCACTTCCAAGTCGCCGAAAGAGCGCTGTTTTTGTGGAACAACGACTACATTGTCAACCTGGTGGCGCAACATCGCCACGCGTTGCTTCCCGTTTGCTTCGGTGCGCTCGAAAAGAACGCCGTCGGACATTGGAACCCAGTCGTGGGCGGATTAACCATAAACGTCCGCAAGATGCTTCAAGAGATGGACCCCGAGCTCTTCGCGCAGTGTCGCGAGCGTTGGTTGGCGGATCAAGAGCGTCTCGCTGAGGACGAAAAAGCTCGCCAAGCGCGCTGGTCTCGCGTCGAAAGACTCGCCGGCGCTTCTGCATGAAGTTGACATAGTGCATTTAGACTTAGACGCTCGCTCGCTTTCGTTTGTAATCGAGCGCGAGCGACCCGACGCCCGGAAAGCGCGCCCAAGGCTCCCCCCGCGTTGTCCTCACTCCCGCGCGTGCGCCTCCATCCTCGCGCCGAGCCCGTTCGTGAAGGACGCACGTGTAATTTCGAACGTTATGCGCGCTTCGAGCGCGTCACCGCGCGCGCACCGCGCGTTTCCCTCGCACACCGCGCGAAAGACGTCGCGCGAAAAAGCGTCGTCTCGGTCTCGCGCGGTGGCGGCGGCGTCGACTTCGGACGCACCGGGGCCGTTCGGGGACGACCGAAACCTGCTCGTCGTCGGACCCGGTGTTTTGGGCTCGCGCATCGCGCGCGTGTGGCTGTCGAACTTCCCCGGGGCGGTGGTGGTCGGACAGACGAACACCGACGCCGCGCACGACGGCTTGCGAAGCGTCGGCGTGACGCCGCGAACGAAGGATTTCGGTGCGGACGATCCCACGGCGACGCGGCGGTTTCCCTACGTCGTTTTCAGCGCGCCACCGAGTGGCAGTGAGGATTACCCGGGCGAAGTCGCGGCGGCGTTGAAGTATTGGGACGGCTCGGGCGCGTTCGCGTTTACGAGCTCGAGCGCCGTGTACAAGAATGAAGCCGGCGAGGCGTGCGACGAGGAGAGTGAAGTTTATGAAATAGGCACCAATCCTCGTGTCGATCGGTTGCTGAAGGCGGAAAAAGTCGTGTTAGACGCTGGTGGTGTGGTGTGTCGATTAGCCGGGCTCTATCACTCCGAGCGAGGCGCGCACAAGTACTTCATCAAGACGTCCTCGCTCGATTCTCGCGCCGACGCCTTGGTGAATTTAATTCACTACGAAGACGCCGCCGATCTGTGCTTCGCCGCGATGACGAAAGGAGCAAAGTCTCACATTTATCTCGGCACCGACGGCGTCCCGATCACCCGCGAGGCGATCGCGCGCGTCTCCGTGGAGTCTGGCGTCTACGGCGCCGACGCCGCCGCGCCCGCCTTCACCAAAACCGACGGCCCGCTCGGTCGCGCCATGTCCAACTCCCGCACCAAGACCGAGCTCGATTGGTCGCCTCGGTACGAATCTTTCGAATCTTTCGCGTTGCGTCAGGGCGCGCGCGACTCGTACGCGCCCTGGAACGCGCCGACGCGTTCGCGCGGGTGGACCCCCGCGGGCGCGCGTCACGTGTGACGCCACCTAGCCATATTATAGCCACCATTTATTCGATTAGACGACGGCTTCACACTATTTCACCTCCCGAACTGTATGCGCACACGAATAAAAGCCGATCACGCACAGCCCCACGCGCGGCGTCGATCGCGCGCGCGCGCGTCATCGATTCCCGTCACTTCACCGCACGCGCGACGCCTCACACGCGTTCGTCGCCTCACCGCCCGTCGACGTCAAAAGAACCCAAAAAATTCTCGCAATGTCGTCCGCCGCCGCCCTGAGCCCGGCCGCGCTCGCGCTCCGCGCCAAGCTCACCGCCAAGGTCCAAAACCGTCGCTCGCGCATGAGCGCCAAGGTCGTCACGCGCGCCGCCGTCGCCGCGCCGCCGGGCGTCTCCGCGGACACGGTGAACGACGCGATCAACACCGTGCGATTTTTGGCGATCGACGCGATCAACAAGTCCAACTCCGGTCACCCCGGCTTGCCGATGGGCTGCGCGCCGATGGGCTACGTGATTTTCCGCGAAGCGATGACGCACAACCCGAAGAACACGAAGTGGTTCAACCGCGATCGATTCGTGCTGTCCGCGGGACACGGGTGCATGCTGCAGTACTCTTTGATGCATTTGTCCGGTTACCCGAGCGTTTCGGTGCGTTCGTCGCGACGCGCGCGCGCGGGCGACGCGATTCTCGAACGCGCGCGCCGATCGTGTGGATAAAGCCTCAAGTTGGGGTTTTGGATAAGAGCTCGCGCGGACGCGCGAAGGATGGACGCGAACGCGCGAGAGCGACGCTCTGGCGGACGCGCGAGCGATGATGGAGATAAAACTCGATGACTGACGATGAATGCGCGATGCACGCTCGACGCGCGTAGATTGAAGACATCAAGCAGTTCCGTCAGTGGGACTCCAAGACCCCGGGTCACCCGGAGAACTTCATCACCGACGGCATCGAAGTCACCACGGGCCCGCTCGGTATGGGTATTTGCAACGCCGTCGGTCTCGCGATGGTCGAGAAGCACCTCGCCGGTCGATTCAACAAGCCGGATTGCGAAATCGTCGATCACTACACGTACTGCATCATGGGCGACGGCTGCAACATGGAGGGCATGTCCGGCGAAGGCGCGTCCCTCGCCGGTCACTGGGGCCTCGGCAAGTTGATTGTCTTCTATGACGACAACCACATCTCCATCGATGGTCACACCGACATCTCCTTCACGGAAGACGTCGTCGCGCGCTTCAACGCGTACGGCTGGCACACGCAACACGTCGAGAACGGTAACACCGACGTCGACTCGATTCGCGCCGCCGTCAACGCCGCCAAGGCTGACCCGCGCCCGTCGCTCATCAAGGTGACCACCTTGATTGGCTACGGTTCCCCGAACAAGTCCAACACCCACGACGTGCACGGCGCGCCGCTCGGTAAGGATGAAACCGCCGCGACTCGCGAAAACTTGAAGTGGAAGTACGGCGAATTCGAAGTTCCGGAAGCCGTCAAGGCGTACATGGATTGCTCCGAAAAGGGCACCGCCGCCGAAGCCGAATGGAACGCCAAGTGGGCCACCTACAAGAGCAAGTACGCCGAAGATGCGGCCGAGCTCGAGTCCATCATGTCCGGCAAGTTGCCGTCTGGCTGGGAAAAGTCTCTCCCGACGTTCACGCCGGAGGACAAGGGTGTCGCCACGCGCATCCACTCCCAAACCATGCTCAACGCCCTCGGTGGCGCGATCCCGGGTTTCATGGGTGGTTCCGCCGATCTTGCGCCGTCCAACATGACGTTGATGAAGCAATTCGGTGACTTCCAAAAGGACACCCCGGCCGAGCGCAACGTTCGCTTCGGCGTCCGCGAGCACGGTATGGGTGCCATCGCCAACGGCATGAAGCTCCACTCCCCGGGTATCATTCCGTACTGCGCGACCTTCTTCATCTTCTCCGACTACATGCGTTGCGCCATGCGCATCGCCGCGCTCTCCCAAGCCGGTACCATCTTCGTCATGACGCACGATTCCATCGGCGTCGGCGAGGACGGCCCGACTCACCAGCCGATTGAGCACGTCGCGTCCTTCCGCGCCATGCCGGGTATGGACATGGCTCGCCCGGCCGACGGCAACGAGACCGCCGCCATGTACAAGATGGCTGTCGAAAACTCGATGAACGGTGCCCCGACTACGTTGGCGCTCTCCCGCCAAGTCGTGCCGAACCTTGCGGGTACCTCCATGGAAGGCGCCGCCAAGGGTGCGTACGTCGTCCAAGGCGCCGCCGCTGGCGAAGCGTGCGACGTGATCCTCATCGGTACCGGTACCGAACTCGAACTCGCGTGCCAAGCTGGTGCCGAGCTCGAATCTAAGGGTAAGAAGGTTCGCGTTGTCTCCATGCCGTGCTGGGAAGCCTTCGAGCGCCAACCGGCCGCCTACCAAGAGTCCGTCTTGCCGGCTGCCATGCGCGCGAAGACCGTCTCCATCGAGGCGGGCACCACGTTCGGCTGGGCTAAGTACGCCGGCGCTTCCATCGGACATGACGATTTCGGCGCTTCGGCACCGGCCCCGATTCTGTACAAGGAGTTCGGAATCACTGCCGATGCCATGGCCGCGAAGGCGATGTCGTTGTAAGCGTAGGGACCGGATGTCGAAGCGTTGCGCTCGGGAAAATTCCCCGCAACGAGTCCCCGCAACGGACAGCCGCTCGTGCCACTTTAGTCGCGCACTTTTGATTGAAGTACTAATATAAATTCCTTCTCCTTTCCCGTCGTCGCCGTCCGTTCTCCTTTGCCGTCGTCGCCGTCCCGAGCTCCCGAGCTCCCGTCGCGCCGACGCCGTCCCGAGCGTCGCGCCTCGCCGTCGCGACCGCACTCCGCGCCTCGATGGGATGCGCGAGCTCGCGCGTCGACGTCGATCCCGCGTCGCATCGCGCGCTCGACCGGAGTTCGCCGCCGTCGACAAGCGCCGCGGTCGCGACGTCGCGGTCGAGACGCTCGCTCGACATCTTTCACGACGCCCTGACGTCGTTTCGAGAACACTTTTCGAGCGCCTCGACGACGCACTGGGACGCCGCGCCGTGCGAGTGGCTGCGCGTGCGCGCCGCGTCGTACTTCGTGGACGCTAAAAAGGCACCACCGCGCGAGAGACCGCTGCTGACGCTGCGACACGTCGATCTGTTCGATGGCTCGAGCCTGGCGAGCGACGGCGACGACGCGCGCGTCGATTTTTGTCGAACGCGACCGGAGAGTTGGTTCAGGCGCGAGTTCGAGCGCGACGGAGGAGCGACGACGGCGTGGACGTTCGCGATGCACTTCGTAAATCCGGATGGGGCGAATTTGGTGTGCTACTTTCAGCCCGAGGGCGACGGCGCGGAGAGCGCTCGCGACGCGCGGCGGTTGTGCGATTGGGTCGACGCGAATTCGTCGCCGTCGTTCGCCAAGACGTTGAGACGGTTCGTGGAGACCGATGACGACGCGTATCGCGCGGCGAGAGTGAAGCTGTGCGCGAAACTTCATCCGCAGTCGCCGTTGATGTTGCGCAAGTGCGTGCCGACGAAACCGGTGCTCGTGGGAAAACGCGCGTCGACGCGCTTTTTTCGCGGCGCCGGCGATACCGAGGGGTACGAGGACCGTTATTTAGAGTGTTGCATCGAGTGCGGGACGAGCGCGTCTGCGAAATATCTGTACAACATGTTCTCCGGGCTCAGCGCGCGGAGCGACGAGGATTTGGCGATATGGATCGAGGGCGCGCGCGAAGACGAGTTGCCTGAGCGCGTGCTCGGCGCCGTGCGTCTGCGAAGGATTTCGCCGAAGTGCTTGACGAAGTTGACGAAACTACCTTTAGTTAGATGATCTCTTTAGCGAATTATTGTATGTGTGTATTAACCGATAGCGGCGTAGTATTATCGTCGTCACGAGACAGTCTCTACTCCTCCTCGTCCGGGAACAACGCGTCGACGAACCCGACCGCGTCGAACGACTGCAAGTCTTGCATCGACTCGCCGACGCCAACGAACTTGACGGGAATCCCCAACTCATCCACCACGCTCACCACCGCGCCTCCTCGCGAGGTGCCGTCGAGCTTGGTCAAAATGATTCCCGTCACGCCCACGGCTTCGTTGAAAACGCGCGCCTGGTTGAGCATGTTCAACCCGGTGGTGCCGTCCAAGACGAGCAAAACCTCGTGCGGCGCGCTCGGCAAGCGCTTGGAGATGGAATTCTTCACCCCGACTAATTCATCCATGAGCTGAGAGTTGTTGTGCAATCGCCCGGACGTGTCCGCGAGCACGACGTCGACGTCGCCCCGCGCGCACGCCTCGTCCACCGCCTTGTAACACACCGCCCCCGGTTTGGTGTTCGGCGGCGAGTCGCTCATCATCGCTCCCGTGCGTTCAGCCCACGTCGCGAGCTGTTCGGCCGCCGCCGCGCGAAACGTGTCTCCTGGCACCATCATCACCTTCGCCCCGCTCTCCGCGAATCGATGACTCAATTTTCCCAGCGTCGTCGTCTTCCCCCCCCCGTTCACGCCCACCACCAACACCACGCTCGGTTCGCCCGCCGTCTCGTTCAATCCAATCTTCATCGCGTCCCCCGCCTTGGTCAACACCTCCACGATCGACGCCTTCAGCGCTCGCCGCACGTCCCCCCCCGTCTTACACTCGCCTCGCTCCACGCGCGCGCGCACGCCGTCCGTCACCCGCGTCGCCGCCTTGGGCCCGAAATCCGCCCCCAGCAGCGTCTCCTCCAGCTCCTCCAGCGCGTCGTCGAAATCCTCCATGCGCCACAGCGCCAACACGTCGTTCACCGCGCTCAATCGCTCCCGCGTCTTCGACGTCCCGTTGAACACGCGCTCGACATCCATCGCCGTCTTCTTTCGCAGCACCGACGCGAGTTTGCCGAGATCGAATCCCGCGCGCGTCGCGATTCGTCTCGAGCGCGCGTCGCGACGCGCGGTGCGCGACGACGTCGACGTCGAGGTCGTCGCGCGCGCGGGCATCGCGCGCGTCGCGACGCGCGTCATCGCGTCGCGGTGCGCCGCGAACGGACGACGATCGGACGATGATTGTGGATAAGGTCCGTGTAGAGTCTCAAACAGCAACCGCCCGCCCGGCGGCGTCGCGACGACGCGCGGCGCGCGCACACGGCGACGCGGGCGCAACGAGCGCGACGCGAGCGCACGACGCGTCGTTCGAACCGTCCGCGACAGTCCGACGACCGCGCGATAGTCCGAAGACCGCGCGACGCGACGCGTTCGTAAAGCGAATCGCACGACATCGTTCGTGCGCGCGAGCTCGACGCGCGATGATGACGACGGCGACGCGTCGACCGGCGACGACGGCGCGGTGGACGGCGACGCGGGATTTGGTGAAGAAGAATTCTTTGCGTCGAACGCGCGGGCGCGCGTACGCGGCGCGCGTGCGGGCGAGCGCACCGGAACCGCCGACGGTGCGTCGAGACATCGTCGCGCGACGACGCGAAACCCTGTGGATGGCGAGGGTGTGACCTAGGAGACGCGCGCGCGGAGGGCGAGGAGCGACGGCGAGGGCGCGGAGACTGACGATGCGAGCGCGATCGGACGATTGATGCGATTAGGATCGAGCGAGCCCGTTCGGGTTCGAGCGCGAGATGGACGCGGTGGAGAAACAAATCGCGGCGCTGCCGACGGCGGCGCGGTTGGGGGCGTACGGCGCGCTCGTGGCGCTCGGCGCCGGATTGGGGAACGCGGTGGGCTCCGCGATGCCGGCGAACGTCAGGGGAGGGGCGAAAGCGGCGCTGACGGCGGTCGTCGGTGGTGGCGCCGCGTATGGGGTGTCGGTGGCGGATAAGAAGCGGTTCACGGCGGCGCCGAAGAGCTTGTGGAACTCGCTGCAGGGACGGGATCCGTTGAGCGTGACGGCTGAGGAAGTCAACGCTATGGGGGCGAAGTTTGGGATCGCGAACATGGGTCAATCGTGCGCGACGGCGATGACGGAGCTTTACGACGTCTACTTGATGTCTCTCGTGCCGCAAGGGTTGGATCCGGTGCAAGGTTGGGAAGCCGCGGCTTTGGCGCAGTTTCGCCAGACGCTCGGCATAGACGACGCGTCTGCGGCGCAGGCGCACTTGGAGGCTGGTCGTCGCTTGTTCAGAAAGCGCATCGAACTCGGATCGACGGATAAGGAGACGGACTTGGAATCACGCAAGGAGTTCCAAAAGCTCGTCTTCATCTCTACGCAAACCTTTGGCGAAGAGCAAGCGCGATTTTTGCTCCCGTGGAAGCGCGTGTTCCGCGTCTCGGACGCCCAAGTCGACTTGGCCAACAGAGACAACGCGAGCCAGCTGTTGCGCACGAGCTTGTCCAAATCTAACGCCATCGCTAACGTTGACGCCGCGGCGATCGCGTCGGCGGCTGACTACAAGGCGTCGCTGAATTTGGACGACGACGCCGCCGGTGAAATCGCCCAAGACCTCGCCACAGCGCACGTCGCCGGCATCGTCAACGGCACCATTACGTTGAACAAGGAACGTGGCTCTGCGCGTGACGTCGGTACGATTTGCAAGAACGTTGAACAAGTTTTGGCTTACAACGCCAAGCTCGAAGGCGCGCAAGGTTCTTTCCCGGGTGTTGGTCCGGTGACGCTGTTCGGCGGCGAGTTTGACTCGAAGATGACGGAACTCAAGGACGTGTTCAGAACCTACCTCGAGGAAGGCATCAAGGGTTACTCCTTCAGTGCCGCGCTCAACGACAACCTCGGCAAGCTCCGTCTCGTGTTTGGCATGGGCAACAAGGAGGCAGACGACATTATTCTCGCCTCCACCACCGCCTCGTACCGCCTGGCGCTTCGCGACGCCGTCAAGAGCGGCTCGTTGGACAACGCCGAGTCTCCAGCCAAGGTGCTTCAAGGTTTGTGCGAAGGCCTCCGATTCCCTCCGGAAGTGGCTGCGGGCATTCACGAAGAGAACTATCGCACCAAGCTCGAGTCCATCATCTCATCGAATAAAAAGCTCGAAGACGCCGACGTCGAAGCCTTGGCTCGCGTTCGCAAGCTCTTGTGCGTGCCGAAGGGCGTCGTTGAGAAGCTTCACTTTGAAATCTGCGGCGAAATTTACCGCACCGCGGTTCGCTCGGCGCTTTCCGTGCCGACCGAGTCCTTCACTCCGGCGCTTCGCGACCGATGCAAGGCTGCCAAGGCAAACGTTCGTCTCGACGACGAAACCGCGCTCAAGATTCTCGGCGCCGAGGCTCGCAAGCAAATGAGTGGTTTCATCCGCACGTCCAAGTCCATTAGAAACAAGACGGACGCGCAGAAGGAGATTCGCAAGATGATCTTCTACAACCAAGGCGTCGTGACGCCGCTCGTGCAGGACGTGACCAAGGCAAAGGCTGAGGCGGCGGCGGAGGAGCTCGCCTCGCTCTTGAAGGAGGCGCAAGAGGCGGCGGCGAAGGAGGAAGCGGAAGAGAAGGCGAAAGCCGCCGCGGAGGCTGCCGCGGCGGAGCCTGAAGCCGCCGCTGAGCCCACGGTGGATGATAGCCTTCGAAGTGCGGCGGAAGGTCAAGGCTTCGCCAGTGACACCCCCAAGAAGGTTGAGGAAGTGAAGGCTGAGGCGGCGACGGAGACCGCGGAGGAGGAAGAGGAAGAGGAAGAAGTCGTCGTCAAGGAGGAAGAAGTCCCGCACCAGAAGGAAGTCACGCTCGCCGAAGACATGGATGTGGTCACTCGCCAAGCGATGTACAGAGAATACCTCATGTTCTGCATGACTGGTGATCAAGTGAACGCCCCGATGGGCGTGCGCATCAACATCGAGCGCGACCAAAGCGAATTCAAGCGCTTGTCCCAGCTCGGCGATATCCTCGGCCTTAACATGATGGAAGTCGGTCAAGTGCACAAGGATCTGGCCGACAAGGCGTTCCGGACGCAAGCTGAGCAAATGCTCGGCGACGGCCGCGGCCTCACCGCCGATCGCGCCGAGAAGCTCAAGGAAATTCAGACGCAGCTCAACTTGCCCGAGGACGAGGCGCAAAAGATCATCAAGGGCATCACCTCGCAACGCATGATGTCCAACGTTCAGCAGCAAATTGCTTCTGGTACGCTCGATGCGGCTGAGGTGAGAAAGATGATCGAAGCTGGCGTCGAAATCGAGCGCATGATTCCGGAAGACAAGCGCATGAACTTGTTCCGCAAAAACGCCGAGCGCCGTTTGGGCGACGGAAGCGGAAGCGCCGACATCGAAGCGCTCACGGGTACCTTGGTCGAAGATCTCAAGATTGATGGTGAGAAGGCCAAGACTGAGCTCAAGAACATCGCTGCCGAGAAGAAGCGCTCTCAAATGATTCAAGGCGTCGCTGTCTTGCGTCAAAAGAAGGCTGCCGACGTCCTCCTGTGCTGCCGCAACTTGGTCGCGTGCCAAGCCGTGGCGCCCGAGGCCAAGTTGGAGTGGAAGGTGGAATCTGAGGTGTTCGACATGTACTCTGTCTTCGTCCAAGAGTGCTCAGACGTGGAAGAGCGCAAGGTTCTTCAATCTGCTTTGAGCATTAGCGACGAAAGCGCCCGCAAGCTTGAACAAGTCGTCGCCGACGGCGCGTTCAAGTTTTCCGAAGACTCGTTAGACGAGGCCCTCTTCTAGTTTCTCGATCTAGATTGAGAAACGATCCACCGTAGCAAAGAATTGATTGATTCGAAACTTAAAGCTTTATTGTTGTCATTACGCATGTGGCACGAACAAAAGTCATCTAGATGCTAACGCTACTCTTCGCTCCGCGCTCAACTCGCGCCGATGCCTCGAAACGCGCCAGCGGCGTCGAGAGCTTTGACGCTGCACGCGGCGACCACACCGACGGAAGTCGCCGCGCACGCCCCGACGACGAACGGCGCCACACCGACGCCGCTCAGCGCCGACGCGCTCATGCATAAACCGACCGCCGCCATGGATGTCGGCAAAACCACGTTGGACGCGAAATCCCCCGTCGCCTTGTGGAAACGCTTCCACCGCGCGTCGTCGCGAACGGATTCCGTGGCGTCCCCGAGCGAACGCAGCGCCGCCATCGCGACGAACGCGATCAAAAACCCCGGCACGAGCGCCGGACGCTTCGCCGCCGCGCCCGCGCCCGCGTCCGCGCTCCTGAACGCGTACGCGAGATACGGAATCGCCAACGCCAGGGTGAGATTTCTCGTCAACTTTGTCACCGTCGCCGCCTTAAACGCCATCTCATCCTCGAACGCGTCTCGAAACGTCATCCCCGCCCCGACGACCTGCGCCGTATCGTGCACGCTGAGCCCCAAAAACACCCCCGCCGGAACGCCGCCCTCCGGAAACAACCGCTTCGCCGCCCACGGATACGCCAGCATCCCGAGCGTCCCGTACGCCGCCACGTTCGCCACCGCCACCCCAATCTCCCGCTGACTCGCCCCGATCGCCGGCGCCAGTCCCCCGATCGCCGTCACTCCGCACACGCTCGTTCCCGCCGCCAGCAGCGCGCCCACCTTTCGCGTCAGCCCGCTCGCCGGTCCGAACCTTTTGCTCGCCGCCTTTCGCAGCGCCGGCGTCGCCGTCAGCCCAGTCGTCACCGTCGCCGCGATCGCCGGCGCCGCCGCCGTCGCCGTCTCCCCGATCTCGCTCAACGAAAGCTTCGCCCCCAGCGCGGCGATCCCGAGTTTCAGCCCTCGATCCGCGCACGCCCGCGCGCCCGGCTCGAAGATTCTCACAAACATCGCCTCGCGCGTTCGAAATCTTCGTCGCAGCAGCGCCCCCGCGGCGATCGCGAGCGGCGCCGCGGGCGCGGGCGACGCCCCGTCGCGGTTCGCGACGCGTCCGATCGCGCCCGACGTCGCCGTCGCGAGCGCGCACGTCGCGAGCGCGAGCGCGACGCCCGCGGCTTTCGTCGCCATCGCGTCGGCAACCGCCGCGACAGAGCGACGCGGAGTGACGACGCGCGACGGAGCGCCGGCGCGCGCGTTCGGGCGCGGGCGCGAAGAAAATAAAGCGACTCGCTCGACGGCGCGGTCGACGGGACGAGGCGCGACGGCGGCGAGCGACGGCGCGACGAAGACGCGAAGACCGACGACGAAATGACGGCGGGCGCGCGGACGACGACGACGCTGGAGCGGTACACGCCGCGGGACGCGGACCCGGACGAGGTGTTCGAGGAGATGATATTGGATTGGCGCGCGAATCCGCGGGTGAAGCTGCGGCGAAGGCGCGAGTGGGGGTGGGACGCGAGGGACGCGGCGACGACGGCGGCGCTGAGCGCGGCGTGGACGCTGGGACCGGCGACGCTGGCGTGGACGGCGGCGAAGGCGTACGTGAATCGGGGAAGCGCGATGGAGCGAAGGAAGAAAAAGTGGGGGGTCGTGATGGCGCTCGCGGCGAGCGAATTGGGGTGGTACGCGCACAGGCGAGGGGTCGGGAAGCGATTCGACGACGACGAAAATATGAAGGCGACGCCGACGCGACGGGATTTCGATCGGTTCTTGCAGCTTCGCTACGACGGAGTGTTGGATTTTAACGCGTACATCAGGGGATGGATGAAGACGTGGAAGAGTTTCGCGTTCGGTGAACGCGAGAATCCGTTTCGGGCGACGCCGTCGAGCCCGCCCTTGTCCAGGGCGTCGACGCCCGGGATCGATCGCGCCGAGTCGCCGGCGTTTCACCGAGAGACGGCGCTGGATTTTTTACGTTTCGGCTTTCACGACGCGCTGAGCGCGGAAGAGATCGGCGAGCGCAAAGAGCGGGAGCTGAGGACATTCATGGAGGAAATCGAGGCGCACTGGAACTTGAAATTCGACGACAACGCGGCGAGGGAATCGTTCGAGTTTATGTTTCACACAAAGGAAAAGCTCGGGGCGTTGCATCAACCGCTGTTGTTCACCGCGTGGGTGAACGGTGTGGCGGGCGTGACCGGGCTTGCGTTACACGCGTTGGGATTTAAATTGTATCACGGCGCCAACGGGTGTTCGTACTGGGCGAACTGCGAAATCGTCGAGAATAATTGGAAGCGACGACGCGCGAGGACGGAGACGCGAGAGACGAGGCACGGCCGAGGCGTCGAGACGAGACCGGTGTTGTGCGGAGACGCGGGCGACGCAAGCGACGGCGATACGAAGCCAATCATTTTCGTCCACGGCCTGGGCGTCGGACTCGCGCCGTATGTTCCGCACATCGCGCAACTCTTGCGCAGCAGACCGAATCGCAAAATCGCCATGCTGACGCTTCCTCACATTAGCATGCGAGCGGTGCCGAAGGTGCCTGAACTCGACGACATGGTGGACACGGTGGTGGAAATCACGAAGAAGCACGCATTTCGCGCGCCAGCGCTGTACGGACACAGTTTCGGCACCTTTGTCGTGGCGAGGACGTGTCAAAGGTTTTGCGTGAGTTCAATCGTGCTCCTCGATCCGGTTTGCGTGTGCTTGTGCTTACCGCAAACTGTAGGTATTTTATACCAGCTCAATAAGAGCTGGGTCGACTTCAGGAATAGACTCATGGAAGGTCCGCGAACGCTCGCGACCGCGTCGTTTTGGCGCGATGGAAATGCATTGTTGTACTTTTTGTTGCGCGACTACTTTCTTCTTCGAGAAATCGGCGTCATGACGGCGCTTCGAAGAAAGTTTTGGTGGGCTCGTTATAACTTGTGGGCGGACGATTTGCCGGTGGACTCACTCATCGTGCTCGAATCGAATGATCTATTGCTCGACACGGACGCCATCTGCAGGCACGTGTTGAGGCAATCAAAGGCGCGAATTATTTGGCAAGAGAAATTCGCGCACGGCGAATTTTGCATGCCGTGGGGATACGGCTTGCGAAGCGACGTTGTCGACTTCTTAGACGCGTTAAAGAACGCGTAATAGGCGCTCATGCCGTGATATTGGTGTAATAATGAGTATAGCTAATTGATCTTCGCTCTTTTACACGCGAGTATAGCTAATTGATCTTCGCTCTTTTACACGCAAGCGAGCTAATGGTACATTTGTTTCACATTTTTCTAGCGCCACTCGACGAAGTGTTGGCGCAGTTGCTTTGGTCGACAAGAGCGACCTTCTTCGAGGTTGAACTTGTAGCAAACTCCTTGACGCAGTTCCATCGGGAACAAATCCGGATGGAGAATTCGAGCTAAAGTCTCCACACCATCAATGAGTTGTGGACCGGCTTGACAAATCATCTCGTGGGAGAGAACGAAGACGCGGCGATCGCGCACGGCAGGAATCACCCACCAACCCGGCTGACTCGCCAAATGTTCTAGCTGTTCGAGCGTCCTCTCCATGGTTTCTTCGGATGATTTACCTATGTAGCAAGGCACGAGAAGTAACACATCTGGGCCGTACGACAGCACTTGCTCCCATCGCATGCGCTCAGCTGAAACGCCCGGTTCGTGAAGTTCGTCGATACCGCCGGCGATTGATTTCATCTCGGGCAGCCAGTGTCCGCCGGCGATGAGAGGTTTGATGCCTTCCAAAGACATGACCTTCGGCCTTTCGTCAGCCGTGGCGACGACACGAGCGATAGTACGCAAACGTGATCGAAGCTGCGTCAGCAAAGTCACCGCCTTTTCCTTTACACCGCACAAAATCCCGATTTGAAGAATCACGTCCAAGACGTCGCTCAGCGTCTTTGGAGCGACGGGGAAGATTGACGGCCGCGACGCGTCGACTTCCAAGGAATCTTCGTCCGAATCAAACTCTGCGTTCGTCAAGAAAACTTCGGCTTCGTGTAGAAACTTGGCGGTGCCAAAACGCACATCGGTGCACTGTGAGCACACGTCTGGGGTGAAGATGAGTCGAGCCTCTGCGTGGCGCACAAAGTTGACGTCGAAGAAACACCATTTGTCGAGCGCGCTCACGTGCGACGACGAGCTATGCCTGGCCTCCAAACGAGTCAGCGAGTTGTAGCTCGACCCGTGATGAGTTGCACCAAAAAATTCGAAATCGCCACTCAAAGAGTTCGAAGACTTCTTTCGATTGTCAGCGAGACCAGCGCTCGATTGCGGCAAAGCGAGAGAGTGCAAGTGTCTGGCGACGATTTTTGGGTAATCCGTGATGTCCTCTGGAAGCACGCACGCCTCCGTGATGCCGACGATTCGATCGCCGACGCCAAGTGCATAGAGGATAGATGTCGCAGTCGTGGAAAGGGAAATTATCGACCCCACCGATTGCGGCAACGGAAGCTGCAGCTGCGAAGGGGCGTGGAGATGATCCGCCATGACTTGCGGCGCGGCGCCAAAGTATAAGTGCAGAGCCACATCGAGCTCGGGTTGCGTCGTTGACTTACGAGGCATTCCCGAGAGTTTCGATATTTGCGCACCCAGTGACTGCATCGACGCCGATGAGCGCGAGCGGAACATTCCTAACCCCTCCGCCGAGTCCAAGTCAACCGAGTACTCGCGGAAGTCGCGAGACATCGCACGAGCCCGCCGCGGCGGCAAAACCTGTTTGACTTTTTCTGGTGAATCCGACTGCGCTGACCGCGCGAGCATCTCTTCCTCGCTCATACTCCTGCTTCGTTCGAGAGCCTTGTCGAACTTTCTCGAACTGATTGGCGTCAGAGGTCCGAAGCTCTTGCTCATCGTCCTTCGTGAAACCATCGCCGCGCGCGCCGCGGCTTCCGCCGCGCCCGGCGGCACGCTTCTGCACGACTCAACGAACGAGGAAGCCAAAGATGGATTAGCGCCAAAGTGAAGGTGTAACTGCGATACCAGCACATTGTTCCACGCGAAACCGTCGAGATTGATCGAGTTTTTGCCCTTGCCGAATTTTCGTTCCTGCTTCACCTCGTACGTCGCGCCCCAGCCGATGGCGACTTTATCCTCCGTCACGCGCATCTTGCTCGGTCTATCGCCGTGTATTTCGCTGTATCGAAACGTCTGACCTCGAACGACTTCACCCTCGTTGAACAAAGGATTTCCGGGCGCAATAGTGATCTCGGCGTATCCCGTCTTCACCGAACTCGTGAGTCGCGTCGCGAAGGGCGCGACGCCGCACATGGATCGAGGCGAGCTCCCATCCGGCGCTGAGAGCGACTGCGAAAGGAACATCAATCCACCGCATTCGGCGTACACCACGCCTCCTGCTGTGGCAAACGCCGTCACCGCCGATCGTAAAGGCCGATTCTTCAACAAGGCCTGCGCGTGAAACTCGGGATAACCTCCGCCAAAGATGACGCCTTGGACGTCGCTCGGCAATCCTTCGCCGGCTATCGGACTAAAGTAGACTAATTCCGCCCCCGCGTCTTCCAACTTGGCTAAATTTTCGGGATAGTAGAAGCAAAACGCTTCGTCTCGAGCGACAGCGATGCGCACTTTCGGCTTTGACGGCCCCGCCTCGAGTTCCTCTCGCATGGCGCGTTCGAGCGCCAAATCGCGCGCGACGCGCGGCGAAATTTCGTACGCCGGCATCGCTTCGAACAACGCGTCGAGATCGACGTTTTGCTCGAGCAACATCGCCATGTGCTGAATTTTCTGCTCCATGGCGTCGTCACTCGTCGTCGCCGCGCTCGTTGGATCAAACGTGGGCCCGTTGGTGTCCTTGGGAATCCCCCCGAAGACGTCCACGTGCGCCATCGCCGCCAAGAGACTTTCTCGCAAGTACTCCGTGTGCGCCTCACCACCGGTTTTGTTGAAAACCACCCCCACCAAATTCAACTCCGCGTCGAATTCTCTGTACCCCTTGATCACCGCCGCCACCGAGCGCGCCATGGCGTTACAATCCACCACCAGCAGCACCCCCGCCTCGAGCCACTTTGCCATCTGCGCCGTCGATCCGTCCTCGCTCATCCCATCTCTCCCATCGTACAGCCCCATCACCCCGTCCACGATCGCCACGTCGCACGTCTCCGCGTGTTTCGCCACCACCCTCGCCACCGCTCCCGCGCTCATCATGTACCCATCCAGATTTTCGCTCTCCCGCGCGTCCCCGCTCTGGCTCCGCAGCGCCGATCGGTGCGCCATGGGATCCACGAAATCGCACCCAACCTTGAACGCTCGCACTCGCAGTCCCCGTCTCGCGTACGCCAGCATTAACGCCGTCGCGATCGTCGTCTTCCCCACCCCCGAGTGCGTTCCCGCGACGACCACCACCTTCATCGCGCTCGATCGTTCGCGCGCGCTCGAGCTCTCGACGATTCGTCCCTCTCGCGCGTCGTCGCGCGCGTCGTCGCGCTCGATCCGTCCCGCGCGCTTCCGCTCGACGCTGACGCTCGACGCGCGTTCGCTCGCGCGCGCTCGCGCGTTCGCGCGTCCCCGCGTCTCGCGCGCGTCGCGCCGTGCGGCGCCGGCGCCAACGGGTCGGTCGGTCGGTCGGTCGGTCGGTTGATCCGTGTTTGTAACACGGTCGGTCGCCGCGGCGCAAGCCCTAAGGCGGCGCCGGCGCGCGACACACGGCGACGCGACGATGAACGCGCTCACGCACGCGATGCTCACGTCGAGGGCGACGATTAGAGGGAACGGCTTAGCCACGTCGGTGACGACGACGCCGAGGAGAGGTGCGCGCGCGAGACGCGAAGACCGAAGACCGAAGACGCGCGAGGAGACGCGAGGGAACGCGATGGGGGGGCGACGACGGGACGCGCGCGACGCGCGCGCGATGGGAGTGGACGCGCGAGGGCGCGCGAATGGAGGGTAGAAATGCACGGGCGTCGAGCGGGACGCGCGAACGCGCGCGACGGGGGTCGCGGCGCGGGAAATCGGCGCGACGCGAATGGGGCGCGGAAACCCCGAGGGTTGGGGAAACCCTGGAGCGAGGGTCGGCGAGCGAGGACTGACGAATGATGCGCGATTCTCGCGAGCGCAGCCGCCGTGGTGACTTCGGCGAAGATGACGCCCAAGGAAGCGAAGCGTCAGCAGCGACACCGCAAGATTCGATCCAAGGTGCGTCGATGGATCGAGAGACGCGAAGACGCGAGCGACGACGGACGCCCCCTCGCGAAGACGCGAGGCGAGACGAGCGCGAGAGACTGACGAGCGATGCGATCGTCCGTTTCCATCGATAGATTTCCGGATCGTCCGAACGCCCGCGCATTTCCGTGTACAGATCGAACCAGCACGTCTACGTCCAAGTCATCGATGACGAAAACCAAAAAACCATCGCCGCGCTCGGGACGATGAGCGCGTCCGTCAAGGCCGTCATCGGGAGCGAGGAGTGGAAGGGCAAGACCGTGGAGTCTGCGGAGCAAGTCGGGAAGATGCTCGGTGCCGTGTGCGTCGAAAAGGGCATCACGCAGGCTGTGTTTGACCGCGGTGGATTCCTCTACCACGGCCGCGTCAAGGCCATCGCCGACGGCGCTCGCGCCGCCGGCGTCGCGATGTGAGCGCGCTCCGCGAATGCGACGCTCGCGCTCGTCTCGATCGCCGCGCCTCGCGCGCGCGCCTCGATCGAGCGCGTCGTTGTTGTTTAGATCATATTCATCTTCACTTTGTAATCGTGAACTGTTAGCAGCAAAAACACTCGCCTCGCCGCCGCCTCGGCCTCGCCGCGCCTTGGATAAGGGGATAAGTGACGTCAGCCATCGAACGCGGTCGCGAGCCATCGCGTCGCGGCACACGCCGGCGCGTCGAGACCCGCGTCTTGACGCTCGATCGCTCGCGCGCTCGACGCACGAACACTTCGCGCGCGCGCACCGATGCACGCCCAAGCGCGCACCGCGCGCGCCGTCGACGTCGCGCGAACGACGTCGAAAAAGCAAAAGCATCACAGCCAACGCGCGGTGTCCGCGCGCGCGGCGGCGACGAGCGAGACGACGACGAGCGTCGGAGTGAGGATAGGAAGCGCGAGCGTCAAAGGGACGGTTCGTAAGCAAAACGAGGATCGATTCTCGACGTACGCGCCGAAGACGAAACCCGAAGACGGGACGCCGAGCTTGATCGCGAGCGTCTTCGACGGTCACGGAGGCAAAGCGGTGAGCGAATGGCTGCGAGAAAACTTGAACGAGTTCATTCTGGGGGAGTGGAAGCAGGCTGATTTTCCACTCGACGCGCTGCGAACGGCGTGCTTGAAGGCGGACAAGGTTTTGGTGGCGCCGCAGGAGGGATTTTTCGCGTCGTTTGGCGAGCGAGGCGTCGGCGGGTCCAAGTGCGGGAGCACGGCGGTCATCGTGGCGTTGTATGAGGAGGGCGGTTCCAAGCGCTTGGCCACGGCGAACGTTGGCGATGCGCGTATTTTGTTGGTCCGCGATGGGAAGGCGTTGCAGTTGAGCGTTGATCACGTGCCGGATGACGAAGCCGAGCGCAAGCGCATCGATCGCGGCAACCCGAACTTGCGCCAGTCGCTCGTGAAGTTTACCGAAGGTTCTTGGCGAGTCGGTGGTGTCTTGGCGCTTTCGCGCGCGTTCGGTGATTCTTTCTTGAAGGAAAGCGGTCGCTTCGAAGGCATCGGCGAGAAGAACGCGGATTATGGCAGTGGATTTGGCTTGAACGCCGAGCCGGATTGCTACATTGAGCAAATCACGGCGGCCGACTCGTGGGTCATGCTTTCCTCCGATGGTTTGTTCGAAAACCCCGAACGCGGTGGTGGTGGCGGTTGGACGAACCAAGAGATCGCCGATTTCTTGACCTCGGCGCCCGCGGACGCGGAGCCGGAGACGCTCGCGAAGGAGCTCATCGCGCAAGCCGTCGCCAAGGGTAGCACGGATGACGTGACGGTTCAACTTTTGCGCCTCTGAGCGCGTTCGCGCGAGCGACGATCACAGTAGGAACCCCATCGACGATCTCGACAAGTTGTTTTGCAATAACGATAACAAGGAAAAAGCTGCCTCTTTCATTTCAAAGTACGTGCGCGCGAAATTCCATTGCGAGAAGACTAGTTTACATATTAAGCGCCGTCGGGAAATCGCCCGACCGCCGCGTGGAGTATTAATCCATCAAGTATCCCGCGATGAAGCACAAGAAGAAGAACGCCAGCGAACCGTAAATCAACTGCGACTTCTCGCCCTCCGTCATCGCGTTCGTCCCGAGCCCGTAGCCTTGGTTTTGCTCAAACCCCGCGACTTGCTTCCCGAGCGACTTGAACTTGACCTTCTCCGCCCCGCACGTCGGACAACGCCAGTCATCCGGCAAGTCCTTAAACTGCGTTCCCGCGCTCACGGGATAGAAATCGTCCCCAACTTTGGGCTTGTATTCGTACATGCAGCTCTGACACTGCCAGTCGCCCTGCCCGATGACGGCGAACTTTTCCACCAAATCTGGGTTATCGCGGTTCAGCGCCCCCTTAGCCTCGCTCTGGTTCGCGAACATGTACTCATCGTCCTCTTCTCCCGCCTTCACCGCGACCGAGCGCGCCGCGCGCGCGTCCAGCGTCGCGCTTCGCGGCGCGATCGCGACCGCGCGCGCGAGGGATGACGTCGACGTGACTTTTCGCGCGTTCGCGGGCGCGAGACGGGCGACTCGCGCGCAGCGCGCGCGCGCCATCGTGAGCGTCATTACGTTTGCTTCGTTCGCGCGCGAGCGGGGCGACGCGCTCGGGCGTGCGCGACGGCGTTTGCGGCCGAGACGCGCGACGCGGGCGGTGTCGATGAAGCGGCGCGCGCGGTGCGCGATGACATTTCGTCACAGCGCGACGCGTCGAGCGGTCGCGACGCGACGCGCGTCGACGAGGCGCGAAAACGACGCGCGCGCGATCGATCGCGCGGGTTCGACGGGCGCGCGATCGCGTCGTGCGAAAGAAACGCGCGATCGCGCGCGGGGGGAGATAACCGAAAGCCATGCCGGGACGGACGTGGACGCGCGGTGACGCGACGACGACGGCGAAGGAGGCGGTGAAAACGAAACCGGCGGTGAAATCATCGCCCGCGCAAACTAAAAAGCGTCAAGCCACGTGGTCGCGCGAGGATGGTGAGGCGAAAAGAGGTGGAAATGGGAAAGAGGGGACGCAAGCGCGTCTGCGCGCGAGCGCGGCGGCGTTCGAACCGGCGAGCGCCAAGGCGCAGCGCGAGGCGCTGGAGGCGAAGATGAAAGCGGTGGAGGCGGAGAAGGCCAAGTTAAAGGCGGCTTTAGAGGCGGCGGCGGCGAAGAAGGCTCAAGACGCGCGAGAGAAGAAGCAAAAGGAAGAAGCCGCCAAGGCGGACGCGGCGAGGCGCCAGCGCGCCGCCGGGAACCTTCTGAGCGGGTTTCGCGGCGTTCGCAAGCAGTGCGAAGAGCGCGTGGACGAGATCGCGAAGCCGGTGGAAAATTTATCGCAAGAAGAGATCGAGCGGCGCGCCGTGCAGCGCGTGGTGCTCGCCGGGACGGATTGGCAAGTCTTAGACTTGCCGCCGGGCTCGCAAAAGAAGTGGGTGACGAAGAGCTATCGCGAGCTCGCGAAAATTCTACATCCCGACAAGTGCGCCGCGCCCGGGGCGAAGGAGGCGTTTCAAAAGCTCAACAAAGCGTACAAGGCGCTGTCGTAGCGCGTCGACGAATGACGACGACGTTGTATTATTAACATAGAATCTCCGCAACTGTCGCGTCGCCGAGCGCCACTTCACCGCGCGCGTCGATCACCGATGTCGTCGCGCGCGCGCTCGAGCGACGACGATTTAGCGTCGCGTTTCGACGCTTCCGTGCGCGTGCGCGACGGCGCGCACGGTGACGCGATAGAGCGCGCTTTCAGCGTGCCCAAAGACTTCAATCAAGAATTAGAATCAAAGTCCAACGTCGAGTTGCGCGCGCTCATGACGGACGACGACGCCTTCGACGCGCTCTTAGCGTCCACGACGTGCGTGCGCGAGAGCGTGGCGTTCGTGAAGGAGTTGAAGGCGGAGATATCGCGCGCGTGCGATGATAACGAGGCGTTGGCGGGTGAAGTCAGAGCGGCGCAGACGCAACGCGCGCTGTTAGAGTCCACGGATCTGCGTCGCGCCGAAGAGGCGTACGAGCTCGCGCGCGAAAACGTGTCGACGAGACGCGCAAACTACCCCACGCTCGCGCTCGCGATCGATCGCGCGCGGGAACGGGCGAGATCTCTAGAGGAGTCGTGTCGCGCGAGCGCCGCCGCGTTGGCGTCGACGCGCGGTCGCGTCGATCGAGACGATCTCGACGATTTCGTCCGCGCCTACGTCGAGCAAAAGACGACACAGCATAGATTAGACCTCACAGCCGATATCGCGCAGGAATAGCTCGCGGATGTAACCCGACGATCGTCGTCGCTCGCGACGCTTCGCGCTCGCGAATTGCCGGGCGCGCCGCACACGCCGCCGCTCCATCGCCACCGCGCGTCATGTCGCTCGACTGTCGCGCCGGCGCGCCGAGCGCGACGTTCGCGTCGCGCTCGGCCGCGCGCGCGAGCCTGTCGCGCGCGTCGCGCGCACCGCGAGGCCGATTCTCGTCGCCGCCGACGGATAAGCATCGTCCTTTTTCGACGCCGCACCGCGCGTCGCGTCGCGCGCGCGCGATCGCGAACGACGAGGACGTCGCCGGGAACCCTTTTGAGCAGAGCTCGTCCGCGGCGGGCGAACGCAGGGCGCTTTTCAACGACATCGCGCCCGTGTACGATCGATTGAACGATGGGTTGTCGCTCGGGCTGCATCGCGCGTGGAAGCGCGCGGCGGTGAAATGGATCGATTGCTCGCCGGGCATGGAGGCCTTGGACGTGTGCTGCGGGTCGGGGGACGTGGCTATTAAAATGTCGACGTTCGTGGGCGCGACGGGGCGGGTGACGGGGTTGGATTTCGCGGCGAATCAATTAAAGTACGCGGCGGAGAAGGAGCGAGATTTGCGCGCGGCGAGCGCGGACGCGAGCGCTCGCATGGGGAAGATTACGTGGATCGAGGGTGACGCGCTGAATTTGCCTTTTGACGATGAGTCGTTTGATTGCGCGACGATCGCTTACGGATTGAGGAACGTGAGCGATATTCCACGGGCGATGGGGGAGTTGAGACGAGTGTTGCGTCGAGGCGCCAAGCTCGCGGTTTTGGATTTCAACAACCCGGAGGATCCCACGACGGCGGCGGTGCAAGGATTTATGCTGGATAACGTCGTCGTCCCGATCGCAGATCTCAATGGCGTCGCCGCGGAGTATAGGTACTTGCGTCCGAGCATCGAACGCTTCCCGCGGGGGCGCGAGCAGGTGAATTTGGCGCGAGACGCGGGTTTCAGAGAGGCGAAGTTTTACGAACTCGCTCCGGGCGGTTTGATGGGGTGCTTGGTGTGCACGAAGTAGTAGAATCTCGAGTACAGTAGAATGTTATTACGAGTATTATTGATTAGTCTACAACATCTCACGGCGCGACGAGCGCGGCAAAATATAGAGGCAACACAAAATTGTCCGACACGCCCTCGACGGAGAGCTCAAAGAGCGCCGTGGCGACGCACGCGCCCGCGAGTTTCGACGCGGAAATATCGACGCCGAGGTAGGACGCGGCGACGAAAGTACTCACTGCGAACGCAATCGCGCCTTCGAGCGTCTTGGACGAGCGCTCACCGAACACTTTGCGGCGTCCAATCGCGCCGCCGACGATGGAGGCGAAGCTGTCGCCGACGCCGAGCGTGAGCACGCCCGCCCACGGTACGAGAGATTTCGAGTCGCCGCTGAGCCACACCGGGACGGCGATGCCGAGGAGCAATGAAAAGTGATCCAAAATGATGAGCGACACCACGCCGTCGCCGACGAATTGCGCGAGAAGCACGCTGAGCTTCCAGCCGAAGAGCCCGTGGCCGTAGTAGGCGTCGAAGACGCGAGCGCACTCGACGCAGGCGAAGAGCGCGAAGGCGACGGCAAAGGCGACGCGAATCAACTCACCGAGTCCGCTGTTCGGCATCAACGTTGGCGCGAACATGACGATGGCGAGGAAATGAAACGCCTTCCTGCGCATCGCGAGCGGCATCGCTCGCGCGTTGTACGCCACGCCGAGGGCGACGGCGAGACCCGTGCACCAGAGCTTCGTCAACGACGTCAAGGTCTCCATGTTCGTCTTCATCGTGTATCGCACCACACCGAGGATCATGTTACTCTTACCAGGATTACTCACGCGATAAAACCACTCGGGAACCGACAGCGCGAGGCTCAGAACGCCGAATTGCGTCGCCTTGCTCGCCGGCGTCGGCCAGCACACGAGCCGAGCGCTCGCGAGCAAAAGTCCGACGCCCGCGATCGCGAACGCGCCCGCCAACGCGCTCGCCTCGGACGCGCGCGCTCTCGTCCCGACGTCGCGATAAATCCCCACGCACATCTCCATCACGCTCGCCGCACCGACGGACAGCAGCGTCGTCTCGCTCGGCGCCGCCGCCCCCGCGAGTCCCCACGCGCACGCGCGCGCGAACGCCACCATCACCGCATCCATCGCGAACGCCCCGCTCATCAAGCGCATGGCCAACATCCACACCAAGGCACTTATAAACGTCTTCTTCTCGCTCGACGGCGTCCACGCGTCGACGTACGCGACGCTTCCCGCAGCGCTAAACGCCGTCGCCGTCGCTCGTCCCAGTCGCGTCCCCGCATTCGTCCCGGACACCGCACACAGCGCCCACACGGGCGCCATCGTCGCGTACGCGCTGAACGTGGACACTTCGGTCGACGACGCGTCGCGCATCGTCCGTCGCATCGCGCCGAGCGCGGCGAATAGCATCAATCCGAGCGACATTGCGGCGTTCACAAAGTCGCCGCCATCCTTCAATTCGACGCGTGACAGGTGCGCGTGCGCGACGATGAGCGTCGTGACGCCGACGACGATCGACGTGCACGACGCGTGTGCGTTTTGCGCGGCGTTCGCGCGCTTGGATGGGGGCATGATGGCGAGCGAGAGGCGCGCAGTGAAGGCGAGTCGGTTGGTTGGCGGTGGCGTCGTATTTCAAGGCGGCGGCGAGTACTGGCGATTCAATCATAACGAAGCGTGGAACTTTCGAACAGCTTCCAAGTGCGCTTTGCGGTAAAACATTCTGTGCTCTGCCCATAACGGCAGGAATTCGCGCATGGAGATCTCGCCGCTTCGATGGAACACGAGCGCGACTTCGACGACGAATCGCTCGTCGGCGTCTGGTAAAACGACTTCGTTCAGCGCCTTGACGTAAGGAGCTGAGCCTGGACATCCATGAGCGCACGCGTACTTCAAACACTCCAAATGTCCATAACGGGCGGCAGACTTGCACGTCCAATCGTCCCAAGGACACCCTTGCTCGTGCGCGTACTTCAAACACTCCAAATGTCCATTCGAGGCGGCAGATGAGCACGTCCAATCGTCCCAAGGACACCCTTGCTCGTGCGCGTACTTCAACATCTCCAAATGTCCTCTCTTGGCGGCATACGCGCACGTCTCCCCGTCCCAATCGCACCCTTGCTCGTGCGCGTACTTCAAACACTCCAACTGTCCATTCTCGGCGGCAAATGAGCACGTCGACTTGTTCCAAGGACACCCGTGCTCGTGCGCGTACTTCAAACACTCCAAATGTCCTCTCTTGGCGGCATACTCGCACGTCCCCGAGTCCCAATGATGCCCGTGTTCGCGCAAATACTTCAAACATTCCAAAAATCCAAACTCGGCGGCGGTTGTGCACGCGTGGTTGCTAAATTTGCACCCATGCTTGAGAAGATATTTCATGCATTCCGTACTACCGTGCTCAGCGCAGACGTACAGTATCTTATTCTTACGCCAAGGGCACTCACACTCGTGCAAAAACTTCAAACGCTCAATCGAATCGTTTTTCACAGCATCCTCGCACGCGTCCTCGCTCCAACGCTTCCACGCCTCTTTCGACACCACAGCGCGACAAAGTCCCATCACTTCG